>Ga0255196_1000054_pt1 | contig 32943 bp, 30 predicted proteins | sample Miss_Law_RepA_8h_FD_183637 | JGI IMG/M metagenome (GOLD analysis project Ga0255196, IMG submission 183637) | Freshwater microbial communities from Mississippi River, Louisiana, United States - Miss_Law_RepA_8h | ecosystem: Environmental > Aquatic > Freshwater > River | place: USA: Louisiana... | reverse complement strand
ACCGGACTGGGCCGCCTGTTCGCGCGCCACCTGCAGCTCCAGTACCAGCGTGGCGATGCTCAGCAGGATCAGCGCGTGCAGAGAAATCAGCGTGAACAGCAGCACCTGGCCCGCCTGCCCGTAGGCTAGCCCCACCAGCGGCACACCGATCATCAGGGTGTTGCTGAAGATGCCGGCCAGCGCCATGACCGAAGCACGGCTGTTGCCGCCATAGACGGCCAGCATGATGAAAAACAGCGTCCCCGCCACCAGGAAATACTGCATCACCGGCTTGAAGTCGAGCTCCTCGACATGCGAGGTGGCCATGGTCCGAAACAGCAAAGCCTGCGTGAGCACCAGAAACACCAGGTTGGAGAGGTCGCGCACCGCTTCGCCGCGCACCAGCCCCGCGCGTCCCGCCACAAAGCCGATGAAGATGAGAAAAACCACCGGCAACAAGGCCGAAACAACAGGGTGATCCAGGGTCATGCGGGGATTATCCCGTGACGAACTCCCCGCTCACCCTGAGCCAGTCGAAGAACAGCCACACCCACCGCTCACCCTGAGCTTGTCGAAGGACATCCACACCCACCGCTCACCCCGAGCTTGTCGAAGGGCTGGTGACCAACGCTTAATCAAACTCAGGGCAAACGGGAAGGGCGGGCGTTCAGAACTGCCACTGCAGGCCCAGCTTGAGCGAACGCCCCGGCAAGGGCACGCGCCCGGGCGCCGTGCTCGTCAAGATGGAGGTGGCGCTGTAGGCCAGTGCGTTGGTGATGTTGTCCAGGCGAGCAAACCAATGCACCGTGCCGACATCCACTTTCTGCCGGTAATTGAGGCTGGCGTGCCAGAGGGTATACGCGGCGGTGGGCTCAGAGCCTGTGGGCACACGCCGCTGGGCTGCCGCATGGTCAAAGCCCAGACGGGCCTGCCAGGCGTCGAAGCGGTAGACGCCACTCAGGCCCACGCGCCAAGGCGCGATGCGCGGCAGGGGCTGGCCCGTGCTCAGGTTGTCCGCCAGCACCTGATCGGCCCGCCATAGCAGATCGAGGGTGCCTGCACTCTGCCAGACGCGAGACTGGCCGCTCGCTTCCCAGCCACGCAGACGGGCGCGCACCCCGGCGTAGGCGTATTCGGGCAAGTCGTTGTCTCCCTTGAAGGAGTCCGGCACAGCCATCAGGCCAATGAAGTTGGCAAAGCGGCTGTCATACACGCTGAACTTCATCGGGTGCGGCCCGTTGCGGCGCTCGAGCCCCAGTTCGATGCTGTTGGACTTCTCCAGCCCCAGGCGGGCGTTGCCGGTCTCCCAGGTGTGGGTGGCCAGGTGCGGGCCATTGGCAAACAGCTCGGCATCGCTCGGGGCCCGTTGGCTGTGCGCCAGCTGGCCTCTGGCCAGCCACCCATCCGCCAGCCGGTAGAGGCCGCCCAGCGAAACGCTCGCAGGGTTGAAGCGCCGCTCGCCCACGGCAAAGTCGGCCGACACCGGGCTGCCGTCCGAGCGTACCGACACCTGTTCGATGCGCGCGCCTGCCTGCAGCTGACCCCAGCCTGTACGCCATTCTTCCAATGCAAACAGCGCCTGGCTGCGCGAGCGGCTGTAGGGCACATAGGCCTCTTCACCATCGGCCTTGAAGCGCCCGCTCTCCCACTGCAGGCCCACGATCCCCTCCAGCGGGCCCAAGGGTTGGTGCCGTGCCTCCAGGCGCAAGTCCTGGCCGCGCTTGCTGAACACCGTCCCCGGCACGCCGCTCTCGAATTCGGTGTGGCTGTAATCGCTGGTCCCGGCCAGCAGCTTCAGGCTTTGCCAGCCATTCAAAGGCTGGCGCCATTCGCCTTCGAAGGCCAGCTTGTCCGAGCGCATGCCGATGCGGGTCTGGTCTTCGGCCACGGTGCCGTAGTCGCTGCGCCAGGTGCTGGCCGACAGGCCCAGACGCGCACCACCACCAAAGTGGCTGAAGCCCAGGGCACCGCCGCGCGTGGTGCTGTCGGAATTGGGAATGCGGCCCAACGCATTGGGCACGCGCACATCGCCGCTGCGCCGCTCGAACGCGTCCACATGCCAAGCCTGCGTGCCGTTACCGGTTTCCAGCAAGGCCGCGCCGCTGCGCTCGCGATTACCGCTGGCACCTTGCAGCTGCGCACGCCCCTGCACGCCATTGATGGCCTCGCGCGGGATGCGGTTGTCCAGAACATTGACCACGCCACCCATGGCACTGCCGCCATACAGCAGCGCCGCTGGCCCGCGCAGCACTTCGATGCGGTCGGCCGACAGCACATCGGCGGGCACCGCATGGTCATAGCTCAGGGCCGACACGTCCTGGCTGGCGCTGCTGTTGCTCAGCAGGCGCACACGGTCACCGTCGAGCCCGCGCACGATGGGGCGGCTGGCCTGCGGACCGAACCAGGTGCTGCTGACGCCAGGCAGGTCGGTGAGCGTTTCACCCAGCGAGCCCTGCCCGCGTTCGCGCAGGTCAGCGCTGCCCAGGCTGCCCACGCTGGCGGGCGCTATGTCGCGACCCAGCGGGTTACCGGTGATGATGATTTCAGAGGCCGAGGCCGCGGAGTGCTGGGCCAACAAGGGGGCGGCAGCAAAGCCGCAGACCACAGCCAGCAGGCTGGGGCGCAACAAGAAGCAAGACATGGGAACTCACAAGACAAAAAAGATCGGTCGGCCAGCGCGAGGGCTCGCGCGGCCGGCAGGGTCCGGTGTCAGGTGAGTGGGGGAGGTCCGCGCGCGTCAAAGCTGCGGCGCGTCGTCAGGTGCTCCCGGGCTCGAGCGCGCCCGTCGGGGCTTTGGGCCGGACAGTCCGCAAGGAACACCGCCATGGTCGTTGCGGGACCGGCACCGTGGGTCAAATGGTCGAGCAGCTGGCACAGACTGCTGCCGTGCTCGTCGCCCAGCTCTGCCACCAGGGCCTTGCCCGACGCATCGGCCACGGTGTAGCTTGGCGAAGCTGGGTGCAGCACCCGGTGCACCTGCCCCCAGCCCACCGACCACAGCAAGGCCAGCACCAAAGCGAAAACGCTGGTGCAGGCATGCAGACGGATGAGGCGACGGGCGGTTTGCACGGTCAAAGCGGGTCGATCAGCGGACAAGTCGAGCGAAGGTCTGGCGGAATTTGGCAACCTTCGGCGCGGCCACCGCCAGGCAATAGCCCTGGCTGGGGTTGCGCGCAAAGAAGTCCTGATGGTAACCCTCGGCCGCATGGTAGTTGGTGAGCGGGCGCACCTCGGTCACGATGGGGCGGGCATACACACCCTCACGCGTGAGTTCATCGATGAGTGCCTCGGCCTCAGCCTCCTGCTCGGGCGTGGTGAAGTAGATGCCGCTGCGGTACTGCGTGCCCACGTCGTGGCCCTGCCGGTTCAGCGTGGTGGGGTCGTGGATGAGAAAAAAGATTTCCAGCAGCTCGCGCGTGCTGACCTGCGCCGGATCGTAGACCAGCTTGACCACCTCGTTGTGGCCGGTGGTGCCGGTGCACACCTGCTCGTAAGTGGGCGCCGGAGCGTGACCATTGCTGTAACCGGACTCGACATCGAGCACACCGCGCACCTCCACATAAACGGCCTCGGTGCACCAGAAGCAGCCGCCGCCCAGAACCAGGGTTTCCAGGGTTTGCGTAGAGGTCTTGTCCATGGGTCCCGATTATCCGGCGGGGACCATGTCGGTGCGCACCGCCGTCACAAAGTCCTGCAGGGCCGTCTGGTCACGCCCACTGCGCCACAGGCAACGGGTGTCATAGCGCAGGGTACTGCCCTGCAGGGGCACAAACACCGCGCCCGCCAGGGCCGACTGCGCCAGCGCCTCGGGCACCAGCGCCACGCCCTGCCCTTGCGCCACCAGCGCGACCACGCTGAGCCAATGCCGCAATTCATGCACCACCGGGGGCAGCCAGCCCGCCAGCTCGCATTCGCCCAGGATGCGTTCGTGGTAATCGGGCGAGACGGTGCGCGAGACCACCACCAGCGCCTGGCCCTGCAGGTCCTGCAGCGAGGTCGATCTGGCTTTGGCCAGCGGATGCTTTTGGGGCAGGCAGGCCACCATGGCCTGGCTGGCCACCAGGATTTGTTCAAAACCCGGCGGCACGCGGGGCGTGTGCACAAAGCCCACGTCCAGACGGTCGCGCACCAGCTCGGACAGCTGCTCGCTGGAGCTGAGCTCGCGCATCACCAGCCGCAAGCGCGGATGGCTGCTTTGAAAACGCTGCAGCACCTGCGGCAGACCGCAATACAACAAAGTGCCGGCAAAGCCGATCTGCAGCTCGCCTGCCTGCCCCTGCGCCACCTCACGGGCCTCGCGCATGGCGGCCCCAGCCTGCGCCAGCAGGGCGCGGGCGGCGGGCACAAAGGCCTGCCCGGCGGCTGTGAGTTGCACGCCCCGGCTGTTGCGGGTGAACAACTGCGCGCCGACCGAGGCTTCAAGCTGCTGGATGTTGAGCGAGAGCGGCGGCTGGGAAATCGACAGCCGCTGGGCCGCGCGGCCAAAGTGCAGCTCTTCGGCCAGGGCCAGGAAATAGCGCAGGTGACGGAATTCCATGAATTTAAATTTTATATTGCCGGATATTGAATCAATATTAGACAACTATTCATGGTCCCGTGACAATGCATTCATGCATCCCAACCATTGGGATCTGACCCCGATTGATTTTCAGGAGATACAAACATGGCCACCAACAAGAACACTTTCAGCTGGGAAGACCCCTTCAACCTCAGCGTCCAGCTCACCGAAGAGGAGCGCCAGGTGCAGGAAGCCGCCCGCGCCTACTGCCAGGAAAAACTGCTGCCGCGCGTGAAGGACGCCTTCCTGAACGAGACCACCGACGTGTCCATCTTCCGCGAGATGGGCGAGCTGGGCCTGCTGGGCCCCACCATCCCCGAGCAGTACGGCGGCGCCGGCCTGAATTACGTCTGCTACGGCCTGGTGGCACGCGAAGTCGAGCGCGTGGACAGCGGCTACCGCTCCATGATGAGCGTGCAGTCTTCGCTGGTGATGGTGCCGATCAACGAGTTCGGCACCGAAGCGCAAAAACAGAAATACCTGCCCAAGCTGGCGCGTGGCGAGTGGATTGGCTGCTTCGGCCTGACCGAACCCAACCATGGCTCCGACCCCGGCAGCATGATCACCCGTGCCAAAAAGGTGGACGGCGGCTACAGCCTGACTGGCGCCAAGATGTGGATCACCAACAGCCCGATCGCCGACGTGTTTGTTGTCTGGGCCAAGGACGACGGCGGCCAGATCCGCGGCTTCATTCTTGAAAAAGGCTGGAAAGGCCTGTCCGCCCCCGCCGTGCACGGCAAGGTGGGCCTGCGCGCCTCGATCACCGGCGAGATCGTCATGGACGAGGTGTTTGTACCCGAAGAAAACGCCTTCCCCGAAGTGCGCGGCCTCAAGGGCCCCTTCACCTGCCTCAACAGCGCCCGCTACGGCATCGCCTGGGGCGCCTTGGGCGCCGCCGAAGACTGCTACACCCGCGCCCGCCAGTACGTGCTGGACCGCCAACAGTTCGGCCGCCCGCTGGCCGCCAACCAGTTGATCCAGAAAAAGCTGGCCGACATGCTGACCGAAATCAGCCTGGGCCTGCAGGGCTGCCTGGCGCTGGGCCGCATGAAGGACGCGGGCAACGCCCCGGTCGAGGTGACGTCGATTCTCAAGCGCAACAGCTGCGGCAAGGCCCTGGACATCGCCCGCATGGCGCGCGACATGATGGGCGGCAACGGCATCAGCGCCGAATACGGCGTGGCCCGCCACCTGGTGAACCTGGAAGTGGTCAACACCTACGAAGGCACACACGATGTGCACGCCCTGATCCTGGGCCGCGCGATCACCGGTATTGCGGCGTTTTCGAACTGAGCCTGGATTCTCGGGTCCAGCCCGAGGACGACGAAACCGGCAAGGGCCGGGGAGGACACCGCCTGCTTTGTCATTCCCCGGCCTGACCGGGGAAGCCATGGCACACCGCCAATTCCCCTCCCAGCTTTACCCAACTTCACTTTCGGTGTATTGACCCGTCAGGCTGTGGCAAACTACATTTACTAACCTGATGGTCAGTAAATGAATTCCACCGAAACCCATCCTCCCCACAAGCGCGAGCGACGCAAGGAAGCCCGGCCCGGCGAGCTGCTGGATGCCGCGCTCGACCTGTTTGTGGAAAAAGGCTTCGCGGCCACCCGTTCCGAAGAAGTGGCGGCCCGCGCCGGCGTGTCCAAAGGCACACTGTTCCTGTATTTCCCGAGCAAGGAAGAACTGTTCAAGGCAGTGGTGCGCGAGAACATGGTGCGCCACCAGACCGAAGGGGCCGAAGAAATCGCCCGCTTCGAGGGACCCACAGCCGCCTTGCTGCAATACCTGATGCTCGAATGGTGGCGGCGCTACGGGGCCACCAAGGCCTCGGGCATTTCCAAGCTGGTGATGAGCGAGGCCAGCAATTTCCCTGATCTGGCGCGCTTCTTTCAGGAAGAAGTGGTCACACCCGGACACGCCATGATCCGTTCGGTGCTGCAGCGCGGCATCGAGCGCGGTGAATTCCGGCCCGTGGACATGGACCTGACGGTCCATTCGGTGCTGGCGCCTTTGCTCTTTCTGGTGACCTGGAAGCACTCCATGGCGCCCTGCTGCCCATCCAGCCAGCAGATCGATCCTGAAACTTTCATCCGCCACCACACCGAGCTGCTGGTGCGTGGCCTGTCCGTCTGAAGCAGTCTCCATGAACAAAAACAAGCTCCTGATCCTTGTGGGTATCGCCGCCGCGGCCATCGCCGTGCTCGGCTGGCGTCTGTCGGCCCAGCATGCCCCGGCTTCCTCCCCTGCAGCCAGCAGCCCCCCCGCGCTGGAGCTCGCTGCCGAGGAGGTGTTCACCGCACATGCCGAAACGCTTTCGCTGGGTTTGCCGCTGTCGGGCGCTCTCAAGGCCACGCAGACCGCATTGGTCAAGGCCCGTGTGGCCGGTGAGCTGATGGACCTGGTGGTGCGCGAAGGCGACACGGTCAAGGCCGGGCAGGTCATTGCGCGCATCGACCCGACCGAATACCAGGCCCGCTGGCGCCAGGCGAAGCAACAAGCCGAATCGGCCAAGGCGCAGATGGACATCGCTCAAAAGCAGTACGACAACAACGAGGCGCTGGTCAGACAGGGCTTCATCTCGCAGACGGCCTTGCAGACTTCGCTCATGAGCCTGAACGGCGCCCGCGCCGCGTGGCAATCTGCCGTGGCTGCCGCCGATGTGGCGCAAAAGGCGCTGGACGATGCCACGCTCAAGGCCCCCATCGGCGGCCAGATTGCGCAACGCCTGGCACAACCAGGAGAGCGCCTGGTGATCGATGCCAAGGTGGTGGAAATCGTCAACCTCGGTCAGTTCGAACTCGAAGCGGCCCTGCCTGCACAGGACGCGACCGGCGTGCAGATCGGCATGAAAGCGCAATTGCAGGTGGAAGGCGTTGACCCGCCCGTCAGCGCCACGGTGCTGCGCATCAACCCGAGCACACAGGCTGGCAGCCGCAGCGTGCTGGCCTACCTGGGCGTGCCTGGCCAGGAGGGCCTGCGCCAGGGCGCATTCGCCCAGGGCACGCTGGGCACCCGCTCCGTCCAGGCCATCGCCGTACCGCTGGGCAGCGTGCGCACAGACAAGCCTCAGCCCTACGTGCAGGTGATCGAAGGCGACCGCGTGCGACATGTCGGCGTGGAGCCCGGCGCTCGTATTCAGGTCGGCAAGCAGACCCGGGTGGTCGTCAGCGGCCTGTCCGAGGGTGCGCAGGTGCTGGCGCCCGCCGCCGGCGCCCTGCGCGAAGGCGTGAAGGTCAAGCCTGCCGCCGCAGTCGCGCGCTGAGGACACCGCGCCATGTGGTTCACCAAAGTCAGCCTGAAAAACCCGGTCTTTGCCACCATGATGATGGTGGCCCTGGTGGTGATGGGGCTGTTTGCCTTCCAGCGCCTGAAGGTCGACCAGTTCCCGAACATCGATTTTCCGGTGGTGGTGGTCAGCACCGAGTACCCGGGCGCCTCGCCCGAGATCGTCGAGAGCGAGGTCTCCAAGAAGATCGAGGAGGCCGTCAACTCGATCGCCGGCATCAATGCCCTGACCTCGCGCAGCTACGAAGGCCAGTCGGTCGTGGTGATCGAGTTCCAGCTGCACATGAACGGCCGCAAGGCAACCGAAGACGTGCGCGAGAAGGTCGCCGCGGTACGCCCCAGCCTGCGCACCGAAGTCAAGGAACCCAAGGTGCTGCGCTTTGACCCGTCCAGCCGCGCCATCTGGTCCCTGGCCGTGCTGCCCGACACCGGGGTGGGCAAGCCGCTGTCCCCCGTGGAGATCACCAGCTGGTCCGAACAGGTTCTGAAAAAGCGGCTGGAGAATGTCCGTGGCGTGGGCGCGGTCACCCTGGTCGGTGGCACCAAGCGCGAAATCAACCTGTACCTGCAACCCGCCGCCATGGAGGCGCTGGGCATCACGGCCGACCAGGTGGTCAATGCGGTCAGAAACGACAACCAGGATATCCCTGTCGGCGCCATCCGCTCGCTGGAGCAAGAGCGCATGGTGCAGGTCGAGTCACGCAAGCTGCGCCCCGAGGACTTTGGCCGCATCATCGTGGGCCGCAAGGGCAATACGCCCATTTACCTGTCGCAGGTGGCGCGGGTACAAGATGGTGCCCAGGAGATCGACACCCTGGCGCTTTACAACGGCCAGCGCACCCAGCTGCTGACCGTGCAAAAGGCCCAGGATGAAAACACCATCGAAGTGATCGATGGCCTGGTCAAGACCGTGGCCGCCATGAAGGCCGAAGTGCCTGCCGGCCTGCGCCTGGAGCCGATCGTCGACACCTCCCGCCCGATCCGCGTGGCGGTCGACAACGTGCGCCGCACCCTGATCGAAGGCGCTCTGCTGACGGTGCTCATTGTTTTCCTGTTCCTCAACTCCTGGCGCTCCACCGTCATCACCGGGCTGACACTGCCGATCTCGCTGATCGGCACCTTCATGTTCATGAACATGTTCGGCTTCACCATCAACATGGTCACCCTGATGGCGCTGTCGCTGTGCGTGGGCCTCTTGATCGACGATGCCATCGTGGTCCGGGAGAACATCGTGCGCCATGTGCAGATGGGCAAGGATGCCTGGAACGCCTCGATGGATGGGACGCAGGAAATTGGTCTGGCCGTGCTGGCGACCACCTTGTCGATCGTGGCGGTGTTCCTGCCGATCGGTTTCATGCAGGGCATCATCGGCAAATTTTTCCACGAGTTCGGCATCACCATCGTGGCCGCCGTGATGATCTCGATGTTCGTGAGCTTCACACTCGACCCGATGCTGTCGAGCGTCTGGCACGACCCCGCCATCCACGCACACGGTGAGCATGCAGCACCGGTCACGCTCTACGACCGGACCCTCGGGCGTGTGACCAACTGGTTTGAAACCGCCACCGACCGTCTGGCTGATGTGTACCAGCAGATCCTGGCCTGGTCGCTGGTCCACAAACGCAAGACGGTGCTGATGGCAATTGCCGTCTTTGTGCTCAGCGTCGTGATGGTCCGCTTCGTCGGCACGGAATTCGTGCCCAAGGCTGACTTCTCGGAAACCAGCGTCGTTTTTCAGACGCCCATCGGCTCATCGCTGGAAGCCACCGAGGCCAAGGCGCGGCAGGTCGAAGCGATCCTGCGCGAATTCCCCGAGGTGCGTTACACCGTCGCCACGATCAACACGGCCAATGCGCAAGGCAAGCACACCACCAGTGTCTATGTCCGTCTGGTGGACCGCAAGGACCGCCAGCGCGGCGTGGACCAGATGTCGGCCGAATTGCGCGAGCGCCTGCAGCGCGTGCCCGGCATCGTCGTCACCCATGCCGGCACACTCGATGCGGTGGGCGGCAACAAGCAGATTGAATTCTCGATCCTCGGCCCTGACCAGCACGAGCTCGAACGCCTGACCCTGCAGGCCATGGACAAGCTGCGCGCCATTCCCGGCCTGGTGGATCTGGACTCGAGTGTGCGTCCCAACAAACCCACCATCGCCATCAAGGTGCGCCAGGAGTCGGCCTCCGATCTGGGCCTGGGCACGGCGCAGCTGGGTACCTCCCTGCGTGTGCTGCTGGCTGGCCAGACCGTGGGCAACTGGCGGGCACCGGACGACCAGACATACGATGTGAATGTCCGTCTGGCGCCTGAAGCCCGCGACAACCTCCAGGACCTGGAGCGACTGCCCTTCACCGTGGGCGCAGGCGCCGATGGCTCGCCCCGTGTCGTGCGCCTCGGGCAGGTGGCCCAGGTGGTGGAGTCCACCGGCTCCAACCAGATCAACCGCCGCGACCTGACCCGCGAAGTGGCCCTGAACGCCAACACTTACGGGCGCGCCATGGGCGAAGTGTCCGCCGACATCCGCCAGGTGATGAACAGCCTGCAACTGCCGCCCGGCTACAGCTACCAGTTTGGCGGCTCGACCAAAAACATGGCGGAGTCCTTTGGCTATGCAGTCACGGCACTGGCCATGGCCGTGATCTTCATCTACATGATCCTGGCCAGCCAGTTCAAGAGCTTCCTGCAGCCGCTGGCGCTGATGACCTCGCTGCCGCTGACGCTGATTGGGGTGGTGCTGGCGTTGATGCTGTTCCGCTCTACCCTGTCGATGTTCTCGATCATCGGCGTGATCATGCTCATGGGACTGGTGACCAAGAACGCCATCTTGCTGGTGGACTTTGCCATCCGCGCCCGCGAAGAGGGCATGGAACGCAGCGCTGCCCTGCTGATGGCCGCCAAAGTCCGGTTGCGCCCCATCCTGATGACCACCCTGGCCATGATCTTCGGCATGGTGCCGCTGGCTTTTGCCCTGACCGAAGGCTCCGAGCAGCGTGCCCCCATGGGCCAGGCGGTGATCGGCGGTGTCATCACCTCCTCGCTGCTGACTCTGGTCGTGGTGCCGGTGGTCTATTGCTACATGGACGACCTGGCCCAGTGGCTGCGCCGCAAGGCCGGATTACCGGCTTCCCGTCAGGGGCATGACACCCCTGCTCAGTAAAATGGTCCGAAACCGACTAACATACCCCATGGAGTAAAAAAATGGATCTGAATCAGGCCCGCTTCAACATGATTGAGCAGCAAATCCGCCCCTGGGAGGTGCTGGATCCGCAAGTGCTGGAATTGCTGAGCGTGGTGCGTCGCGAAGACTTCGTGCCGCAGGCGCACCAGGCACTGGCATTCGTCGACATGGAAATCCCGCTGGGCAAAGAGGCCGGTCAGGTCATGCTGGCCCCGCGCGTGCAGGCCCGGCTGGTGCAGGATCTGGCCATCCAGAAAACCGACAAAGTGCTGGAAATTGGCACGGGTTCGGGTTTCACCACCGCCTTGCTGGCCCACCAGGCGGCCCAGGTCCTGAGCTACGAGATCGACGCCGATCTGGCTCGCCAGGCCACAGCCAACCTGCAAAAGGCCGGCATCACCAACGCCAGAGTGCGCCATGCCGACGGCAGCCAGGGCGCTGCGGGCGAAGGGCCTTTTGACGCCATTTTGCTGGCGGGCTCAGTGGCCGAAGTGCCCCAGGTGCTGCTGGAGCAGCTGGCGGTCGGTGGCCGCCTCGCCGCCATCGTGGGCGACGAACCCATGATGCGCGCCACCGTGATCACCCGCACCGGGCCAAACAGCTTCACCACGGCCCAGGCCTGGGATGTGAACGCACCCCGCCTCGCCGGCTTTGCCGAACCTTCGGCTTTCCACTTCTGATCCCCATGCAGCAGATCACCCCGTCTCAGCTCAGTGAATGGGCGCATGCACAGGCACAACGTGCGGTGCTGCTGGATGTGCGCGAGGGCTGGGAAGTGCAGACCGCCTGCGCCCGTCCAGCAGAACTCGATTTCGTGCACATGCCCATGCAGACCATCCCGGCACGCCTGCACGAACTCGACCGCAACCGCCCTGTCGCCTGCCTGTGTCACCACGGCGGCCGCAGCATGCAGGTCGCCCACTTCCTGGCCAGTCATGGCTTTGAGGTGGTCAACATCGCTGGCGGCATCCATGCCTGGTCGGCCCAGGTCGATCCGAGCATTCCGGTGTATTGATTTTTACGTCTGGCCTTACAGAAAGATGCCCATGTCCACCCCCCTTTTCCGCGCTGCTCCCCTGCGTCGTCTGCCTCTGGCGGTCCTGTTGCCGCTCGCCTTCGCCAGCACGAGCCAGGCCCAGAGCCTGGTGGACATTTATGAAATGGCCAAAGGCCATGACGCGACCTTCCAGTCGGCCCGCTCGCAGTACGAGGCCAATCTGGCCAAGGCCGATCAGGGCAAGGCCGCGCTGCTGCCAACGGTGGCTTTGAGTGCCGGGGCTACCCGCACACAGCTGGAGTCGTACGCTATCAAAGGCAGTCCAGCACCCACGCAAGACCGCCCCTACACCACACAGACTGCTGGCATCAATGCCAGCCAGCCGCTGTACCGCCCTGCCAACCTGGCCACTTACCGTCAAAGCCAGAAAGGGCTGGAGCTGGCCGAGGCCGCAATGAGCCAGGCCGAGCAGGACCTGATCGTCCGCGTCAGCCAGGCCTACTTTGATGTGCTGAGTGCCCAGGACAGCCTGGCCTTCGTGCAGGCGCAGAAAGCCGCCGTGGCCGAGCAGCTCGCCAGTGCCAAGCGCAACTTCGAGGTCGGCACCGCCACCATCACCGACACCCGCGAGGCCCAGGCCCGGTTCGACCTGGTGACCGCACAGGAAATCGCTGCCGACAACGACCTGCGCGTCAAGAGCGTGGCCCTGGAACTGCTGGTGGGCAAGGCTGGCCTCAAGCCAAAGCGCATCCAGTCCGGCGCCAAGCTGCCCGCCGTAGATGTGCAAAGCATTGACAACTGGGTCGCGCAAAGCGAACAACACCACCCCGGCTTGCGGCAAGCGCGCGCCAACCTGGATGTGGCCAAGCTGGAAACGGAAAAAGCCACTGCTGGCCACAAGCCGACCGTAGATTTCACCTTGGGCTACAACTCGCAAAGAAACATCAACGGCACGGCCGTCACGACCGCGAGCACCCAAGCCAACGTCGCTACCGCCGGCATCACTGCCAACCTGCCCTTGTTCGCCGGTTTCGCCACCCAGAACCGCATCCGCGAAGCCGCAGCACTCGAAGACAAGGCCCGCTCCGACCTGGAGGGCGCGCAGCGTCAGGTGGCTCAGGTCACCCGCACGGCCTACCTCGGCCTGCAGGCGGGGCAGGGCCAGGTCAAGGCTTATGAAGCGGCTGAGGCATCGAGCCAGGTGGCGCTCGAAGCCAACAAGCTGGGCTACCAGGTGGGCGTGCGCATCAACATCGACGTGCTCAACAGCCAGAGCCAGCTCTTTCAGACCAAGCGCGATCTGGCCAAAGCGCGGTACGACGTGCTGATCGGTCAGCTCAAGCTGCGCCAGGCGGCCGGTGTGCTCAAGGCCGAAGACCTGCAGCCGATCAACGCGCTGCTGGCGCCCTGACCGCCCGGCCATCGACCATTCGATCGCGGGGGCGGTCTCCTGCCTACCCCAACATCTCTTTCACCAGCCCGGCCACGCGCCGGGCTGCGCCTTTGTGAGCCCGTGAAAACGCCAAGGCTGCGGCAGCGCGGCGTTGACGAGCTGCAGGGTCCTGGGCCAGGGACTGCGCCTCTTGCACGGCCATTTCCATGTCCTGCACGCGGTGGGCGGCACCTGCCTGCTCGGCCTGCTGTGCCGCCTGCAGGAAATTGAAAGTGTGGGGCCCCACCACCACAGGGCACGCGCAGGCGGCAGCTTCGATCAGGTTCTGGCCGCCCAAGGGCTCGAAACTGCCACCGAGCAGGGCAACATCGGCCAGGCTGTAGTAAAGCGCCATCTCGCCCAGGCTGTCGCCCAGCCAGACCTGTGCATCGGCATGGGCAATGGGTCCCGTCTCACCCCAGGTGCTGCGGCGTGACACCGTCAGGCCTGCCTGGCGCAACAGGACCTCCACATCGTCCACACGCTGCGGGTGGCGCGGCACGATCAGCCAGTGCACACCGCTCGACACCGTCTGCAGCGCCTGTAGCCACAAGGCTTCCTCGCCTTCGCGGCTGCTGGCCAGCAGACACACCGGTCGCTGCAGTGCCGCGCGCCATGCCCGGCCTTGCGCCACCTGACCGGGATCGGGTTGGGCGTCGAACTTCAGGTTGCCCGTCACGGCCCGGACATTTGCGCCCAGCGTGCGCAGACGCTGCGCGTCGGCTTCGGTCTGGGCCCAGACGGCCTGCAGGGCCGCATAGGTCGGCCGCATCAGGCTGGCCCAGCGCGAGGCCGAGCGCATGGACTTGTCACTCAGACGGGCATTGACCAAGGCCAGCGGCACCCCAGATCGCGCACTTTGCTGCACCAGATTGGGCCAGACCTCGGTTTCCATGAGCAAGCCGATGCGCGGTTTGAAATGCTGCAAAAAGGCCTGCACTGCCGCTGGCGTGTCCCATGGCTGCCAAACCTGCACATCGCCGCTGCGCAAGAGCTTGGCGCCCTCTGCGCGCCCCGTGGCAGTGCCGTGCGTCAGCAAGACGCGCACATCCGGCAAGGCTTCGCGCAAGGCGTTGAGCAAGATGGACGCGGCACGCGATTCGCCCAGCGACACCGCATGCACCCAGACCAGTTCAGAAGTGGCCTCGGCCGGCTGTGTGTACTGCCCGAAACGCTCGGGCACCGCAACGGCATAGCCTGGCTCGGCCACGGCACGGCGCACCAGTTTGCGACGCAACAAAGGCTGGGCCGCCCACACGAGCAGGTTGTAGAGCGCGTGGCTGAAACCAGGCATCTTCAGCCGAATCAATGCGCCGAAGCGCCAAGCTGTGCGTCGGGCTTGACCTCGCGCAGCAAGGCCAGCATCTCGGCCTCGATGCGGTGCAGGGCCGCTTCGGTGTGGCCCTCAAAGCGCAACACCAGCACGGGGGTGGTGTTGGACGCGCGGATCAGGCCGAACCCATCGGGCCAATCGACCCGCAGGCCGTCGATGATGAACACCTTTGCGGGCGCCTTGAAACGCTCGCCCGCCAGGGCCTGCAGCGTCTGCGTGACCGCATGGGGCTCGCCCTCTGCGCAGGCCACGTTCAGTTCGGGCGTGGAAAAGCTGGTGGGCAGGCCATTGAGCACGGCGTTGGCATCGGGGTGGCGGCTCAGGATCTCCAGCAGGCGGCAGCCGGCGTAGGTGCCGTCGTCAAAACCGAACCAGCGCTCCTTGAAGAAAATGTGCCCACTCATCTCGCCACCCAGCGGGGCCTGGCCACCCTGGGCCTCAATGGCCCGCATCTGCGCCTTGATCAGCGAGTGGCCGGTCTTGTACATCAGAGGTTGGCCGCCTGCGGCCTCGATGGCCGGGGCCAGGCGCTGCGAGCACTTCACATCGAACAGGATCGTGCCGCCCGGCACGCGCGAGAGCACGTCCTGTGCAAACAGCTGCATCTGGCGGTCCGGGAAGATGTTGTGGCCGTCCTTGGTGACGATGCCCAGCCGGTCACCGTCGCCATCGAACGCCAGGCCCAGTTCAGCGTCGGTGGTCTGCAACGCACGGATCAGGTCCTGCAGGTTCTCGGGCTTGCTCGGGTCAGGGTGGTGGTTGGGGAAGTCGCCATCGACCTCGGAAAACAGCTCGATCACCTCGCAACCCAGCGCGCGGAAAATGGCGGGCGCAGACGCACCGGCGATGCCGTTGCCGGAGTCGATCACGATCTTCATCGGACGCGAGAGCTTCACATCGCCCGTGATGCGGCGGGTGTAGTCGGACAGCACATCGGCCTGTGCCACGCTGCCCCCTGCACGCAGCTGCCAGCCCTCGGTTTCCATGAGGCGTCGCAGATTCTGGATCTCGTCACCATAAATGGCACGCCCGGCCAGCACCATCTTGAAGCCGTTGTAGTCCTTGGGGTTGTGGCTGCCGGTGACCTGGATGCCGCTGGCGCACAGGGTGCTGGCGGCGAAATACAGCATCGGCGTGGTGCACAGGCCCACATCGATCACGCGGACACCTGCTGCCATCAGACCGCGGATCAGGGCCGCCGACAACATCGGACCGCTCAAGCGGCCGTCGCGCCCCACGGCCACCGTGGTCTGCCCTTCGGCCAGCGCCACCGTGCCAAACGCCCGGCCCAGGCCTTCAGCCACTTGTTCGTTGAGGGTGCTCGGCACGATGCCGCGGATGTCGTAAGCCTTGAAGATGGATGCGGTAACTTGCATGAACGAATATCAGCTTAAGAATATTCTTCTCATTTTAGGTCCGACAGACCCTGTCCTGATGGGGGTGTCGCTGGGCGGAGGCAAGCGCTAACATGCCCCAACCATTCCGACCTGCGCAAAGGCCCGTCACACCATGTCTGCCCATCCTTGGCTGCACTGCCGCATCGACTCACCGCTGGGCCAGATCCAGCTGGCCCGCACGGACCGTGGCCTGTGCGGCGCCTGGTTCGTGGACGAGCAAAAACACGCGCCGGCACCCGACCACTTTGTGCCTGCGCAGCACAAGCCGGACGATCCACTGCTGCGCCTGGCGGCAGAGCAGTTGCAGGCCTACTTCGCTGGCCGCCTGCAGGCTTTCGACCTGCGGCTCGATCTGAGTGCGGGCACGGTCTTTCAGCAGTCGGTGTGGCAAGCCCTGCTGCACATGCCGCACGGCACGACGGGCAGTTACCTGGCGTTGGCCACCGCGTTGGGCAAACCATCGGCCACGCGAGCGGTGGGCGCTGCCGTGGGGCGCAATCCGGTGAGTATCATCGTGCCCTGCCATCGGGTGCTGGGCCACACAGGTCAACTGACCGGCTATGCCGGAGGTCTGTGGCGCAAACAGGCGCTGCTCAAGCTCGAAGGCCACTCGCTGTTCTGAATGCATTCCACTTCTGCGCGCCCATGGCTGGGCGATTTCCTGCTGCTGGCCGCCATCTGGGGTTCGTCCTTCTTGTTCATGCGCATCGGCGCAGCCGAACTGGGCGCACTGCCCACGGCGGCCCTGCGTGTGGCGATAGCCTCGCTGTTTCTCTGGCAGCTGCTGCGCCTGCGCGGCCAGACGGCTTTGCTGCGCCAGCACTGGAAACCGGTCCTGTTCGTGGGCGTGCTCAATTCGGGCATCCCGTTTGCGCTGTATGCCTTTGCCGTGATGCACATCAGCACCGGTCTGTCATCCATCCTGAACGCCACCGTCCCGCTGTTCGGGGCGCTGGTGGCCTGGGCCTGGCTGGGTGACCGGCCGGGCTTCTCGCGCAGCATGGGCCTGGCCATCGGCTTTGGCGGCATCGTGCTGCTGGCCGGAGGGCAGGTCGGCTTCAAAACGAATGCCTCGGGCCTCTCGCCCCTGTGGGCGGTGCTGGCCTGTCTGGGCGCCACCACCTGCTATGCCCTGTCGGCCAGCTTCACCAAAAAGCACATCCCGCCCCTGCCCTCGCTGGTGACGGCCACAGGTAGCCAGATCGGCGCCACGCTGGCACTGGTCCTGCCGGCGCTGTGGTGGCACCCTGACCATGTGCCCGGCCTGCCCACCTGGGCGGCCATGCTGGCGCTCGGCGTGCTGTGTTCCGGGGTGGCCTACATCCTGTACTTCCGCCTGATCGAACGGGCCGGGCCGGCACGCGCTTTGACGGTGACCTAGCTGGTGCCGGTGTTTGCCGTGGCCTACGGCGTGGCGTTGCTGGGCGAGTCGGTCACGTTGTGGATGCTGCTGTGTGGCGCCATCGTGCTGGCAGGCACCTCGCTGGCCAGCGGCCTGATCAGACTGCCTCGCCCGCCAAAGGCGAAGTGACAGGCGACCTCACGATCCTGACGCGCTGGACCACATCGCGGGCACGCAGCTGTCCGCAGCCACCGTCCACATCCTGCCCGGCCGACTGGCGCAACTTGGTCAGGATGCCGCGCCGGTGCAAGGTGCGCGCGATCTCGGCGGCACGCTCCCAGCTTGGCCGCTGGTAAGGCAGGTCCGGCACGCTGTTGAACGGGATCATGTTCATGAGCGCGTATTTGCCACTGAGCAAACGCACGATGCCATCAAGCTCTTCGGGGCCGTCGTTGACGCCTTCGATCAGGGTCCACTGGTACTGGATCGGGTAGCCCGTTGCGCGGGCATAGCGCTCACCCGCCTCTACCAGATCCTGCGGATCAAAACGCGGAGCGCGCGGCAACAACTCGGCACGCAGATCGGCTTTGGTGGTGTGCAGCGACAAGGCCAGCGCAGGCTTGACCTGCTGCTGGGGCAAGCGCTCGAAGACGCGCTCATCGCCCACCGTGGAAAACACCAGATTCTTGTGCGCGATGTTGCCTGCCGTGCCCAGCAGGTCAATCGCTTCAAGGACCTGGTCCAGGTTGTGCGAGGGCTCGCCCATGCCCATGAAGACCACCTTTTTAACCGGGCGCAGTGTGCGCGCCAGCGCCACCTGGGCCACGATCTCGGCACTGCCGACCTGGCGCACCAGCCCTTCGCGCCCGGTCATGCAGAACACACACCCCACCGCGCAGCCCACCTGGGTGGACACGCACAGGCCATCGCGCGGCAACAGCACGCTCTCGACCGATTGGCCGTCCTGCAGGCCCACCAAGAGGCGGGCCGAGCCGTCTTCGCCCGGGTGCTGCTCGCGCAAGGTGGTCAAGGCCTTGAGCTGCGCCTCGATGTCGGGCAGGGCTTCGCGCACGGCGGCGGGCATGAAGCTGTCCAGCGGACGGCGGCCCTGCGTCTGCGGCAGGGCCTGCGACCACAGGCGCAGCACGCGGTGTTCGTGTTTCGGGTTGGCCCCCAGCGCACGCAGGTGTGCGCGGATGTCGCTGATGCTCCAGTAGGCCATGTTCAGTAGTGCGGTGGGATCTCGTCGCGCAGGTTGCGCGGGGCCGTTGTGCCCACTTCAGGCAGGCGTTCGCGCATGAGGCGCAGTTCGCCGAGCAGCAGTTCGATTTGCTGTTGCTGGCGGTAGATCTGGTCGCTCAGCTGGTCAATCTGGTCTTCGGCATAAGCGGCCTTCACTTCCAGATCGACCAGGCGGTCTTCAATCGCTTGGGGGATGTCCATGGGCTGTATTTTCGGCGAATCGTCTTGCTGGCTGTGCGGACCCCGATTCGGACTGGCTGGGGCGTGTCCGCCTCCTCTGTCCCGAAGGACAGAAAGTCGGCGAACACGCCCCAGCCAGTCCGAATCTCCCCTGTCATTCACGCCTTCCCTTTTTTGCGAGACGGTTCATGTGCTGCGGTTGGCTGTGCCAGCGCGCGCCGTGGCCCGAACGCCGACATTTCTGTCCCCCGGGACAGAGGAGGCGCTCGGGCCACGGCCCGCGCTGGCACAGCCAACCGCAGCACATGCCACTTCGCTATAATTTCCACCATCGCCGAGTTACTGAACAACTTGCAGGGCGATTCACAAAACCTGCTAAAGCGTTCGCCGGGCTCCGGGTTTCAGGATCGGCAACGCCGACAAACCTTTGAAACCAGGAGCTTTTTTCATGGCCAACGATTTCCTCTTCACTTCCGAGTCCGTCTCTGAAGGCCACCCCGACAAGGTCGCCGACCAGATCTCCGACGCGATTCTGGACGCCATCTTCGAGCAGGACCCCCGCTCGCGCGTGGCCGCTGAAACCCTGACCAACACCGGTCTGGTCGTGCTGGCCGGCGAAATCACCACCCAGGCCAACGTCGACTACATCCAGGTCGCACGCGACACCATCAAGCGCATCGGCTACGACAACACCGAATACGGCATCGACTACAAAGGCTGCGCCGTGCTGGTGGCCTACGACAAGCAGTCCAACGACATCGCCCAGGGCGTGGACCATGCGTCGGACGACTTCCTCAACATCGGCGCGGGTGACCAGGGCCTGATGTTCGGCTACGCCTGCTCGGAAACGCCCGAGCTGATGCCCGCACCCATTTACTACGCACACCGTCTGGTCGAACGCCAGGCCCAGCTGCGCAAGGACGGGCGCCTGCCCTTCCTGCGCCCGGACGCCAAGAGCCAGGTCACGATGCGCTATGTGGACGGCAAGCCCCACAGCATCGACACCGTGGTGCTGTCCACCCAGCACAGCCCCGACCAGTCCGAGACCGCCACGAAGATGAAGGCCAGCTTCACCGAAGCCATCATCGAAGAAATCATCAAACCGGTGCTGCCCAAGGAATGGCTGCAGGACACCAAGTACCTGATCAACCCCACCGGCCGTTTCGTCATCGGCGGTCCGCAGGGTGACTGCGGCCTCACGGGCCGAAAGATCATCGTGGACACCTACGGTGGTGCCTGCCCGCACGGCGGTGGCGCCTTCTCGGGCAAGGACCCGTCCAAGGTCGACCGCTCGGCCGCCTACGCCGCACGCTACGTGGCCAAGAACATCGTGGCCGCAGGTCTGGCCGAGAAGTGCCAGATCCAGGTGGCCTACGCCATTGGCGTTGCCCGCCCGATGAACATCACCGTCAACACCCTGGGCACTGGCAAAGTGTCTGACGAGAAGCTCTCCGCGCTGGTGGCAGAGCACTTCGACCTGCGTCCGAAAGGCATCATCCAGATGCTGGACCTGCTGCGTCCGATCTACAGCAAGACCGCGGCCTACGGCCACTTTGGCCGCGACGAGCCCGAGTTCACCTGGGAAAAAACCGACAAGGCAGCTGCGCTGCGTGCAGCGGCAGGCCTGTAAGGACTGCAAGCGCCGAAGGCGCTTCAGCAGCCTTGGGGCGGAGCTCATATCGCGCAGCGATGTGAGCGAAGACCATAAAGCTGCAGCTCTGCGGGCAGCGGGCAGACTGTCATCCGTTCTGCACCGCACACACCGGGCCGCACCCCTCACGGGTTGCGGTTTTTTTCATGGTTCAGGCCACCGACGGCTGCGGCCAAGGGTTCGCACAATGGGTTTTCGACACAAGGAGATCCGATGTTCAAGGACCGATTGCAGGCCGCCCAGTTGCTGGCCGAGAGATTGCTGCGCTACCGTGGCCAGTCACCGCTGATTCTGGCGATCCCACGGGGTGCAGTGCCAATGGGCGTGGTGCTGGCCCAGCAATTGGCAGGGGAGCTGGATGTGGTGCTGGTGCACAAGCTCTGCGCACCGTTCCAGCCGGAACTGGCGATTGGTGCCATCGATGAGAGTGGTCACGCATCACTCGCACCCCATGCGGCATCGGTGGGCGCCACACCCACCTGGATCACCGCAGAGAAGAACCGGCAGCTGGAGGTGCTGCGACAGCGGCGTCGGCACTACAGCCCCTTGCGCCCGCCGGCAACCATCGCCGACAGGGTGGTCATCGTGGTTGACGATGGTCTGGCCACTGGCGCCACCATGGCCGCAGCGCTGACGGCCATACGGCGCAGCAAACCCGCGCGTCTGGTGTGTGCCACACCCGTGGCGTCGCCCGAGGCGCTGGCCCAGGTTCAGCCCTTGGTCGATGAAACCGTCTGCCTATCGGTACCGCCCTTGTTCCAGGCGGTAGGCCAGTTTTACGAAAATTTTCCGCAGGTCAGCGACAACGAAGTCGCCCAGTGTCTGCAGCAACCGGGCTTGTTCAATGTGCTGCCGGATCAGTCGGTAAAGACCTCCGCATCCCGCAACAAGGCCGCTGCGGCATCCTTGGCTGCAAGCAAAGGCTGACCCTCCAGGGGCCAGTCGATGCCGATGGCCGGATCGTTCCACAGCAGACTGCGCTCGTGCTCGGGGTACCAGTAATCGGTGGTCTTGTAGAGGAATTCGGCGCTTTCGCTGAGCACCACAAAGCCGTGCGCAAAACCCGGGGGCACCCAAAGCTGCTTTTTGTTGTCGGCGCTCAGCCGCTCACCCACCCAGCGGCCGAAGGTGGGCGATGCGCGGCGCAGGTCCACTGCCACATCAAACACCTCGCCCTGCACCACCCGCACGAGCTTGCCCTGTGCATGCTGGATCTGGTAGTGCAGGCCCCGCAGCACACCACGCGCCGATTTGCTGTGGTTGTCCTGCACGAATTCGACGTTCAGGCCGGTGGCCTGCGCGAAGTCGCGGGCGTTGAAGGACTCGAAGAAAAAACCACGGGCATCGCCAAACACCTTGGGTTCGAGGACCAGAACGTCGGGAATGCCGGTGGGGGTGACGGTGTAGGGCATGCTTACTTCAGCAAATTCAGCAGGTACTGGCCGTAGCCGTTCTTGGCCAGCGGCTGCGCCAGGCGCTCGATGGCTGCGGCGTCGATCCACTTCTGGGCGAAGGCGATTTCTTCGGGGCAGGCCACCATCAGGCCCTGACGCTTTTGCAGCGTGGCAATGAATCCGGCCGCTTCATGCAGGCTGTCGTGGGTGCCCGTGTCCAGCCAGGCGTAGCCGCGCCCCATGATCTCGACGTGGAGCTGGCCCATCTCCAGGTAGCGTTTGTTCACGTCGGTGATTTCGAGTTCCCCACGTGCAGAAGGCAGGATGTCGGCGGCGATGTCGCACACCTGCTGGTCGTAGAAATACAGGCCGGTCACCGCATAGTTGGACTTGGGCACCTTGGGCTTTTCTTCGATGCTGATGGCGCGATGCTGCGCGTCGAACTCGACCACACCGTAGCGCTCGGGGTCGTGCACATGGTAGGCGAACACGCTGGCGCCAGAGGTGCGCGCATCGGCGCTGGCCAGCAGCTTGACCAGGTCGTGACCGTAAAAGATGTTGTCACCGAGCACCAGGGCACTGGGATCGTCGTCTACAAAGTCCTTGCCGATGATGAAGGCCTGCGCCAGCCCGTCCGGACTGGGCTGCACCGCGTACTGGATGTTCATGCCCCACTGGCTGCCGTCGCCCAGCAGTTCGGCAAAGCGCGGGGTGTCCTGCGGCGTGCTGATCAGCAGCACATCGCGGATGCCTGAAAGCATCAGCGTGGTCAAAGGGTAATAGACCATCGGCTTGTCGTAGACCGGCATGAGCTGTTTGCTCACGGCCTGAGTGACCGGGTACAGCCGCGTGCCGGAGCCGCCGGCGAGGATGATGCCTTTTCGCATGGAAGGAGTCTCCGGGAATTCAGAGCGGTGCAGACGAGCCAAAACGGCGGTCCCGACCCGCAAACCAGTTCAGCGCCTCACGCAGTCGCTCGGGCTTGAAGTCCGGCCACAGGTCGTCGGTGAAAAAGAGTTCGGCATACGCGGCCTGCCAGAGTAGGAAGTTGCTGATGCGCGATTCGCCGCCCGTTCGGATGAGCAGATCCACCTCGGGGGCTTCTGCGGTGCTCAGGTAGGGCGACAGGTTTTCTTCGGTCATGTCCTGCAATGACTGCCCCGGGTGGGCTGCCTGCCAGGCACGCACAGCACTCAGCATGTCCCAGCGACCACCGTAATTGGCACAGACCAGCAAGGTGATGCGCGTGTTGTTCACCGTCTGGGCTTCGGCCTGCCGAATCAGCGCCTGCAGCGGCTCGGAGAAGCGGCCGATGTCACCCAGCACACGCAGGCGCACGCCGTTGTCGTTCATGCTGGCCACTTCCTTTTCGAGGTAGGACATGAACAGCCCCATCAGGCTGCTGACCTCTTCTTCGGGACGTTTCCAGTTTTCAGTGCTGAACGCAAACAGACTCAGATAAGGCACACCGGCCTCGGCACAGGCCTTGACGATCTCGCGTACCCGTTTGGCACCGGCGGCATGCCCCAAGGCTGTCGGCATAAAACGGTTTTTCGCCCAGCGACGGTTGCCATCCATGATGATGGCAATGTGTTGCGGAAGGGGCTGACTGAGAGATTTCAAGACGGAACTGGTTCAGAAGGATGAACAATGATCAATTTTAGTGCGTTCGTACGCCTTGCCTGCCGGGAAAAGAAAACCGGCCCTGAAGGGCCGGTTGTTCATTGAGCGCTGTCAGATCAGGCCCGGGCCGCATCGGCCTTGGCCTTTTCACAGGCCAGCAGGATGCGCTCGGGCGTGGCTGGGGCGTCCATGCGCACGACCGCCTTGTGGCCGGCACTGGCCGCCACCGCGTCCTTGAGCGCAAAGAAAGCCGACAGGCCCAGCATCAGCGGCGGCTCGCCGGTCGCCTTGCTGTTGAAGGGTGTGGGCTTGAGGTTCTGGTTGTCGAACAGGCTCACGTTGAAGTGTTCGGGCACATCACCGGCCACCGGGATCTTGTAGGTCGACGGGCCGTGCGTGAGCAGCTTGCCCTTCTTGTCCCAGATGCACTCTTCCATGGTCAGCCAGCCCATGCCCTGGATGTAGGCGCCTTCGATCTGGCCCTTGTCGATGGCCGGGTTGATGCTGCGGCCCACGTCGTGCACGATGTCCACGCCCTGGAGCCACCACTCGCCGGTGCGGGTGTCGATCTCGACCTCGCTCACCGCGGCGCCATAGCAGTAGTAGTAGAAGGCACGACCATTGAGGGTGGCAAAGTCGTACTTGATCTCGGGCGTCATGTAGAAGCCCGTGACCGACAGGCCCACGCGGTCGAGCCAGGCCTGCTTGGTCACGTCCGACCAGTTGACCGACTTGCCGCCGCCATGCAGCTGGTTGTTGGCAAAGGTCACTTCTTCAGCTGCACAGCCCAGCATGCGCGCAGCCACGGGTTTGAGGCGCTCGCGCATCTGCGCGGTGGCGTTCATGATGGCCGCACCGTTGATGTCGGCGCCGCTCGAGGCCGAGGTGGCCGAAGCGTTGGGCACCTTTTGTGAATCGGTGGCGGTGATGCGCACCTTGTCCACGCTGATACCCAAACCATCGGCGCACACCTGCGCCATCTTGGTGTTCAGGCCCTGGCCCATTTCGGTGCCGCCGTGGTTGCAGCTCACCGAGCCGTCCATGTAGACCACCAGCAGCGCACCGCCCTGGTTCAGGTGCGTGGCGGTGAAGCTGATGCCGAACTTGAGCGGCACCAAGGCGATGCCGCGCTTGCGGGTTTTGCTCTTGGCGTTGAAGGCCTGCACCGCGGCGCGGCGCTCGGCGTACTTCGATTCCTGCTCGACCTGCGCGATCACTTTGTCACCCACCCAGTCTTCGATCAGCTGGTTGTACTGGGTGGTCATGGTGTCGGGCGTGCCGCTGACGGCCGGGTCCTTGTAGAGGTTGAGCTTGCGCACCTCCAGCGGGTCTTTGCCCAGCGTGGCGGCGATCTCGTCGATCACCGTCTCGATGCCGAACATGCCCTGCGGGCCGCCAAAACCACGGAAGGCGGTAGCGCTTTGCGTGTTGGTCTTGCAGCGGTGGCTGACCAGCTTGAGCGCAGGGATGTGGTAGCAGTTGTCGATGTGCAGGCAGGCGCGGTCGTTCACCGGACCGGAGTAGTCCACGCTGTAGCCGCAGCGCGAGGCCAGCATGATGTCGGCACCCAGAATCCGGCCGTTGTCGTCGAAACCCACCTCGTAGTCGATGCGGAAGTCGTGGCGCTTGCCGGTGATGGTCATGTCGTCGTCGCGGTTGACGCGCAGCTTGACCGGCTTTTGCAGCTTGAACGCCGCCAGCGCGGCGCTCTGGCTGAAGATGCTGGCGTTGCCTTCCTTGCCGCCGAAGCCACCGCCCATGCGGCGGCAGATCACTTCCACATCATTGGTCGTCAAGTTCAGAGCAGCAGCGGCTTCGCGCTGGTTGCCGTCCGGGTGCTGGGTCGAGCAGTACAGCGTGAGCTGGCCGTCTTCCTTGGGCACAGCATACGTAATCTGGCCTTCCAGATAAAACTGCTCCTGCTGGCCGGTGCGGGTCGTGCCCTTGATCTTGCGCGGTGCAGCGGCAATGGCGGCCGCGGCATCGCCGCGCACGATGCCCTTGGCCGGCATCACGAAACTCTGGGCTTCCAGCGCTTCTTCGATGGTCAGGATCGGTTGGAGCTCCTTGACCAGCACCTTGGCCTTGGCGGCGGCTTCACGCGCGTACAGCATTTCGCGCGCCACCACCACGGCCACCGCCTGGCCGACAAACTCCACCTTGCCATCGGCCAGGAAGGGGTCATCGTGGACGATGGGGCCGCAATTGTTTTCGCCGGGAATGTCCTTGGCGGTGAACACCGCCACCACACCGTGCTCTTTGAGGATGGCGGCGCGGTCGATGCCTTCACCGATCAGCTCACCGTGGGCCACAGGCGACTTGATGAGGGCGGCGTACAGCGTGCCCGCCACTTCAGGAATGTCGTCGATGTAGGTGGCGCCACCGGTCACATGCAGGTGGGCCGATTCGTGGACGATGTCCGTGCCTTGCTGGATGCCGGAAGCCGGCAGCAAATTCTTGATGGGCGTAGGAGCGTTCATTCAGGCCACCTCTTTCTGTTCTTCGATGAATTCCAGCACCAGGTTGCGTGCCACCAGCGAGCGGTAGGCCCAGGTGGCGCGCAGACCGTCACGGGCGGTGAAGCTGGCGGCAATCGCCGCGTCCAGATCGGCGGCCTTCACGTCGGCAGGCGCCTGGCCTTCGAGCACGGCTTCGAGCTTGGGCGCACGGCAGGGGGCCGGGGCCAGGCCGTTGTAGGCCAGCTTCACACCGCTGAGCTTGCCGCCCTTGAGCGAGTAGCTGATGGCGGCGCAGGTGGCCGAAATGTCCTGTTCAAAACGCTTGCTGACCTTGTGGGCGCGGAAGACCTGACCCGCCACGGGTTTGGGCAGTTCGATGGCTTCGATGAACTCTCCTGCCTGCAGCACGTTCTGCTTCTGGCCGGTGTAGAACTGGTCCAGCGCCACGGAGCGCGTCTTGTCGCCGCGGCGCAGCACCAGCGTGGCACCCAGCGCCATCAGGCAAGGCATGGAGTCGCCAATCGGCGAACCGTTGGCGATGTTGCCGGCCAGCGTGGCGGTGGAGCGGATCGGGGGCGAACCGAAGCGGCGCAGCACCTCGGCAAAGTCGGGGTAGGCCTCTTGGATCAGGCCTTCGAGGGTGGCCAGCGACACCATGGCGCCGATGCGCCAGGCTTTGGCGCCGTCCTCGACCTTGCGCAGCTCGTCCACATTGCCCAGGTACATGATGTGGTCGGGGCGGCTGAACTGCTTGTTGACCTTCAGACCAATTTCGGTGCTGCCGGCCAGCAGCGTGGTGGTCGGGTTCTTGAGCAGGTAGTCGGCCACTTCGGCGAGGGTGGCGGGCGAGACGAATTCGTTGCCCTTGCGCGTGCGCACGACAGGCTGCACGATGATTTCGCCATCCAGGCTCAGCGTGGGGGTCTTGGCGCGGGCGATCTCCTTGAGCAGCGGAATGTCGGCCTTGTCGTCGATCTTGAGTTCGCTCTGGCGCTCGCAGGCCTTGGCGGCGGCATCAATGATCGGCTTGTAGCCGGTGCAGCGGCACAGGTTGCCGCTCAATGAATCGGTGATCTGCTGGCGGCTGGGCTGGGGCAGCACCTGCACCAGATTGACCAGGCTCATCACGATGCCAGGCGTGCAAAAGCCGCACTGCGAACCGTGGCACTTGACCATCTCGTCCTGCACCGGGTGCAGCGTGCCATCGGCCTTCTTCAGGCTCTCGACGGTCTTGACCGACTTGCCGTCCAGCGAAGGCAGCAATTGAATACAGGCGTTGACCGGCACGTAATCGACCGCCGTGCCTGCCGCATTGAGCTCACCCACCATGACCACGCAGGCGCCGCAATCGCCTTCTGCGCAGCCCTCCTTGGTGCCGGTGCGGTGGAGCTGTTCGCGCAGGTAGTCGAGAACGGTGGTGGTGCGGCGCTCGCCCTGGGCTTCGACGATCTGGCCGTCGAGGACAAAGCGCACGGTGTTGGTGACTTGGGTCATGGTGCGGGGATAAATAAACGGTAAGCCCCGATTTTAAGGAATCGGGGCTTGGTCGCGGCGGATTAATCGGGATCTGACCCCGATTAATAGGCCACTTTCTTGGGGCAGATCCCTGTTGATTTCAGGAACCGCGGTATGTGGAATAGCTCCAGGGGCTGACCAGCAAGGGGACATGGTAGTGCTGGTCTTCGTGGGCCACGCCAAAGTCGAGCGCCACCTGGTTGAGGAAATTGGGCTCGGGCAGCTGCACACCTTTGGCCTTGAAGTAACCGCTGACATCGAACACCAGGCGGTAAGTGCCCTTGCGCAGGCTGGCGTTGTCGTACAGCGGGCCATCCGGATTGCGGCCGTCGTGGTTGAGGGTGAAGCGCTTGACCAGCGTGGCCTGCTCGCCTTGCGTGGTGTACAGGGCGACCTGCATGCCGGCGGCGGGACAGCCGTTCATCGTGTCCAGAACGTGTGTGCTCAGACCCATGGGAACTCTCTTTCCTGTTTGAAAACTGGTTTGGTCGACCAAAGTGTATACACTTTTGGTTTTTCTGGCTATCATGCCCCCATGGACAGCACCAAAGCCCCGGAAACCTCCACCACCCACAGCATTGTGGAAGCGCTGACACGCGCCATCGTCGAGCACCGCCTGCTGCCGGGCGCCAAGCTGGCCGAGCAAAAACTGGCGGACCACTTCGGCGTGTCCCGCACGCTGGTGCGCCAGGCCCTCTTCCAGCTCTCGCAAAACCGCCTCATCCGCATGGAGCCGGCCCGAGGCGCGTTTGTCGCCGCACCGTCGGTCGAAGAAGCCCAGCAGGTGTTTGCCGTGCGGCGCATGCTGGAGAGCGAGATGACCCGCGAATTCGTCAAAAGCGTCACCCCGGCCAAGATTCGCTCGCTCAAGGAACACGTCCAGCAAGAGCGGGAAGCCGTCGCCAAGGAAGATGTTTCCGGCCGCACCGAGCTGCTGGGCGACTTTCATGTGCGCATGGCCGAGCTGATGGGCAACCAGGTGCTGGCCCAGCTGCTGGGCGAACTGATTTCGCGCTGCGCATTGATCACCCTGATGTACCAGTCGCGCAGCGAAGCCCAGCACTCCACCGAAGAACACGCCGAGATCGTCGCCGCCCTCGCCGCCAAAGACGCCGACAAGGCCGTGCAGCTGATGCAGGAACACCTCGACCACGTCGAAGCCAGCCTGATCTACGACCGCAAGGTCCCCTCCCACGACATCGCCATCGCCCTGACCTGAGATCGCCTGAACATGAGCACCTACGACTCCACCCTCCCCTACCCACGCGACCTCAAGGGTTACGGCCGCCATGTGCCGCACGCGCAATGGCCAGGCGGCGCCCGCGTGGCCGTGCAGTTCGTGCTGAACTACGAAGAAGGCGGTGAAAACTGCGTGCTGCACGGCGACAAGGCCAGCGAGCAGTTTTTGAGTGAAATGTTCAACCCCGCCGCTTTCGAGGCCCGCCACATCAGCATGGAAGGCATCTACGAATACGGCTCGCGTGCCGGTGTGTGGCGCCTGCTGCGCGAGTTTGAGAAGCGCGGCCTGCCGCTCACGGTGTTTGGCGTGGCCACCGCGCTGCAAAAGCACGACGACGTGACCGCCGCCTTCAAGGAACTGGGTTACGACATCGCCTGCCACGGCCTCAAGTGGATCCACTACCAGAACATCGACGAAGCCACCGAGCGCGCGCACATGGCCGAGGCGATGGAGATTCTGCAAAAGCTGACCGGGGAACGCCCCTTGGGCTGGTACACCGGCCGCGACAGCCCCAACACCCGGCGTCTGGTGGCCGACTACGGCGGCTTTGAATACGACAGCGACTACTACGGCGACGACCTGCCTTTCTGGATGAAAGTTCAAAAGACCGATGGCAGTGTGGTGCCGCAACTGATCGTGCCCTACACGCTGGACTGCAACGACATGCGCTTTGCGCTGCCGCAGGGTTACTCGCACGCCGATCCCTTCTTCCAGTACATGAAGGACACTTTTGACGCGCTGTACGCCGAGGGCGATCCGAATGGCGACAACGCGCCCAAGATGATGAGCATCGGCATGCACTGCCGCCTACTGGGCCGCCCCGGTCGCATCACCGCACTGCAGCGCTTTCTGGACCACATCCAGTCGCACGACAAGGTCTGGGTGGCGCGGCGCATCGACATCGCGCGGCATTGGAAAACCACACACCCTTTTCAGGACTGAGTCCCATGCAGGAGGCCGCCCCTGCGGCCGAATCTTCGCGCCCGGAAGCGCACTCCTGCAAACACACAAACATTCGGCCGCAGGGGCGGCCTCCTACAGAGACAGCCATGCCGATCACGCTTGAACAACTCAACAGTGCCCGCCGCGAAGATGCGGCGCAAATGCTCGACGGCCTGTATGAACATTCGCCCTGGATTGCCGAGCAGGCATTGAATGAGCGCCCTTTCAAGTCACTGGCCCACCTCAAGCACGCCATGTGCGAGGTGCTGGCCCACGCCGGACGCGATGCGCAACTCGGCTTGATCCGTGCCCACCCGGAACTCGCCGGCAAGGCCATGGTCAGCAAGACGCTCACGGCCGAGTCGACCAACGAGCAGACCAAGGCGGGCCTGACCGACTGCACACCCGAAGAGTTCGCCAAAATCCAGCAACTCAACGCCGACTACAACGCCAAGTTCGGCTGGCCCTTCATCCTGGCGGTGCGTGGCCCGCGAGGCGTGGGGCTGAACAAGGCGCAGATCATCGAGGCCTTCGAGCGCCGCCTGCACGGTCACCCCGACTTTGAACTGGCCGAGTGCCTGCGCAACATCCACCGCATCGTCGAGATCCGCCTGAACGACAAGTTCGGCGTCGAGCCGACGCTGGGCCACCAGGTCTGGGACTGGCAGGAAAAGCTGGCGCAACATTCGGACCCCGACTTTGCCGAAAAGGGCCAGCTCACCGTCACCTACCTGACCGACGCGCACCGGGCGTGTGCCCAGCGCATCAGCCACTGGATGAAGGACTGCGGCTTTGACGAGGTCGAAATCGACGCGGTGGGCAACGTGGTGGGCCGCTACCACCCGGCTGCTGCGGGCCAAAAATACCTGTTGACCGGCTCGCACTACGACACCGTGCGCAACGGTGGCAAATACGACGGTCGCCTGGGCATCTTCGTGCCCATGGCCTGCGTGCAGCAGCTGCACCAGCAGGGCAAGCGTTTGCCCTTCGGCATCGAAGTGGTGGCCTTTGCCGAAGAGGAAGGCCAGCGCTACAAAGCCACTTTCCTCGGCTCGGGCGCGCTGATCGGCGACTTCAAGCCCGAGTGGCTGGATCAGAAAGATGCCGACGGCATCACCATGCGCGCCGCCATGCAGCACGCGGGTCTGTGTACCGACGACATCCCCAAAATCCAGCGCGACCCGGCCCACTATCTGGGCTTCATTGAAGTCCACATCGAACAAGGCCCGGTGCTCAATGAAGTGAACATCCCGCTGGGCGTGGTCACCTCCATCAACGGCAGCGTGCGCTACCTCTGCGAAATCATCGGCACGGCCAGCCACGCGGGCACCACCCCCATGGACCGCCGCCGCGACGCGGCCTGTGCCGTGGCCGAACTGGCGCTGTACATGGAGCAACGCGCTGCAAAAGATGGCGACAGCGTGGCGACCATCGGCCAGCTGCAAGTGCCCAACGGCTCCATCAACGTCGTTCCCGGCCGCTGCAGCTTCAGCCTGGACCTGCGTGCCCCGACCGATGCACAACGCGATGCCCTCGTCACCGATGTGCTGCAGCAACTGCAGGCCATCTGCGAGCGCCGCGGTGTGCGCTACACCTGCGAGGAAACCATGCGTGCCGCAGCCGCCCCCAGCGCTCCTGAATGGCAAGCCCGCTGGGAACGTGCCGTGAGCGCCCTGGGCGTGCCGCTGTTCAAACTGCCCAGTGGCGCCGGCCACGATGCGATGAAGCTGCACGAAGTCATGCCGCAGGCCATGCTGTTTGTGCGCGGCGAAAACGCCGGCATCAGCCACAACCCGCTCGAATCGACCACCAGCGACGACATGCAGCTGTGCGTCGACGCTTTCACCCACGTCCTGAATCAACTGGAGCAAGAAACCCGATGAGCGCCACCGCCCAACAATACGCACAGCTCGACGCCTGGATCGACGCCCACTTTGACGAGCAGGTCAAGTTCCTGCAAGCGCTGGTGCAGGTGCCCACCGACACCCCCCCCGGCAACAACGCCCCGCACGCCGAGCGCACCGCCGAACTGCTCAAAGGCTTTGGCTACGAAGCAGAAAAACACGCCGTGCCGCAAGCCGATGTGAAAGCCTACGGCCTCGAATCCATCACCAACCTGATCGTGCGTCGAAAGTACGGCCAAGGCAAAACCATTGCCCTGAACGCCCACGGCGACGTGGTGCCCCCGGGCGAAGGCTGGACCCATGACCCCTACGGCGGCGAGATCGAGAACGGCGCCATGTACGGCCGCGCCACGGCGGTGAGCAAAAGCGATTTTTCCACCTTCACCTTTGCCACCCGCGCGCTCGAATCGCTGGGCCTGCCCCTCAAAGGCGGCGTGGAGCTGCACTTCACCTACGACGAGGAGTTCGGCGGCGAGATGGGGCCCGGCTGGCTGCTGGCCAAGGGCTTGACCAAGCCTGACCTGATGATCGCCGCCGGCTTTTCGTATCAGGTGGTCACCGCGCACAACGGCTGCCTGCAGATGGAAGTGACGGTGCAGGGCGAAATGGCCCACGCCGCCGTGCCCGACACCGGCACCGATGCGCTGCAGGGTGCGGTGCACATCCTGAACGCGCTGCACGCGCTCAACGCCGATTACAAAAAGGTCACCTCCACGGTCGAAGGCATCACCCACCCTTATTTGAACGTGGGTCAGATCAGTGGCGGCACCAACACCAACGTCATGCCCGGCAAGGTGGTCTTCAAGCTCGACCGTCGCATGATCCCCGAAGAGAACCCGGCCGAAGTCGAAGCGTCCATCCGCAAGACCATCGAAGAAGCCGCCAAGAGCTTCAACCCGCCGCGAGGCGGTAAGCTGCTCAAAGTCGATATCCGCCGCATGCTGCTGGCCAACGCCATGAAGCCGCTCGCGGGCAACGCGCCGCTGGTCGATGCGATCCAGAAACATGGCGGCGAAGTCTTTGGCGAGCCCATCCCCGCCGTGGGCACCCCGCTCTACACCGACGTGCGCCTGTACGTGGAGCGCGGCATCCCGGGCGTGATCTACGGCGCCGGCCCCCGCACCGTGCTGGAAAGCCACGCCAAGCGCGCCGACGAGCGTGTGCAACTGGAAGACGTGCGCCGGGCGACCAAGGTGGTGGCACGCACGCTGCTGGATTTGCTGAACTGAGCGGCTGTACAAGGGCGTTTTGGGCGGCGCACTAACACCCAGCGACAGCAGCCAGCCCGCAAT
>Ga0255196_1000052_pt1 | contig 33120 bp, 32 predicted proteins | sample Miss_Law_RepA_8h_FD_183637 | JGI IMG/M metagenome (GOLD analysis project Ga0255196, IMG submission 183637) | Freshwater microbial communities from Mississippi River, Louisiana, United States - Miss_Law_RepA_8h | ecosystem: Environmental > Aquatic > Freshwater > River | place: USA: Louisiana... | reverse complement strand
AGCCAAAACGACACCGCGCCCGTGGCCACACAAGGCGCACGCAAACGCGATGTGCTGCTCGCAGAAGCCCCGGCACCAGAAACACCCAGAGTGCGGCATGCGCCGCCCCCTGCAGCGCGCGAAGAACGCCCCGAAGTGCTGCGGGGCGTGAAAGCCAGCACCCAGTGACCGGCGCTGACCGAGACCCCCCACCCATGCTTGTGCTCAGTCTTGGCCGCGGCCAGCGGCCTTGACCGCGCTCCGATTTCCTCACTCCTGCGAGACAACATGACCCTGCCCCTGAACCGACCCTGCACGATCCGTGGCCTGGCCCTGAGCCTGGCTTTGCTCACCCCGGCGCTGAGCGCCGTCCAGCCTGTAATGGCCCAAGGGACGCCCCCCGCCCCCGCCCCCGCCACGGCCAAACCTGCCTCGCCCGAGCAGCCGGCCACTGCCACCCCGCGCACTGCGCGTCCTCTGGCAGCGACGGCTCTGCCGCCGGGTCCGGTCGAACGCGGCCAGCCCCTGCGGCTGGTGGCCGGCAAGTCGACTTTGCTGAGCCTGCCGCACGACATCGTGCGCATCTCGGTCGGCAACCCCGATGTGGCCGATGTGGTGCTCACCCACCCGCGCGAGGTCTACCTTCTGGGCAAGAAAAGCGGACAGACCAACCTGATGCTCTGGGGCAAAGGCAGCGTCACGCGGCTACACGACATCGCCGTCAGCACCGACACCGACACCCTCAAAAGCAAGCTGCAGGAATGGGTGCCCGGCATCGACGACCTCAAGGTCGAATCGCTGGGCGAACACCTGCTGGTGAGCGGCCTGGCTCAGGATGCCATCAAGGCCCAGCGCGCCATGCACATGGCCGAAGCTTTCGGCGGCGAGAAAAAGGTGATCAACCTGCTGCGCGTGGGCAGCGCCCAGCAGGTCATGCTGGAGGTCAAGGTGGCCGAAGTCTCGCGCAACCTGCTCGACGAGTTGGGCGTGGACCTGACCATGACCCGCGTGGCCGGCGACACCACCCTCAGGCTGCTCACCCAGCTGGTCAGCACCGCGGTCGGCACAGGCACCAACCAGAGTCCCGGCGGCTCCTTGCGCGCCAGCAGGGCCAACGGAAAAACCGATGGCACGCTGACGGCACGTGCCGACAAGGACCTGGTCAAGATCCTGGCCGAACCGACCATCACCGCCATCCACGGCCAGGAAGGCTCCTTCCTGGCGGGAGGGCGCATCTACATCCCGGTGCCGCAGACCAGCAGCTCGGGCGCGACCACCATCACGCTAGAAGAAAAGGAATTCGGCGTGGGCCTGCGCTTCATGCCCACCGTGCTGGAAGACGGCCTGATCAACCTGCGTGTCACGCCCGAGGTGTCCGAACTGTCGCAGGAAGGCACCCTGATCCGCGGCGCCAACAACGTCACCAGCCTGCTGCCCGCCATCACGACGCGGCGCGCTTCCACCACGGTGCAGTTGCGCAACGGTGAGAGCTTCGTCATCGGCGGCCTCATCAAGAGCAATGTGACCGAGGCCATCAAGGCCTTTCCGGTACTGGGCGAGCTGCCGATCGTCGGCGCGTTGTTTCGCAGCACCTCGTTCCAGACGCAAAAGTCCGAACTGCTGTTTGTGGTGACGCCGCATCTGGCGCGCCCAACGGCCAGCCTGCCGCGCCTGCCCACCGATGGTTTCGTGCCACCGAGCCGCAGCGAACTGTTTCTGGAAGGCCGCCTCGAGGGTCGCCCGGCCCCGAGCGACACCCCGGCGCCTGCCACCAACCGCCCCTGAAGGAATGACGCCATGAACTTGCCAAGCCCCCACACTGCATCACGCGCGCCGCTGCCCGGTTGCGCCCTGCCCACAGCGGTCTTGCTCGCGGCCTTGGCCGGCTGCGCCCATGAGCCTTCTCCCCTTGAGCGGGCATTGGGCGACACGGTGCGCCAGGCCCAGGCACAGCAGGCCATACCCGCCGCCGCCGATGTCCTGTCCAAACGAGCGCCCATCGTCACCGACGGCGTGATCGCCGTTCATGGGGTGGACCGCTACCACCAGAGCTGGATCCGTCCGCCTGCCCCCACGACCGTGCTGAACATCCAGGCCGGCGGCGCGCAACAGGCCAGCCAGCCCAACATGCCACGCTGAGGAGCTCGCATGCCTGTGCACCTGATGGGAAACAATCTCCTGCACCTGAACCTGATCCAGAGCACCTTGCTCGCGGCTGGCTGGAGCAGTGACGATGTCCGCACCCCGGCCGATCTGCCCGCGCTTGAAACCGCATTGGCGGCCCAGCCGCAGGCCACGCTGGTGCTGGACCTGGGCAGCGGGGAAGACACCTCTGCACTGTCCTGGCTGACCGAAATCACACGGCGCTGGCCGGCCCTGCAGGTGGTGCTGCTCTGCGCCCAGCGCGACGAGGCGCTGCTGATGCAGGCCATGCGCAGCGGTGCACGCGAAGTGCTGGACTCGCCCCCCGAGCCCACCGAGCTGACGCAGACGCTGCAACGTCTGGCCCCACAGTCGGATCAAGCCCATGCTGCGGCCGGCCGACTGGCCCCGATGCTCGCCTTCATTGCCAGCAAGGGGGGCAACGGCAGCACCCAGCTGGCCAGCAACCTGGCCTGGCTGCTGGCCCTGGAGTTTCAGCGCGACACAGCCCTGGTGGACCTGGACCTGCCCTACGGCGATGCTTCGTTTTACCTGGGCGGCGGCCAGGCGCGACACAGCATCGACCACCTGGCCCGGCAAGGGCCACGCCTGGACAGCCAGCTGCTGCGCAGCAGCCTGCACCCGGTGCACGAACGCCTGCACCTGCTGGCCGCACCCGCCACGCCGGTGCTGCCGCGCGGCATCACGCCCGCATCGCTGACCCGCGTGCTCACACTTGCGCGCCAGCAGCACGAGGTCGTCATCCTTGACCTGCCACGCCAGCCCGATGAACTGACCCTGCAGGCCCTGCAACTGGCCGACACGGTGTTCATCGTGATGCGCCGGCGCGTGCCCGATGTGCGCAATGCCCAGCGCCTGATGCAGCTGCTGCAGGACCAGGGCGTGCCCCTTGCACACATGCGCCCCCTGCTCAACCGCTTTGATGAAACCGGGCCGCTCGAAGCCGCGGCCATCGACAAGGCCCTGCCGAGACCGATCGCACACCGCGTCGCCAATGACCCCACGGCACTGCAAGCCTGCGTGCACCTGGGTCTGCCGCTGCATGAACACGCACCGGGCAGCCCCGTGCTGCGCGACCTGCGCCAGATCGGCAGCCAATGCCTGGCGCTGCCTCTGCCCCACCGCCGCGGCTGGCTCGGCCGCTGGCTGGGCAAATCGGTGGCGTCTTCCCAGCCCTGACGAAAGGCACGAACACGATGAACGAAACCCTTGTGGCCACACCGTCCGTCCATGGTGTGCTGGAGCCCGTGCGCACCCGCATCCACCGCGAGATGCTCAGCCGGCTCGACCTCAACCAGCTCGAAAAAATGGCGCCGGACGCCCTGCGCGCCGAACTGCAGTGGCTGGCCGGCCAGCTGATGGACGAACTCAAGATCGCGCTCAATGAAACCGAGCGCCGCCAGGTCATCCAGGGCATCCAGGACGAGATGCTGGGCCTCGGACCTCTGGAGCCTTTGCTGGCCGATCCCGGCATCTCGGACATTCTGGTCAATGGCCCGCAGCAGACCTGGATCGAACGGCGCGGCAAGCTTGAACGCAGTGCGGTGCGTTTTGACGACGACGCCCACCTGCGCCGTGTGATCGACCGCATCGTCTCGCGCATCGGTCGCCGTGTCGATGAAATGAGCCCGATGGTGGACGCCCGCCTGCCCGATGGCTCGCGGGTGAACGCGGTGATCCCGCCACTGGCGATCGACGGCGCCTCGCTCTCGATCCGCCGCTTCGGTGGCGATGCCCTGACCCTGCAGGAACTCGTGCGCCTGCAGGCGCTCACGCCCGGCATGGCCGAGCTGATCGCGGCCCTGGTGCAGGCGCGCCTGAACGTGCTGGTCTCGGGTGGCACCGGCAGCGGCAAGACCACCTTGCTCAACGCCATGTCGGCCAGCATCCCGGCCAGCGAGCGCATCATCACCATCGAAGACGCGGCCGAGCTGCAACTGCAGCAGCCACATGTGGTGCGGCTCGAATCGCGCCCGCCCAACATCGAGGGCGAGGGCGAGGTGTCGCAGCGCGCCCTGCTGCGCAACAGCCTGCGCATGCGGCCCGACCGCATCATCCTGGGTGAGGTGCGCGGGGCCGAAGTGCTGGACATGCTGCAGGCCATGAACACCGGCCACGACGGTTCGATGACCACGCTGCACGCCAATTCGCCACGCGATGCCCTCACCCGCCTCGAACACATGCTGGGCATGGCCGGTCTGCAGCTGGACGCCCGCTCGGTACGCCAGCAGATCGGCTCGGCGCTGTCGGTGGTGGTGCAGGTCTCGCGGCTGTCCGACGGTCAGCGCAAGGTGGTCAGCCTGCAGGAGATCACCGGCACCGAAGGGGACGTGGTGAGCATGCAGGAGGTGTTCCGCTTCGAACAGACCGGACTGGATGCCGATGGCCGTGTGCGCGGCCAGTTCGTCACCACCGGCATCCGCCCACGCTTTGCGCAGCGCCTGCGCTCACGCGGCATCGCCCTGCGCGAAGACCTGTTCGAGCCTGCCAGCAGGAGCCTGTGATGACGATGGAAGTGCGTTATTGGAGTTTCTTTGCACTGGGCCTGCTGTCGCTGATGCTGTTCATGGGCGCCCTGGTCCTGTGGTGGCAGGCGCGCACACTGCAGCGCAGCCAGCAGCGCCTGCCGGGATGGGCAGCGCGTTCGAGTGCAGCGACCAGCGCCCCCGCGCGGCGCGCCAGCCGCTGGATCGGCACCAGCCCCCGGTTGCAGCAATGGCTCAACCGCCTGCCCGGCATGGCGCGCTACGACCGTTTTCTGCAGCAGACCGGCTGGCCCCTGAACAGCGCCGAAGCCGTGATGGGCAGCACCGCACTGGCCATCGGTGTGCTGGTGCTGACCACCTTGCTCGGTACCCCGTTCCTGCTGGCCGGGCTGGCGGGTCTGACCGCCGTGGGCGTTGCGCAAGCCACCCTGGTGTGGCGCCGCCAGCACCGCGCGCGGCAACTGGAGCGGCAACTGCCCGACGCCCTCTCACTGATCGCCCGCTCGATGCAGGCCGGCCATGCATTCAGCAGCGCGCTGCAGATTGCGGGGCAGGAAAGCCCGTCCCCCATCGGTGACGAATTGCGTGGCGTGTTCAGCGAAATCCAGTACGGCGAAAGCCCCAACGAAGCCCTGAGCCATTGGGCCGAACGTGTCGCAGGCGAAGACGTGCGCATCTTCGTGATCGCGGTGCGCATCCAGAGCGAGACGGGCGGCAACCTGGCCGAACTGCTGCACCAGACGGCTGCCCTGATCCGCGAGCGGCAAAAGCTGCGCGGCACGGTGCGGGTGCTGTCGGCCGAAGGCCGCATCTCGGCCCTGATCCTGACGTTGCTGCCCTTTGGCCTGGCCGCCATGCTCACAGTGCTCAACCCGGGCTTCATGGCGCAGCTGTGGACCGATCCTTTGGGCCTTCGCCTGCTCAGCCTCGCACTGGGCCTGATGGGCCTGGGCATGCTCTGGATGTGGCGGCTGGTGCGCATGCAACCCTGACCGGAGAAACCGCATGAACTTGACGATGTTGCTGGCCGGCGCGCTGGTGTTTGCCGCTTTCAGTGCCGTGGCGTGGACCTTGATGCAACGGTTCTGGCCCGACCCCGGTGCGCAGCGCCTGGCAGGCGCGCCTGAAACCCGAGCGGCCCTGCCCCCGCGCTGGTCCGAGCGCCTGCCTCAGAGCGTGGTGCGACTGCTGGGCTGGCTCAGCCAATGGAGCCTGTCTGACGCGCCGGCCAGCCCGACACCGGACAACAAGGCCGTTGCACAACAAGCCACCACAGCGCTGGGCCTGCGACTCGTGCGTGCAGGTTGGCGTTCGCGCCACGCACTGTGGCTCTATGGCGGCAGCAAGACCTTGCTGCTGACCCTGCTGCCCACGCTGCTGGCCTCCGTGGCCTGGTCTTTCGGTCTGCGCGCCGGCAGCCTGCCTTGGTGGGCTGCACTGCTGGGCGCCGCCTCCCTGGGCTACGTCTTGCCCGATTTGGCTTTGCGCTGGCAACTGGCCCGTCGACAGGGGGCCTTGTTCAAGGGTTTTCCGGATGCACTCGATTTGCTGCGCGTGTGTGTGCAGGCTGGCCTGGGACTGGACGCGGCCATCGAGCGCGTCGGCCGCGAAATGCGTCTGGCCAGTCCGGTCCTGTCCGAAGAGTGGCGGCTGACCGGGCTGGAACTGCGTGCTGGGGCCTCGCGTGCGCAGGCCCTGCGTCACCTGGCCGAACGCGTGGGCCTGCCCGACATCGACGCCCTGGTGACGATGCTGATCCAGGCCGACCGCTTTGGCACGCGCATGGCCGACGCCCTGCAGGTGCACGCCGATGCGCTGCGCACCCAGCGCCGCCTGCGTGCCGAAGAGGCTGCGGCCAAACTGCCGGTCAAGCTGCTGATCCCGCTGGTGTTCTGCATCTTCCCGGCGCTGCTGACCGTGATGCTCGGGCCAGTGGGCATCAGCCTCTACAACCATTTTTCCAAGCAGGGCTGAAAACCCGCCGCATGGCGCGCGGCGTGGGCGGATAATCGCGGCAATCCGAGCCGCGCCATGAACGACCGCCCGCCCCTGCTTGCCCACGAATGGATCGCCGGCCTTGAAAAAGGCCTGGGCGTGATCGAGGCTTTTGATGCCGACCACCCCCGCATGACCGCCACCGAGGCCGGCGAGCGCTGCGGCATGACGCGCACGGCCGCGCGCCGATACCTCAAGACACTGGCCCACCTGGGCTATGTGGGCACCGATGGCAAACAGTACTGGCTGATGCCGCGCATCCTGCGTCTGGGCCATGCCTACATCGAATCGGCCCGCCTGCCCAAGCTGGTGCAGCCGTATCTGCAGCGCATCACCAGTGGCACCGACGAAGTGGCCTACCTCGGTGTGCTCGACGGGGACGACACAATCTTTCTGGGCCGCAGCGGCAGCCCCCGCCACACCTCGGCCGGCTACTGGCCGGGCACCCGCGTGGCCGCGCAGGTCACGGCCGCTGGCATGGCGGTGCTGGCCAGCATGCCCGAGGCGGACATGGATGCCTGGCTGCAAGGCCGTCCAATGCCGGCCTTCACGTCTTACACCCTGGATGCCAAGGGCCTGCGCAGCGCACTGCTCAAATACCGCCGCCAGGGCTGGGCCCTGTCGGAGCAGCAGCTGGAACTGAACTACCGTGGCGTGGCCGTGCCCTTGCTGGACCGGCACAACGCTGTGCACGGCGCCATCAGCATCACCATGCCGATCAACCGCGAAGAGACCGACCACGCGCTCATGCGTGTGCTGCCGGTGATGCAGGAGGCCGCCAAGAGTTTGCGGCCTCTGCTCTGAATCAGACCGCTGCAGGCAGCTCGTGCGCTGCTGCGCTGGTCGTGTGCGCGCCGCCCAGGAACAGGCGATCCATCTGCGGATCGGCCAGAATCTCTGCAGCCGGCTTGTGCAGCACCAGACGGCCCGATTCGAGCGCGATCGCATCGTCCGAGTACTTGAGCGCACTCTTGACGTTCTGCTCGACCATCAGGACCGTGGTGCCCTGGTCGGCCAGCTTGCGCAGCAGTTTGAACACGTCCTGCACGACCATGGGCGACAGACCGATCGAGGGCTCGTCGATCAGCAGCACCTTCGGGCGCAGCAGCAGCGCGCGGCCGATTTCGAGCTGCTTTTGCTCGCCGCCCGAGAGAGAAGCCGCCCGCGAATGCAGACGCTCCTTGACGCGCGGGAAGAACTCCAGCACCTCGGGGATGCGCTCGTGCGTGGTCTTCATGCCCAGCGTGATGCCACCGAGTTCGAGGTTTTCGTACACCGACAGCTGGCCGAACAGGTTGCGGCCCTGCGGCACGAAGGCAATACCCTGCGCCAGCAGCGCTTTCTGCGTCGCACCGGTGATGTCCTGGCCATTGAGCAGGACCTTGCCCTGGCGCGGCTTGAGCAGCCCAAACAGCGTCTTGAGCACGGTGGACTTGCCGGCGCCGTTGGGGCCGATCAGCAGCGTGATGGTGCCGGGCTGCACGCTGAACGACAGGTTGTTCAGGATCATGAAATCCTTGTAGCCGGCGACCACGTCGTCGAATTCGATGCAGGGCACTTTTGCGGTGTTCATTTGATTTCCTTTCGGACCAGCACAAGCTGGCACACAAAAAACGCTCAAACCATTTAGTGGCGCCGTGGCGCCGGCTTTGCCGGGCCACTGGGGCCGCCCCCTTGAGGGGGAAGCACCAAAGGTGCTTCGGGGGTGGTCAATTACCCAGGTAGGCGTCTAGCACCTGTTTGTTCGAACGGATTTCTTCGGGCGTGCCGATGGCCAGTACCTTGCCTTCGACCATCACCATGATGCGGTGGCACAGGTCCATCACAAAGTCCATGTTGTGCTCGATCACCACAAAACTGCCCTGGCGCGTGCGGTTGAGATCCTTGAGCAGGGTGCTGATGCCCCCCACCAGCGAGGGGTTCACGCCCGCACAGGGTTCGTCCAGCAACACCAGGTCGGGCTCACTCATGAAAGCCATGGCAATGTCCACCAGCTTTTGCTGACCGTAAGACAGCTCTCCGGCTTTCTTGTGAGCCACATGGCGGATGTGGAACTGGTCGATCAGGGCATCGGCCTTGGCGCCCAGACCGGAGTCGGACGGTGCGAACATGCGGCTGAACATGCTGCCGTGGTGCTCTTGCGCGGCCACGATCAGGTTGTCGCGCACGGTCATCTTGCCGAAGACCTGCAGGGTCTGGAAGGTCCGGCCCACGCCACGGCGGTTGAGTTCGAGCGGACCGCATTTCGTGACGTCCTGACCCTTGAGTTCGATCTTGCCTTCGTCGGGGGTGATCTGACCCAGCATGCTGTTGAACAGCGTGGTCTTGCCCGAGCCGTTGGGGCCAATCACGCCGAAGATCTCGCCGGGGCGCACTTCAAAAGACACACCGCCGACGGCCTGGATGGCGCCGTAGGCCTTCTTCATGTCGGTGACCTTGAGCACCGGTGCGCCTTCGGGGCGGTTGTGCTGATGCGGGTGCGTCATGCTTGAACTCCTTGTGCCGCCTTGGCAGCAGCAGCGCGGGCGGCCGAGGCCTCGCGCGATGCGCGGCGGGCCGCGATGCGGTCGGGGATGGACAGCAGGCCATCGGGCAGCCAAATCATCAGCATCACCACGGCGGCGCCAAAAATGAACAGGTACCAGGCCTGAGCAAAGCGCAGCCACTCGGGCAGCACCACACCCACGGCCGAGCCGAGCACGGGGCCCAGGAAGTAGCCAGGCCCCCCGACCACCACCATCAGGTACATCATGATGGACGCGCCCACGGTGAACAGGGCTGGGTCGATGAACTGCACCTGAGAGGCGTACAGACCGCCGGCGATGCCTGCGTACACCGCACCAATTGCAAAGCTCAGCAACGTGTAGCCACGGGTGTCGATGCCCAGACTCTCGGCGCGGATCGCGTTGTCGCGCAGCGCAGTGAAGGCCTTGCCCCAGGGCGAGCGCAGCAAACCCCACAGCAAGAGTGCCAGCACCACAGTAAAGACGAGCACCAGGTAGTAATACGCCAGGTTGCCGTCAAAGCTGATGCCGCCCAGGCTGGGGCGTGCGATGTTGTTGATGCCAAAGGTTCCGCCAGTGAGCCACTCCTCGTTGCGCATCACCAGCCACAGCGCGGTGTTGAAGCCCAGCGTGGCAAAAGCCAGATAGATCGTCTGCACGCGCAGCGCCGGAAAGCCCAGCGCCAGACCGGTGAAGAAGCAGATCAGCGCAGCCACCGGCAGGCCCAGCCAGAAGCTGAAACCGGCCTTGAGCAGGATGGCCACCGTGTAGGCGCCGATGCCGAAGAAGGCCGCATGGCCCAGCGACTTCTGGCCGGCGTAGCCCACCGTCAGGTTCAGGCCCATGGTGGCGATGATGAACACCAGCCAGGTGGTGAAGATGTGGATGCCGTAGTTCTTGAGGAAACTCGGCACCACCAGAAAGACGGCCAGCACCGCCAGCGTGATGAACAGGTTGAGCTTTTTCATACTTTGCGCTCCTCTTTCTTGCCGAGCAGACCTTGCGGCTTGAACAGGATGACCACCATGAAGATCAGCAGGGCCACCGCGTCCTTGTAGGCCGGCGAGATGTAGGCTGCAGCCAGGTTCTCGCAGACCCCCACGATCAGGCCGCCCAGGAGCGCGCCACGCGAGTTGTTGAAGCCACCGATGATGGCGGCAAAGAAAGCCTTGGTCCCCAGGCCTTCGCCCATGTCGAACTTGGCCAGATACGTGGGCGTGACCAGCAGCGCGGCGGCCGCCGCCAGCACCGCGTTGATGGCGAAGGTGTAGAAGATCATGCGCGGCACATTGATGCCCAGCACCGAGGCACTCTCGGTGTTTTGCGCGACGGCCTGCATGGCGCGGCCAGTCACGGTCTTGTTCAGGAAGGCCTGCGTGACGACCACCAGCAGCATGGCGAAAACAAAAGTGCCGATGTCACCCGCCGAGACGGTCACCCCGGCCACGTCGAACACCTTGTCGGGAAAAACCTGCGGGAAAGGCTGTGGCTCGGCGCTGTAGCCGGCACGCACCCCGTTGCGCATGGCGATCGACAGGCCGATGGTGGCCACGACGATGGGCATCATGCCGTACTTGAACAGCGGATCCACCAGACCGCGCTTGAACAGCCAGCCCAGCACCAGCACCGACAGCACGATGCTCACGGCAAAGGCGACGTACAAGGGCAGGCCCGAGCCAAGCAGCACCACCATCATGAAGGCGGGCAGCATGACGAACTCGCCCTGGGCAAAGTTGATGGTGCCGGACGCCTGCCACAGCAGGGTGAAACCCAAGGCCGCGAGCGCATAAATGCTGCCCGTGGCCAGGCCACTCAAAAAGAGTTGGAGAAAGTCGGTCATGGGGTGGACTCCGAAAGGGCCGGAAAAAAAGCGGACTCACCCGAGTCCGCTTTTCCTGCGCGATGAGGCTTACTTCTTGGCGTTCAGGGGCGGCAGGGTCGCCGTCACGACCTGGTGACCGCCCTTGACTTCAACCATGAAGCTTTCGCGGTCGAGGTCGCCCTTGTCGTCAAAACACACGTCCATCAGCACACCAGGGGTCTGCTTGGCGCTGAAGCAACCGCCACGGATGGCCGCAGCCACCGCCTTGCGGTCGAGCTTGCCCACTTTTTCAATGGCGGCCTTGAGCACGTACATGCCGGTGTAACCCTTGATGCCGTTGTGGTCCGATTCGGACTTGTATTCGGTCTTGTACTTGGCGCCGAAAGCCTTCAGGGGTGCAGCTTCGACGGTCAGGCCCACGTGGCCCAGCGCGCCGTTGGCAGCGTCACCGGCCAGCTCGATCACCTTCTGCCCGATCAGGGTGGTCTCGCCGATCAGCGGCTTTTTCACGCCCTGCTTGCGGAACTCGCGCAGCATGCGGGCCGACTCTTCTTCGTTGGTGACGATGAAGATGGCGTCTGCATCGCTTTGCTTGGCCTTGAGCACGGCGGCCGAGAAGTCCACTGCACCGGCATCGGTGGAAATGTCAGCCACCACCTTGGTGGCGCTGCCTTCCATCAGCTTGGTCATGGTGTCACGGCCGCCTTTGCCGAAATCATTGTTGGCGTAAATGATGGCCAGCGTCTTGTATTTGCCGTTGATGAACTTGGCCAGCTTGGGGTAGGAGATGTTCTGACCGAAGGCGGTGCGGAACACATAGGGGTTGCCCTGTGCGGTGATGGCAGCCGCTTCGCCGCCGGTGAAATTGGGCACCTCGCCACGCTTGGATTCGGCCATGGAAACCATGATGGAGCCGGAGTAGACGGGGCCGAAAATGGCGAACACATCGTTGTCCACGGCCTTCTGGGTCAGGCCCTTGGCCACGCCGGGGTTGGTCTGGGTGTCTTCGGTGGTGAAGCTGATCTTCTTGCCCAGGATGCCGCCGGTGGCGTTGATTTCCTTGATGGCCAGTTCCACGCCGTTCTTGAACACGGTGCCAGCGGTGGTGCCAGGGCCAGACAGTTCGACGATGTTGGCGATCTTGATGTCCTGGGCGTGGGCGAAGCCGGACACGGCCAGGGCAGCGCAGGCGGCCAGGGTTTTCAGGGTTGCTTTCATGGATGTCTCCTTGGTTTGCAAATTCGGGCGGGATCAGGCCCGGGGTTGGAAAAAGCATGCTTTGCCCGGGAAGCTCCTCAGGGTGGTGGCACTGTAGGGGGCTTCATTGCGGGGCAAATGGGTTTTCAATTTATGAAAGTTCAATGATCGATCAATTTCGTTCATTCATCGAACGTTTAAAGGGTTAGTCCTGATCATGCCGCGCCCAGACCCAGCGCGTGCCGGGCCGCGATGCGGCCGAACACCAGACCCGGTCCGATGGTGATGCCCGGGGCGGGATAAGTGCCACCCATGATCGAGTGCATGTCGTTGCCCACGGCATACAGGCCAGCAATGACCTGACCGTCGGCGCCGAGCACCTGCGCGTGTTCGTTGGTGGCAAATCCGGTGGAGGCCCCGATGTCGCCAGGGTACAGCCGCACCGCGTAGAACGGAGCGGTCTGCAGCGGCCCGATGTTCGGGTTCTTGCCCGTCCAGGCCGGGTCGCCCAGGTTCTGCTGGTAGGCCGTCTCGCCGCGGTGGAAGTCGGGGTCCACACCGGTCTCGGCGTTGCGGTTGTTTTGCTGCACGCTGGCCTGCAAGGCCTGCGGGTCCATGCCCAGCTTGCCGGCCAGCTCGGCCAGCGTGGCGCCTGCGGTCAGGTAACCGTCGGCCAGGAAGGGGCCCAGCCCTTTGCCACCCGGGCGCACCATGCCGATGCCGTACTTGCGCAGGGCCTCGGCATCGCATACCAGATAGGCCGGGATGCTGGGCGTGCTCTGGTGGGCTTGCTGCATGGCCAGACCGAACAGGTGGTAGGAGGTGCTTTCGTTGAGAAAGCGCTCGCCTTTGGCGTTGACGGTGATCATGCCGGGCTTGGCGCGGTCCATCACGAAGTGCGGGAACACCGCCGTGCTGCCGTCCGCTCGCGGGCGCAGTGACACCGGAGCCCAGAAGGCGTGCGACAAACCGCCCTGCCCGTACACCGCGCCCAGATGTCTGGCCAGATCGTGGGCCTGACCGGTGTGGCCCGGTGCGGCAGGCGACCATTCGCCCGGCACACCCGGCAGCATCTGCGCTCGCAGCCCGGGGTGGCGGTTGAAGCCACCGCTGGCCAGCACCAGGCCTTTGTTCACGCGGATGCTGCGGCGTTCGCCGCCGCTCTCGATGTCCACGCGCTCGACACCGTGGCTGCCGCGCACGATGTGCGCGACGGTGGTGTTCAGTGCGATCGTGACCTTCTCGTGCCTGGAGAGCGAATACAGCAGGCGCGCCACATGGGCATTGCCCATCACCAGACGCGTGCCGCGCGGCCAGCTCAGTCGGTCCATCGCATGGCGCAGCACGATCTTGACCGAGTGCCTGAACGAGGCCCAGGACCGGGTCATGGCCAGCAGGTGGTTGATGTCGGTGCGGTCCACCATCATGCCGCCAATCACGGTGAACTCGGGGATCGGCGGGCGCAGCAGCGCGAACAGCTCACGGCCCAGCAGACGCCCATCGAATGGCAGGGGCTCCAGCGCGCGGCCATTGAGTGTCGAGCCCCCCAGATCTGAGATGTAGTCGGGGTGCTTTGGATAGGGACGGTATTTCAGCTCCGAGCGTGACTCCACTTCATCGACCGCGGCGCGGCCATTGCGGAGAAAAGCCTCGCGCACGGCTTTGGACGTGCGATCGCCCACGGCGTTGTCCAGGTAGCGCCGGGTCTCGGCCAGGGTGTCACCCGGGTTGACTTTGGCCGCATGCTTCGAGCCGGGAATCCAGCTGGTGCCGGCCGACCAGGCGGTGGTGCCGCCAATGAGTTCGGTGCGTTCGACCAGCAGCACACTGGCACCCTCCATGGCGGCAAACAGCGCGGTGGCCAAGCCGGCGCCACCGGCACCGATCACCACCAGGTCATAGGCGCTGTGTTCGTCCAGCTTATCAATGCCGTTTTTGAGCACTTGCATGTCAGGCCTCCAGCAAAAACTGAACCATCAGGTCGCGGACACGGGCAAACATGTCGGCACCGGTCAGGGTGTTGCAGCCTTTGGCCCGGGCCGCGGCGATCATGGGTGGCACGGCAGGCGCGGTGATCACGCAACCCACGAACTGCAGCGCCGTGAATTTCGTCGAATCGATCGGGTGCGGGTCGCCCTCTTTCATGCCGATCGGGGTGGCGTTGATGCAGAGGTCAAAGCCCGTGGGGTCGCTGCTGCCAGCCGAGACCTTGCCCAGGCCCAGACTGGCCAGGCGCGCCACCAGCGCGTCGCGGCGCACCACGTCGGCGTCGTGCACGGCCAGCTCTTTCACGCCGGCGGTCATCAGCGAATAGGCGATGGCCGAACCCGCACCGCCCGCCCCCACCAGCAAGGCGCGCTGGCCGCGCGGTTCACAGCCTTTGGATTTCAGCGCTTCGACATAGCCCATGCCGTCGAACATGTCGCCGTGCCAGGTGCCGTCGGCGTTGCGGCGCAGGGTGTTCACCGCGCCCAGAAAGCTGCCCCGGTCAGAGGTGGTGGCGCACAGTTCAAAACAGGAGAACTTGTGCGGCACCGTGACGATGATGCCGTCCACGTTTTGCGCCAGGGACACACCTTTGGCCCAGCCCGCCAGGTCGGCAGGGGCCACATGGGCCGGAATGCAGACCGCATTGCGCCCTGCATCATGGAAGGCCTGCGTCACACCTGCGGGGGATTTGACCTGGGCAATCGGGTCGCCGACGATGAAGTGCACACGCGTGGCGCCGCTCAAGGCTTGGGACATGTCTCGCTCTTTTCAAATAGTGGGCCGGCGTCCTGTGAGACCCCGGAATGGCCGCATCATATCCAAAAGTGGAATAGGATTCAACTATTGAATTTTTTTCCAAAATTCAATACACTCTCCCCATTCGCGAACAAAAAACCCGAGACAAACCATGCCCACCACCCGTCTGGCCCTGATCGGCGCCGGCACCATTGGCAAGACACACATTGACCGCATCGGGCGTCACCCCGATCTGGTGCTGGCCGGCATTGCCGACCCGACGCCCGCGGGCCAGGCCATGGCGCAAAGCCTGAACGTGCCTTGGGCAGCCGACCCCGCCGCCCTGCTCGACCAGGTCCGACCGCAAGGTGCCATCGTCGCCACGCCCAACATGACGCATGTGCCGGTGGCCCTGGCCTGCCTGGCGCGCGGCATCCCTGCCCTGGTTGAAAAACCCGTGGCGGACACCGTGACCGAAGCGCGCCAGCTGGCCGACGCCGTGGAACGCACCGGCGTGCCGGTGCTGGTAGGCCACCACCGCCGCCACAACCCGATCAACCAGCGCGCCCGCGCGCTGATTGCCGATGGGCAGCTCGGCCGCATCGTCAGCGCCACCGCGCTGGCCACCTTCCTCAAGCCCGACCCGTATTTCGACGTGGCCTGGCGCCGCCAGGCCGGCGGCGGCCCGATCCTGATCAACCTGATCCACGACATCGACATGCTGCGCTTTCTGCTGGGCGAGGTGACCGAGGTGCAGGCCATGGACAGTCATGCGGTGCGTGGCTTTGAAGTGGAAGACACCGCCGCCGCCGTGCTGCGCTTTGCCAGCGGCGCGCTGGCCACCGTGGTCGTGTCGGACGCCACCACCTCGCCCTGGTGCTGGGACATGTGCGCCGGCGAGCAGGGCCAATACCCGCGCCAGGACGTGGCTTCGCACCAGATCATGGGCACGCACGGTTCGCTCTCGCTGCCTGACCTGGGGCTGTGGCAGTACCGTGGCCAGCGCGGCTGGCACGACGAACTCTCGTACGAAGAAACGCGTGTGCACGCTGCAGACCCTTACACACGGCAGCTCGAACACTTTGCGGCCGTCATCGCGGGCCAGGCTCAACCCCTGTGCAGCGCGCTCGACGGTCTGCGCACCCTGGCCGCCACGCTGGCGGTGCACGATGCGGCGGTCAAAGGCCAAACCATTCATCTGGAACACTGACATGAACGGCGTCCTCGAAAGAACCCTGGGCATTCTCGAACTGCTGTCGCAGCACGGCGAAGGGATGGAACTGGCAGCCATTGCCGACACGCTGGGCATCCCGCGCAGCGCGGTACACCGCCTGCTGGCAGACCTGGTGCGGCTGGGCTATGTGCGTCAGGCGCGTGGCCATGGCGACTACCTGCTCACCACCAAGCTGGTGTCGATGGGCCTGTCTTACCTCAGCCACACCGGCATCGTGGACATCGCCCAGCCGCTGCTCAACCGCCTGGCCGAAGTCTCGGGCGAGCTGGTGCGCCTGTCGGTGGTGGACGGTGAGCGCCTGACCTGGGTGGCCCGCGCCCAAGGCGCACGCCAAGGCCTGCGCTACGACCCCGACATGGGCAGCGACGCGCGCCTGTCCTGCTCCTCTTCGGGCTGGGCCTGGCTCTCGACCATGAGCGACGACGAAGCCCTGGCCCTGGTGGCCAAGCAAGGCATCGGCCAGCCCGAGCAGTTTGGCCCGGCCGCCCCCGCCACACTGCAAGACGTGCTGGCCGCCGTGCAGGCCACGCGCGAGCGCGGCTGGAGCATGACCACCGACACCTATACCCCGGGCCTCTCAGCCATCTCGGCGCCTGTGCGATTTGCAGGGCAAGCCGCTTTTGGCGTGCTGACCATCGCAGGGCCCACGGTGCGCTTCAACCTTGACCGCATGGCAGCCCTCGGCCCCGAGCTGGTGGCCACCGCGCAGCAGCTGGCCACGCTCAGCGGCGCCTCGCCTTTCTTCCAGCTCACGGCCGAGACCGGCAACAGCACCACGGCCGATGGCCGAAAACCCATCTACGCGGTCTGACCCATGAGCGCGCACGCCACCCTCGATTGCGACCTGCTGGTGATTGGCTCCGGTGCGGGTGGCTTGTCGGCCGCCGTCACCGCAGCGCACCTGGGTCTGAAGGTCATCGTGGCCGAAAAAGACCCGCAGTTCGGCGGCACCACCGCCTGGTCGGGCGGCTGGATGTGGGTGCCGCGCAACCCGCTGGCCGCAGAAGCCGGCATCGTTGAAGACATTGAAAAACCCCTGAACTACCTGCGCCATGAATTGGGCGAGCAGTTTGACGAAGCGCGTGCCCGCACCTTTTTGGACAACGGCCCGCGCATGGTGGATTTCTTTCGCCGCCGCACCGCGCTGCAGTTCATCGACGGCAATCTGATCCCGGACTTTCACGGCCACACGCCCGATGCCGTCACCGGTGGCCGCTCATTGTGCGCTGCCCCCTTTGATGGCCGCCGTCTGGGCGAGCGCCTGCATGACCTCAAGCCCCCGCTGCACGAAACCACGCTGTGGGGCATGGGCATTGCCTCGGGCGCGGAATTGCGCCACTTCCTCAATGCGATCCACAAACTCGAGTCCTTCTGGTACGTCACAAAAAAAGTGCTGCGCCACTGGCGCGACTTGCTGGTGCACCGCCGGGGCACGCAACTGGTCAACGGCAACGCGCTGGTGGCAGGCCTGGTCCGTTCGCTGCTGGATCAGGGCGGGCAAATTCTGACGAGCAGCCCCGCCACACGATTGCTCAAAGACGGCGGCCGTGTGACAGGCGCGGTGCTGCACACGCCCCACGGGGCCTTGCATGTGCAGGCCCGCCGTGGCGTGGTACTGGCCTGTGGTGGCTTTCCGCACGACGTGCAGCGCAAACAGCAGCTGCTGCCCCATGCCCCCACCGGACAAGAGCACTGGTCGGCAGGCAACCGCAGCAACACCGGCGATGGCCTGCGCCTGGGTGAAAGTGCGGGAGGCCAGGTGGCGCGTGACCTGCTGCAGGCGGCCGCACTCGCCCCGGTGTCACTGGTGCCTCGCACGAACCCGGGAATGGAGGGCAGCGTCGCGCACTTCCCGCACCTGATCGAGCGCGCCAAGCCCGGCCTGATCGCCGTGACCGCGCGCGGCGAGCGCTTTGCCAACGAGGCCGATTCGTACCACGACGTGATGCAGGCCCTGCTGGCCGCCACACCGGCAGGCCACAAACCCGAAGCCTGGCTGCTGTGCGACCACGCCTTCATCCGCTACTACGGGCTGGGTGCCGTCAAGCCCGCGCCCATGCCGCTCACGCCCTGGCTGGGCAACGGTTACCTGAAACGCGGAGACTCGCTGGCCGAACTGGCGCGCGCTTGCGGCATCGACACCGAACGCCTGCAGGCCACCGTGCAGCGCTATAACGCCATGGCACGCCATGGTCGCGACGAAGAATTTGCCAAGGGCGAGACGGCCTACAACCGCATCCAGGGTGACGCTGCCGAGGCCAGCGCACGCGGTCTGCCCAACCCCTGCATGGGGCCACTGGAGGTCGGACCGTTTTACGCCGTCAAGGTCGTCATGGGCAGCCTGGGTACCTTTGCAGGCCTGCGCACCAACCCGCAAGGCCAGGTGCTGGACGCACGCGGCCAGGCCATAGCCGGCCTGTACGCCAACGGCAACGACATGAACAGCATGATGGCCGGGCGCTACCCCTCGGGCGGCATCACGCTGGGCCCGGCCATGACCTTTGGCTTTGTCGCAGCGCACCACATGGCAGGCATTGCGCCTGAAGAAAGCCCCCTGACGTGTCACCCCGGATCACCACAGACCTGTCACCCCGGACTCGATCCGGGGTCCATGCCCAAAGACCTGGATGCCGGATCCAGTCCGGCATGACAGCCACTTTTTTCACACTTCCCGAAAGCTCACCATGTACTACGAACTCGCCACCATGACCCTGCCTTTTGGCACCGCTGCGCAAGCCGCCACCAACGTGCAGGCCTATGCCAGCGCTCATGACGCCCAGGGCGAACTGCTGGGTTGCTGGTTCACCGACATCGGCCAACTCAACCAGATGGTTGTGCTGCGCGGCTTTGCCACGCTCGAAGCCCTGCAAGCTGAACGTGAGCGCACCCAAAACCACGCCAGCCCCTTTGGTTGCGGCGAGATCTTCCAGAGCCTGGAGCAGCACAGCTACAAGGGCTTTGGCTGGATGAAGCCGGTGCGCCCCAGCGCCGAATCCGGCATCAAAGGCCCGGTCTATGAAATCCGGACCTACGGCATCAAGACCGGCGGTGTGCAGCCCACCATCGACCTGTGGGAGCAATACGTGCCCGCGCGAGACAAGCTCTCACCCTGCGTGGTGGCCATGGTCGCGCTCGACGGCCCGCTGCGCTTCACCAACATCTGGGCCTACGACAGCCTGAACGCCCGCAGCCAGATCCGTGGTGAAGCCGTGGCCCAAGGCATCTGGCCACCCAAAGGCGGCCCGGCGCATCTGACCACGAACATGGTGTCCACCATTGCCATGCCCACCGCAATTTCGCCTTTGAAGTGACATGAGCCGCATCTACTCCCTCGCTTACCTCACGTCGCACCGCTGCACACCTGCCGAGGGCATTCGCATCGCGGCACAGACGGGCTACCAGTACGTGGGCCTGCGCCTGTGGCCCAACGCGGCTGGGGCACCGCAGCAGCACCTGCTGGATCAGCCCACCGCTCTGCGCGAAGCGCTGGCCGCACAAAAGGACACAGGGGTCGGCGTGTTCGATCTGGAAATCATCCGCATCAACGAAGCGTTTGACCCGCACACCTGGGACGCGCTGTACGACGTGGGCGCGCAACTGAACGCCAAAGCGATTCTGGTAGCCGGTGACGACGACAACGAAGCGCGCCTGACCGAGAACTACGCCCGCCTGTGCGAGGTGATGCAGCCCTTTGGCATCACGGCCGATCTGGAGTTCATGCCCTGGACCGCGGTGAAGGACGCCAAGAGCGCATTACGCATCGTGAAAAACGCGGGCATGCCCAGCAACGCGGGCATCCTGGTGGACGCGCTGCACTTTGGCCGCTCGACCACCACACTGGATGACATCCGCGCCATTCCGCGCCAGCTGCTGCACTACGCGCAGATTTGCGACGCCGCTGCAGGTCTGAACTTCAGCACCGACGAGATGATCCACACCGCGCGCTGCGAACGCCTGCTGCCCGGTGACGGCAGCATCGACGTGCGCGGCCTGTTTGCCGCCCTGCCCTCTGACCTGCCCGTGAGTGTGGAAGTGGTGAACTTTGACCGCGAAGCGAACACACCGCCCCTCGAGTGGGCCGCCGAATGCCTGGCCGCCAGCCGACCCTTTACCGATTGAGAGACATACCATGGACTTTGCACTTTCCGACGAACAAAAAATGCTGATCGAAACGGTGCGCCGTTTCATCGCCGAAGAATGCCAGCCACTTGAAGACGAGATCGAGCAGACCGGCGTGTTTGACAACGCCAAGGCCCAGGCCCTGCACAGCAAGGCCAAGGCCCTGGGCCTGTACGGCATGAACATGCCCGAAGACCTGGGCGGCGGCGGCCTGTCCAACATGGACCGCATCCTGTGCGAAGAGCAGTTTGGCCACACCACCGACATCATCATTCGCCGCGCCTTTGGCAATGTCTACGAGCCGCTGCTGCACTGCAAGGGCGAGCAGATCGAGCGCTGGCTCAAGCCCTCGGTCGAAGGCACGCGCACTTGCGCCATCACCATCACCGAACCGGGTGCGGGCTCGGACGCCGCTGGCATCAAAACCACCGCCGTGAAGAACGACAAGGGCTGGGTGCTCAACGGCGGCAAGCACTTCATCAGCGACGGTGAGTGGAGCGACTTCTTTCTCGTCTCGGCCAAAACGGGTGAAAAAGAAATCAGCATGTTCATGGTCGACAAAGGCCTGCCCGGCTTCACCGTCGGCAAGGACCAGAAGATGATGGGCCTGCGCGGCACGCCACATCTGGAACTGTTCTTTGACAACGTGCAGCTCGAAGACGCTGCCCTGCTGGGCGAGGTGGGCCAGGGCTTCAAGCTGGCCATGGGCGCACTCAATGTGGTGCGCCTGGCCCAGGTGGGTGCCCGTGCCGTGGGCAAGGCCAGCCATGTCTGCGAAATCATGGTCGGCTGGGCCAATGAGCGCAAACAGTTCAACACCAAGATCGGTGACTTCCAGATGGTGCAGCAGATGATCGCGGACAGCGTGATCGAGATCAACGCCGCGCGCTGGATGGTCTACCACGCCGCCTGGATGCTGGATCAGGGACTGGACGCGCGTGAGCAGATCGCCATGGTGAAGGTGCACGCGGCCGAGACGCTGGGCCGCGTGGTGGACCGGGCGGTGCAGGTGTTTGGCGGCATGGGCTTCTGCAAGGAGCTGCCGATCGAGCGCTATTACCGCGATGCACGCATTTACCGCATCTTTGACGGAACGTCGGAGATTCACCGTGGGGTGATTGCGAAGTCTGCCTTGAAGAAAGGGGCAGTGCTGTTTGATGTGAACCGCTGACGGTTGATTGGACTTCAGTGCCACATCGGGGGCCGGGAGAGGGGTGTGAAAGGACTCCTCATGCTGCGGGGGTACGCAGAAATCGTCGCCCTCTCACACACCTCTCCCGGCTGCAGCTCTGTCACCCCGGACTTGATCCGGGGTCCATGAAAAACCTGGATGCCGGATCGAGTCCGGCATGACAGGCTCCGATGAATCACAAATCAAGCGCAAACAAACGAGAGACGAACCATGCAAACCAAATTCATGACCGCAGCCGAAGCTGCAAACCTCATCCAGGACGGCGACACCGTGGGCCTCATGGGCGGCGGCGGCGGTCTGATGGAAGCCACCCACATGTTCGAGGCGGTGCAAGAACGCTTTCTGAGCACCCAGCACCCCCGCAACCTCACCGTGATGCATGCTCTGGGCATTGGCGACAAAAAAACCAAAGGCATGAACTGCTTCGCGCACGAAGGCCTGGTCAAGCGCGTCATTGGCGGCCACTGGGTCTGGTCGCCTGCCATGCAGCAGCTCGCCCTGGCCAACAAGATCGAGGCCTACATCCTGCCCGGCGGTGTGTCCAGCCAGCTCATGCGTGAAATCGGTGCGGGTCGTCCCGGTCTCATCAGCCATGTGGGCCTGGGCACCGTGTGCGACCCGCGACACGGCGGTGGCCGCATGAACGATGCGGCCAAAGACGATCTGGCCGAAGTGGTGACCATCGACAACCGCGAATGGTTACGCTACAAGCCCTTCCCCATCCATGTCGCCATCGTGCGCGCGAGCAGCGCCGACGAAGACGGCAACATCAGCTTCGAGCATGAAGCCGCCAACCTCGACGCCCAATCGCTGGCCCTGGCTGCGCGCAACAGCGGTGGCAAGGTCATCGTTCAGGTGAAAGAGCGCCTGCCCCAAGGCGCGCTCAAGGCACGCGAAGTGCGCATCCCCTCGGCCTGGGTGGACGCCATCGTGGTGGATCCGCAGCAATCCACCAGCTACGCCATCCCGTTTGATCCGGCTTTCAGTGGCGAACTGACCGGCCAGGCGCGCTTGAGCAGCGAAGCCGAAGACCACGCCCGTGAAGTGGCGGCAGCGCAAGAAGCATTCAGCGAGCGCCAGGCCGTGGCCCGCCGCGCTGCGGTGGAACTCTTCAACACCGGCAAGGCGCGCCCCGTCATCAACTACGGCGTGGGCGTGCCCGATGCGGTGGCCAAACTGATCGCCGCACGCAACGAGCAACACCGCATCTACCAGACCATCGAACACGGCACTTATGGTGGAACGCTGATGGACGGTGTGCTGTTTGGTTATGCGCGCAACGCCACCGCCATGCTGGACGCCGCCACGCAGTTCGACTTTTACGGCGGCGGCGGGCTGGACATTGCCTTTCTGGGCTTTGGCGAGTTCGACGAAGAGGGTTCGGTCAACGTCTCGCGCCTGGGGGGTGTGACGGTGGGGCCTGGCGGCTTCATTGACATTGCTCAGAACGCGAAGAAAGTGGTGTTCTGCGGCACGCTGGCGGCCAAAGGCGTCAAGCTGCAAACCGGTGACGGACAGATGCGCGTTCTGACGCAAGGCGCGGTGAAGAAGCTGGTCAAGCGTGTGGACCAGATCACCTTTTCAGGCCCGCAAGGCCTGGTGCGCAAGCAAGAGGTGCTGTACCTGACCGAGCGCGCCAGCTTCCGGCTCACCGCCCAAGGCATAGAGGTGTTCGAGATTGCGCCTGGCATCGACCTGCAGCGCGATGTCCTTGACCAGATGGACTTTGTGCCGCTGGTGGCCAAAGACCTGAAGTTGATGGACAGCGCGCACTTCAAGGCTTGAGCTGCCAGGCTCAAGCGGGCGTCAACGCCCTCACCTTGTCCACAAACGCGGCTGGAACCGTCGCCACCTTGCGCGTGGCGCGGTCCACAAACACGATGCCGATCTTGCCACGTGCCACCTCGCGTGCGGTGTCCAGACACTCCATGCGGTAGGCCAGATCAAAACCGTATTTGTTGAAGTCCTGCGGCACCATGCTCACGCGCATGGTCTCGCCATGAAAACCTTCGGACTTGTACTGCGCCACCAGGTCTCCCACCACGATGGGGTGGCCTGCCACATTGCCTTCGGTGTAGCCCAGCGACTTGAAAAATCGCACCCGCGCCTCGGACACCAGTGTCAGCAGCTGCGCGTTGTCGAGGTGCCCGCCTTGATTGACGTGGCTGATGTAGATCTGGATGTCGGTCGAAAAGACGAATTGCTCGGGGAGCTGGAACTGGATACGGGGCATGGCAGTGGCTGGGGGATGAAGCTTGATTATCCCGAATGCTTCGAACCGCCCTGGTCAGCGTCGCTGCTCGACAGCTACCCCTCCCACCCCTGCAGCATCAGGCTTTCGCCTCCCCCACCCTCACCATCTCAATCACCCCAAACGGACATCGGCGTTCGCACTTTCGGCACCCGGTGCAAGCGGGCTCGTCGTGCAGCACCGAGTGTTTGCGCCAGCCATCCACCTGCAAACTGAGCACATGCGGCGGACAGGCGGCCACACACCAGCCGCAGCCGGTGCAGCGCTGGGTATCGATCTGGGGCAGCCACATGGCATCAGCATACCGCGCAGGCCTGGATGCGCAGACCCCTTGTCGCCAAGATTCTGGCTTTATCCCGATCCCTCCGGTTCAATGCCTGCATGAACGCCCCCACTCCGCATCTGCAGCGCCTGCAAAACGGCCCCATCCTGTCCACACTGATCCGCCTGTCCCTGCCCAATGTGCTGGCCATGGTGATGACGGTGGCGGTGGGCATTGCCGAGACCTATTACGTGGGGCGCCTGGGCACCACACCGCTGGCGGCCATGGCGCTGGTGTTTCCGTTTGCCATGCTCACCGGCATGATGTCCGCCGGGGCCATGGGTGGCGGGGTGTCTTCGGCTGTCAGTCGTGCCTTAGGGGCCAGCAACACGCCGCGCGCCAGCCAGCTGGCTTTGCATGCGGTGTTGATCGGTGCGGCTGCGGGCCTGGCGTATTCGCTGCTGTTTGTCTTTGCCGGGCCAACGCTGTACGCCTTGCTGGGCGGTTCGGGCGATGTGCTGGAAGCGGCCAGCCGTTATTCGGCGGTGCTGTTTTCTGGCGCCCTGCTGGTGTGGCTGAGCAACACATTGGCTTCCATCCTGCGCGGCACAGGCAATATGCGCGTGCCCTCTTTGGGCATTCTGGGCACGGCGGTGCTGCAGATCGTGCTGGGCGGTGTGCTGGGCCTGGGTGCGGGGCCGGTGCCTTCGCTGGGCATGGCCGGCATTGCCATCGGGCACATCGTGGCCACGGCTGCGGGCGTGGTGTATTTTGCGTGGTTTTTGTGGTCTGGGCGTGCGCGCTTGCACCTGGTGCTGCGTGGTTTCAAGCTGCACACCGAGATGCTGCACGACATCCTCAAGGTCGGGGCCGTGGCCATGGTCTCGCCTCTGCAATCGGTGCTGGCGGTGCTGATCTTCACTGGACTCATCGCACGGCTGGGCACCCCGGCACTGGCAGGCTATGGCATAGGACAACGGCTCGAATTTTTGCTGATCCCCATTTCGTTTGGCATTGGCGTGGCCTCGGTGCCCATGGTGGGCATGGCAGTGGGTGCAGGCAACATTGCCCGCGCACGCCGTGTGGCCTGGACCGCAGCCGCACTCTCAGCCCTCAACCTGACCCTGATCGGTGCGTGGGTGAGCCTGTTTCCACGTCAATGGGCGGGCCTGTTCACGCAAGACGCCGAAGTGCTGCAGCACGCCAGCGACTACCTCACCACCGCCGGGCCCTTCTTTGCTTTCTTCGGCATGGGGTTGACGCTGTACTTTGCTTCGCAAGGCTCGGGCAAAGTGCTGGGGCCGGTCATTGCGGGCACTGTGCGCCTGCTGTTGGTGGCCGGCATGGGCTGGTGGCTGCTGGCGCAAAGCGCCAGTGCCCAGGCGTATTTCTGGCTGGTGGCTGCCGCCATGGTGGTGTATGGCGTAACCACGGTGGTGCTGGTGCGCCTGAGCCGCTGGCAGCGCCCCTGAAGCCGCATTGAGGCGACTTTGACGCAGGCACAGCGGGTATATTCAGTCCCATGCCTTTCACCGCCGAATCCACCCGTACAGCCCGCATGGAACTGGCCAACCGCCTGTTCTTTCGCCTCTACCAGTGTGCCAACCTGCTGCACAAGACGGGCTCGCGTGCGGTCGAAAGCGAAGGGCTGACGACCCAGCAATGGGCGGTGCTTGGTGCCCTGTCGCGGCCCGAGGCCGAGGGCGGCATCAGCGTGGGCGACCTCGCCCGCTACCTGATGGTCAGCCGCCAGAATCTGGCCGGCGTGGTCAGCCGCATGGAGCGCGATGGGCACATCGAGGTGGCGCCCGATGAAAAAGACCGCCGTTCACGCCTGATCCGCATGACAGAGCACGGCCGCACCGTCTGGCTGGAGCAGGCCTTGCCCAAGATCGAGGCCTACTACGAGCAGGCGCTCAACGAGTTCTCGATGGGCGACATCACCCACACGCTGCACTACCTGCTGCAGCTGCTGGACAACATGAAGCAGCTGGACAACGGGCCGGACGATGAGGCGACCGGCGCTTGATCACATCTGCGCCAGCAATCCCCCGTCAATGGCCAGCGTCTGGCCGTTCACATAGCCTGCTGCGGGCGACACCAGAAACAGCACCACGGGCGCGATGTCTTCGGGCGTGGCCCAGCGGTTCTGCGGGACTTCCTGCTTCAAAAAATCCTCAAAGCCCTCGCGTTGCTGCAGGCCCACGGTGAATTCGGTCTTCACAAAGCCGGGGGCGATCGCGTTGGCGGTGATGCCTTGAGGGCCGTATTCCACCGCAATGGCGCGGGTCAGTGCGCCGAGCGATGCCTTGGCGGTGGAGTAAGCGCCGATCAGCGGCATGGTGGACTGGCCCGACACCGACGAGGTCATGACCACGCGGCCAAAGCCCCGTGCGCTCATGCCCGGCAGAAACACGCGTGTGCAGTTGAAGGCTCCGCCCACATGTACGTCCTGGATCTTCTGCCACTCTTCGCGGCTCATCTCCACCAGGGCCTTGCGGTTCTGGTTGCCCGCATTGCTCACCAGAATGTCGATGGGCCAGCCTGCGGCAGCGAGTGCGTTGCCCGCAGCCTGCACCGCCGCAAAGTCCGACACGTCAAACACTGCGCCGCGTGCGGCAATGCCCTGAGCCTGCAATTGCGCCACGGCCTCATCGCAGGCGGCAGTGTGCAAGTCGTTGATGACCACGCGTGCGCCGGCTTGGCCCAATGCCTGAGCGATCGAATAGCCAATGCCTCGCGCAGAGCCGGTCACCAGCGCGGTGCGGCCTTGCAAGCCAAAGTGCTGCGCCAGATAAGCTTGGTTCATGCCTCAGCCTTTCACCGGCGGTTTGCCAGGGCGCCCCGGAATCATGGTCAGCATGTGGTCGGCCACACCGCCATCCACCACCAGGTTCTGGCCGTTCACATAACTCGCGCTCGTCCCGATCAGGTAATGCACCGCGTGGCCAATGTCTTCAGGCCGCCCGATGCGCCCCATGGGCACCAGCGCTTCGCGGCGGGCTTTGGTGTCCGCGTCCTGGTAGACCGCTTCGGTCAGCGGTGTGCGCACCATGCCGGGGCACACCGTGTTGGCACGGATGCCCTCGGGGCCCCACTCCTGCGCCAGCTGGCGGCACAGCATGATGAGCGCGGCCTTGGCCGGTGAATAAGCGCCATAGCCCGGGTGCGGGTGCAGGCCCGACATGGACGCAATCGCCGTGACGCTGCCGCGTGTGCGCTTGAGCGATTCGTAAGCCGCCTGCGCCATCAGGAACACCGAACGGGCATTCAGGTTGAAAGTCAGGTCCCACTGTTCCACCGGCAGATCGGCCAGCTTGCCTGGGCCCGATGCACCGGCCACGCACACCAGCGCGTCCAGATCACCGCCAGCCTCGATGGCCTGCTGCACGATGCATCGGGCCTGTTCGGGCTGCGTCACATCGCCCGTCACGCCGTGCGCCTGCACCCCCAGGCCACGCAGGGTCTGCAGCAAGGCCTCGAGCTTTTCACCGCTTTGCGAACTCGCCACACTCAGGGTCAGCCCTGACTCACGCCGACCCAGCACCTCGCAAATGCCACGTCCAATGCCCCCCGTGGCGCCTGTCACCAATACATGCATGTGAACCCCCGAAAAATCATTCGGCCGCAGGGGCGGCCTCCTACAGAAAACCATCGGTCTGTGTGGGAGCGAGCCCCTGCTCGCGAAGATATCGCATAGAAAAAGCCGCCTGGCCACAAGGCGCAGGCGGCTGGGTCGATCATCGCATCACGCGATCACATCTTGCACAGTGGCGACGGTGCGGGAACGATGGACGGCGGGAAGGTCTGCTCGACCACCGGGCGCAGCACGCCATCGACCACCTTGGCACGGCCCACATAGTTGGGCAGCACCAGCTGGTTGTCGGCGGCGCGCATGGTCACGTTGCCGTAGATGGTGTCGAGCTGGGCGCCTCGCAGGGCCTTGCTCACGTCTTCGGGCTTGTGGCTCTTGGCCAGGCGTACGCCGTCGAGCATGACCTGGGCGCCGTTGTAGGCCTGACCTTCGTTGTCTGTGGGCAGGCGGTTGAACTTGGCCTTCCAGGCGGCCACAAAGGCCTTGCTCTTGGGCGTGTCGATATCGGGTGTGTAGCCGGTGGTGCCTGGCGTGCCTTCCAGGGCCTTGCCGGTGGCGTTGATCATGAAGTTCAGGATCAGCGAGTGACCGATCAGCGGCGTCTTGGGGATCAGGCCGAATTCTTCGGCCTGCTTGACGAAGGCGATCGCGTCACGGCCCACCTCGGCGACCCAGATGGCATCCACATTGGCGGCCTTGAGTTGGGCGATGTAGGGCGAGAAGTCCTTGGTTCCCATGGGCACGTACAGAGACAGCGGCACGCTCTTGCCCGCGGCTTCGACAGCTTTCTTGAAGGATTCGCCCGAGTCACGGCCCCAGACGTAGTCGGCTGCGATCACGGCAAACTTGTTGCCTTTGATGTTCTTGGCCCAGGCGTTGATCATCGCAATGTCCATCGCATCCGAGTGGTTGGTGCGGAAGCTGCGCGGTTTGCAGGTGTCGCCTGTGAGTTTGTCCGACTTGCTGGCCACCACGAAATAGGCGGCGTCCCAGCGGTCCAGGTTCTGGGCAATGGCCAGAGAAATGGACGAGGGGATCGCACCGATCAGCAGGTTGTAGCCTTCCCGGGCCAGCTTCTCGGCCTCGCGGCGGCCGGCGTCAGGGGTACCCTCGTCGTCGGCCTCTTTGACCTCGATCTTGCGACCGTCCACGCCACCCTTGGCATTGGCCTCATCAATCGCAAATTTGACGGCACGGATCACTTCCTCACCTTGCTGTGCGAACACGCCGGATTTGGACGAGACCAGGCCAACCTTGACCGGTTCCTTGCCCTGGGCCAGCGCGGCCATGGGCAGCGCAGCCATCAGAGCAGCAGCCGCGAGCGATCGCTGAATGGTTTTCATCTTGAACATGCTTGTCTCCTTGTTGGAATCGCCGGAAACCGTCCGGACATCGGGTTAAAAAACTCAGACCATCACGTGGGCTTCCAGGTCATGCAAGCCCTCGCGGGAGTTGACGACCTGGCCCTGCGCCACGACGGATCCTTTGGCCATGGCCAGATAGCGGTGCGCCACGCGCACCACCAGGCTCATGTTCTGTTCGATCAGCAAGAGGGCGGTGCCCTGGTCGGCGACCCGGCTGAAGATCACGGCCAGCTGGTCCACGATCACCGGGGCCAAGCCTTCAGTGGGCTCGTCCAGCAGGATCAGCGACGGGTTGGCCATGAGGGCGCGGCCCACCGCCAGCATCTGCTGCTGTCCCCCGGAAAGCGCAGTACCTGGGGTGTGCGCACGCTCCTGCAGGATGGGAAACAGCTTGTAGATCTCGGCCACCGTCCATGGCCCTTTGCGCCCCACGGCAGCGCCGAGCAGCAGGTTTTCTTCGACCGTGAGGTTGGCCACAATCCGCCGGCCTTGCGGCACCACCGCAATGCCGTGCTGGGCTGCCATGTAGGCGCGCAGCTTGGTGTGGTCCTGGCTGCCAAAGTGCACATGCCCTTCGCGCAGGCTGGCCAGCCCCAAAATGGTGTTGACCACCGTGGTCTTGCCCACACCGTTGCGTCCGATCAGCGCCACGCGCTCGCCAGCATTCACATGCAGGTCCAGCCCATGCAGGATGTGCGCCGCGCCGTAGTAGGCGTGCACGTTTTTCAGATTCAGCAGTGCGCTCATGCTGCGCTCCCCAGATATGCCTCGCGCACGCGCGGGTTGGCGCGCACATCGGCCGGTACGCCGGAGGCGATCACACGGCCCAGTTCAAACACAGTCACCACGTCCGAGATGCCGAACACCACGTCCATGTCGTGCTCCACCAGCAGCACCGACACGTCCCAGGTCGAGGTGAGTTTCTTGAGGTGCTGGGCCAGGTCCAGCGACTCCTTGACCGAGAGGCCGGCCATGGGCTCATCGAGCAGCAGCACCGTGGGGCGCCCCACCAGGGCAAGGGCCAGATCCAGGCGACGCTGTTCACCGTAGCCCAGATCCTGCGCGGTGCTGTCCTTGAGTTGCCACAGATCGAGCTCGGTGAGCACCGCCTGCGCATCGGCCGCGCTGTCGGCCACGCCCATCTTGTGCGAGGCCAGCTCCACCTGGCGGTACACCGTCATCTCGCCAAAGATGCTGGTGCGCTGGAAGCTGCGCGAGAGGCCGCGCATGCGCCGCTCGACCACCCCCAGAGCACTCACGTCCTCTCCAAGCAGCGTGACCTTGCCACGCGTCAGGCGCCGGCGCCCGGTGATGGCGTCGATCACGGTGGATTTGCCCGCACCGTTGGGGCCAATCAGGCCGCGGATCTGGCCCTTCTCGAGTGTCAGGGCCACGCCGTCAACCGCCTTGACCCCGCCATAGTGGATGGCCACGTCTTCGGCCTGCAATACGTAATTTGTCATGTTCGCATTCCTGTGAGGTGGCGTTCAATGACCACCGACCTTGACCGAGGGTTTCTTGCCCAGCACCCAGCGGTCGAAGAGCCCAGCCACACCCGTGGGCGAGAACACGATCACCGTGATCAGCGCCACGCCGAAGATCGTCATCCAGTGCGTGGCGTGTTCGCCCAGGATGTCCTTGAACAGGAAATACACCACCGCGCCTGCCGCCGGACCCCACAAGGCCTTGAAGCCCCCCACCACGACCATCATCAGCGCCACACCCGACAGGCTCCAGTGCAGGCTTTCGGGCGAGACAAAGCCTGTGTTGAGTGCAGACAGCACACCGGCCACCGAGGTCACCAGCGCCGACAGCGCGTACACGGCGGCGCGCGGCCACAGCGTGGTGATGCCGATGAAACGGGCGCGTTCCTCGTTGTCACGCACGGCCTCGGTGATGCCGCCAAAGCGGGTGCGCATCAGCCAGGCCAGCAGGAACATGACCACCACGAGGGTGCTCCAGCAAATCAGGAACATGCTGGCGGGCTTGAGCATCTGCGAGAGCGGAAAGCCAAACAGGCGCGAAGGCCAGTCGATGTTCATGCCATCGGCCCCACCGGTCAGGCCGCGGGCACGCGAAGCCGTGAGGAAGAACATCTGGCCGATCGCCAGGGTCAGCATGCCGAAGGCCACGCCCGGCACACGAACGATCACCAGGCCAATCAGAAAGGCCGCCAGCGTGACGACAGCCAAGGCGGCCAAGATCGCCAATTCAGCCGACATGAGTTGCAACTGCAACACAATGCCCACCAGATAGCTGGCGCCACCAAAGAACAGTGCATGGCCGAAGCTGACCATGCCGTTTTGTTTGAGCAGCACGCCCACACCCAGTGCGAACACCGCATAGATGATGGCCTGGGTGAGCAACGACAGCACCGTGCCCGAGGACACCACCATTGTCAGCACGCCCCCCAGCACCAGGGCCAGCACGGCGGAAAGAAGGGATTTCTGGAAATTCATCTGTGCATTCCCCTCAGGTACGGCTGCCCGCAAAGCCCGACGGCTTCCAGATCAGGATGGCGATCATGAACACAAAGGGCAGCAAAACGGCCGCATCGGGCAGGTAGACCGCTCCAATGGCCTGCACCATGCCCAGCACCAGGGCGGCAATGAAGGCCCCGGCCAGCGAACCCAGGCCGCCGATCACCACCACCACAAACGAATCGATGATCACGTCGGCGCTCATGGCGGGCGACAGCGACAGGAAAGGCGCAGCCACCACCCCGGCCAGCCCCGCCAGCGCGGTGCCCAGGCCTACCACACCAGCGCTCAGCAGGTCGGTGTTGACGCCTTGCATGGAAGTCGTGACCGGATCGGTGCTGGCCGCACGAACAAACAGGCCCACCTTGGAAAAGCGCAGCCACAGGCTCAGGCCCAGCGCCACCGCAGCGCCGATGAAGATCACACTCAAACGGTAGGCGGGTACAGGCGTCCCCAGCAGGTTGATGCTGAAAGCCAGCGCCTCGGGCACCGGCACCGACAGATTGCTCTTGCCCCAGTAGCTCTGAACCAGGTCCTCGATGACCAACAGCAGGCCAAAGGTCACCAGCACCACCGTGAGCGGGTCGCGGTCCTGCAACAGCCGAAAACCGTAGCGGTCGAGCAGCACGCCCAGCAGCGCCATGATGGCCGGCGCAGCCACCAGCGCCACCCAGAAGTTGCTGTGCAACGAAATCGAGTAGCCGAGGTAAGCCCCCAGCATGTACAGCGAGCCGTGGGCAAAGTTCACCACCCGCCTCAGGCCGTAGATCAAGGCCAGGCCCGAGCACATCACAATCAGCAATGCGCCATAGACCAGACCGTTGAACAGATTGATCGTCAACATCTCCGTCGTCTCCTCATGAATCCTGTTCAATGTCGCCCAGGGCGGCCTCGGGTGCGCCCAAAGCGCCCCAGCCACCGTCCACCGGCAGCACCGCACCCGTCACATAGCTCGCCTGCGGCGAAGCCAAAAAGCCGATCACGCGGGCAATTTCTTCGGGCGCGGCCATGCGGCCCAGCGGTGCGCGGCGGGCAATCGCCTGCGCGTCGATGGCGCCGCGCTCGATCAGGCTGGCCACCAGCGCGGTCTTCACATAGCCCGGCGCCACCGCATTCACGCGGATGCCCTTGCGCGCCCATTCACTGGCCAGTGCGCGCGTCATGCCCAGGATGCCGGCCTTGGCCGCGCTGTAGGCGTTGCGGCCCGGAATGCCACCAAAGCTGGCGATCGAACCGATGTTGACCAAGGCACCGCGGTTGCCCTGCGCATCGCGCGGCTGTTTCAGCATTTGTGCAATGACCTGCTGAGACACCAGAAAGGCACCGCGCAAATGCACCGACAGCACTTTGTCAAAGGCGTCCACCGATTGCGCCAGCGTGGGCGCGGTCTGGTCGGCGATGCCAGCGTTGTTGACCAGGGCGTCGATGCGACCGTGGCGAGCCACCACCTCGGCCACGCGCGTTTTCACGACTTCGGCATCGGTCACGTCACAGGCCCAGCCCGAGTGCTGCGAGCCCAGGGCATGCGCGCGCTCGGCAGCCAGTGCGCCGTTCATGTCCAAAAGCGCCACCGCCCAGCCCTGGCTGGCAAAGTGCTGCGCCGTGGCCCAGCCAATGCCGTCCGCCGCGCCTGTCACGATGGCCACTGGACTGGTCATGCCTCGACCTTGTCTGCGATGTGGTTGGCGGTCACGTAGCCGAACGTCATGTTGGGCCCGTGGGTGATGCCCGCACCAGGGTAGTTGCCACCCAT
>Ga0255196_1000051_pt1 | contig 33881 bp, 31 predicted proteins | sample Miss_Law_RepA_8h_FD_183637 | JGI IMG/M metagenome (GOLD analysis project Ga0255196, IMG submission 183637) | Freshwater microbial communities from Mississippi River, Louisiana, United States - Miss_Law_RepA_8h | ecosystem: Environmental > Aquatic > Freshwater > River | place: USA: Louisiana... | reverse complement strand
GCGGATGGTGGTCATTGACTCAAATTTCCAAATTTGTGCCGGTCGCAAACACCAGGGAAGATCGGGCCCTGACACTCCGACACCGGCGGGTTCCCCGTCACAGAACTAGTATTTGGCAGACAGGGGTTTTGCCAGCAAAGACTTCAATTATAGCGTTTTCTGCCGCAGATTCACCCTGTTTCAGGCGGTGCTGCACTGCTGTGCCAGCGCCTGGGCGCAGGCGTGTGCGCTGGCCCACGCCCACTGGAAGTTGTAGCCGCCCAGCCAGCCGGTCACGTCGACCACTTCGCCGATGAAATACAGGCCCGGCTGCTTCGATGCCATGGTCTGCGACGACAGATCGCGCGTGTCCACACCGCCGAGCGTCACTTCGGCCTTTTTGTAGCCTTCGGAGCCGGTGGGCACCAGGCTCCAGCGCGAGAGGGCTTCGGCCAGTTGGGTCAGGGCCTTGTCGGGCACTTCGGCCACGGGACGTTGCCACAGCGGATTCTGACCGGTCCATGCCTCGGCCAGCCGGTTGGGCACCAGCTGCGCCAGTTCGTTGACCAGCAGCTTGCGCGAACGCTGCTTGGCGTCCTGTAGCCGTTCGGGCAGATCGACTTCGGGCGCCAGGTTGAGCCGGATCGGCGCACCGTCCTGCCAGTAGCTGGAGATCTGCAGCACCGCCGGACCTGAGAGGCCCCGGTGGGTGAAGAGCAGGTCTTCGTCGAAATGCATGCGGGCCTTCTTCTCGCCCGTCTCGATGCCCACGGGCAGGGCCAGACCTGCCAGCTGGGCGTAGGGCGCCCAGGCTTCGCCGTCAAAGGTCAAAGGCACCAGGCCTGGACGGCGTTCCACCAGCCGCAGGCCGAACCGGGTGGCGATGTCGTAGCCCCAGCCGGTGGCGCCGATCTTGGGGATGGACAAGCCGCCGGTGGCCACGACCAGGGCGCGCGTCTGCACCGGGCCGCGGTCGGTGTCCAGTTCATACTGGCCGTTGCTGTGGCGCACGGCTTTGACGCTGCAGGGCTGCCAGCGGGTGACGGAGCCGGTATCGCATTCGGCCAGCAGCATGCGGATGATTTCCTCGGCCGAATGGTCGCAAAACAGCTGGCCCTTGTGCTTTTCATGGAAGGCGATGCCGTGCTTTTGCACGAGGGCAATGAAGTCCTGCGGGGTGTAGCGCGAGAGGGCCGAGCGGCAGAAATGCGGGTTCTGGCCAAGGAAGTGCTTGTGCGGCACCGCAGGGTCGAGGCTCTTGTTGGTGAAGTTGCAGCGCCCGCCGCCCGAGATGCGGATTTTTTCGGCCACCTTGTCGCTGTGGTCCAGCACCAGCACTTTCAGGCCCAGCTGGCCGGCCACACCGGCACAAAAAAGGCCGGCCGCGCCGGCGCCCACGATCACCGCATCCCATTGAGTCATGCGGGGAGTGTAAGGGGGCAAGGTAGAAGTTTGCCCTGCAAGCGATGGACAGCAGACCTCTGTCGTGTATCGCCAGCAGGGCTGGCTCCTACAAAGTCAGGCCGTCCGGCGTGCGGCATCCTGTTGCACCCAAGCACGCGCCCCTTGCACCACGTCCCCCACCACGATGATGCTGGGGCTTTGCAGGCCTTCACGGGTCATGGTGGCTTCGAGCTGGCCAAGCGTGGTCATGGCTTCACGCTGCTGCGGCAGGCTGGCGTGCTGCACGATGGCCACGGGGGTGCTGGCTGGTAAGCCTTGCAGCAGGCCGTTCTGGATGGTGTGCAGGCTGCTCACGCCCATGTAGATCACCAGCGTGAGTTTGGCTTGGTGCGCGGTGTGCGACAGCGCAGCCCAGTCGGTGCCCGTGTCACCCGGCTTGGCGTGGCCGGTGACGAACACCACGCCGTGGGCATGGTCGCGGTGGGTCAGGGGCGCGCCCAGGCTGGTCAGGCCGGCCAGGCCCGAGGTGATGCCGTTGATCACCTGAACCTCGATGCCTTCTTCGCGCAGGTGTTCCACCTCTTCGCCGCCACGGCCGAAGATGAAGGGGTCGCCGCCCTTGAGGCGCACGACGTTTTCGCCTTCGCGCACCGCCTGCACCATCAGTTTGTGGATGAAGGCCTGCGGCGTGCTCTTGCACCCACCGCGCTTGCCCACCTGGACGATGCGCGCACTGGGGCTGGCGTGTTCGAGCACGGCGGGGTTGACCAGATCGTCCACAAACAGCACGGTGGCGCTGGCAATGGCTTTGGCAGCCTTGATGGTCAGCAGTTCCGGATCGCCGGGACCGGCACCGACCAGGGTGCAGTGGCCACCCAGTCCGCTGTAGGAGGCCGCCCCCGCGGCCGAAGGCTTGGGCGCTGTGGCGCCATTCGCCCGCAGGGGCGCGCTCCCACGAGATGTTGGCGAATTGTTCATGGCTTCACCTCACGCAGGATGTGTTGCACTTGCAGGGCAATGGGTTCGGGCACTGGGCGTTCGCCGCGCAGCACTTGCCGGATGTATGCAGCCGTCGCGGCAGCGTCGATGGCGGGCATGTCGGGCAGGTGGTTCAACGAGCCCTCGCGCTGGTGCTGCACCCGGCGGGTCTGGCCGTCTTTGAACACGTCCATGGCCGGGGTGCGGCGCGCGTCCGCCACCGGCTCGCCTTCGGTGCCGCGCAGCAGCAGGGCGTGTTGTCCGGTCAGCGCAAAAGTGGCTGACATGGACTGCAGGTATTCGGGATGCGTGTAGCTGCCCACCACCAGGGCGGGCGCGTCGCAGGGGTTCATGAGCTTGACCAGGCTGTGGCCGGAATTGCGCAGGCCCACCACGCGGCGCACCGACAGCAGGCGGTCCAGCCCGGCGTGCAGGGTGGCGGTGCGCACGAATGCCACCTCGCCTGCGCTGACGCTGACGGCCGAGGGTTGAATGCCCAGCTCGGCAAACACGGCTTCGCTGGGCACGCGTTTGTCTTCGGTCACGCTGCCATGCACCACCACAGCAGCGCCTTCGCGTGCCAGCAGCAGGGCCAGCAGGGGCGTGAGCAGGGGCAACTTGCGTGCGCCGTTGTAGCTGGGCAGCACCACGATGGGGGCGCCGCTTGCGACCACTTTGTTCAGCCGTGCGTGGACTGCGTCCAGAAAACCGGCCATCTCTTCGGGCGTTTCGCCCTTGATGCGCATGGCCAGGCAAAAAGCGCCCAGTTCGAGGTCGCTCACCTGACCATCGAGCACCTGCCCCATCAGGTCGGCCGCCTGCGCGCGGTCGATCGAGCGCGCGCCGTCTTTGCCGCGGCCAATGTCCTTGATGTAGTGGCTGATGCTCATGGTGTGCAATTGTCGGACAGGTTTGATGACTTCCGGTTATATGGGTATGTGGCCCTCAGGCCGCTAGGGGCACTTGGCGAACGAGTCGTTTGAGCTCGGGCACGCAGGAGCCGCAGCGTGTGCCGCACTGCAGGCGCTGCTGCAGGCCGGACAGGCGTGCTGCCTCGTTGCCCGGCTGCACCTGCAGGCATGCGGTGATCGCGTCCTCGCGCACGTTCAGGCAGCTGCAGACCTGGCGGCTGACCGGGGCCGAGCCTTGTGGCGGGGTGCTGCTGGCCTGCAGCCACTGGCGGGCGGGCCAGTTGAGCTGCTGGCCCTGCTCCAGCAAGTCTTGCAGCCAGCGGCCCGAGCGGGTGTCGCCGGCCACGGCAAAGCCCTGCAGGGCGCGCAGGCCCAGGGCATCGGGTGTGCTGAGCCGCAGGGCGCGCAGCTGGTCGCGCTCGCTGTCCTGGTAGCGCAGGGTGTCCGCTGTGTCCAGACCGAGCAGGCCCAGCACCAGTTGCTGCAGGGCCGGTGGACAGGCCCTGGCCGAGGTGGCTCGCAGCAGCAGGCCGGTGCGCGGCGACTGTTCGGTCAGCTCGGCGGCCGGATCGGCAAAAGGCACCAGGCTGGCGAAGTCAAACTGGGTCAGGTGCTGCTGCAGCGCGCGGCGTGCCTGCCAGACGCGATCTGCGGGCAGCCAGGCCATGGCCACGAGGGACCACACGCCTTGCGTGGACATGGGCGTGATCTGCACGGCGGCGTGTTTGAGTTCTGGTTGTTTGGAGGTGGCGCAGTAGCTCGATGTGGTCAGCACGTTCACGCCCAGTCCGACTTCGCCTTGGGCATCGCGGCCGCTGACCACCTCGGGGCCCCAGTGCATGGCAATGAAGGCCTGCAGCGGCGCCACCTGTTCGCTGGCTTGCACCGGCAGCACCAGGCTGCCGCGCTTGCTGCGCACCTGCGCCAGCTCACCGTCTTTGAGGCCCAGGCGCTGCAGGTCCTGTGGATGCAGCTGCACGCAGGGTTCGGGGCTGTGGGCGAACAGGCGGCCGGCGTTGCCGGTGCGGGTCATGCCGTGCCACTGGTCGCGCAGGCGGCCGGTGGTGAGCGAGAAAGGGTAGTGCGAAACGCGCTCTTCGGCCACGGGTTCCCAGCGCACGGCGGCAAAGCGGGCGCGGCCATCGACCATGGCGAAGCGGCCATCGGTGTAGAGGCGGGCCTGGCTTTGCGCCTGGCCCTCGGGGCGGGGCCACTGGGCAGGGGTGGCTTCGAGCTGGGCGTAGCTCAGGCCGGTGATGTCGAGATCGCGCCCGCGCGTGCTCTCGCGGTGCTCGTTCCAGATGGCTTCGGGGCTGGCGTAGTCGAGCAGGCGCGCGTCTTGCGGGCGGTCCAGTGCCATGGCCAGTCGCTGGCCGATGGCGCAGGCGATCTGCCAGTCGTGGCGGGCCTGACCCGCAGGCTGCACGGCGGCGCGCACACGACTGATGCGGCGTTCGCTGTTGGTCACGGTGCCTTCTTTTTCGCCCCAGGTGGTGGCGGGCAGCAGCAGGTCGGCCAGTTCGCAGGTGGCGGCGGTTTCAAAAGCCTCCTGCACGATGACGAACTGGGCGCGCTCGAAAGCGCGGCGCACCGTTTTCTGGTCGGGCATGGACTGGGCCGGGTTGGTGCACGCGATCCACAGGGCCTTGAGCTGGCCGTCGGCGGCGGCTTCGAACATTTCCACTGCTGTCAGGCCGGGCTGGGCTGGCACCTCGGGCACGTCCCACAAGGCCGCGACTTCTGCCCGGTGCTGCGGATTGCCCAGGTCGCGGTGCGCCGAGAGCAGGTTGGCCATGCCACCGACTTCGCGCCCACCCATGGCATTGGGCTGGCCGGTGAGCGAGAGCGGGCCGGCGCCGGGTTTGCCGATCTGCGCGGTGGCCAGATGCAGGTTGATCAGGGCCGCGTTTTTGGCGGTGCCGTTGCTCGACTGGTTCAGGCCCTGGCAATACAGGCTCAGCGTTGCAGCCGAGGTGGCGAACCAGCGTGCGGCCGTGAGCAGGTCTTCGATGGCGATGCCGCAAATTTGCGCCACATGCTCGGGCGTGTGGCCGGCCACCAGCGCCTGCAAGGCTTCAAAACCGCTGGTGTGCCCGGCGATGTAGGCCGGCTGCGTCCAGCCCTCGCGCAGCATCAGGTGCAGCAGGCCGTGGAACAGCATCACATCGGTGCCGGGCTGGATCTGCAGGTGCAGATCGGCCATGTCAGCGGTGTCGGTGCGGCGCGGGTCCACCACGACCATCTTCAGATCGGGGTTGGCGCGGCGCGCGTCTTCGATGCGGCGAAACAGGATGGGATGTGCCCAGGCCGCGTTGCTGCCGGCGATGAAGAGGCACTGTGCATGCGCAATGTCTTCGTAGCAGGCAGGTGGCGCATCGGCGCCCAGCGTCAACTTGTAGCCGGCCACCGCACTGCTCATGCACAGGCGCGAATTGCTGTCGATGTTGTTGGTGCCGAGCAGGCCTTTGGCCAGCTTGTTGAAGACGTAATAGTCCTCGGTCAGCAGCTGGCCCGAGATGTACAGGCCTACGGCGTTGGGGCCGTGCTCGCGCACGATGGCGGCCAGCCGTGCGGCGGCCATGTCGGTGGCGGCGTCCCAGTCCAGCGCCTGCGTTGCCTGACCGCGCACCGGGCGCCACTGCGGCGTGAGCAGACGGGTTTGCTGCGTGACCTGCGGCGCGGCCGTGAGGTGCAGCGACTGGCCCTTGGTGCACAGGCGTCCGAAGTTGGCGGGGTGGTCGGGGTCGCCGCGCACGCCCGTGATCTGCGTGCCCCGCGATTCGATGATGACGCCGCAGCCTACACCGCAGTAGGGGCAGGTGGAGCGGGTTTCGTTGATCAGGGTCTGCATGTCGTTTTTGCACTGTCGGGTGTGTGGGAGCGAGCCCCTGCTCGCGAGCATTTCGGCCGCAGGGGCGGCCTCCTACACGAGGTCAGGCACAGGCAGTCTTGCGTGACACCGGCCCTGCGATGGGGCGCGTCAGGTCGGTGGCGTGGCCGGCAAGTTCGTCGGCGTCCAGGTGCACCACACCGGCCTCCACCTTGACGACAAAGCGCGGGGTGCAGCCCTCGTCGGGGGCGTGGGCCATGCCGTCACACAGGCCAATCGTCCAGTTGTGCAGCGGGCAGGCGACCTGCTGGCCGAAGACGATGCCCTGCGAGAGCGGGCCGCCCTTGTGCGGGCAGCGGTCGAGCAGGGCGAACACCTCGTCTGCGTCGTTGCGGAAGACGGCCACGTCCAGGCCGCGGTCGCGCGCCACACGGCGGGCGCCGAGCACGGGGATGTCTTCGACGCGGCAGATTTTTTTCCAGGTGGTCATTTCAGATTCCTTGTATGTGGCGTAAGGATTTGTGGCTTTGTGGGAGCGCGCCCCTGCGCGCGAAAGCATTTGGCCGCGGGGGCGGCCTCCTACAGGGGGTCAGAGAGGCAGCGGTTCGAACTGGCGGGTGTCGACATGGGCCTTGTCGAATTCGAACCAGGGGTCGGGCTCGCCGTCCAGGGCGTGCTGCAGGCGGGCCCACAGGGCCTTGCGGTTGGCCTCGTCTTCGAGAACCTTCTTCTTGATGTGTTCCATGCCCACCCGGTGCAGGTAGTGCACGGTGCGTTCCAGGTACCAGCCTTCTTCGCGGTAGAGCTGCATGAAGGCGCCGGTGTACTCCAGCACTTCCTCAGCGGTCTTGAGCTTGACGAGGAACTCGGCCACTTCGGTCTTGATGCCGCCGTTGCCGCCGATGTACATCTCCCAGCCGCTGTCCACGCCGATGATGCCCACATCCTTGATGCCGGCCTCGGCGCAGTTGCGCGGGCAGCCCGACACGGCGAACTTGACCTTGTGCGGCGCGTACATGCGCCACATCGCTTTTTCGAGGTCCTTGCCCATCTGGGTGCTGTCTTGCGTGCCCATGCGGCACCACTCGCTGCCCACGCAGGTTTTGACGGTGCGCAGGGCCTTGGCGTAGGCATGGCCGCAGGGCATGCCGATGTCTTTCCAGACGTTGACCAGGTCTTCTTTTTTCACGCCCAAGAGGTCGATGCGTTGGCCGCCCGTGACCTTGACGGTTGGAATTTTGTATTTATCGACCACATCGGCGATGCGGCGCAGCTCGTCGGCGGTGGTCTCGCCGCCCCACATGCGCGGGATCACGCTGTAGGTGCCGTCTTTCTGGATGTTGGCGTGGCTGCGCTCGTTGATGAAGCGGCTTTGCGGATCGTCTTGCGCCTCTTTGGGCCAGGTGCTGATCAGGTAGTAGTTGACGGCCGGGCGGCAGCTCGCGCAGCCGTTGGGCGTGCGCCATTCCAGAAACCTGAATACGCTACCGGTGGTCAGCAGTTTGTGCGCCTTGATCGCGTCGCGCACCGCCTGGTGCCCGTGTGAGGTGCAGCCGCAGATCGGCTTCATTTTGGGCGTGGCCGAATAGTCGCCGCCCGCGGTGAACATCAGGATCTGCTCCACCAGACCAGTACAGGAGCCGCAGCTGGCGCTGGCCTTGGTCTGTTTGCGCACCTCGTCCAGCGTGAACAGGCCTTTGTCCTTGATGGCTTTGCAGATGGCCCCCTTGGTCACGCCGTTGCAGCCGCACACTTCGTCGCTGTCCGCCATGGCGGCGGCTTTGCTCTGCCCTTGATGGCCGACATCACCGATGTTCGATTCGCCAAACATCAGCTTGTCGCGGATGTCCGCCACGCTGCGGCCTTCGCGCAGCAGCTTGAAATACCAGCTGCCGTCCACCGTGTCGCCGTACAGGCAGGCGCCCACCAGCTTGTCGTCCTTGAGCACGAGGCGTTTGTAGACACCGCCGGCCGGGTCACTCATCACAATCTCGTCAGTGCCTTCGCCGCCCATGAATTCACCTGCACTGAACAGGTCGATGCCCGTGACCTTGAGCTTGGTCGAGGTCTGCGAACCCAGGTAGCGGGCGATGCCGAACTCGGCCAGGTGGTTGGCCAGCACCTTGCCCTGCTCGAACAGCGGGGCCACCAGGCCGTAGGCGATGCCACGGTGGGCCGCGCATTCGCCCACTGCCCAGACGCGCGGGTCGGTCACGGTCTGCAGCGTGTCGGTGACGACGATGCCTCGGTTCACATGCAGGCCCATGCTTTCGGCCAGCTGCGTGTTGGAGCGGATGCCCACGGCCATGACCACGAGGTCGGCCGGCACATGGCTGCCGTCCTTGAACTCCACTTTGGCCACGCGACCACTGTTTGCGGCCACCAGGGCCGAAGTCTGCGCGCTCATGCGGAATTGCATGCCACGCGCCTCCAAAGAAGCTTGCAGCATCTGACCCGCCACCTTGTCGAGCTGGCGCTCCATCAGCCATTCGCCCACATGCACCACGGTGACTTGCATGCCGCGCTTCATCAGGCCGTTGGCCGCCTCGAGGCCGAGCAGGCCGCCGCCAATCACCGCCGCATGTTTGTACGTGGCGGCCGCGTCGATCATGGCCTGCGTGTCGGCGATGTCGCGGTAAGCGAGCACGCCAGGAAGGTCGTGGCCCGGCAGCGGCAGGATGAAGGGGTTGGAGCCGGTCGCGAGGATCAGGCGGTCGTAGCCGGCCTGCACGGTCTCGCCGCGATTGTTAGAGCCGGTCACCGTGCGGTGCACGCGGTCGACCTGCGTGACCTTGAAACCCGCGTGTAGCGTGATGCCGTTGTCCTTGTACCAGGCCCAGTCGTTGAGCACGATTTCGTCGAGTGTCTGCTCGCCCGCCAGCACCGGCGAGAGCAGGATGCGGTTGTAGTTGGGGTGCGGCTCGGCGCCGAACACGGTGATCTCGTACAGGTCGGGGGCCAGCTTGAGCAGCTCTTCGAGGGCCCGCACACCGGCCATGCCGTTACCGACCATGACCAGTTTCATTTTCTTTTTGGGGGTGACGCGCATGTCCATGGTGTTCTCCTCAAGCTGCCTTTTCCACATGCCCCTGGCGGGTGTAGAGGAAATCGATCACCGCCTTGCGGTAGTGCTGGTATTGGGTGTTGTCGGCCAGCTCGATCCGCGAACGCGGCCGCGGCAGGTCGACGTGCAGCACCTCGCCGATGGTGGCGGCGGGGCCGTTGGTCATCATCACGATCTTGTCGGACAGCAGCACGGCTTCGTCCACGTCGTGCGTGACCATGACGACAGTGGCTTGCGTCTTGGCGACGATTTCCAGCAGCTCGTCCTGCAGCTTGGCCCGGGTGAGTGCGTCCAGCGCGCCAAAGGGCTCGTCCATCAGCAGCACCTTGGGCTCCATGGCCAGGGCCCGTGCGATGCCCACGCGCTGCTTCATGCCGCCCGAGATTTCACCGGGGCGCTTTTGCGCGGCGTGGCTCAGGCCCACCATGGTGAGCGCCGCGTCGGTGCGTGCGCGCAGCTGGGCCTTGTTTTCGGCCCGGCCAAACACGCGCTCGATGCCCAGGTACACGTTGTCAAAGCAGGTCAGCCAGGGCAGCAGCGAATGGTTCTGGAACACCACGGCGCGGTCGGGGCCGGGGCCGGCGATCTCGCGGTTGGCGCACAGCAGCACGCCGTGGGTGGGGGTGGTCAGGCCGGCGATCAGGTTGAGCAGGGTGGACTTGCCGCAGCCCGAGTGGCCGATCAGGGCCACAAACTCGCCCTTGGCGATGTTCAGGTGGATGTCGCGCAGGGCCGGAAACAGACCCTTGGCGGTCTTGAAGGTCTGCTCGACGTTTTCGATCTGGATGAATTTGTCGGCGTTCATGATTTCACGTCCTCGTAGCTGAAGGCGGTGGCGACGCGGATCAGGGCGTATTCGAGGATCAGCCCGACGCCGCCGATCACGAAGATCGCGATGATGATGTTCTTGACATTCAGGTTGTTCCACTCGTCCCAGACCCAGAAGCCGATGCCCACGCCGCCGGTCAGCATTTCTGCTGCCACGATCACCAACCAGGCGGTGCCCACGGCCAGACGCACGCCGGTCAACATGTAGGGCAGCACGGCCGGCAGCAGGATGGTGGTGGCGATCTTCCATTCGGACAGGTTGAGCACGCGGGCCACGTTCATGTAGTCCTGCGGCACGCGCTGCACGCCGACTGCGGTGTTGATGACCATCGGCCAGATCGAGCAGATGAAGATGGTCCAGATGGCCGCCGGGTTGGCGCCCTTGAAGACCAGCAGGCCGATCGGCAGCCAGGCCAGCGGTGAGACGGGACGCAGCAGGCTGATGAGCGGGTTGAACATGCGCGAGAGGAAGGCAAAGCGCCCGATCACGAAACCTGCCGGGATGCCCACCAGCGCGGCCAGACCGAAGCCCATGGCCACGCGTTCGAGCGACATCAGCACGTTCCAGCCCACGCCCTGGTCGTTGGGGCCTTTGCGGTAGAACGGGTCGCTGAAAACGTCGATCGCCTGCAGGCTGGTCTCCCAGGGGCTGGGGATGCTGCCTTTGGTGGTGATGGACACCAGTGCCCAGATGCCGACCAGCAGGGCAAAACCGGACACGGGCGGCAAAACGGCCAGCCAGAACGGCCGCCAGTCTTTTCTTTCCATGCTGTTCTCCTCAGGCCTTGAGCTTGAAGCTGTCGGCGTATTTCTTCGGGTCCTTGCCGTCCCAAACCGCACCGTCGATCAGCTTGTGGCTGCGCATCTCGCTCTTGGGCACGGGCGCACCCGCGGCGGTGGCGGCCTGCTTGTAAATGTCGATCTGGTTGATCTGCTTGGCCACGGTCAGGTAGTCCGGGTGGTCCTTGAGCAGGCCCCAGCGCTTGTGCTGCGTGAGGAACCACATGCCGTCCGACAGGTAGGGGAAGGTCACGGCGCCGTCGCCATAGAACTTCATGTGGTTGGGGTCGTCCCAGGTCTTGCCCAGGCCGCCAGTCAACCCGTTTTGGTAGCGGCCCAGGATGCGCTGATTGATCGCGTCGACGCCCGTGTTCACATAGCTCTTGTCGGCAATCGTCTCGGCCATCTTCATCTTGTTGCTCAGGCTGGCGTCGATCCACTTTCCTGCTTCGATGATGGCGGCCGTCACGGCGCGCGCGGTGTTGGGGTACTTCTTGGCGAACTCACCCGTGGTGCCCAGCACTTTTTCAGGGTGGTCCTTCCAGATGTCCTGCGTGGTGGCGGCGGTGATGCCGATGCCGTCCATGATGGCGCGGTGGTTCCAGGGCTCACCCACGCAAAAGCCGTCCATGTTGCCCACGCGCATGTTGGCCACCATCTGCGGCGGCGGCACCGTGATGACCTTGGCGTCCTTGAGGGGGTTGATGCCGTAAGTGGCCAGCCAATAGTAGAGCCACATGGCGTGCGTGCCGGTGGGAAAGGTCTGGGCGAAGGTGTATTCGCGCTTCTCGCCTGCCATCAGCTTGGCCAGACCCGCGCCGTCCACCGCGCCTTTTTCGGCCAGCTTCTTTGAGAGCGTGATCGCCTGGCCGTTGTTGTTGAGTGTCATCAGCACGGCCATGTCTTTCTTCGGGCCACCAATGCCCAGATGCACGCCGTAGACCAGACCGTAGAGCACATGCGCAAAGTCCAGCTCGCCGTTGACCAGCTTGTCGCGCACGCCGGCCCAGCTCGCTTCCTTGCTGAGCACGAACTTGACGCCATATTTTTGGTCGATGCCCAGGCTTGATGCCATCACCACGCTGGCGCAGTCGGTCAGAGGGATGAAGCCGATCTTCACTTCCTTCTTTTCAGGGGCGTCCGATCCTGCGGCATGCACCACCGCGCGCAGGGCCGGAGACACGCCAGCGGCGCCCACGGCAGCTGCCTGCAGCACGGTGCGGCGGCTCAGACTGGTTTTGAGAAAGTCGGTCATGGTGAACACTCCATCAAGTTGCAAAAACGAAAAGGCGTCCTCGTGGTGTTCGCGCCTGCTGCTGCAGGGCGCGAACGCACGGGGACGCCTTTGTCCGGTGTGAGCTCACCCGCCGTTGGGTGGCTTCACGCATGGCCTTCCTTGGCCTTGTTCAGTTCATTGCAAGGGCTGTGCCAGGGTTTTCCAGGGGCCGCGTGCTGATTTGTGCACCACCGAAGTGCGGGCGCACGAGGCTGGTGCGCCTGCGCCCTGTAGGAGGCCGCCCCTGCGGCCGAGGCTGTTCGCGCGCAGGGGTGCGCTCCTGCAGTTGGAGGTCAGCCCAGCAGCTCGGCCATGTCGATCATCTGCCGCGCGATGTCGACCAGCTTCACGCCCTTGTTCATGGCGGCCTTGCGCAGTTTTGCGTAGGCCTCGGGCTCGGACAGGCCCTGGCGCTGCATCAAGAGGCCCTTGGCGCGGTCGATGAGCTTGCGCTCCTGCAATTCGCCGCGCGCGCTGTCCAGCTCGGCCAGCAGGGCTTCCTGATGCCGAAAGCGGGCGATGGCCACCGTGAGGATGGGGCGGATGCGCTCGGGCGCGAGACCGTCGACGATGTAGGCCGTCACGCCCGCGGCCACGGCCTCGTGCACATGCGAGGTGTCTTCGTCGCTGGTGAACATGACGATGGGGCGGCGCTCGTCGCGCGTGGCCATCACCACATGCTCCAGCGCATCGCGCGCGTCGCTCTCGGCGTCCACAATCACCAGATCGGCCTGCAGCTGGGCCAGACGCTCGGTCAGAAAAGGATCGGCCGGCAGTGTGGCCACCAGGTTGTAGCCCGCTTCGAGCAGGCCGATGCGCAGCAGGCGCGAACGCTCAGCTTGTGCCTGCGCGTGTTCATCCCCCTCGGCCAGAGCCGGGTCGGAGATGATGACAACGATGCGAAGGGCTTCAGGCATGGCTGGGTAAAAAGCAAAAAGCGGGCCGAAGCCCGCTTTGCTCAAGGGCAATGGGTTTCAGGCCGGGTCCATGCCGTGCTGGCGCTTGAGCGCGTCGCAGGCGCCGGACTGCCAGAAGGCGAGCAGGGCGCGCATGGCCTCTGGCTGCTGGCAGGTGGCGGCCACGCTGCCAGAGAAGGTGGTGATGATTTCCACCGCCTTGGGCAGCCCGCCGACGATGGTGATGCCCTGCACACCCAGCATTTCGCTGAGCTGTTGAAAGCCCAGCGCCACTTCACCCTTGGCCACCAGCGAGCCCACCGGCACGCCCGGTTTGGCCTGCACGATGCGCGGTGCGATCTCGTCAGCAATGCCCCAGATCTCAAACTGTTTGGCCAGTTGCACGCCGCTGGGGCCGGTCGAGTAGCCCAGCGTGGGCGCGGCCAGAATGGCGGCTTTGAGCGCGGCTTCGGTCGAGACGTCGGGCACGGGCGCTCCTGCAGGCACGGCCACCGCTACCCCCGAAAGGACGAGGTCGGTGCGGCTGCCGCTCAGCACATGGCCGCCGGCGATCAGCTTGTCGATGGCGTTGCTGGCCAGCACCATGCCGTCAAAGGCTTCGCCAGCTTCCACGCGCTTGGCGGCGTCCACACCGCCGACGGATTCGACGTCGATCTGCACATCGGGTGCCTGGGTCTTGTAGAGCGCCACGAGGTCAGCCAGCAAGGGCTTGGTGGCCATGGAGGAAATCAGTCGAAGCGTGGTCATGGATGGGTCCTCAAGGGCAGCTGTCATTGTGGGAACGCGCCCCCGCGCGCGAAAGCCATTCGGCCGCAGTCGCGGTTTCCCACAGATTCGAACGACTTGCTGCCTGAATATCGTTCAGTCCATTATGTCCAAGCCCGGCGTGGGCACCCATGCCCCACGTAAACTACCTGTTATGCGAATTTTGGGGATTGAATCGTCCTGCGACGAAACCGGTGTGGCCTTGGTCGAGACCGGCGACACGGGCTGGCCGCGCCTGCTCGCGCACGCGCTGCACAGCCAGATCGAGATGCACCAGGCCTATGGCGGCGTGGTGCCTGAGCTGGCCAGCCGCGACCACATCCGCCGCGTGCTGCCACTCACCCGCGAGGTGATGGCGCGTGCCGGTCATGCGCTGGCCGATGTGGACGTGGTGGCCTACACCCGCGGACCGGGCCTGGCCGGGGCCTTGCTGGTGGGCTCCGGTGTGGCCTGTGCGCTGGCGGCTGCGCTGGGCAAACCGGTGATCGGCATCCACCACCTCGAAGGCCATCTGCTCTCGCCCTTTCTCAGCGAAGACCCGCCCGAGTTTCCCTTCATTGCCTTGCTGGTGTCGGGTGGCCACACCCAGCTCATGCGGGTGGACGGCGTGGGTCGTTACGAACTGCTGGGTGAAACGATTGACGACGCGGCTGGCGAGGCGTTTGACAAATCTGCCAAGCTCATGGGCCTGCCGTACCCAGGCGGCCCGGGCCTGTCGCGCCTGGCCGAACAGGGCAATCCGGCGGCCTACAAGCTGCCGCGCCCGCTGCTGCACAGCGGTGATCTGGACTTTTCATTCGCCGGACTCAAGACGGCGGTGCTGACCCAGTGCAAAAAGATCGGCGAGGCCGCGCACACCGAAGGCGCGCCCGAGCGCGCCGATCTGGCCGCCTCGACCCAGGCGGCCATCGTTGAGGTGCTGACCAGAAAGGCCATGACCGCCCTGAAAGAAACGGGCCTGAAACGCCTGGTGGTGGCCGGTGGCGTGGGTGCCAACCGCGAACTGCGTCGCCAGCTCAACGCCCTGTGCGATAAGGACCGCGTGCGGGTGCACTACCCCGAGCTGCATTTGTGCACCGACAATGGCGCCATGATCGCCATGGCCGCTGCCATGCGCCTGCAGTCGGGCATGCAGGTGGCAGAGCCGCGCTACAGCTTCGATGTGAAGCCGCGCTGGCCGCTGCAGGACATTGCCCACGAGCTGGCTTGAGGGGGTTCGCGCGCAGGGGCGCGCTCCTACAGTGCCTGTGTTTGAGGCCGCCCCTGCGGCCGATGGTGCAGGTTCAGCGACGCAGCAACAGACGCAAGTCCTGTCCGACTCGATCGACCGCGTGGTAGCGCAGGTGCAATGCCTCGCTCAGCTGGGTCAGCTCCGGCAGGTTGGCCATGCCCTGACCGGGCCCCAGCCACTGCGGCGCCATGTAGAGCAGCCATTCATCCACCAGCCCTTCGCGCATGAAGCTGCCGTTGAGCTTGAAGCCTGCCTCCGCATGCAGCTCGTTGATCTCGCGCCGGGCCAGGTCGCGCAGCAGGGCGGCCAGATCGACTTTGCCCTTTGTTTCACCGTTCTGGCCTGGGCAGTCGATCACCTGCACACCGCGGGCGGTGAGCGCCGCACGTTTGTCCTGCTGTTCGGTGGTGGCGGTGTAGATCCAGATCTGGCGGGCCTGGTCGCCACTGCCCAGGGTGTCCAGCAGTTTGGCGTTCAAGGGCAGGTCCAGGCGGCTGTCCACCACCACCAGGTGCGGCTGGCGTGGCACATCCAGACCGCGCACATTGAGTTGCGGATCGTCTTCGAGCACGGTGCCGATGCCTGTCAGGACGGCGCAGGCGCGGGCGCGCCAGGCGTGTCCATCCATGCGGGCTTCGGGGCCGGTGATCCACTGGCTCTGGCCGTTGCCCAGCGCGGTCTGCCCGTCGATGGACGCAGCGATCTTCATGCGCACCCAGGGCAGACCACGCTCCATGCGCCTGAAAAAGCCGATGTTCAGTTCGCGGGCCTCGATGGCTTGCGGGTCCTCTATGGACAAAACCTGCACCTGGACGCCAGCCGCCCGCAGGCGTGCCAGGCCTTGACCGGCCACTTTGGGGTTGGGATCGGTCATCGCCGACACGACACGTCCGATGCCTGCCGCAGCCAGTGCGTCGCAGCAGGGCCCGGTGCGGCCCTGGTGGGCGCAGGGCTCCAGCGTGACCCAGGCGGTGGCGCCGCGCACGTCATGGCCGCGCTGGGTGGCATCGCGCAGCGCCATGATTTCGGCGTGCGGGCCGCCGGCGCGCTGGGTGTGGCCTTCGCCCAGCACGGTGCCATCCAGGGCCGTGATGACGCAACCCACACGGGGGTTGGGCGAAGTCAGCCACAGGGCCTGGCGGGCCAGGTCGAGCGCGCGTTGCATGGGGGTAGGTTGATCAGCCATCACGGCGAGGATACGCCATGCCAGCCAGGCAGTTCCGAGCGGCGGGTGTGCCAGGTCAGTTGCTGTGGGCCGGAATTGCTGCGCCATGTGATCTGCACCGCGATGTCGGCCAGGCCTGGGGCCAGCGGGCGTTGCTGCACTTGTACCGTGTAAGCCATGCCTTGCCGGGTGACGTTCTCTGCCGCCGGGCAAGGCTGGGTCTGGCCCACTGCGCAGTCCAGGGCCTCGCGGGCGAGCGACTGGGCCTGTTCCTGATGGCGCGTTTGCAGCGCCGCATCCAGTGCACGCAACGTCAGCCGACTGGCGCCCAGCAGACCCAGAGCCAGCAGTCCTGCCGCCACCAGCGCTTCGACCATGGCCATGCCCGACTGTTTCATGGTGGCCCTTCGCGGTGGCTGCCGGCCACGCGCTGCAGCTGGCTCGGGTCCATGCCTTCGGGCCAATGCAGACGGAAGGCCTGGCGCGCGTAGGGCCGCGCCCGGACGAGACTGTTGCCAGTGAGGGCCGTCAGTCCGCCTTCAATGGCCAGCAGGCCGTCGATGGTGCCGGCTTGCCAGCCTTGGAGTTTGTCGTCCTTGCAGTCGGCGTCCACGAACACGGTGCCGTGGATCTGCACGCCTGGCGCGATGCGGGGACAACGCACGGCACACGCCTGGCTGGAAAATACCAGCAACACTGGTGCCTGCGGGGTCCCCAGGCTTTGCGTCCAGTCGACCGGGCTGTCGATCCAGTAAACGCTGCGCGCTGGCTGGCTGAGGCTGTGCAGGCCGTTGCGGGCCTGCGCGTCCGACCAGGCTTTGAGCTGTGTCGCAGTCATGTCTCCAAACACGCTGCGCCAGGTGGTGCGTTGGCACAAGGGACGATTCACGCTTGGTGCAGGGTTAACCAACGTGCCACCACCGGGCGTTTCTGCAGGGGCTGGCGCCATGACCGGGGCGAACACGCTCTCGCGCACGAAAGCCTGTCCGTGGCCTGAGGTGGCACGGCTGCTGGCGCGCAGCTGCCAGACATGCGGTGACGCCACCAGGTCGCGTGCCGCGATGGCGCCGAGTTGCCAACCGCCCATTTCGGCGCCTGCCGCCATGGGCAGCCGCGCGCACTGCCAGCGGGGTCCTTGGAGATCGGCAGGGCACGCCAGGCTCATTGTCTTGTCAGCAAAAAGGTCCTCAGCGCCAGGCTGCGCAAACGCTCGAAGCATATCGGCCTGTGCGGTGGCCAATGCGGCCTGGGCGGCGTTGCGCGCTTGCTGTGCCTGGCCGCGTGTCTGGCTGGTCCGCAGGTCCATCAGCACGGCGCGGCTACTCCATGCACTGGCCAGGGTGGCCAGCAGCACCAGGCCCAGCACCAGGAGCAAGGTGGCGGCGCCTCGCTCTTCTCGCGTTGCGGATGTCGTGTGCAAACTCATGGGCAGTAGAGGGCCTGAGCGGCAGGCGGAAGGTCGTTGCTTAAAACCACGGTGCGCTCAAGAAGCAGGGTGCGCGCAGGTTCCTGTGGCCATTGGGCTTCGAGTTGCAGCAGGACATGGCGTTGCAACCACTGCTCGCGCCGTTGGCAGCGCAAGGAGGCCTCCAGCCGGGTCATGCGCAGACTGGCCGTGTCGGTCAGGGCGGTCCAGACCTCGGGCGAGCACGCGGTGCGCACCTGCAGTGCGCCTGCCTTGAGCCTAAATCCGGTGCATTCGTCGTTGTCCTGTGCACCGTTGTGGTTGCGGTCCAGTGTCCAGTCGATGCGGCCGTTGCCGAGGCCGAAATCTTCGGGGCCATCGCAAAAGGCATCGGTGCATGTGTCCGGGCTGCGCGTGTTCCAGGATTTGGCGCTGTATTGGGCATCCTGCAATTCGCTGGCCATCAGATCCATGGCGAAATGCAGGTCTTGTTGCAGATGGCTGTCCTGCAGGGCAAGACGGTGGCCACGCAGCAGTTGCGCCAGCATGTGGGCTCCGCCCGTCAGTACCAGCAGACCGAGCGAGAGCCCGACCAGCAGGCCCACCAGCGTCTCTCCGCGTTGATTGGAATCGGCCGGAAAATTCATCGCCAGCACTGGGCCGGGTCACTGTCGATGCTTTGCCCGCTGCTGTAGACGACGGTGGCCGCGTCACGCCAGGCCAGCCGCATCGGGGTGCAGGCGGTATCGGTCGCCTGAGGACCGATGGGCATGGCTTCAACCACGTAAGCGTCGGTGCTGGCCTCGGTCACATGAAGACGGTAGAACTGTTGAGGCGATTGATCGCCGGTCCATCCCAGTTCAGCGGGCGAGCTAGCGAAGCTCTGGTGGGTGCTTCGGTACCGAGCCTGGTCAAACTGCAGTTGTTGCAATGCGGCCCGCGCATCGCCGCGACGCACCTGACGTTGTTGTTGCTGGTAAGCAGGTATGGCCAGCGCGCTGAGGATGCCCAGGATGGCCATGACCACCAGCAACTCGGTGAGGGTCCAGCCGCAGGCCGAGCCAGAAAATGGCTTGCGGCCACCGATGCATGTGTGCATGAAAGTCTCCCTGAATCGTTCTTGTGGTCACCATTGTGATGAGGCTCGTGCTGGCTGTACAGCCCTTGGCAGCGGCACTGTTTTGGCATAGGCTGGCGCGCAGGGAGGTGTGCAAGATGGCCAAAGCAGCCAGACGGGCCGGTGTGGTGCAGGACGCCGGGTTCACTTTGCTGGAAGCGCTGGTGGTGGTGGCTCTGCTGTCGGTTCTGCTGGCGCTGGCGGTGCCGGGTCTGACTGGCCAGCGCGAACGTCAGCAGCTGCAAGCCCAGGCCGAAGATTTCTGGAGCAGCCTCATGCTGGCGCGTGCCCAGGCGCTGCTGCACCAGCAGCATGTGACGGTGTGTTCGGCGTCCCATGGCGTGTGCGACCCGGCGGCAGGCTGGCATTCGGGTTGGCTCGTGTTTGTGGATGCCAACCGCAACGGGCAGCGCGAAACGGATGAGCACATGGTGCAGCAACGGGGCGCGACGCCCACGGCGATCCGGATCACCGGCAACAGCAGCGTCAACCGTGTCATCGGCTACGGCGCCGAAGGCCGCAGCGAGAGCCTGACAGGGGCGTTTCAGGCCGGCACGGTCAGCGTGTGTGCTTCAGGGCAGGCACAAGGGTGGCAGGTGGTGATCAACGCGGTCGGACGTCCGCGGCTGGAAAAAGCCGAGATGCAAACCTGTCCCTGAGCTCAGCGGACTTCGTCGACCAGGGTCTTGAATTCGTCAATGTCTTCGAAGCTGCGGTAGACACTGGCAAAGCGCACATAGGCCACCTTGTCGAGCTTCTTGAGTTCGCGCATGACCAGTTCGCCAATGCGGTTGGAGGCGACTTCGCGATGGGGCTGGTTGAGCAGGTTTTCCTCGATGCGCTCGATGGCTGCATCCACCTGTTCGGTGCTCACCGGACGCTTGCGCAGGGCCAGGTTCAGGCTGGCACGCAGTTTTTCGCGCTGGTAGTCGATGCGGCGGCCGTCTTTCTTGACGATGGCCGGGAAGGTGACCTCGGGCTTTTCGTAGGTGGTGAAGCGCTTTTCACAGGCGCCGCACTGGCGGCGCCTGCGGATGAATGTCCCGTCTTCGGCCAGCCGGGTCTCGACGACCTGGGTTTCAAGGTGACCGCAGAAGGGGCATTTCATCTTTCAGATCCTGGTCACTTGTAGACCGGGAAGCGGGCGGTCAGGGCGTTGACCTTGGCGCGCACCGCCGCGATGTTGGCTTCGTCACGCGGGTTGTCGAGCACGTCGGCGATCAGGTGGGCGGTGATGCGGGCTTCCTCGTCCTTGAAGCCCCGGGTGGTCATGGCGGGTGTACCGATGCGCACGCCGCTGGTCACGAACGGCTTTTCAGGGTCGTTCGGGATGGCGTTCTTGTTGATCGTCATGTGGGCGGCGCCCAGGGCGGCTTCGGCTTCCTTGCCAGTGATGCCCTTGGCGCGCAGGTCCACCAGCATGACGTGGCTCTGGGTGCCGCCGCTCACGATGCGCAGGCCGCGCTGGGTCAGCACCTCGGCCACGATCTGGGCATTCTTGACGACCTGTTGCTGGTAAGCCTTGAATTCGGGTTGCAGCGCTTCCTTGAAGGCCACGGCCTTGGCCGCGATGACATGCATCAGTGGGCCGCCTTGCAGGCCGGGGAAGATGGCGCTGTTGATGGCTTTTTCGTGTTCGGCCTTCATCAGGATGATGCCGCCGCGCGGGCCGCGAAGGCTCTTGTGGGTGGTCGAGGTCACCACGTCGGCGTGGGGCACGGGGTTGGGGTACACGCCCGCGGCGATCAGGCCGGCGTAGTGGGCCATGTCGACCATGAAAATCGCGCCGACTTCCTTGGCGACTTTGGCAAAGCGGGCCCAGTCGATGTGCAGGGAGTAAGCGGAGGCACCGGCCACGATCAGCTTGGGCTTGTGTTCGCGGGCCTTGGCTTCCATCGCGTCATAGTCGATGGCTTCGTTCTTGTCCAGACCGTAGGACACGACGTTGAACCACTTGCCCGACATGTTCAGCGGCATGCCGTGGGTCAGGTGGCCGCCTTCGGCCAGGCTCATGCCCATGATGGTGTCGCCGGGCTTCAGAAAAGCCAGGAACACGGCCTCGTTGGCCGATGCGCCGCAGTGCGGCTGCACGTTGGCGGCGTCGGCGCCAAAAATCTGCTTGATGCGGTCAATGGCCAGCTGCTCGGCGATGTCCACGTATTCGCAGCCGCCGTAGTAGCGCTTGCCGGGGTAGCCCTCGGCGTATTTGTTGGTCAGCTGGCTGCCCTGGGCGGCCATGACGGCGGGCGAGGCGTAGTTCTCGCTCGCGATCAATTCAATATGGTGCTCCTGGCGGGCGTTTTCGGCCTGGATGGCGGCAAACAGTTCGGGGTCGGTCTGTTCAATCAGGATGTTGCGGTTGTACATGGCAGTCTTTTAAAAGAAGAAACCTTGGCAGGACTTGGAGACAAGCGCTGGCAAGGGCTGCCCAGGCGAACGGCTGAAAACGGATGTTCCGTTGCGCGCTCCCCAGTGGTCTCGGGTGGGGCTTGCCACCGCTTTCCACGTCAGAAGCCGTCTGAAAGGGCTTCCTATCGCCAGTTGCGCACAGACACAAGTGTAGCCGAGGCCGGACCTCAAAGCCTGGGCGAGGTGGCTCTTGTCTGCGCGGTGTGGGCGTAGGTTTGAACGATCCGTTCGAGCTGTTTGTGCTCGGCCATCACCCGTTCTACATAGAGGGTATCGTTGCTTTGGCCTGACGATCGGCCGTACAGGCGCAAGCCCTCTGCGACGGAGCCGGCTTGCTGGATGTTCGACTGCAACAGCCGTGCACCGATGCGCAGGTTGGTCTGGGGGTCAAAAGCTGCCAGCTTGCCGCCAAACTGATTGAGTGTGTCTTCGTGGGCCACGGGTTCGATCTGCATCAGTCCCATGGCACCCTGGGTGCCCCGGGCAAAGGGGTTGAAGCCGGACTCCACGGCCATGACGGCCAGGATCAGGGTAGGGGGCAGCTGGCTGAGTTGGCCCAGCTGCCAGGCTTCGGCGACCAGGTTGCTCAGAGGTTGAGGGGCGACCCGGTACTTGCGGCTGAGCCAGTGGGTGACTTTGGTCTGCTCGGGCAGGAGATCCTGAACGGCCTGGGCCAGGCTTTCGTCTTGACGGCTGGTGAGCCAGCCCATCAGCCATTCGCTGGCCGAAGTCTGCAGGCCGGGGCGTGCGGCAAAGGTCAGAACGACCGCGAGCACGCTCAAGCCGACCAAGGCCAGGCTGTGGCGGGTGATTTCAACAAAGCCTTCCCGGATGTCCAGGATCAGGCTGGTGGGCGATTGCCATCGCCGTAAGGAGGATAGAAGGGCAGACATTGCATTCCTCTGATGGGCCAGTCATGTCCTGATGGAAGATGACTGGGCGAAAGCTGTCTGAAACAGCGGTCTGGCGCCGTTGCAAAGGGGCCAGGAGAGCATCAGCAGGGTTATCCCTGATTTGGGTGAATGGATTCTAGGAAGCCTTCTAATATTCAGTCAATACTAAAGAATTGACCTTATATAACCTGGTGTTAAAAAGATGGGGCCACGCCTGGGTGCTGATGCACCTGCGCCACCCCGGTCACCGAGAAGGTGGGCATTCCGGGGGACAATAGGCGATTGATTTGCAATGGGCTGGCCATTTTGGCCGGGCCGACAGGGTGTAACACAGTGACTTCCAGCCATTCTTCTGCCGATATTTCTTCCTTGGACCAATTGACCGGTGGGGCATTTGCTGCAGCCACTTCGGGCGACCGGGCGAATCGCCTGCGTGACTGGCTGACCACCGAACCGGCGCTCGAACCCTTGCAGGAGGTTTACCGCGAGATGACTGCCCGTGACAAAGGGGCCGCCAAGGTGCTCAAGGAGCGTCTGGATGAGCTCAAGCGTGCCCGCGAGCAGGATGCCCTGATCGAGCAATGGGCTGCCAAGGCCGAGCAGCTGCTCGCTGGCCATCGGCTCAACATTGCTGACGCTCTGGCCTGGCAGCGCGATGCGGCCAAGGCCGGTGCACCCCTGTCCCGTGAACCGCTGGCCGGACTCAAGAGTCGCCTGGCCGATGTGGTGCGCCGGGTCGAGGATTTGCAGCACCAGGTGATGGTCCAGCGGGAAGCGGCTGTGCTGCTGGCCCAACGGGTGGAGGTGCTTTCCACCAAGCCATTGCAGGAAGCGCGCACCAGCCGTGAAGCCCTGCAGGCCGATGTGCAGGCCTGGGCTGTGCAGGCCGGGCAGCTGATGCAAGACAGCGCATGGGCCAGCGTAGACCTGAAATTTGCTCCCCAGCTGGAGGCCTCGCGCAACCAGCTGCAGGCGGTGTGGGAGGGTTTCGACGCAGCGCTGCAGCAGGCCGACGCGGCTTTGGCCCAAGCCGATGCGCCGCTGCCCAGCGTGCCGGTGTGGGCGGACGAAATCCGGGCTTTGCGTGGTGAAGCACCGGCCGAGGCGGTTGCGCCGGCCCGCAGTGCCAAGCCCAAGATGGATCCCGCTGAACGCCAGGCCTTGCGTGAGCAGGCGACACAGGCCGTACTCAATGAGCTTGAAGCACTTGAGAAGGAAGTGGCCGAAGGCCATGGCAAAGCCAGTGCAGGTGCTGCAACGGCCTTGCGCGACGTGCTCAAGACGCACGGACGCCATCTTGATCCGGCACTGGATACCCGAGTCCACGAGGCCCTGACCGCAGCCGGTGAGCTCGAAGGCTGGCAGCGCTGGCGTGCCGATCAGCTGCGTCAGGAGTTGCTGGGCAAGGCACAAGCCTTGCTGGGACCCGACAAGCAGCCGACCATGGGGGGTCGAAAAATGCAGGAGGCCCTGCGTCAGCTGCGCGAGGCCTGGAAGCAGACCGACCAGGGCGGCTTGCCCAACCACGCGCTCTGGAAAAAATTCGACGCTGCCTGCACCGAGGCCTACAAGACCGTGCAAGCCTGGCTGGATCAGCTCAAGCAGGAAACTGCCGCACAGAAATCGCAACGCCTGCAACTCATTGAAGAGGTCAAGGCCTGGACTTTGGCCCATGCCGAAGGCAATGACTGGCGTGCCCAGGCGCGCGAGATCCACCAGTTCTCTGAGCGCTGGCGCAATGCGGGACACCTGAGCGAGAAGGCGTATGCCGAGCTGCAGCCCCAGTGGAAAGCGGCCATCCATGCTGCTGCTGGCCGACTGGAGACCGCTCAGAAAGAAAGCACCCAGCGCCGCCACGCCTTGATCGAGGAAGCCAAGGCGCTGGGCGCCGCACCGCAGCTGCGCATCGACGCCGTCAAAGCCTTGCAGCAGCGCTGGCAGCAGGAAGCCCAGGCCGTGCCCCTGGACCGCAAGACCGAGCAAAAGCTCTGGGAAGTGTTCCGCAAGCCGATCGACGAAGCCTTCGAACGCAAAGGCAGCGCTCGCACACAGGCCGACGCGCAGCTCAGTGCTCGTGACAAGGCCGTGCTGGACGCGTCCAAGGCGCTCGATACCGCCAACGCCTCGGGCGATGCCGCGCAGATCCGTGCGGCCATGGCTGCGCTGGACGCGGCCCTCAAGGCACAAGCTGCACCGGCCGCGCCCGCTCAGGTTGCTGCCCCTGAGGCAGCCGTGCCTGAGGCGGCGCCGGATGCGGCGTCTCCAGTTTCGTCCGCAGAAGGCGCCGAAGCCGCCGCCGAAACGCCCGAGGCCGCGCCTGCGCCCGTCGCACCCAAACCCGCCCGCCCGGTGGTGGCCGTGCGCGGTGATGACCGCCCCGGCCAGAAGAAGACCGAACCGCAGGCCGCCAAACCCGGCCGCCGCGAAGGCCGTCCGGGTGATCGCGGCGGCGAACGGGGCTTTGACCGTGGCGACCGAGGTGGTCGTTTCGAACCCCGCGAAGACCGTGGCCCGCGTCTGGGCGATGCCGCCTTTCGCGCCCAGCGCGAAGCCCGTGAGCGCGCCGAGCTGGCGCTGCGCAAGCTGGCTGCGCAGGCCCACGGCGAAACGCTGACTCAGCTGCTGTCGGCCTGGAAAGATCGCCAGGCCGAGGCGCTGCCCTCGGCGCAGGCGCTGGGCAAAGCCGTGCCGGCCGCAACCCGTCAGGCCTGGGCGCAAGCGCTGGCTCAGCCCGCGCAGCCCGAGGCAGGTCTGTCCCTGTTGCGTCTGGAAATGGCCGCCGAAGTGCCCACGCCAGCCGAACATCTGGCCGAGCGCCGCGCCCTGCAGCTGCAACTGCTGACGCGCCGCAACGAAGCCGGTCCGGCCGAAACCTGGGGCCAGGACGTAGCCAAGGTGCTGGCTTGCGCGCACGACGACGGCACGGCACGCCGCCTGCAAAACGTGCTCAAGAACCTGCTGCGCCGTTGAGGGGATTCGCGCGCCGATGCGCGCTCCTACCAAGCTTCTTGCCCAGGCAGGAGGTCGCCCTTCAGACCCCCGTGTCCATGTAGGAGGCCGCCCCTGCGGCCGAATGCTGTAGGTCCGGCTCAGGACGGCAGCCGCTCGCGGCGGCCGTCCGCATGCAGGCGCAGCACCTGCGCCCTTTGCTGCGTGGCATTCACATGCCAGTCGCTGAGCACCTGCCGGATGGCACCGGGCAGGCCTTCCACAGGATGGTCGGCCGGCCGGTGCGTGTGGCCGTGGATCAGGTGCTGGCTGTTGGCGGCCTGCAGCCAGTCTCGGGTCATGGCCGCATCGGCGTCGGCAAAAGACACCATGCTCTGGTTGTGTGCCTCGCTCTGGGCGCGCATGGCCTGGGCCATGGCCAAGCGCTCGGTCAGGGGTTTGGCCAGAAATTCGGCCTGCCAGTCGGGGGTGCGGGCCACGACCCGAAAGCGCTGGTAGGCCTCGTCGCCCAGACACAGGGCATCGCCATGGCTGAGCACGACGCGCTGGGTGCCCCAGACCAGCACAGTCGGATCCTGCAGGAGCTGCACGCCGCAACTGCAGAGGAAAGCCCCGCCTACCAGAAAGTCGCGGTTGCCAGGCATGAAACCCACGGTCATGCGCTGGCTGGCATCCCGCAGCACCTGCGCGCAGGCCTGCAGAAAAGGGTCCTGGGCCACGGCGTCGTCGCCCACCCAGACTTCGAACACATCGCCCAGCAGCAGCACTGCGTCGGCGGTGGTGCCTTGCATGTGGGCGCGCCAGGCCTCGAAGGTGCCGGGCTCGGCGGCCTGCAGGTGCAGGTCGGAAATCAGGTCCACGGCCTGCCAGCAGGCAGGCGCTTCAAAAGTGCCGAAAGCCGTGGACGCCATGCCGATCAGATCGCCACGGCCTTTTCGATGACCACGTCTTCTTTCGGCACGTCGTCATGGAAGCCGTTGCGGCCGGTCTTGACGCCACGGATCTGGTCGACGATTTCGGTGCCCTTGACCACTTTGCCGAACACGGCGTAGCCCCAGCCCTGCAGCGAGGGAGCGGTGTGGTTGAGGAAACCGTTGTCGGCCACGTTGATGAAGAACTGGGCGGTGGCCGAGTGAGGCGCCTGGGTGCGGGCCATGGCCACGGTGTACTTGTCGTTCTTCAGGCCGTTGTTGGCTTCGTTGTCGATCGGGGCATCGGTGGGCTTTTGGGTCATGCCCGGCTCGAAGCCGCCGCCCTGGATCATGAAGCCGTCGATCACGCGGTGGAAGATGGTGCGGTCGTAGTGGCCCTTGTTCACATAGGACAGGAAGTTCTCGGTGGATTTGGGGGCTTTTTCGGCATCAAGTTCAATGGTGATGACGCCCATGCCGGCGATGTGGAGTTCAACTTGCGGATTGCTCATGGTGTTTCTCAGGGAAGCAGGGTGATGGACTGGATGATGACCGGGGTCTTGGGGACATCGGTCGGGAAGGGGCCGCCCGATCCGGTCGGGGTCTGGCGGATTTTCTGGACCACGTCCATGCCGGACGTGACTTTGCCAAAAACGGTGTAACCGTAGAGCTGCGGGGCGTTCAGCAGCTGGCTGCGCGGGATGTTTTCGTAGACGCGGCCCTGGTATTCAAAGCGTTTGACCGGATCGCCTTCGGGGATGGGGGTCGGGTCCAGAAAGGCGTTGTCCACCACGTTGATGAAGAACTGCGAGGTGGCCGAATGCGGGTCGTTGGTGCGGGCCATGGCCAGCGTGCCGGTGGTGTTCTTCAGGCCGGCGGCCAGCGCGGCGCGGCCTTCGTGCTGCACCGGGGCGCGGGTGGGCTTTTCCTTGTAACGGGTGTCGTAGCCGCCGCCCTGCACCATGAAGTTGGCGATCACGCGGTGAAAGAGGGTGCCGTCGTAGTGCTTGTCCTTCACATATTGAAGGAAGTTGGTCACTGTTTGCGGGGCCTTGTCAGCGTAGAGCTCCGCCTCGATCACGCCTACCGAGGTGGTGATCTGGACTTTGGGTGTGCCAGCAGCCCACGCACCTGCGTTCGCCATGGCCCACAGGCACATGAAGCTGGCGGTTTGCACAAAGTGTCGTTTCAGCATCGGGTTCTCCAGCTGGCGCTCAGCGTGCCAGCAAAGGGGCGATGGCCTCGGATTTGCGCACAGCCGAGGTGGGTGCCGCAGGCGCGCGACCGGCGCGCTGATAGGCCTGCAAGGCCTGGCTCAGGTGCAGATCGCCCAGGTTTTCAAGTGCCACGGCATAGTCCGGACGAGCCAGCAGGGCTTTGTTCAGGCTGTCGAGGGCATCCTGAACGCGTCCCTGGCGGGCGTAGAGCACGGCCAGGTTGTTGTGCGGTTCTGGCAGCTCCGGAAATTCCAAAGTCAGGGATTCAAGCAGTTCCTGGGCTGCGCTGGATTGGCTTTGCGAGTCCAGGATGCGGCTTTTGAGCAGACGCATCTGTGGATCCTGAGGGGACTTCTGCAGATGGGCGCTGCTGAGCTGGCTGGCCCGGTCGAGTTGGCCGTTGCGAATCAGTCGTTCCACATCGTCATAAACGTCAGCTTGTGCCGGCAGGCAGCACAAAACCAGACCACTCAGGATCAATTGCACCGAGATGGTGCGGACGGAACTAAAGGGCAGGGGGGGGAAAGTGCGCATACGTGTCCGCCAGAGTGGACGGCTATACTGAGGGCATTGTAGCGGAGCACCTTCTTCACGAGGTTCCCTTTGCGAATGCGACCACCGTTTTGTCGCACCCTTTTCCCTTTTTTGTTTTTGGGCCTGTTGGCTGGCCTGTCGCTGTTTGGTTTTTGTTCATGAGCCTGCGCATTTTCAACACGCTCACCCGGTCTTTCACCGACTTCCGGCCTCTGGAGCCGGGTCATGTGCGCATGTACGTGTGTGGCATGACGGTCTATGACCTGTGCCATCTGGGCCATGCCCGCTCCATGGTGGCGTTTGATGTGGTGCAGCGCTGGCTCAAGGCCAGTGGGTACAAGGTCACCTATGTCCGCAACATCACCGACATCGACGACAAAATCATCAAGCGCGCCCTGGAAAACGGTGAAACCATCCGCCATTTGACCGACCGCATGATCGATGCGCTGCACCAGGATGCCGATGCCCTGGGCATTGAACGACCCCAGCATGAACCAAGAGCGACCGACTACGTGCCGCAGATGCTGAGCATGATTGGCACGCTGGAGAATAAAGGTCTGGCGTACCGCGCTGGCAACGGTGATGTGAACTACGCCGTGCGCAAATTTCCGGGTTACGGCAAGCTCTCGGGCAAGTCGCTGGATGAACTCAATGCTGGCGAGCGCGTGGCCGTTGAGTCGGGCAAGAACGACCCGCTGGACTTCGTCCTTTGGAAGTCGGCCAAGCCGACCGAACCGGATGACTGCAAATGGGACAGCGCTTTTGGAACCGGCCGCCCTGGCTGGCACATCGAATGTTCGGCCATGAGCTGCGAGCTGCTGGGTGAAACGTTCGATATCCACGGCGGCGGTGCCGACCTGCAGTTCCCTCACCACGAAAACGAAATCGCGCAAAGTCAGGGCGCTTTGGGTGAGGGCACGTTCGCCCGCTTCTGGATGCACAACGGCTTCATCAACGTCGACAACGAGAAGATGTCCAAGAGCCTGGGCAACTTCTTCACCATCCGCGATGTCCTGAAAGCCTTTGACGCCGAAACCGTGCGTTTCTTTGTGGTGCGCAGCCATTACCGCAGCCCGCTCAATTACAGCGATGTGCACCTGCAGGATGCCAGGGGGGCGTTGCGCCGTCTCTACACCGCCTTGCAGGCGGTGGTGCCTGTGCCTGTGGCCATTGATTGGGCCAATCCCTTTGCCACCCGCTTCAAGGCGGCGATGGACGAAGACTTCGGTACGCCCGAAGCCGTGGCTGTGCTCTTTGATCTGGCCAGTGAAGTCAATCGTACGCGTTCGCCCGAACTGGCGGGTCTGCTCAAGGCGCTGGGCGCCACACTCGGCCTGCTGCAGTCTGACCCTACCGCTTATCTGCAGTCTGGCGCAGGCCTGGATGAAGCCGCGATTGCTGCGCAGATCCAGGCCCGCGCCGATGCCAAAGCCGCCAAAAACTTTGCCGAGGCCGACCGCATCCGCAATGAACTGCTGGCCGCTGGCATCGTGCTCAAGGATTCGCCTGCGGGTACCACCTGGGAGGCCAAGGCGTGAGCCAGGTCATCCCCGTCACGCCTGAATACTGGGCCGAGGCCTGCGCGCACCTCTCGCGCAAGGACCGGGTCATGAAAAAGCTCATCCCCCAGTTTGGTGACGCCATCCTTGAATCACGAGGCGATGCGTTCGTCACGCTGGCCCGATCGATTGTGGGTCAGCAGATTTCGGTCAAGGCTGCCCAGTCGGTCTGGGACAAGTTCTCCAAACTGTCGCGCAAGCTCACCCCGGCCGGGGTACTCAAGCTGAAGGTGGATGACATGCGCGCGGCCGGTCTGTCTGCACGCAAGGTGGAATACCTGGTGGACCTGGCCCTGCACTTCGATTCGGGCACTGTGCACGTCAAGCAGTGGCAAGGCATGGACGACGAGGCCATCATCGCCGAGCTGGTGGCCATCCGCGGCATTGGTCGCTGGACCGCCGAGATGTTCCTGATCTTTCACCTGATGCGGCCCAATGTGCTGCCGCTGGACGATGTGGGCCTGATCAACGGCATCAGCCGTAACTATTTTTCGGGCGAACCGGTCAGCCGCAGCGATGCGCGCGAGGTGGCCCAGGCCTGGAGCCCGTACTGCACCGTGGCGACTTGGTATATTTGGCGCTCGCTGGATCCGGTGCCCGTGGCTTACTGAGCCTGTAGCCTTTCGGGCTGAGCCAGTCGAAGCCCATTTCCCGGCCCTTCGACTGGCTCAGGTCGAATGCATCGCCCCCCGCAGCCTGTTATGAATTGAGGAGAAAAACTTGGCCAAACGTACGTTTCTCGATTTCGAGCAACCCATTGCCGAACTCGAAGCCAAGATCGAAGAGCTGCGCTATGTGCAAAGCGAGTCGGCCGTCGACATCACCGATGAAATCGACCAGCTGAGCAAAAAAAGCCAGCAGCTGACCAAAGACATCTACAGCGACCTGACGCCCTGGCAGATCACCAAGATCGCGCGCCATCCCGAGCGTCCCTACACGCTGGACTATGTGAATGCGTTGTTCACCGATTTTGTCGAGATGCACGGCGACCGCCACTTTGCCGACGACCTGTCAATTGTGGGTGGACTGGCGCGTTTCAATGGCCAGCCCTGCATGGTGCTGGGCCACCAGAAGGGTCGCGACACCAAGGAGCGCGCGCTGCGCAACTTTGGCATGAGCAAGCCCGAGGGCTACCGCAAGGCCCTGCGCCTGATGAAGACCGCCGAGAAGTTCAAGCTGCCGGTGTTCACCTTCGTCGATACGCCTGGCGCCTACCCCGGCATCGACGCCGAGGAGCGTGGTCAGTCCGAGGCCATTGGCCGCAACATTTTCGAGATGGCGCAACTCGAAGTGCCGATCATCACCACCATCATCGGCGAGGGCGGCTCCGGCGGCGCGCTGGCGATTTCGGTGGCCGATCAGGTGCTGATGCTGCAGTACTCGGTGTACTCGGTCATCAGCCCCGAAGGCTGTGCGTCCATTCTCTGGAAAACCGGCGAGAAGGCCGAACTGGCCGCCGAGGCTTTGGGCATCACCGCACACCGCCTCAAGGCGCTGAACCTGGTCGACAAGATCGTGAACGAGCCCGTGGGTGGCGCGCATCGTGACCATGAGCAGATGATGACCTTCCTCAAGCGCGCGCTGGCTGACGCCGTGCGCCAGGTCTCCGACCTCAAGCCCAGGGAGCTGCTGGATCGCCGCTACGAGCGCTTGCAGAGCTACGGCCGCTTCACCGACACCAAGGCGGGCAAGTAAGCCCGCGCGGCATGCCACGCTCCCCCGATGAGGCCCTGGCGGATTTCTGCCCGGGCCTTCCTTTTGCGGTGGCGCTCTCGGGCGGCGCCGATTCGACGGCCCTGCTGATCGCCTGCGCCGAGCGCTGGCCGGGGCAGGTGAGAGCGGTGCATGTGCACCATGGTCTGCAGGATGCGGCCGACGGCTTTGAGGCCTTTTGCGTGGACCTTTGCCGGCGCTTGTCGGTGCCATTGGCCGTGCGGCGCGTGGATGCCCGCGCCGCAGCCGGGCAAAGTCCCGAAGATGCGGCGCGGCAGGCGCGCTATCGGGCCATCGCCGATGCGGTGCGAAGCGAATGGCCTGACCTGGCCGATGTCGCCGTCGCTCAGCATGCCGACGACCAGATCGAAACCCTCCTGATTGCGCTCTCTCGCGGCAGTGGCTTACCGGGCCTCGCCGGCATGCCCGCGCAGTGGGAACGCCTGGGACTGCGCTGGCACCGCCCGTGGCTGCAGGTGGCCGGTGCCGACCTGCGCGACTGGCTGCGCGCCCGCAGCGAAACCTGGGTGGAAGACCCGACCAATCTGGACCAAGGCTTCACGCGCAACCGCATCCGCGCGCGCGTGCTGCCGGCGCTGGACGTCGCCTTGCCCGGTTTTCGGGACACCTTTGCCCGCAGCATGCGCCATGTGGCCGAGGCCCAGGCATTGCTCGATGCGCTGGCGCAGCAGGATCTGGACGAGGTGGGCGTACCCCCTTCGGTTACCGCCTTGCAGCGTTTGCCAGCCGCCCGGCAGGCCATGGTGCTGCGCCTGTGGCTGCGACGCGAGCACGCCACCACGCCCACCAGTGCCCAGTTGCGCGAGCTGCAGGCCCAGCTGGCCGATTGCACCACGCGCGGACACCGCCTGAGCTTGCGTGTGGGCGCTGGTCGCGTCGAGCGCAATGGGGCCGTGCTGCGCTACGCAGCCGTGTAGGAGGCCGCCCCTGCGGCCGAAGGCATTCGCGCGCAGGGGCGCGCTCCCGCCGCGTTGAGATCGATCTGGTGCAGATCCCTTGGTTGGTACAATCGACAGGTTTTGCCGGGCTGCGCCCCGAGCCAGACATACGCAGCCTGCGCGCATGCGGCAGGGTCTGATTTCTCTCGAAAACGAATCCAAATGGCTTTGATTGTTCACAAATACGGCGGCACCTCGATGGGCTCGACCGAGCGCATCCGCAATGTCGCCAAGCGCGTGGCCAAGTGGGCGCGCGCCGGCCATCAGATGGTGGTGGTGCCCAGCGCCATGAGTGGCGAAACCAACCGCCTGTTAGGCTTGGCCAAGGAATTGGCCCCGGCCAAAACCGACAGCGCCTACAACCGCGAACTCGACATGCTCGCCGCGACGGGCGAGCAGGCGTCTTCCGCCCTGCTGGCGATTGCGCTGCAGGCCGAGGGCATGTCTTCCGTGAGCTACGCCGGCTGGCAGGTCGCTATCAAGACCAACGACGCCTACACCAAGGCCCGCATCGAATCGATTGATGATGCCCGTGTGCGTGCCGATCTGGCGGCCGGCAAGGTCGTCATCATCACCGGCTTCCAGGGCGTGGATGACGCGGGCAACATCACCACGCTCGGCCGTGGTGGCTCTGACACTTCCGCGGTGGCCGTGGCCGCCGCCATGAAGGCCGACGAGTGCCTGATCTACACCGATGTGGACGGCGTCTACACCACCGACCCGCGCGTGGTGCCTGAAGCGCGTCGCCTGAACAAGGTGAGCTTTGAAGAGATGCTGGAAATGGCCTCGCTGGGCTCCAAGGTCCTGCAGATCCGCTCGGTCGAATTCGCCGGCAAGTACAAGGTGCCCATGCGCGTGCTCTCCAGCTTCACGCCCTGGGACATCGACATCAACGAAGAAGCCGCTTCCGGCACCCTGATCACTTTTGAGGAAGACGAACAAATGGAACAAGCCGTCGTTTCCGGCATCGCTTTCAACCGCGACGAAGCCAAAATCTCCGTGCTGGGTGTGCCCGACAAGCCGGGCATTGCTTACCAGATCCTGGGCGCCGTGGCCGACGCCAACATCGAAGTCGACGTGATCATCCAGAACCTGAGCAAGGACGGCAAGACCGACTTCAGCTTCACCGTGCATCGCAACGACTACGCCCGCACCGTCGACCTGCTCAAGGAAAAAGTGCTGCCTGCGCTGGGCGCTACCGAAATCGTGGGCGACACCAAGATCTGCAAGGTGTCGATTGTCGGCATCGGCATGCGCAGCCATGTGGGCGTGGCCAGCAAGATGTTCCGTTCGCTCAGCGAAGAGGGCATCAACATTCAGATGATCTCCACTTCCGAAATCAAGACCTCGGTCGTGATCGACGAGAAATACATGGAATTGGCTGTGCGCGCCCTGCACAAGGCCTTCGATCTCGATCACGCCTGAGCTATAATCCATCCACTTTGGAAACGTGACCGAGTGGCCGAAGGTGCTCCCCTGCTAAGGGAGTATGGGGTGTAGAGCCTCATCGAGGGTTCGAATCCCTCCGTTTCCGCCAAAGTTCAGCCCGTGTGAGTCATCACACGGGCTTTTTGGTTTCTGGCGCACGACCAATTGTCACTGCAGGTGTGGCATCGACCGGATCTTGGGGCCAACGAAATCGAGAAAGCTTTGTGCTGCAGGCGAAAGTGATCGGCCTCTGCGGGTGAACACCTCGAACTTGCGGCGCACTTCCGGCGTCCCGACAGGACTCATCTTCAGACCGTACACGTCGACCAGAGACGCTGCATAGGGGATGCACAAGGCCACACCCAAACCAGCCTTGACCATGGACAAAGCCGTGGCCATGTAGGCGACTTCGGTTGCAGGGCTGAAGCTCAGACCGGGATCGGCCTTGCGCAAATCCTGGATCAGCAGTTCGGTGAACTGGCCCTGCAGCGTGATGACGGGGTAGGGCGCCAGCTGCGACCATCGCAGACGTATGTGCCGCGCCAGGGGGTGGTCTTGCGGAAACGCTGCCATGAACGGGCCGTCAAACAACCGTGTCGATGTGATGTCCGAATTGGGTTCGCGTTCAGGCCCGATGCCCAGCTCCACCTCGCCGGAGA
>Ga0255196_1000049_pt1 | contig 34515 bp, 39 predicted proteins | sample Miss_Law_RepA_8h_FD_183637 | JGI IMG/M metagenome (GOLD analysis project Ga0255196, IMG submission 183637) | Freshwater microbial communities from Mississippi River, Louisiana, United States - Miss_Law_RepA_8h | ecosystem: Environmental > Aquatic > Freshwater > River | place: USA: Louisiana... | reverse complement strand
AGGTTGGCATGAAACGGCAGCATTTCACGGCCGTCGCTGGTGGTGCCCTCCGGGAAGACCGCGACCACGTCGCCCTCCTTCATCGCGTCCGCCATGTCATGCACCATGCGCAACGCGTCCTTGCGGCTGGTGCGTTCGATGTAGAGCGTGCCCGAGCCTGTGGCCAGCGCGCCCACCAGCGGCCAGTCGCGGATGTCGGACTTGGACACGAAACGGCAGTAGCGCGCCGCATGGATGACCAGGATGTCCAGCCACGAGATGTGGTTGGAGACGATCAGGGCCGGGCCGCTGGTCACCGGTTGGCCCATCACCTTGAGGTGAATGCCCCACAGCGCCAGCAACTGCAACGCCCAGGCCTGCACCCGCATTTCGCGCTGCTCCACACTCAAGCGGGGAAAGCGGACATGGATGGTCCAGAACCCCACCAGCAGGTGCCAGAGGCCCCGCAGGATCTTCCAGAGGGCGCGCAGGGTCGTCATGTCTTGGGGTGTCGGTCATCCTCTGACTTGAGCAGAGGGTCCATGGATTCCCGACCCAGTCGGGAATGACAGAGCAACACTTTTCAGGCCTCAAACGCCACGTGACCGCCCACCAGCGTGAACAGCACCCGGCCAGGCAGTTCATAGCCCGAGAACGGCGTGCTCTTGCCCTGGCTGCGCAGGCTCTCCGCAGTCACCGGCCAGTGGCCCTGGTCCGACAGCAGCACCACGTCGGCGGCGGCGCCCACGGCCAACTGGCCAACCGATCCCTGCAAGGTGGACAGTGCTGTGCCCAGCACCTGTGCCGGGCGCGCAGTGATGCGCGAGAGCACGGTGGGCAGATCGACACCGGTCTCCTGACCCCATTTGAGCGCCAAACTCCAGAGCAGTTCCAGACCAGTGGCGCCAGGCTCGGCTTCGGCAAAGGGCAAGGCCTTGGCATCGGCGTCGACCGGGGTGTGGTCGGACACCAGCGCGTCCAGCGTGCCGTCGGCCAGCGCGGCGCGCAGGGCATCGCGGTCGCGCTGCTGGCGCAGCACAGGCGTGAGGCGGGCGCGGCTGTCAAAGAAACCCATGTCGGCATCGGTCAGGTGCAAGGTGTTGATGCTGACATCGGCGCTGACCGGCAGGCCCTCGGCCTTGGCCTGACGCACCAGTTCGACCCCGGCTGCACTGCTGATGCGACACAGGTGGACACGCGCCTTGGTCGCGCGCATCAGTTCGAAAATGGTGTGCAACGCAATCGTCTCGGCGGCCACCGGCACACCCGACAGGCCCATGCGGGTGGCCAGCGGGCCGCTGGCGGCCACCCCCTTGCCCAGGTGCAACTCCTGTGGGCGCAGCCAGACGGTGTAGCCAAAAGTGCTGGCGTACTGCAGGGCGCGTTGCAGCACCTGTGTGTTGGCCAGGGCCACTTCAGCCTGGCTGAAACCGACACACCCCGCATCGGTAAGCTGGCCCATTTCGGTCAGCACCTCGCCCTGCAGGCCGCGCGTGAGCGCACCCAGCGGGAGCACACGCGACTGGTGCAGTTTCTCGGCGCGGTGGCGCAGCATGTCCACCAAGCCGGGCTCATCCAGCACCGGGTCGGTGTCTGGCGGACACACCAGGCTGGTCACGCCACCGGCGACGGCAGCGGCCATTTCGCTCTCGAGCAGGCCGGCATGCTCGCCACCGGGCTCACCCAGGCGTGCGGCCAGGTCCACCAGACCTGGGGCCACGATGCAGCCTGCGGCGTTGATCGTCCGGTTGGGCACGAAGTCGGCTGGCGCCTGGCCAATGGCGACGATGCGACCGGCGGCAATCGCCACGTCTGCCACCTTGTCAAAACCGCTGGCGGGATCGATCACGCGGCCGTTCTGGATCAGGGTCTTCATCTTGTTTACCTCACGCCTCGTTACCGGCCACGATGCTCATCACCGCCATGCGCACCGCGATGCCGAAGGTCACCTGCGGCAGGATCACGCTTTGCTGGCCGTCCACCACGGCCGAGTCGATCTCGACGCCGCGGTTGATCGGACCCGGGTGCATGACGATGGCGTCGGGCTTGGCCAGTTGCAGCTTTTCAGGGGTCAGGCCAAAGCTCTCGAAATACTCCTGGCTGGAAGGCAGCAGCGCACCGCTCATGCGTTCGTTTTGCAGGCGCAGCATGATGACCACGTCGCAGCCCTTGATGCCTTCCTCCAGGTTGTGGAAGACCTTGACGCCCATCTGCGCCATGTCGGACGGCACCAGCGTCTTGGGGCCAACCACGCGCACTTCAGGGCAGCCCAGGGTGGTCAGGGCGTGGATGTCGGAGCGCGCCACGCGAGAGTGCAGCACATCGCCCACGATGGCCACCGTGAGGTTGGAAAAATCTTTCTTGTAGTGCCGGATGGTGTACATGTCCAGCAAGGCCTGGGTGGGGTGGGCGTGACGCCCATCACCGGCGTTGACCACATGCACATGCGGCGCCACATGCTGTGCGATCAAGTAGGGCGCGCCCGACTCGCTGTGGCGCACCACAAAAATGTCGGCGGCCATGGCGCTGAGGTTGGCAATGGTGTCGAGCAGCGATTCGCCCTTGCTGGCAGAGGAGCGGGCGATGTCCAGCGTGTACACATCGGCGGACAGGCGGGTGGCCGCGATGTCAAAGGTGGTGCGGGTACGGGTGCTGTTCTCGAAAAACAGGTTGAACACGCTCTTGCCGCGCAGCAGCGGCACCTTCTTGACCTCGCGGTCGCTCACGCTGACAAAGCCCTGCGCCGTGTCCAGGATATGGGTGAGGATGTCCCTGGACAGGCCCTCGGTGGAGAGCAGGTGGATCAGCTCGCCGTTCTTGTTGAGCTGGGGATTGTTGCGTTTGTAGAGCATGTTCAGGCCTTGTCCTCTACCTGGAAGCTGAAGGCGCCGGCGTCATCGCGGGCCAGCGCCAGTGACTGGCTCTCGGGCAGCGCCACACGGGCGGCGGCGAAGTCGGCCTGCACCGGCAACTGGCGACCGCCCCGGTCCACCAGCACTGCCAACTGCACACGCGCTGGACGACCGTAGTCAAAGAGTTCGTTGAGCACGGCGCGGATGGTGCGGCCGGTGTAGAGCACATCGTCGAGCACGAGGATGTCGGCGCCATCGACCTCGAACGGCAACTGCGTCTGGCCGCCGGCCGACAGACCGCGCTGGGCGAAGTCGTCGCGGTGCATCACCGACGAGACCTGACCGGCCTCGCCGCTCAGGCCCAGATCGCGCTGCAGGCGCTGGGCCAGCCAGGCGCCACCCGAGGTGATGCCCACCAGCCGGGTGTCGGCCTGGCACAGGCCGCGCACACCACGCAGCAGTTCCTTGTACAGAGCCTCTGCATCCAGAGCCAGGGTAGTCATGCCAGGTTCCTTAAAAACTGTTCAAGAATGATCGCGGCCGCCGCGGCGTCGGCGTCTTTGGCGCCCATCGAATGCGCCTCGGTCGTCGTGTAGCGTTCGTCGACCTCGTACACCACCAGACCAAAGCGGCCCCGCAGCTGGCGCCCGAACTTGCGGGCACGCAGGGTGTTTTCATGCTCGCCACCGTCTGGATGCGTCGGCACCCCGATCACCAGCGCATCGGGCTGCCATTCCCGGATACGTTCGGCAATTTTGGCGAAACGGACATCGCCTTCGGCGGCAATCGTGCCTTGGGGTGTGGCGGTCTTCATCAGGCGGTTGCCCACCGCCACCCCCGTGCGCTTGAGGCCAAAGTCCAGCGCCAGAAAGGTCTGCTGGCTGGCCGGGACGTTCAGGGCCTGCGTCATGCGTGACCCGCCTCGGGCGAGAGCATCCAGGGCTTGAGCCCCAACAGGTCCAGCGCCTTGTCGTAGCGCTGCTCCAGTGGGGTGTCGAACACGATCTCGGCACTGGCGGGCACGGTCAGCCAGCTGTTTTCGCCCAGTTCGGACTCGAGCTGACCCTCGCCCCAGGAGGCGTAGCCCAGCGTGATCAGCACGCGGCGTGGACCGGCACCCGAAGACAGGGCTTCGAGCACATCGCGCGAGGTGGTCATTTCCAGCCCGCCGGGCACCGTGAGGGTGGAGGCATAGATGGAGCCACCATCCTGCGCCGGATCTTCCATGCGGACCGGGTCGTGCAGCACAAAACCGCGTTCGGTGTGGACAGGGCCCCCGTGGAGCACCGGTCTGCCCGTCAGGTCTTCGCGGCGCAGGGGCAAATCGACTTTGTCGAACAGCTGGCGCAGCGACATGTCTGCGGCCTTGTTGATGATCAGGCCCATGGCGCCGCGCTCGCTGTGCTCGCACATGTAGACGACGCTGCGGCCAAAAAGCTCGTCCTCCAGACCAGGCATTGCAATCAGAAAGTGATGCGTGAGGTTGATAGAGGCAGAATCGGCAGACATAGGACCCGATTTTAACGGCCCCACCCCGGGTTGCCGGATCGGCCTGCACCCTTGTTAGCTCCGATGGAAACTGCTTTTTCCTGTGGCCTGGTCTGGTTGCGACGTGATTTGCGTGTGCACGACAACGCAGCGCTCTACCACGCCCTGAAAAATTGCCGCCAGGTCCATGTGGCCTTCGTGTTCGACACGGCCATTCTGGACGCCCTGCCCCGAGCCGATCGGCGGGTGGAATTCATCCGCGAGTCGCTGGTCGAACTGGACCAGCGGCTGGCCGAGCTGGGTGGTGAGGGACGGGGACTGATCGTGGGACACGGCGTGGCCGAACACGACATTCCACGCCTGGCCCATCAGCTGGGTGCCCTGGCCGTGTTTGCCAGCCACGATGACGAACCCCTTGCCCAGCAGCGTGACGCCAAAGTGCGCGGCCACCTGGCCGACCACGGCATCGCTTTTCACACCTGCAAGGACCATGTGATCTTCGAGCGTCAGGAGGTCATGACCCAGTCCGGTACGGCGTTTTCGGTCTTCACGCCCTACAAAAACGCCTGGCTGCGCAAGGTGAATGATTTCTACCTCAAGGCCTACCCGGTAGAACGTTACGCCGCCCATCTGGCACCCCGCCCCGAGGCACTGTGCCAGCCGGTGCCTCGCCTGTCAGACCTTGATTTCGAGGTCACCAACCTCAAGGACCTGCACATCCAAGCGGGAGAGTCGGGCGGCCAATCCTTGCTGTCGGACTTCCTGAACCGCATCGACGCTTATGGCCAGCGACGCGACTTTCCGGCCGTCAAAGGCCCCAGCTACCTGAGCGTGCACCTGCGCTTTGGCACGGTGTCGATCCGCCAGCTCGCCCGCGAGGCCCATGCCCGCATGATCGCTGGCAGCGAAGGCGCCGCCGTGTGGCTGTCCGAGCTGATCTGGCGCGACTTTTACGTGCAGGTGCTGGCCAACTTTACGCATGTGGGCAAGGGCGAGAGCTTCAAGCGCGAGTACGACACCATCCACTGGGACCACGGCCCGCACGGGCACAAGCTGTTCGAAGCCTGGTGCGAAGGCCGCACCGGCTACCCGCTGGTGGACGCCGCCATGCGCCAACTCAACCAGACCGGTTACATGCACAACCGCCTGCGCATGGTGGTGGCCAGCTTTCTGTGCAAGGACCTGGGCGTGGACTGGCGCTGGGGCGAAAAATACTTCGCCCAGCAACTCAACGACTTTGACCTCTCGGCCAACAACGGCGGCTGGCAATGGGCGAGTTCAAGCGGCTGCGACGCCCAGCCTTACTTCCGCATCTTCAATCCGGTCAGCCAAAGCGAAAAGTTCGATGCCGAGGGCAAATTCATCCGCCGCTACGTGCCCGAACTCTCAGGCCTGTCGGCCAAAGCCATCCACGCGCCATGGCTGGCTGGCGAGCTGGAACTGCAGGCCGCTGCCGTCGAACTGGGCAAGACCTACCCCCGACCCATCGTGGACCACGCCGAGGCGCGCGAAAAAACGCTGGATCGCTACGCGGTGGTCAAAAAGAAAGCCGCCTGAAACAGGCGGCCTTCAATGCAAACCACTGACACAGCACAAGGGGCGGGTGCCCCGTTCGGCGCCGATTTCTGTGTACCCACAGCATGAGGCGCTGGACGGGGCACCCGTCCCTTGTGCGGAACTCAGCCAAAAAGGCCGATCAGATGGCCACCATCTCGAAGTCTTCCTTGCGTGCCGCGCACTCCGGGCAGGTCCAGTTCATGGGCACATCCTCCCACTTGGTTCCGGCCGGAATACCGTGCTCCGGGTCACCGAGTGCCTCATCGTAAATCCAGCCGCAAATCAGGCACATCCAAGTCTTGTGTTCCATGTTGGTGAAAAATGTTGTCGAATAGAATGAACTCGATTGTATCGGGCGCACCTCTCCCCTCCCTGCAAGCGCCCCAGCCCTGAGCGCACACCCCCATGACCGACACCCACCAACAGACCCCTTCTCCTGACGCCAGCGAAAGCGAAGCGCAGGGATTGGCCTGTGTGCTGGTCTTCAACGCCAACGACCCCAGCGGCGCTGGCGGCCTGACCGGCGACGTGCTGGCCATGGGCTCGGTGGGGGTGCACACCCTGCCCACCGTCACCGGCAGCTATGCCCGTGACACCAGCGGTATCCATGACTTCTTCCCGTTTGACGAAGAAGCCGTGAGCGAGCAAGCCCGGACCATTGCCGAAGACGTGCCCATTCAGGTCATCAAGGTCGGCTTTGCCGGCAGCCCCGAGAACCTGGCCGCGATCGCGGAAATTGCCGACGATTACGAAGGCGTGCCCGTGGTCGCCTACATGCCCAACCTGTCATGGTGGGACGATGACCGCATCGACGACTATCTGGATGCTTTTCAGGAACTGCTGATGCCGCAGACCAGCGTGCTGGTGGGTCACCACAGCACCCTGCGCCGCTGGCTGTTGCCCGACTGGGAAGGTGAACGCAACCCCAGTCCGCGCGACATCGCCCGGGCGGCCAGCGAACGGGGTGTGCCCTACACGCTGGTCACCGGCGTCCCCCTGCCGGAGCAACACATCGACAACGTGCTGGCCACACCCGAAACCGTGGTGGCCCATGAAAAATTCGAACGCATCGAAGCCGTGTTTGCCGGTGCCGGCGACACCCTCTCTGCGGCCCTGGCCGCCCTGCTGGCCACCGGCATGGACCTGCCCGAAGCCACGCGCGAAGCCCTGAGCTACCTGGACCGCTGTCTGGACGAAGGCTTCAGCCCGGGCATGGGGCAAGTGATTCCTGACCGCCTGTTCTGGGCGCAGCCCGAAGGCGAATCCGAAGAAGAGGACGCCACCGAAGACGACGGCCTGCACCCGGGCGCCGATTATTTCGAACTGCCCTTCAACGAAACCAAACACTGACTCCCTGCCCCACATGACCGATCGCAACCAGCAACTGTTCGACCGCGCCGCCAATGTCATCCCCGGTGGCGTGAACTCCCCCGTGCGCGCCTTCCGTGCCGTCGGTGGCACGCCCCGCTTTGTGCAGCGCGCCCAGGGCGCCTACTTCTGGGACGCCAATGGCCAGAAATACATCGACTACATCGGCTCCTGGGGCCCGATGATCCTGGGCCACGGCCACCCCGCCGTGCTCGAAGCCGTGCAAAAAGCCGCGCTCGACGGCTTCTCTTTCGGTGCCCCCACCGAGCGCGAAATCGAGCTGGCCGAAGAGATCCTGAAACACGTGCCGTCCATGGAAATGGTGCGCCTGGTCAGCTCCGGCACCGAAGCGGGCATGAGCGCGCTGCGCCTGGCCCGTGGCGCCACCGGCCGCAGCAAGATCATCAAGTTCGAGGGCTGCTACCACGGCCATGCCGACGCCCTGCTGGTCAAGGCGGGCTCGGGCCTGGCCACCTTTGGCAACCCCACCAGCGCCGGTGTGCCGCCCGAGGTGGTGCAGCACACGCTGGTGCTGGAGTACAACAACCTCGAACAACTTGAAGAAGCTTTCAAGCTGCACGGTCAGGACCTGGCCTGCGTGATGATCGAGCCGATCGCTGGCAACATGAACTTCGTGCGCGCCAGCGTGCCCTTCATGAAGCGCTGCCGCGAGCTGTGCACGCAGCACGGCGCGCTGTTCGTGTTCGACGAAGTGATGACTGGTTTCCGCGTGGCGCTGGGCAGTGCGCAGAGCGTCTACGCCCAACTCATCCCGGGCTTCAAGCCCGACATGACGGTGCTGGGCAAGGTGATCGGGGGCGGCATGCCGCTGGCGGCTTTTGGCGGCCCGCGCGAGATCATGCGTCAACTCGCGCCCACCGGCCCGGTCTACCAGGCCGGCACCCTGAGCGGCAACCCGGTGGCCACCGCCTGCGGCCTGGCCACCCTCAAGGAAATCGCCAAGCCCGGCTTCTGGGACAGCCTGAGCGCTCGCACGCAGAGCCTGGTCGACGGCCTCAAGGACGCAGCGGCCAAGGCAGGCGTGCCGTTTTCTGCCGACTGCCAGGGCGGCATGTTCGGCTTCTTCCTGCTGCCCGAGCTGCCGCAGAACTACGCCAAAGTCATGACCAGCGACAGCCCGAAGTTCAACAAGCTGTTCCATGGCCTGCTGGACCGCGGTGTCTACATTGCCCCCGCGCTGTACGAGGCCGGTTTTGTGAGCGCAGCCCACACCGACGCCGACATCGCAGCCACAGTCAAGGCCGCCAGCGAAGTCTTCGCCACCCTGTGATGCGAACGCGGCCCTGGCGCCGCGGCTCCAGGGCCAGGGGTATGGACAGCGCGCCTTCAGCCAAAAGTTGCGACGAAATGCAAACCCCATACAGACCGATCCCGGGCGCGCGATAATCCGCGCCTGCTTTCACGTCCTTTGCGGGCGCTGGCCAACCCCGAAGGAACCTCCATGAAAAAAACCTATCCCCTCCACGTCGAGGGCAAGCACCCCGACCGCGTGCTCGAAGCCGTCAAGCACGACATCCGCAAGTACTTCAAGCGCGAACGCAGCCGCCCGGTGCCTGCCGGCGCCGACTTCTGGGACTTTGACTGCAAGGTGGGTGCCAGTGCCGACAGCGCCGAAGGGGTGCGCGTGGGCGCGGTGATCGAGGCGGTGGACGCGGTCGCCCAAACAGGGACCGCAGCGGTGTATGTAGAGATCCTGAGCAAGCACGGCATTCGCGTGCCTGCCCCCTTGAAACCCCAAGTGAATGACCCGGCCGAATCCGAGGCACAAGACGACGCCGCTTAATCCGGCTTTGGAGCCCCCTGGCCCTTGGCCAGCGCGGCCCTCAATTTGTCTTTCTTGCTGGGGCGCTTGCCCTTGATGCCGCCGTTGCCGAGAGCAGCTTGCGGCGGCTCATCCACAGGCTCGAACCCCGGCACCACGTCCAGCGCCAGATCGAGCTTTTCGCGTTTGCGGATGAGTTGCCAGTGCGCCTGCGCTTCGGCTGTCACAAAAGTCACCCCCTCGCCCTGCGCACCCGCGCGGCCGGTGCGGCCGATGCGGTGGGTGTAGTCGGTGGCCGAGCGCGGCAAGTCGTAGTTGACCACCACAGGCAAGAGCGCAATGTCGATACCGCGCGAGGCCAGATCGGTGGTCACCAGCACATCCCAACGGCCCGCCTTGAACTCCTGCAGCACCTCCTGCCGCGCCCCCTGGCTCATCTCGCCGTGAAAGGCCGTGGCGTAGATACCGGCCTTGTAGAGCTTGTTGGCCAGATGCTCGCAGGCGTAGCGCGTGGCCACGAACACCAGCACGCGCTTCCAGCCGTTCTCGGCCATCAGGTGGCGCAGCAAGGCGGTGCGCTTTTTCTCGTCGACCGCAATGGCACGCTGGCGGATGTCGGGGGCCTGTGTTTCCACGGCTTCAACCGTCACACGCACCGGATCGTGCAGCAGGCCTTGTGCCAGCGCCTGCACGGGCTCTGCAAACGTGGCCGAGAACAGCAAGGTTTGCCGCTGCGCTGGCAGCAGCGCCAGCACGCGCTGCAGCTCATCGGCAAAGCCGAGATCAAGCAGACGGTCGGCCTCATCGAGCACCAGCTGCTGCACGTCCTGCAGGCGCAGCGCGTTGTGCTCGACCAGATCGAGCAGGCGCCCGGGCGTGGCCACCACGATGTCGGCGCCACCGCGCAAGCCCATCATCTGCGGGTTGATCGACACCCCGCCGTACACCACCGCCACCTTGAGCCGGAGCGGATAGCCCAGATGCGTGAGCACATCGCCCACCTGCACCGCCAGCTCGCGGGTTGGCACCAGCACCAGCGAACGCACCGGACGGCGGAAATTGGTCTGGCGGGGGTGCAGCACATGCTGCTGCACCAGCGGCAGGGCAAAGGCCAGCGTCTTGCCCGAGCCGGTGGGCGCGGTGGCCCAGATGTCACGCCCCTGCAGTGCCGCAGGGATGGCTTGCGCCTGAACGGGTGTCGCAGCAAACACGACTTGCTCGGCAACCACGTGCACAAGAGCAGGCTTCAAACCCAAGGCGTCAAAGTCCATCACTGGCTTTCGGTAGGAGGCCGCCCCTGCGGCCGAATGACAAGGTCTCAGACCATGTGAACGGGTTCGCGAGCAGGGGCTCGCTCCTGCGAACCGGCATGCTGCGCATGCCCCTGTTCATCAGTGACGGAAGTGGCGCACGCCGGTGAACACCATGGCCACGCCACGCTCGTTGGCCGCGTCGATCACTTCCTGGTCGCGCATGGAACCGCCGGGCTGGGCCACGCAGGTGGCGCCTGCGTCGACCACAACGTCCAGGCCGTCGCGGAAGGGGAAGAAGGCGTCGCTCGCCACCACGGTGTTTTGCAGGCTCAGCTTGGCGGCTTCGGCTTTGATGCTGGCGATGCGGGCCGAGTCCAGGCGGCTCATCTGGCCAGCGCCCACGCCCATGGTCATGCCGTTCTTGCAGAACACAATGGCGTTGGACTTGACGAACTTGGCCACCTTCCAGGCAAACAGCATGTCATTGAGCTCTTCGGGGGTGGGCTGCTTGACGGTGACGACCTTGAGGTCGGCCAGCGCCAGCTCGTGGTTGTCGGCGCTTTGCAGCAGCAGGCCCGAGCCCACGCGCTTGGTTTCCAGCGCGTTGCGCACCTGGCCGTAGTTCGTGGGCAGCGCGATCTTCATCAGGCGCACATTGACTTTGCTCTTGAAGACTTCCAGCGCTTCGGCGCTGAAGTCGGGCGCCATCAGCACCTCGACAAACTGCTTGCTCACCGCTTCGGCCGCGGCTTTGTCCACCGGGCGGTTGAAGGCGATGATGCCGCCGAAGGCGCTGGTGGGGTCGGTCTGGAAGGCCTTGCTGTAGGCCTCGAAGGGATTGGCACCCACGGCCACGCCGCAGGGGTTGGCGTGCTTGACGATCACGCAGGCCGGCGCCTCAAAGCTCTTGACGCATTCCCAGGCGGCATCGGCGTCGGCGATGTTGTTGTAGGACAGCTCCTTGCCCTGCAACTGCACGCCGGTGGCCAGCGAACCGGCGGCGGGCGCCAGGTCGCGGTACCAGGCGGCCTGCTGGTGGCTGTTTTCGCCGTAACGCAGGTCCTGCACTTTCACATACTGCTCGTTGAACTGGCCGCTGAACTGGGCGCGCTCGGGCACGTAGTCTTCGCTCAGCTTCTCGGCCTCAAAGTTGACGCTGGAGAGGTAGTTGCTGATCGCGCCGTCGTACTGGCTGATGCGGTTGAACGCGGCCACCGACAGGGCAAAGCGCAGTTTGTCGGAAAGCTTGCCGTGGGCTTTGAGTTCTTCGATCACGGCCGGATACTGGCTGGCGTCGGTGGCGATGCCCACATCTTTCCAGTTCTTGGCGGCGCTGCGCACCATGGCCGGGCCGCCAATGTCGATGTTTTCGATCGCGTCGGCCAGCGTGCAGCCGGGCTTGGCCACGGTGGCTTCGAACGGATAAAGGTTCACGATCAGCAGGTCGATCGTGTCGATGTTGTGGGCTTTGAGGGCCGCCATGTGCTCGGGCACTTCACGGCGGGCCAGCAGGCCGCCGTGCACCTTGGGGTGCAGGGTTTTGACCCGGCCGTCCAGCATCTCCGGAAAGCCCGTCACCTCCGCCACCTCGGTCACCGGCAGGCCCTGGTCGGCCAGCAGTTTGGCGGTGCCACCGGTGGAGATCAGGCCCACGCCCAAGGCGTGGAGCTGCTGCGCCAGCTCGACGATGCCGGTCTTGTCGGATACGGAAATCAGGGCTTTCATCACAATGTTCCTAAAGGTCTAAAGATCAAAATTCACTTGAGCAGCTGGTGCTCGACAAGTTTCTTGCGCAGGGTGTTGCGGTTCAGGCCCAGCCAGTCGGCCGCACGCGACTGGTTCTGGCCGGCGCGCTGCATCACCACATCGAGCAAGGGCTTCTCGACCACCTTGAGCAGCATGTCGTACAGACCGGCCGGGTCGGTGCCGTCCAGGTCCTGAAAATAGTCTTCGAGGTTGGCCCGGATGCAGGCCTCAATGCTTTGTCGTTCGCTCATTCACTCATCTCCAGTGCCGCTTCGCTGCACACGGCAGGCAACCGGTCCATCTGCTCAGCCAAACCGTCCAGATACCGGGCCACGGCGGCCAGTTGTTGTTCGCTGCTCTCGAGCCTGTTCATCTGTTCGCGGAAATCCTCACCCCCGGGCAGGCTGCGCACATACCAGCCGATGTGCTTGCGCGCCGAGCGCACGCCGGTGAATTCGCCATACAGGCTGTAGTGGTCCTGCAGGTGCTCCAGCAGGGCGCGGCGCACCTCGGCCACCAGCGGCGGCGCCAGGTGCTCACCGGTCGTCAGGTAATGCGCCACTTCACGGAAGATCCAGGGCCGGCCCTGGGCGGCACGGCCGATCATCAGCGCATCGGCCCCGGTTTGGCGCAGCACCTCGCGGGCCTTTTCGGGCGAAGTGATGTCGCCGTTGGCCACCACCGGGATGCGCAACGCGGCCTTGACGGCGGCGATCGTGTCGTACTCGGCCTCCCCCTTGTACCCCTGCTCGCGGGTGCGGCCGTGCACCGTGACCATCTGCACGCCGGCCTGTTCGGCGGCGCGGGCGATGCTCAAAGCGTTCTTGTGGCTCTGGCACCAGCCGGTGCGCATCTTGAGCGTGACCGGCACGCCATGGGGCTCGCAGGCGGCCACCACCGCTTCGATGATCTGCAGCGCCAGCGTCTCGTCCTGCATCAGGGCCGAACCGGCCCATTTGTTGCAGACCTTTTTGGCCGGGCAACCCATGTTGATGTCGATGATCTGCGCGCCACGCTCGATGTTGTAAGCAGCCGCCTCGGCCATCATGGCCGGCTCGGTGCCGGCGATCTGCACCGCGATCGGGCCGGGCTCACCCTCGTGGTTGGCGCGGCGGCTGGTCTTGAGCGTGTGCCACAGGTCCTTGCGCGAGGTCACCATCTCGCTCACCGCGTAGCCTGCGCCAAACTGGCGACAGAGCTGACGGAACGGCCGGTCCGTCACGCCCGCCATGGGGGCAACGAACAACGCGTTCGGCAAGGTGTACGGGCCGATCTGCATGGGCGTGGGAAACAGGGGGTGCTGAAAAAGGAGGCACGATTGTAATTGCCCAAAATTTCAGCAAATGAAAGCTGTTTGTGGTAAGGACCATACCCGACAGCAGGTTTGGCTTCGGCCGCTACACTGCCCCGCATGGAAGCCTGGATGAATACGCTGCTGCAGACACTGGCCTTGCCCGAGTTCGGGCTGTCCACCGTGTTCGTGGTGGCTTTTGTCTCGGCCACGCTGCTGCCCATGGGTTCGGAGCCCGCGGTGTTTGGTCTGGTCAAGCTCAATCCCGAACTGTTCTGGCCCGCCGTGCTGGTGGCCACCGCCGGCAACACGCTGGGCGGCATGGTCAGCTGGTGGATGGGCTGGGGCGCGCACAAGGCGGTGGACAAATGGCGCCATTCGCCCACCCATCTGCGCGCCCTGCAATGGTTGGAAAAACTGGGGCCCCGCGCCTGCCTGCTCAGTTGGCTACCGGGTGTGGGCGATCCGCTGTGTGCGGTGGCGGGCTGGTTGCAGATGCCGCTGTGGCCCTGCACGTTTTACATGGCCATCGGCAAATTCCTGCGCTACCTGCTGATGACTTCGGCACTGCTCTGGGTGTTCTGATCGGGTGGGGCCAGCAGCTGGGTGAGCAGGGCCACCGCCAGCCGCGCCGTTTGCTGATTCACATCCCGCGCCGGGTTCAGCTCCATCAGGTCCACGCTGCCCACTAGCCCGCATTGCCCCAGCCAGCGCATGCACGCCATGGCCTGCTCGGCATTCAGGCCCCCCGGTACAGGCGTGGACACCCCTGGCGCCAGCCCAGGGTCCAGCACATCGAGATCCAGGCTGAGGTGTACATGGGTCTGCGGGTCCAGGTCAGTCAGCCACTGCGCCAGCGTGGCCACCATCTGCCAGCCATCGTCCGGGCCGCCCTGCAGCCGCACGGGCCGGATGGACACGGACTGCAACAACGCCTCCTCGCCAGGATCGGTGCTGCGTAAACCCAGCAACCAGACCTGCTCTGGCCGCAACACCGGCTCCGGTCTGGTCAGCTCGACGGGCCCCTGCCCCAGCAGACAGGCCAGCGGCATGCCATGCAGATGACCCGAGGGGCTGGTGGCCGGCGTGTTGCTGTCGGCATGGGCATCGAACCAGACAAGCTGCAGACGCTTGCCTTGCGTGGCACAGTGGCGGGCCACAGCCGCCACCGAGCCGATGGCCAGACTGTGGTCACCACCCAGCAACACCGGCACCTGCCCCCACGACAGGGCCTGCTGCACGGCACCCGCCACCAGAAGGGTCCAGATGTGGACCTCGCGCAGGTGACTGCAACCTCGAACAGGCGGGTGCATCGGGTTGACCGGACCGTACAGGTCACCCCAATCCTGCACGCCCAGGCCCTGCCATCGCAAAGCCTGCGCCAGGCCAGCCACGCGCAACGCTTCTGGCCCCAGACTGGCGCCGCGAACCCACGCGCCCACATCGGTGGGGGCGCCGATCAGACCGATGGTGCGCATCGCTGCTCCTGTGTTCAAGCCCACTGCGATCCTGCATCAGGCCAGACAAAGCGACAAGCCCCAGGCCCGACCGGCCGTGTCCGGGCTAACATGGCGGACACATCCACGGGAGACCAACATGATCGAGCTCTACATCGGCAACAAAAATTACTCGTCCTGGTCCATGCGGCCCTGGGTGCTGTTGCGCCAGGCCGGCATCGACTTTGAGGAGATCATGGTGCGATTCGACGCCTTCACGCCCGATTCGCAGTTCAAGAAAGTGGTCGCACCGCTCAGCCCGGTGGGCAAGGTACCGCTGCTGGTGCACGATGGTCTGGTGGTGTGGGACACCCTGGCGATTGCCGAGTATGTGGCCGAGCAGTTTCCGGACAGACAGCTCTGGCCTGCCAACCGCGCCGCACGTGCCCGCGCCCGCAGCATCTGCGCCGAAATGCACAGCGGCTTCACCGGTCTGCGCAGCGCCTGTCCGATGAACATCGAGGCCCATTTACCCGAGGTGGGGGCCCTGGCCCTGCGCGACAAGCCTGCCGTGCGCGCCGACCTGCAGCGCATCGTGTCCATGTGGTCCGGCCTGCTGGCCGAGCACGGCGGCCCCATGCTGTTTGGCCCATTCACCGTGGCCGATGCCTACTTTGCGCCGGTGGTCATGCGCATCAGAACCTACGCTCTGCCCGTACCTGCCGATGTGGCGGCCTACATGGAGCGCGTCTGCGCCCTGCCTGGGATGAAGGCATGGATCGACGGCGCACTGGCCGAAAAAGATTTCATCGACTTCGAAGAGCCTTTCCGGCTCCACCCCTGAGGGCTGGCATGGAGATCTTTGTCGTCGGAGGGGCGGTGCGCGACGCGCTGATGGGGCAGCCTGTCAATGACCGCGACTGGGTCGTCGTGGGCGCCACGCCCGAGGCCATGACCGCAAAAGGGTATGTCCCAGTGGGCAAGGACTTCCCGGTCTTTCTGCACCCGCAAAGCCGTGAGGAATACGCGCTGGCGCGCACCGAACGCAAAACCGCGCGCGGCTACAAAGGCTTTGCGGTGCAGGCTGCCCCAGATGTGACGCTCGAAGAAGACCTGGCCCGGCGCGACCTGACCATCAACGCCCTGGCCGTGCCCGAGTCCATGGCCGGGCAACTGAGCGCTGCCGCTTCCGCACGGCCTGAGCCTGTCGATGGCCTTTCCAACTGGACCACCCACATCATCGACCCCTACGGCGGCCAAGGTGACCTGCAAGCCAAGGTGCTGCGCCACGTGACCCACGCCTTTGCTGAAGACCCGGTGCGCATCCTGCGGCTGGCCCGTTTTGCGGCACGCTTTCCCGACTTCAGGGTGGCCGATGAAACCATGGCGCTGATGCGCCAGATGGTGCTGGATGGCGAAGTGGACCACCTCGTGCCCGAGCGGGTCTGGCAGGAGATCGCCCGAGGCCTGATGGCCGACAAGCCCTCACGGATGTTCGAGGTGCTGCGTGCATGTGGTGCGCTGAAGGTGTTGCTGCCCGAACTCGACCGCTTGTGGGGTGTGCCACAGCGCCCTGAACACCACCCGGAAATCGACACCGGCGTGCATGTGATGATGGTGCTCGACCAGTGCGCTCGCCTGCAGGCGCCGCTGGCGGTGCGCTGGGCGGCCCTCATGCACGACCTGGGCAAAGGCACCACCCCGACAGACGTGCTCCCACGCCACATCGGCCACGAAAGTCGCAGCGTGAAGCTGGCCCACAAGGTGGCCGAACGGCTGCGTGTGCCCAATGACTGCAAGGAACTGGCCGAAGTGGTGGCGCGTGAACACGGCAACATCCACCGTAGCGGCGAGCTCAGCGCCGCTGCCATCATGCGTCTCTTGATCCGCTGCGATGCCATCCGCCAGCACGAACGCTTTGCGCTGGTGCTGCAAGCCTGTGAAGCGGATGCGCGGGGGCGTCTGGGTTGTGAAGAGACTGCCTACCCGCAGGCCCGGCGCTTGGCGCGGGCCCTGGAATCTGCACTGAGCGTAGTCACGGCTGACATTGCCGCTGCCGCGGCACACGAAGGACTTCAGGGTGCGCAGATCGGTGAACGGATCGAAGCGGCGCGGGTCACCGCGATCACCCGCCAGCTGCAGGCGTTTTGACAAATGACCTCGGTCAGCCAGGGGTCAAACAGATTTTCGGTGTCCATGCCATGAAAAGAAGAAGCTTCGTTTCGTTGTTCTGCCTTGTCGCCCTGAGCACCATGGCCAGCCATGCCACGGCCCAGCAGGATCCGCCACCTGCAGGCCATGCCTTGACCACGATTGCTTCTCTGGACGTGCCACGTTACATGGGCACCTGGTTCGAAATTGCCAAATACCCCAACTGGTTCCAGAAAAAATGCGCCACAGGCGCCAGGGCCGACTACAGCCTGATGGCTGACGGCCAGGTCCAGGTCATCAACCGCTGCCGTCTGGCTGGCGGGGAAATGACCGAGGCCATGGGCATGGCAAGACAGATCGGCCCGGCCACCTCACCCAGACTGCAAGTCCGCTTCGCCCCCTCCTGGCTGTCGTTCCTGCCCTTTGTATGGGGCGACTATTGGGTCATCGACCTCGATCAGGACTACCAGCTGGTGGCGGTGAGTGAGCCCCGCAGGCAATACCTGTGGATTCTCTCGAGGACACCCCAGGTGGATCCTGTTCGCTACCAGCGCCTGTTGAGCAGGCTGCAGCAACAGGGCTTTGATCTGGGCCGGCTGGAGACCACACCGCAGGACTGAAACCCGCATTCAGGCGGGTTCGTCATCTGGCTTTACAGGTGCGAACGGACCCAGCCCACGATGTCCTGCGCCGATCGGAAGGCTCCGGCCTGACGTGCGACTTCACGGCCGTTCACGAACAACGCCAGCGTCGGGATGCTGCGGATGTTGAAACGGGCAGCCAGCATCTGCTCATCTTCGGTGTTGACCTTGGCCAGGCGCACATGCGGCTCCAGCAGGCCTGCGGCCTGCTCGAAGGCCGGGGCCATCATGCGGCAGGGCCCGCACCACGGCGCCCAGAAATCCACCAGCACCGGCACCTGGCTGCGTCCGATGTGGCGCTCGAAGCTGGCGGTATCCAGCGCCAGCGGATGGCCAGTGAACAGCGCTTGGTGGCATTGGCCGCAATCGGGCGCGCTGCCCAGGTGTTCAGCCGCCACGCGGTTGGTGGTGTGGCAATGGGGACAGACGATGTGCAGGGGGTCGGTCATGGTCTGCGGTCCTCGGGTTTCCTGCCCAGATGGGGATAGCCCCCCGGGTATTCAAGAGCGCAGAGAAAGATCAGAGCCATCTGGCCACACCGGCCGCGATCATGCTCAGGATCAGGGTGCTGGTGATCGGGATCTGCCAGTCGCGTCCGAACAGGCGAAAGTTCAGATCGCCCGGCAACTTGCCAAAGCCCAGCTTCTGCAGCCAGGGCTGCAAGCCGCTGAAGATGACCAGCGCCAGGAGGGTGACCAGAAACCAGCGGATCATGCCTGGCAAGCCTCACAAGCGGTGCGTGCGGTCGCCGTGGGCAAAGCCCTGCGCCGGCCATTCCTGGGTGGCCAGGCCGATCACCTTGAACAACTCGCCCATCTCGTGCTCGTTGACCAGGCGGGCCGCCTGCACCCGCTCGGGCAAAGACGCTTGCTCCATGCGCTGTGTGAGGCCCAGATTGAACAGAAAGTGCGCCTGGCAGGTGTAGCCCAGCACCTGCAAACCGGCGTTTTGCGCAGCCAGGGCAATGCCGGTGAAGTTCACATGCGCGGTGATGTCTTTCAGGCCGACTTTGTCCAAGGGGTTGTCGTCGGCTTCGTGCAGGTGGTGGCACATGACGGTGCCCATGTGCCGCTGCGGGTGGTAGTACTCGGCCTCGGGAAAGCCGTAGTCCAGAAAAAAGGCCGCGCCGCCGCGACCAGCCTGCAGGCGCTCGGCCAGGCTGGCGATGAAGGCCTCCCCCTGCGGGTGGATTTCGGTCAGGTAGTCCTGATCGCCATCGATGTCCAGAGGAGGACGCAAATCGGTGGGACGGTCGGCCCAGGCCAGGCCGGCACCCCCGGTCACCACGCCACGTTCGTGCCAGACACCGCTTTGGCGCACCAGCAGCTGCACCGGCATGGCGTCCAGCACTTCGTTGCCGACCACCACGCCTTCGATGGCCTCGGGCCAGGCATTCAGCCAGCGCACCTTGTGGGCATGTGCGGCCAGGGTCTGCGCCTGGCGCGCGCGCAGCGTACCCGACAAATCGATGATGGTGTAACGCCGCACTTTGTCGCCCAGCGCATCGAGCAACTGCAGGGCCAGGGCCCCCGTGCCCGCCCCGAACTCGAACACCTCGGAGGTCGCGGTCTTTTCCAGGGCCTCGCCCACCTGCACGGCCAGAGTCTGGCCAAACAGCGGTGTCAGGCCCGGGGCCGTCACAAAATCGCTGCCACTGTCCGGCATGGTGCCAAACTTCTGCAGCGCGCTGGTGTAGTACCCCAGCCCGGGCTCGTACAGGGCCAAGGCCATGAAACGGTCAAACGGGAGCCAGCCACCAGCTTCGACAATGGCCTCATGCACCCGCCGGACCAGGGGGCTCGTTAAACTTGGGGGTTCTTTGCTCACCTGCCGATTGTCCCCCAATCGTTCACCGCTTCGCCTCGACCCACCATGAATCCCGCCCAGCGATCCTCGCCCCCCCGCACCGTGCTGGTGACGGGCGCCGCACGCCGCCTCGGGCGGGAAATTGCCTGGGCGCTGGCCAACCAGGGCTGGCAGGTGGCCGTGCACTGCCGCAGCTCACGTGCAGACGCCGAAGTCACGGCCGCCGGTTGCCGCGAACGTTCGGGTCTGGACAGCGCGGTGTTCGAAGCCGACCTGGCCGACGAATCGGCCGTGCGCGCCCTGCTGCCCCAGGTGGTGGCACGCTTCAAACAGGTGGACGCGGTGGTCAACAACGCTTCGCTGTTCGAACATGACACGGCGCAGGACTTCAGTTACGCGCACCTGGAGCAGCACTTTCGCAGCAACACGGCCGCGCCCATCGTGCTCGCCAGCGCCCTGCACGCCCACTTGCAGCAACGTGGCGCAGAGGCCGCCAGCGGCGCGGTGATCAACCTGCTGGACCAGAAGCTGTGGAACCCGAACCCGGACTTCCTGAGCTACACGCTGTCCAAGGCCGCACTGGAAGCCGCCAACACCCTGCTGGCCCAGGCGTTGGCTCCGCGGGTGCGGGTGGTGGGCGTGGCCCCGGGCTTGACGCTGACCAGCCACATGCTGAGCGACGAGAAGTTCGAGCAACTGCACCAGCTCAGCCCGCTGGGCCGTTCGTCCACGCCCGAAGACGTGGCCGCCACTGTGGCCTTTGCGCTGAACAACCGCTCCCTCACCGGCACCACACTGCTGGTGGACGGCGGCCAGCACCTGCGGCGCTTTGACCGTGACTTTTCCCTGATGTGAGGCGCCATGCTCAACCGCGGCCTGCAAACCCTTTCGCTCACCGGTCTGCGCTTTGACGCGAACCTGGGCATCCTTGAACACGAAAAAACCGATCCGCAGCCGATCCAGGTGGACGCCGAGCTGAACATGGGCACCCAGCCCCTGCTGCCCAGCGACGACGACATCAGCGCGGTGCTGGACTACCGCAAGGTGCGCAAGATCATCATCGACGAATGCACCGCCGAACATGTGAACCTGCTCGAAACCCTTATCGGCAAGCTGGCCAACCGCCTCATGCAGCTGCCTGGCGTGCTGGGCGTGCGCGTCAAGATCGCCAAGCTTGAAATTTTTGAAGATTGCGAAGTCGCCATTCGCATGGAAACCGGACAGTGGTGAAGCCCATGAACGCACCTGCAGAAAACATCTGGATCGAGGCCGAGACGGCCCACGGGGCCGACGCCGCCAAAACCGCCAAGATCGAGCGTGAAACCCACAAGCTCGAAAAACGCCTGTGCCGCCAGGTCGGCCAGGCGATTTCAGACTTCAACATGATCGAAGCGGGCGACCGCGTCATGGTCTGCATGTCCGGTGGCAAGGACAGCTACGGCATGCTCGACATCCTGATGAAGATGAAAGCCCGCGCGCCGGTGGACTTCACGCTCGTGGCGGTCAACCTCGACCAGAAGCAGCCTGGCTTTCCGGCCGAGGTGCTGCCCAACTACCTCAAAGCACTGGGCATCGAGTTCCACATCGAGACGCAGGACACCTACTCCATCGTCAAGGACAAGATTCCCGAAGGCAAAACCATGTGCAGCCTGTGCTCGCGCCTGCGCCGCGGCATCCTGTACCGCGTGGCACGCGAGCTCAAGTGCAACAAGCTCGCGCTCGGCCACCACCGCGACGACATGCTGCAGACCTTCTTTTTGAACATGTTCTTTGGCGGCAAGCTCAAGGGCATGCCCCCGAAGCTGGTGAGCGACAACGGCGAATTCATGGTGATCCGCCCGCTGGCCTATGTGGCCGAAACCGACCTGCAGCGTTGGGCCACGCACCGACAGTTCCCCATCATCCCCTGCACCCTGTGCGGCAGCCAGGAAAACCTGCAGCGTCAGGTGGTGGGCAACATGCTGCGCGAATGGCAAAAGAAACACCCCGGCCGCATCGAAAACATGTTCGCCGCGCTGCAGAACGTGGTGCCCTCGCACCTGATGGACCACCAGCTGCACGACTTCAAAAACCTGCAGATCACGGGGATTGCCGATGAGGCTGGCGACAAGGCCTTCGATGAGGAAGAATTCAGCGAAGCCTCCTTGCCTGGCATCCAGGTCATCTCGATGAACTGAACACCATGAAACGCCTTGCCACCCTGCTCACACTCGCATTGGCCGCCCTGCTGACCGGCTGTGCCGGCATGCGGGTGGTGGACAGCCAGGTGCTGGCCGTGGCCAATGTCCCGCCCGGGGTGCAGCTGCAGGGCGCGAAATACCGCTTCGAACGCCTGCCCTCGCAAGTCAGCAACCCTGAAGCCGGTCTGGCCGAACAGCAGGCCGAGCAGGCGCTGGCCGCCGTGGGTCTGATGCGCGACGATGCGGCCGCCCAACTGAGCGTGCTGGTGGGCTTTCAGGGCACCCAGTACCTGGCCGACCCCTGGGGCTACCCTTATCCCGGCACCTACGGCAGCATCTCGATCGGGCGCGGCGTGCCCTGGGGCTCTGGCGTGGGTTTCGGCATGGGCATGCGCTTTCCGCCCCCCACACACTACCGCCGCGAGGTCAGCCTGATCCTGCGTGACCTGAAATCCGGCCAGGTGGTCTACGAAACCCGTGCCAGCCACGACGGCCCCTGGAGCGACCACAAAACCATCTTCGCCACCCTGTTCAAGGCCGCGCTGGCGAATTTTCCGAACCCGCCTGCCGGACCTCAGCGGGTGAACATCGAGATCCCCCGCTGAGCATGGAAGCCACCCGCATCCTCGCCATCCGCCATGGCGAGACCGCCTGGAATGTCGACACCCGCATCCAGGGCCACCTGGACATCCCCCTCAACGACACCGGGCTGCAGCAGGCCCGCTGGCTGGCCCAGACCCTGGCCGAACGCGATGCGCTGCACGCCATCTACGCCAGCGACCTGTCGCGCGCCCATGTGACGGCGCAGACCATCGCCGAGGCTGCTGGCCTGGCGGTCAGCACCCACCCCGGCTTGCGCGAGCGTTCCTTTGGCGACTTTCAGGGCCGCACCTTCGCCGAGATCGAAGCCGAACTGCCCGAACACGCCCAGCAGTGGCGCAAGCGCAGCCCCGAATGGGCGCCGCCCGGCAACGGGGAATCGCTGATCGCCCTGCGCGAGCGGGTGCTGGCCACGGTGGATGAACTGGCGGCCCGCCATGTCGGCGAACAGATCGTGCTGGTGGCCCACGGCGGCGTGATGGATGTGCTCTACCGCGCCGCCACCCGGCTGGACCTGCAGGCCCCGCGCACCTGGCTGCTGCCCAACACCGCCGTCAACCGGCTGCTGTGGACCCCGCAGGGGCTGAGTCTGGTCGGCTGGGCAGACACCAGCCACCTCGACGCGCAGACACGCGACGAAACAACCTCCTGAGCAGGCCTCTGTGGGAGGCCGCCCCTGCGGCCGAATGAATGGGTTTTCGCGCGCAGGGGCGCGCTCCTACAAGAAGTTACTCGCCGAAGAGACCACCCGCCGCCTTGGGTGGCGTGACGCCCAGATGCCGGAAGGCCGCCAGCGTGGCAATGCGCCCGCGCGGCGTGCGCTGCAGGTAGCCCTGCTGGATCAGGTAGGGCTCGATCACATCCTCGATCGTGTCGCGCTCCTCGCCGATGCTGGCTGCGATGTTGTCCAACCCAACCGGTCCGCCGTCAAAGCGGTGGATCACCGCCTCAAGCAGCTTGCGGTCCATCAGGTCAAAGCCTTCCGGGTCCACGTCGAGCATGGCCAGCGCCGCCTTCGCCATGGCCTGGGTGATGCGGCCGTCGCCCTTGACCTCGGCATAGTCGCGCACACGGCGCAGCAGGCGGTTGGCGATGCGGGGGGTGCCGCGTGAGCGGCGCGCGATCTCGAACGAGCCCTCGGGGTCGATGGGCGCCTTGAGCAGACCACTGCTGCGCGTCACGATGCGCGTCAGTTCTTCGGGCGAATAGAACTCCAGCCGCGAGACGATGCCAAAGCGGTCGCGCAGCGGGTTGGTCAGCATGCCGGCACGGGTGGTAGCCCCCACCAGCGTGAAGGGCTGCAGATCGAGCTTGATGCTGCGCGCCGCCGGCCCCTCGCCGATCATGATGTCGATCTGGTAGTCCTCCAGCGCGGGGTAGAGGATTTCCTCGACCACGGGCGAAAGGCGGTGGATCTCGTCGATGAAGAGCACATCGTTACGCTCGAGGTTGGTCAGCAGCGCCGCCAGATCCTTGGGCTTTTCGAGCACCGGGCCGCTGGTCTGGCGCAGGTTCACGCCCAGCTCGGCCGCGATGATGTGGCTCAAAGTGGTCTTACCCAAACCAGGAGGGCCGAACAGCAGCACATGGTCCAGCGGCTCCTCGCGCTTTTTGGCCGCACCGATGAAGATCTCCAGCTGCTCGCGCACCTTGGCCTGGCCCACGTATTCATCGAGCTGTTTGGGGCGCAGGGCGCGTTCGATGGCCTCTTCGCTGTTGGACACGGGCGCAGCAGAAACCACCCGGGGGGTCGGGGGCAGCGCAAAGTCGTCGGTCTTGATGCTCATGACGCGATTGTCTTACTTGGCCAGCGCCTTGAGCGCCAGCTTGATGCCCTCGCTGACACCCACGTCCTGCGGCAGGCCCTTGAGCGCGGCAGCGGCTTCCTTGTCGCTGTAGCCCAGCGCGACCAGCGCCTGCTGGATGTCGCCCTGCGCATCACCCAGGGCCGCTGCGGGCGCACCGATGTCGGCGCCCAGCTTGCCCTTGAGTTCGAGCAGCAGGCGTTCGGCGGTTTTCTTGCCAATGCCCGGCACCTTGACCAGGCGACCCGCCTCCTGGCTGGTCACGGCCTGCGCCAGTTCGGCCACGCTCATGCCCGACAGGACGGAGAGCGCCGTGCGCGGGCCCACGCCCGAAATCTTGATGAGCTGGCGAAAGGCCTCGCGCTCGGCCGCCGTGCCAAAGCCGTAGAGGATCTGCGCGTCTTCGCGCACCACAAAGTGCGTGAGCAGACTGACCTTCTCGCCAGTGGCTGGCAGGTTGTAGAAGGTGCTCATGGGCACATTGACCTCGTAGCCCACGCCATGGCAGTCCACGATGACTTCGGGCGGGTTCTTGTCGCTGAGGAGGCCAGTGAGTTTGCCGATCATGAAGGGTTGCCCTGGGTTGCGCGGTCTGGAGGAAAATCGGGGGTCACGGCCCATCCACAGCAGGCCACACACCCTCGAAGCAGGATTATCCCTTGATCGTTCGCCACACCTTCACCCCGCACAACAACACCCGCCTGTCGCACCTGTGCGGCCCGATGGACGCGCACCTGCGCAGCATCGAGGCCGGCCTGCAGGTCAGCATTGCGCACCGCCACGAGCAGTTCAAGGTCGACGGCCCCAAAGCCCAGGCCCAGCAGGCCATGGAGCTGCTGCAGGCGCTCTACGAAATGGCCGAGCGTCCGATTGCGGCCGACACCGTGCAGTTGATGATGGCCGGCGACGGCGAAAACGGCGCAGAGCAGCCCCCGCTGCAAACCCGCCGTGCCGACCTCAAGGCCCGCACCCCCACCCAGGCCGCCTACCTGGACAACATCGCCGGCCACGACATCACCTTCGGCATCGGCCCGGCCGGCACCGGCAAGACCTACCTGGCGGTGGCCGCCGCCGTGGATGCGCTCGAGCGCTCGGCGGTGCAGCGCATCGTGCTCACGCGCCCGGCGGTCGAAGCCGGAGAGCGCCTGGGTTTTCTGCCCGGCGACCTGTCGCAAAAGGTGGACCCCTACCTGCGCCCGCTGTATGACGCGCTGTACGACCTGATGGGCTACGACAAGGTGCAAAAGGCGTTTGAGCGCAACGCGCTGGAAATTGCGCCGCTGGCCTTCATGCGCGGGCGCACGCTCAACAACGCCTTCGTGATCCTGGACGAGGCGCAGAACACAACGCCCGAGCAGATGAAGATGTTCCTCACCCGCATCGGTTTTGGCGCCAAAGCCGTGATCACCGGTGATGTGAGCCAGATCGATTTGCCCAAAGGGCAACTCAGCGGCCTGATCGATGCCGAGCGGGTCCTCAAACGCGTCAAGGGCATCGCGTTTACCCGCTTCACCACCGCCGATGTGGTGCGCCACCCGCTGGTGGCCCGCATCGTCGACGCCTACGATGCCCAAGGCAGCGCCGTGCGCCGTCGCGCAGCCTCTCACGAAGAATGAACATGGCCCTGAAACAACTGCAACTCTCACTGCAATTCGGCGACATCCCCCACGCCGCCCGCCACCGCGCCGCCCTGCCGCGCCACTTTGTGGCCCGCTGTATCCGGCACGCGCTGGCCCTGGACGCCGAAATCACGGTGCGCATCGTGGGCGAGGACGAAGGCCGGGAACTCAACAAGGGTTATCGTAAGAAAGACTACGCCACCAATGTGCTGACGTTTGATTACGCACAAGAGCCGGTGGTGATGGCCGACCTGGTGTTGTGTGCGCCGGTGGTGGCCCGCGAAGCCAAGGAGCAGGGCAAGGCGCTGGCGGCGCATTACGCGCATCTGCTGGTGCACGGCGCTTTGCATGCGCAGGGTTGGGACCACGAGACCTCGGAGGCCGATGCCGAGGAGATGGAGGCCTACGAGGTCGAGATCCTTGCTGGTCTGGGTTTGAAGAACCCTTATCGCTGATTCGTGCCGGGTGAGGCCTCGGTTCGGATGGGGGCCGGGTTCCTCATGGCGGGGTACCGCAAATCGTCACCCGGCCCCCACCCGAACCGAGGCCGTGGTGCATTCAACCCATTGAGCTCTGGCGCTCTGAATCACCACCGAGGTGCGAGAGGGGATGCGGCAGGTGACGATTTGCGGTACCCCGCCATGAGGAACCTGCCGCATCCCTTCTCGCACCGGCGCTCGCAAAAAGCAGAGCGTCAGATCAAGCGCACCTTCACGCTCTTGCCCTTGATCTTCCCACGCGACAGCTGAACACAAACGTTCTGCGCCAATTCGGCCTGAACCGCCACATAGGTCGAGAACTCGTTGACGTTGATCTTGCCCACCTGCTCGCGCGTCAGGCCACACTCTCCCGCCAGCGCCCCCATCACATCGCCCGGCCGGATCTTCTCCTTGCGACCGCCCACGATCTGCAGCGTGCGCATCGGCGGCAGCAGACGCCCCCCGGCCGCAGGCTTGAAGCTGTCGAGCGCCTGCCACTGTGACGCCTGACCCTGCAACACCTCGATCCTGCCCACACGCCCCATCTCGTCCATGCTGGCCAACGTGATCGCCAGCCCCTCGGCATCGCCCCGGCCGGTGCGACCAATGCGGTGGATGTGCAGCTCCGGATCGGGCGTCACGTCCACGTTGATCACGGCTTCCAGGCCTTCCACGTCGAGCCCCCGCGCGGCCACATCGGTGGCCACCAGCACCGAACAGCTGCGGTTGGCAAACTGCACCAGCACCTGGTCGCGCTCGCGCTGCTCCAGCTCGCCGTACAGCGCCAGCGCCACGTAGCCCTGCGCCTGCAGCACCTCCACCAGATCACGGCACTGCTGCTTGGTGTTGCAAAACGCCAGCGTGCGCTCGGGCCGGAAATGCGCCAGCAGCATCGACACCGCGTGCAGCCGCTCGGTCTCGCTCACCTCGACAAACACCTGGCGGATCTTGTGCGCGCTGTGCAGCGCTTCCACCTTCACCGTCTGCGGCGCGCGCATGAACTGCGAAGCCAGTTTGTCGATGCCTTCGGGGTAGGTGGCCGAAAACAGCAGGGTCTGGCGGTCTTTGGCGCACTGGCGCACCACCTTGGCAATGTCATCAAAGAAACCCATGTCCAGCATGCGGTCGGCCTCGTCCAGCACCAGCGTGTTCACGCCGGCCAGGCTGAGCGAGCCGCGCTCCAGATGGTCCAGGATACGGCCGGGCGTACCCACCACCACATCGGCACCATGCTCCAGGCTTTGCACCTGCCCACGCAGGGCCACGCCACCGCACAGGGTGACCACCTTCACGTTCGGGCGCGAACGCGCCAGACGGCGGATTTCCTGCGTGACCTGGTCGGCCAGCTCACGCGTGGGGCAGAGCACCACGGCCTGCACAGCGGCGCCAGGCGAGCCGGCGCCCGTGAGGCGCTCGACCAGCGGGAGGCCAAAGGCGGCCGTCTTGCCGCTGCCCGTGCTGGCCTGCGCAATCAGGTCATGGCCTGCCAAAGTGAGGGGCAGGCTGGCCGCCTGGATAGGCGTCATGCGGGTGTAGCCCAGTTGTTCGAGATTGGAGAGGGAAGCCGAAGACAGGGGCAGCGCGCCAAAGCTGTCCGAAGACGCAGGGGAAGAAGTCATGCCCCGATTATCGGCGGGGCTCGCTTCAGGCGGTCATGCGGATCGGGATGGTGATGGGGCCGTCGTTGACCAACGCCACCTTCATGTCGGCCGCGAATTGGCCGGTCTGCACCACCGGGTGCGCAGCGCGCGCCTGCGCCACAAAGTGCTCGTACAGGCGACGCCCCTCGTCAGGCTTGGCCGCCTGGGTGAAGCTGGGGCGGTTTCCCCCGGCCACATCGGCGGCCAGCGTGAACTGGCTCACCACCAGCAGGCCGCCACCCACGTCCTGCACGCTGCGGTTCATCTTGCCGGCCTCGTCGGCAAAGATGCGCAGCTTGAGGATTTTGGCCAAGAGCTTGTCGGCCACCGCCTCGGTGTCGCCCTGCTCGGCGCACAACAGCACCAAGAGACCCGGCCCGATCTGGCCGATGACCTTGCCGTCGACCCGCACACTGGCTTCGCTCACGCGCTGCAGGACAGTGATCACGCCTGGCCTCCGCCGGGCCGACCCAAGGAAGACAGAGCCCCCTCAGGGAGCAGAGAGTACACACAGTGACGAACGTGGGGGCTCATGGCGTGTCCTTTGGATCATCGAAGTGCGCTTCGACGTCACTGGGCAAGAGCTGGATCGTGGCCCGCAGCCCGGGCACCGCTTCCATCAAGGTTTTTTCCACCCGGTTGCGCAAGGACGCGGCATGCCCCAGCGACCAGTTGGACGGCATGTGCATGTGCATGTCCACAAAGCGGCGCTGCCCGGCCTTGCGGGTCACCACATGGTCAAAGCGGATGATGGCGCGGCCATCGATTTTGTACACAAAGCCCTCCAGCAACTGCTCGATCTGTTGCTGGACTTCGCTCTCGACCGCTTCGTCCATGAGGCCTTGCGAGGACTGCCAGACCAGGTGCGCGCCTTCCTTGAGGATGTTGAGCGCCACGGCCATGGCCACCACCGCGTCCAGCCACAGCCAGCCCGTCACCCCCACCAGCACGATGCCCACGACCACGCCAACCGATGTCCAGACGTCGGTGACGAGGTGGCGGGCATCGGCTTCGAGCGCCAGCGAACGGTGCTCGCGCGCAGCCCGGAACATGACCCATGCGAGCAGTCCATTGAGCGCCGAGCTGCCCACCGACAGCACCAGGCCCAGACCGACCTGCTCGATCGGCTGAGGGTCGAACACGCGGTGCCCGGCCGCCCACAGGATGCCCAATCCGGCCACGATGATGAGGATGCCCTCGAAACCCGAAGAAAAATACTCGGCCTTGTGGTGGCCATAGGGGTGGTCTTCGTCCGGCGGCGCCTCGGCCACCGTGACCATCAGCAGACCAAACATGGCGCTGGCCAGGTTGACCAGCGACTCCATCGCGTCAGACAACAGGCCTACCGAGCCAGTGAGCCACCAGGCCAGCGTCTTGAGGGCGATGGTGATGACGGCCACCGCCACCGATGCCCAGAGCAGACGTTTGGGGGTGAACCAGACAGAAGCCATGTTCATGCGGTGAGGGTACACCCAGGCGGCAAACGCCAGATGACCAAGCTCAAGCCAGGGTGACTTTGGCGAACTTGCGCTTGCCCACCTGCACCACGCAGGTACCGGCTTCGACCTTGAGGCCTTTGTCGCTGATGACCGCGCCGTCGATGCGCACACCGCCACCTTCAATCAGGCGGTTGGCCTCGCTGGAAGAGGGCGCCAGACCGGCGGCTTTGAGCAGGGCACCAATGCCCATGGGCGCGCCCGACAGGGACACCTCGGGAATATCTTGAGGAATGCCGCCCTTGCTGCGGTTGATGAAATCCTGCTCGGCCGCATCGGCAGCAGCGGCACTGTGGAAGCGCGCCGTGATTTCCTTGGCCAGCATGACCTTGGCGTCCTTGGGATTGCGACCGCCCTCGACTTCCTTCTTCAGGGCATTGATCTCGGCCAACGACTTGAAGGACAGCAGGGTGTACCAGCGCCACATCAGCGTGTCCGAAATGCTCAGCACCTTGGCAAACATGGTGTTGGGGTCTTCGGTGATGCCGATGTAGTTGTTCTTGGACTTGGACATCTTGTCCACGCCGTCCAGCCCTTCAAGCAGCGGCATGGTCAGGATGCACTGCGGCTCTTGGCCGTACTCGGCCTGCAGGTGGCGGCCCATCAGCAGGTTGAACTTCTGGTCGGTGCCGCCCAGCTCCAAGTCGCTCTTGAGGGCGACCGAGTCGTAGCCCTGCATCAGCGGGTACAGGAACTCGTGCACGCTGATGGGCGTGCCGGCCTTGAAGCGGTCATGGAAATCGTTGCGCTCCATCATGCGGGCCACGGTGTACTTGGCCGCGAGCTGGATCATGCCCATCGAACCCAAAGGTAGCGACCACTCACTGTTGTAGCGGATCTCGGTTTTGGCGGGGTCCAACACCAGGCTGGCCTGCTTGTAGTAGGTTTCGGCATTGAGCTTGATCTGCTCGGGCGTGAGCGGCGGGCGGGTGCTGTTGCGGCCCGAGGGGTCGCCGATCAGGCTGGTGAAGTCCCCGATCAGGAAGATCACCTGGTGCCCCAGGTCCTGCAGCTGGCGCATTTTGTTGAGCACCACGGTGTGGCCGATGTGGATGTCCGGCGCGGTCGGATCCAGTCCCAGCTTGATGCGCAGCGGTACACCGGTCGCCTCCGATTTGGCCAATTTTTGCAACCAGTCCTCCTGCGGAATCAGCTCTTCGCAGCCGCGCAGCGTGACCGCCAGGGCCTCGCGGGTCTTGTCCGTGACCGGGTGTTTTGTAACAAGCGCTTGATTCATAAGGGTTTTTTCTAGATTCCGTAACCGGGGTAACGGTAAAATCGACTGGATTTACAGGTTGCCCATTTTAGTGGCGCCTCCCGAATCTCCCGCCGCCTGATGATTTCAGGCGGTTTGATTGTCCGATTTGATGAATTTGCTCCAATCCTTCAAAGGCCTGTTGGGTCGTGGACTGACGCGTACTGTGCACAGCCTGGCCCGAGGCATCGGTCAGGTCTTGCTGGGTGTGCAACAGGCCCTCGACTGGCTCGATGGTCCGCACCCGGTGGCCACCCGACTCAAGCCAGTGGCGGCCTTCCTGGCCCGTCATCCTCGCAAGATCACGGCCTCCGTTGGCGGCGGCCTGCTCGCTCTGGCTGGCGGTGCTTTTGCCGTGGCCTCTCTGGGGCCCGATCCCGCCGAACTGCCCATCAGCAATTACACCGAATCCGTGTCGGTGCCTTCGCTGACCCGCCAGGCCGAAGCCCTTGACCTGCACGACCTGAAGCTGTTGCGCAGCGACACGACGCGCGCATCGGACTCCCCCGAAAGCCTGCTGCGCCGCTTGGGCGTGGTGGATCCGGATGCTGCACGCTTCATGCGCACGCAGCCCTTGGTGCGGGATGCGCTCAGCCGCGCCGGCAGGTCTGTTTCTGCCGAAACCACCGACCAGCAGCAACTCACCCAACTGACCGTGCGCTGGCTGCGCAGCGACACCGACACCCAGTTCCAGCGCCTGGTGCTGGAACGCGGAGAAAACGGTCTGACGGCACGCATCGAGACCGTGCCGATGACTGCCAGCATCCGTGTGTCCGGTGGCACTGTTTCCAGTTCCTTGTATGCCGCCTCCGACGAGGCCCGCCTGCCCGACACCGTCATCAACCAGCTGACCGATATCTTCTCCAGCCAGATCGACTTTCACCGCACCTTGCGCAAGGGCGCCCGTTTCGGCGTGGTTTACGAGGTTCTGGAAGCCGATGGGGAGCCCCTGCGCACCGGCAAGGTGCTGAGCGCCGAATTCGTCAACGGCGACAAGACCTACCAGGCCGTGTGGTTCCAGGAGCCTGGCCAAAAAGGCAGCTACTACAGTCTGGATGGCAAGAGCCTGCGCCGCGCCTACCTGGCGGCACCGGTCGCTTATTCGCGCAAGACCAGCGGTATGGGCATGCGCCTGCACCCCATTTTTCAGACCATGCAGGTGCACAAGGGCGTCGACTATGCCGCACCGAGCGGCACCCCCACCTACACCGTCGGGGATGGCGTGGTCGAATTCGCGGGCGTGCAGGGTGGCTACGGCAACACGGTCATCGTGCGCCATGCCAACAACCACAGCACGGTCTACGCCCACTTGAGCCGCATCCAGGTCCGCAAGGGTCAGAGCGTGACACAAGGCCAGGTGATTGGCGCCGTGGGTTCCACCGGCTGGTCTACAGGTCCGCATCTGCACTTCGAGTTCCGCGTCAATGGTGTCTACACCGATCCGCAGCGCATCATCCAGCAGGCCCAGAGTACCCCCATCAGCCCGGCGGCTCGCTCGGCTTTTGTGCGTCAAGCCGATGCCGCGCGCCTGCAGCTGGCCGCGGCTGGCCAGATGCGGGACGGCAACGAGCAGTGATCTCGGCCTTTGTGGCCCGTTGGTCTTCATGATGGCCCCAGCGCTCTACATCGGACTGATGTCGGGCACCTCTCTGGATGGTGTGGACGGGGTGCTGGTGGCCATTGATGCCACGGGTCAGGTGCATGTGATGGCCCATGCGTCCACCCCTTTCGAGAGCGGGCTGCAAGCCTCACTGCTCTGCCTGAACCAAAGCGGTCCAGACGAGTTGCACCAGGCTTCGCTGGCAGCCAACGGCCTGGCCCGCACCTATGCGGCCGTCGTGGCACAGTTGCTGGCCGACACAGGCACAGCGGCCTCCGGCATCACCGCGATTGGCGCCCACGGCCAAACCGTGCGTCACCAGCCACTCTTGCACGACGGCACGGGCTACACATTGCAACTGAACAATCCGGCTTTGCTGGCCGAGCTCTGTGGCATCGATGTGGTGGCTGACTTCCGCACACGCGATCTGGCAGCTGGCGGCCAGGGCGCTCCTCTGGTTCCGGCGTTTCACCATGGGGTTTTCGGCCGAGCAGACGCCACCGTGGCCGTCCTCAACATCGGTGGCATTTCCAATCTGAGCGTGCTGACACCCACAGGGGATGTGCGCGGCTGGGACTGCGGCCCGGGCAACGCCCTCATGGACCATTGGTGTCGTCTGCACACAGGTCAAGCCTTTGACCGGGACGGCGCATGGGCCGCCTCTGGACAAGTGCTGCAGCCCCTGCTTGCGCGTCTGCTGCAGGAAGACTATTTGCAACAGCCACCACCCAAAAGCACCGGGCGTGACCTGTTCAATCCTGCCTGGCTCTCCTCAAAACTCGGTGGTTTGCCAGAGAACACGCGCCCTCAGGACATTCAGGCCACACTGACCGCATTCACTGCGCAGGCCTGCATTCGTGATGTGCTGCAGCATGCGGCAGGGGCAAGGGAACTGATCGTGTGCGGTGGCGGAGCGCTCAACCTGGAATTGGTGCGCCAGTTGCAGCGCGGGCTGTCTGGGCAAAAGGTGGTGAGCAGTGAGGAACGCGGCTTGCCGCCCCTGCAAGTCGAGGCGGCGGCATTTGCCTGGCTGGCGCACAAGTGCGTGCGCCGTGAGCCGGCCAGCCTGCCAAGCGTCACGGGCGCCAGAGGCGCCCGTGTGCTGGGGGCAATCTACCCCCGCTGAGCGGTTTGCGGGCTTGGCTGCAATCGGCCTCAGACCGAGAAGGACGAGCCGCAACCGCAGGTGGTCGTGGCGTTCGGGTTCTTGATCACGAACTGGGCACCTTGCAGGTCTTCCTTGTAGTCGATTTCGGCACCCACCAGGTATTGGTAGCTCATGGCGTCAATCAGCAGGGACACGCCGTTCTTGGTCATGGTGGTGTCATCATCGTTGACGATCTCGTCAAAGGTGAAGCCGTACTGGAAGCCGGAGCAGCCACCACCCTGCACGAACACGCGCAACTTCAGATCCGGGTTGCCTTCTTCGGCAATCAGGTCCGCCACCTTGGCCGCCGCGCTGTCGGTGAACAGGATCGGGGCGGGCATTTCGGTCTGGATGTTTTCAGCAACTGCGCTCATGGGGAATCTCCGGTAACTGGCAAATAGTATAGCGTCGCACTGGGTTATTGACGCTCCTCCCAAAGCAGTACCTCCACTGGCTTTGGGGGTATGCGGCAACAAAAAAGCCGCAACAGCGAACCGTTGCGGCTTTTGGGCAAAGCAGGAAAGCGATTAACGCTTGGAGAACTGCTTGCGACGACGGGCGGAGTGCAGACCGACCTTCTTACGCTCGACTTCGCGGGCGTCACGGGTCACGAAGCCTGCTGCGCTCAGCGCGGGCTTGAGTGCAGCGTCGTAATCAATCAGGGCGCGGGTGATGCCATGGCGGGTGGCACCGGCCTGGCCGGATTCACCACCACCGTGCACGTTGACCTGGATATCGAAAGCTTCGAGGTTGTTGGTCAGTGCCAGAGGTTGCTTGGCGATCATGATGGAGGTTTCGCGACCGAAGTAGGCCGTGATGTCCTTGCCATTCACCGTGATCTTGCCGGAGCCTTTTTTCAGAAACACGCGGGCGACGCTCGATTTGCGACGGCCGGTGCCATTGTTCCATTCACCAATCATGTGTCCGCTCCTTAGATTTCCAGAGCCTTGGGCTGCTGGGCGGTGTGCGGGTGCTCGCCGCCCCCATACACCTTCAGCTTCTTGATCATGGCGTAGCCCAGAGGACCCTTGGGCAGCATGCCCTTGACGGCCTTCTCAAGCGCGCGGCCAGGATGCTTGGCTTGCAGGTCACGGAAGTTGGTTTCGTAAATGCCACCGGGGAAGCCGGAATGACGGTAGTACTTCTTGTCCAGGGACTTGGTACCGGTCACTTTGAGCTTGGAAGCATTGATGACAACGATGAAATCACCGGTGTCGACGTGAGGCGTGTAAATGGCCTTGTGTTTGCCGCGCAGACGGAGAGCAACTTCGCTGGCTACTCGTCCGAGGACCTTGTCGGTCGCGTCAATCACAAACCACTCATGCACGACCTCAGCGGGTTTT
>Ga0255196_1000048_pt1 | contig 34791 bp, 26 predicted proteins | sample Miss_Law_RepA_8h_FD_183637 | JGI IMG/M metagenome (GOLD analysis project Ga0255196, IMG submission 183637) | Freshwater microbial communities from Mississippi River, Louisiana, United States - Miss_Law_RepA_8h | ecosystem: Environmental > Aquatic > Freshwater > River | place: USA: Louisiana... | reverse complement strand
CAAGATTCGCTCACGCATCCTGCGGGCCACAAAAATTCCCACCTGCGTCGGCATCGGTCCGACCAAGACTCTGGCCAAGTTGGCCAATCACATTGCCAAAACTGCCGAACGCAAACCTGGCAGCTATCCGAGTCACCATGCACAGGTGTGCCACCTCGGCGCAATGAGTGAACAGGAACGCCAGGCACTGCTGCAATCGACTGAGGTTGGAGAGGTGTGGGGAGTAGGGCGCCGAATTGGGGCGCAGTTGCAAGAAGCAGGCATTCGCACGGTCTGGGACTTGGCGCAAATGGATCCGAGCGTGGCCCGTCAACGTTGGTCGGTGGTGCTGGAGAAAACCGTGCGCGAGCTGCAAGGCACGCCATGCTTCACCTTTGAGGATCAGCCGCCACCCAAGCAGCAGATTGCCTGCACGCGCAGCTTTGGCCACCCAGTGACAGGCTTGGTGGAGTTGCAGGAGGCCATCACGGCATTTGCTTGTCGCGCTGCCGAGAAACTGCGACAGCAGGACGGTCACGCTGGTGTGGTGATGGTTTTCATCCGAACCAGCCCGTTTCGCCAGCAGGACGCCCAGTACAGCGGCTACCGACTGTTTAAGTTGCTGGAGCCCACCAGCGACAGCGCCAAGATCACTCAAGGAGCCTTGGCGGTGCTGCGGACCATTTACAAGCCTGGTTTCAATTACGCCAAGGCTGGGGTGATGCTGATGGAGTTGAGTCCTGCCAGCCGGCATCAGTTCAGCCTGGACTTGGGGCCGGAGCCCGATGAATGCCGGGGACGGCTGATGACGGCGATGGATGCGCTCAACAAACGCTTTGGCAAGGGTACGCTGGCGCTGGGGACGGCAGGGTTTGCGAATGCACCCAAGCAATGGGCCATGAAGCAAGAGCGGCGCACGCCTCGCTACACCACGCGCTGGGATGAGTTGCTGATGGTTAAGTGTTGAGGCTGGCGCTGTGGGAGTGCAAGTCATCGAACTGCACGACCTGTAGTGACAAGGTGCCGGTAGTGTGAAGGGGGCGATCAACCGAAAAAGCAGCCGTATGTGTCCAACTCGATGATGTCGAGTGCTTCTTCAAGCCCACAGGCAGCTGAGGCTGGCTCGTAAGACTCCCACTTTCCTGTCTGGCGCATCCAGTAGATGTGCCAGAGCTCGGTGGATTTAACGTAGCGGAACTTGGCAAACGGTCTGCGAGTCGTCTGGCCGGGTTGCCCTCGCCAAAGCGGCCTTACCTCGAAAATCGTCACGGACTGTCCATCGACCTCGTAGTCGTGGTCAACCTGCTTTTTGAGTTCAGGAGGGACCTTGTCCAAGCACCATTGGCCAATGGTCAAGTCAATGTCCCCAAGGTCTTCTATGCTGAATGCCATGATCGTGAGAGGTGATTTCAGAATTTTGCCATCTCAAGGCTCATGGCCTGAGCCTAGCGGTGGCCACATAATTGAACCCAATGGACTCCTCGACCCTGGATTACTACTCTGCCAATGCGAATGATGTCGCCCAACGTTACGAGGCGGCGCAGAGTTCATTGGGGGGACGATTTGCCACGGCTTTTGCGCCTGGCGGCCGCGTTCTGGACATAGGTTGTGGCTCGGGTCGCGACTTGGCTGAGTTGGGCCGTCAAGGCTTTCAGCCATTTGGGCTGGATGGGACTCCGGAGTTTGTCCAACTGGCCCAAGAGTTCCACCCTGAACTCAAGGGGCGAGTCATTCAAGGACTGCTGCCGGATTTCCCGGTGCCGTTTGGCGGTGAATTTGATGGGGTTTTGTGCTGCGCCGTGCTGATGCACATCGACTCCACGGAATTGTTCAATGCCGCGCTGTCGATCAAGCGATGCCTCAAGGTCAATGGCCGCCTGCTGATTTCTGTTCCCACCCAGCGCTCGGACACGGGAGGCGGTGAGCGGGATGCAAATGGCCGCCTCTTCAAAACCTATCCCCCAGGCTACCTGCGGCTCATCTTTGAACGTCTCGGTTTCAGCCTGATCGACCAATGGGGTAACTCGGATGCCATGAACAGGCAGGGTATCGAATGGGTGTCCTTGCTGTTTCAGCTTAAGTCTGGCGCCAACACCCGGCCCATCGACCAGATCGAAGGTGTGCTGAACCATGACAAGAAGAGCGCCACCTACAAATTCGCGCTTTTCCGGGCACTGGCGGAAATCGCCACCCAAAGCCCGAACAGCGTGACATGGCTTGCTGACGGTCAAGTGGGCTTGCCGGTGCGGTACGTGGCTGAGAAGTGGTTGCAGTATTACTGGCCGTTGGTCGAGTCGCGCACCTTCATTCCCCAGCTCAACGGTGAGCGGCCTGATGCTGACAAGCCGATCAAGTTCCGTAAGCACCTGCATGCCTTGGTCCAGCGTTACGCCAAAGCGGGTGGCTACAGCGGATTCAGGATTGAGCGCAACAAGGGGCTGCTATCCCCGGACACCCAGAAGCTGTTGCGCGCCCTGATGGCGGACATCGAGGACGCGATCGTGAAAGGTCCGGTGGTCTTCGCCGGGGGGGCGCTAATCACCGGGCGGGTATTTGGATATGACGCCAAGACTCGACAAATCCTGATCCCCAACGATTTGTGGATCGAGCTGAGCCACCTGGGTTATTGGGTGAGCCAGGCCGTCATCCTTCAATGGGCGGAAAAGACCACCAAGTTGGGGGAGGGCATTGACGTTGCCACCGTGGTCAATCTCCTCCTGGAAAAGGAGGACGAGCGCAGCACCGTCGAAGCCAGAAAGCTGTTTTCAGGTCTGGATCGGCTGGAATGTGTCTGGACTGGCTCCACCTTGAGGGAGAACTTTGACGTGGACCATGTCATCCCGTTCGATCTTTGGCACAACAACGATGTTTGGAACCTGCTGCCAGCATCCAAGACCGCTAACAGCAAGAAGAGCAACAAACTCCCGTCCACCGAAATCTTACGTTCCCGGAAGGACTGCATCGTGGGGTACTGGGAGCTACTCCGAGGCAAGAACAGTCAGCGTTTCGATACGGAAGCTGAAACGTTGCTTGTGTTGCCAACTGATAACTGGCAAAACGCCCTATACGGACAAATGTGCAACGCGATTGAAGTCACGGCTCTTCAACGAGGAGTTGGTCGTTGGCCGAAAGAAAATTGAATTCTTGTATCTATATGCGTTAAGATTGCGCTACCGTTGTAGCGGTACTGTTGCACGCGTTCCCTTCACACGGCAGGGGTCACATGTTCGATCCATGTATCACCCACCATATAAATCAACGAATCAGCCACCTCAGGGTGGCTTTTTCGTTTCTTGGTGGGAAAAAAGTGTGGCATCACTGGCTGATGCCAGAAACTTGTGGCGGGTGAGCTCGGGGTCGTTGTCTAGAGAACCGGCACCAGCCCAGATGTCACTTTCTTTGTTATATCCAATGTCCAGGACTTCTTTGTGATCGCCATCGAGACACTTCGTCAGCATACGCTTGTGGGCTTGGAGCTCCTGGGAACCGCTGCTTTCGCTGTCTCGGGCGTGCTGGCGGCCATGCGCAAACGCATGGATGTTGTTGGCATCTGCGTTTGCGGGTTTCTTGCCGCCTTTGGCGGCGGCACGTTGCGCGATGTGCTGATCGATCGCCGTCCCTTTTTCTGGGCTGAGCACCAAGTGGTTTTGCTGGGGGTGTTGCTGCTGTGCCTGGCATGCGCCACCTTTCTCAAACGCCATGACCTGGAAAGCAGCGAGAAACTGCTTGCTGTTCCTGACGCCTTGGGACTGGGTTTGTTTTGTACCACTGGGCTGCATTTATCCTGGACCTTGGGTCAACCACCAGCGGTGGCCATCATGATGGGGGTCATCACAGGGACTTTTGGCGGCGTGCTCCGCGACTTGGTTTGCAACGAGATTCCCAGTCTCTTTCGTGATCATCGCCCATACGCTGTGTGCGCGTTAGTTGGGGGTGTTGTGTACGCCGTATTGACGTGGTTCGGCGCTTCCGAATGGATAGCCGTGGCGGCATGCATATTGGTCACCACCGGAATGAGGCTGCTGACGCTTTGGCTTGACTGGAAGTTGCCTTCCGTCGATGCCGATTGAGCGACGGTAAACGCGGCCAATGGGTGCTTGATGCGGCTCGGGTAAAAACAAGCTCCTTGTGATCAGCCAAACCGATCCGTTTTCTGTGGCCGCGATGTTCAATTCTCTACCGCGCGGGCCTTGTCCATCAGGAAGTCGATGCAGGTGCGTACCGCCCGGGTCTGGTGCCGGTTGGGCAGGTACAGCAGGTACATGTTGGTGCCGAAGATGCTCAGGCGGTAGTCGTTGAGCGCGGTCAGCACCTCTCCACTGGCGATCACGTCCTCCACCACATAGTCGGGCACCAGCCCGATGCCCAGACCAGCCAGGATGCCTTGACGCAGGAAGGGGTAGTGGTCCGAAATCAGGGTGGGGGCCAGCATGATCTCCTCGCGCTCGCCTTGCCGGTAGCCGCGCAATGACAGGTGCCGCCCCACCACGTTGGCGGTGATCAGCGGCTGGGTGCGCAGCTGGGCCAGCTCGGTGGGCAGGCCATGCGCTGCCACGTAGGCTTGCGAGGCGCAGGCCAGGTAACGCACGGTGCCGAACTCGCGCGCCACCATTTGTGGCGGCGGCTCGGGCAGGATGCGGATGGCAATGTCCACCTCATCACGCAGGTTGTCGATCCGGTTCTCAAACACCACATCCAGCACGATGCCCGGGTACAGGCGCTTGAATTCGACCAGCCAGTCCGACATCACCATCTGTCCATAGCCGCTGGGCACGCTCAGGCCCACTCGCCCTTGCAGGCCCTGGCCCAGGTTGCTGATGGTTTCCTGCGCGGCCACGATCTCGTTGCGGATCGAGCGCCCGTGTTCATAGAGGCGCCAACCCACTTCGGTGGGCTCCACGCGGCGGGTGGTGCGTCGCACCAGCTGCACGCCCACGGATTTTTCCAGCTGGCTGAGGTGGTAGCTGACGTTGGCGCGCGTCATCTTCAGCTTGCGCGCCGCCTGGCTGAGGTTGCCGGCGTCGATGATGTCCACCAGCAGGGTCAAATAGGCAAGATCGAGACTCATGTGTCAATTTTATTTGACACTCTGTCAACGGATGATGTGATTGTCAATCCAATCTTTCCAAAAGAGAATCCCGGCCAGCCAATGGCTTCGGCCTAATTGATTTTGGAGATTCGTGTGAGCCCTTCTTCCGTTCCCGGTACCGCCGCCGTCCGCACCCAGCACGAGGGTGACATCCTGGTGGTCACCATTGACCATCCCCCGGTCAACGCCCTCAATGTGGACGTGCGCCGGGGTCTGCTGGATGCCGTGCAACAGGCACAGGCCGATGCCCGGGTGCGCGCCGTGCTGATCGTGGGCGCGGGCCGCGCCTTCATCGCCGGTGCGGACATTCGCGAATTTGGCAAACCGCCGCTGCCGCCCAGCCTGCCCGAGGTGTGCAACGGCATCGAAGCCTGCACCAAGCCCGTCATTGCCGCCATCCACGGCCCGGCCCTGGGCGGAGGGCTGGAAATCGCCATGTCTGCCCACTACCGGCTGGCGCTGGGCGATGCCCGACTGGGTTTGCCCGAAGTGCAGCTCGGTCTGCTGCCGGGTTCGGGCGGCACGCAGCGCGCCCCTCGCCTGATGGGCCTGCGCCCCGCGGTGGAGCTGATGCTCAGCGGCCGCCACATGGGCGCCAGGGAAGCGCTGGGCGTCGGCCTCATTGACCGCCTGGCCGAAGGCAGCGATGTCCGCGCGGCCGGTCTGGCTTACGTCAAGGAGCTGCTGTCTGCTGGCGTTGGCGTGCGTCGCACCCGTGATCTGGACACGCTGTTCCGCGACAAGGCCGAATCGCTGGCCACGCTGGAAGCCCTGCGCAGCGAGACCGTCAAAAAGTCACGCGGCCTGTTCTCCCCGCTCAAGGTGATCGAGGCGGTGCAGGCCGGTCTGGACCTGCCGTTTGACGAAGCCCTGAAATTCGAGCGCCAGCTGTTTTTGCAGTGCATCGACAGCCCTCAGCGCGCCGGTCTGATCCATGCTTTCTTTGCCGAGCGCGAAGTCGTCAAAGTGCCCGAAGCTCAAGCCGCCAAACCGCGCGCCATCGCATCGGTGGGCGTGGTGGGTGGCGGCACCATGGGCGCGGGCATTGCGGTGTCGGTGCTCGACGCCGGCCTGAGCGTGACCATGGTGGAGCGCGACGACGCGTCGATCGCGCGTGGCCGCGCCAATGTGGAAAAGGTGTACGACGGCCTGGTGGCCAAGGGCCGCATGACGCCCGAGGCCAAGGCGGCCGTGATGGCCCGTTACACCGGCAGCACCCAATACGAATCACTGGCCTCGGTGGACCTGGTGATCGAGGCCGTGTTTGAAGACCTGGGCGTCAAGCAGGCGGTGTTTGCCGAACTCGACCGGGTCTGCAAGCCCGGCGCGGTGCTGGCCACCAACACGTCTTACCTGGACATTGATGCCATCGCGGCGAGCACTTCGCGACCGCAGGACGTGATCGGCCTGCACTTCTTCTCGCCAGCCAATATCATGAAGCTGCTGGAAATCGTCGTGCCCGCCAAGGTGAGCGCCGACGTGGTGGCCACCGCGTTCGAACTGGCCAGGAAGCTCAAGAAAGTGGCGGTGCGCGCTGGTGTGTGCGATGGCTTCATCGGTAACCGCATCCTGGCGGTGTACCGCGCCGCGGCCGACCACATGATGGAAGACGGCGCTTCGCCCTACGAGATCGATGCGGCGGTGCGGGACTTCGGTTACCCCATGGGCCCCTTCCAGGTGTCGGACCTGGCCGGTGGCGACATCGGCTGGGCCACGCGCAAGCGCCGTGCCGCCACCCGCGATCCGAAAGCCCGTTATGTGCAGATCGCCGACCGCATCTGCGAGCGCGGCTGGTTCGGCCAGAAGACCGGCCGCGGTTACTACCTGTACCCGCAGGGCGAGCGCGTGGGCCAGCCCGATCCCGAAGTGCTGGCCATCATCGACGCCGAGCGCCAGCGCGCCGGCATCACCCCACGCACGTTCACGCCCGAGGAGATCATGCGCCGCTACATGGCCGCCATGGTCAATGAAGGCGCTAACGTGGTGGCGCAAGGCATTGCGCTTCGCCCGCTCGATGTGGACGTGACTTTTCTGTACGGCTACGGCTTCCCGCGCCACCGCGGCGGGCCGATGAAATACGCCGAAATGGTGGGGCTGGACAAAGTGCTCGACGACATCCGCGAGTTCGCCAAGGAAGACCCGCTGTTCTGGAAGCCCTCGCCACTGCTCGAACGCCTGGTGGCCGAAGGCAAGAACTTCGACAGCCTGAACCGCCTTTGAGTCACCTCTGACCCACCCGTTTTCAGTTTTCAAGGAAAGGACACGCCATGCGTGAAGCCGTCATCGTTTCGACCGCCCGTACCCCCCTGGCCAAATCGCATCGGGGTGAGTTCAACATCACCCCCGGGCCCACGCTGGCCTCGTTTGCCGTCAAGGCGGCGGTGCAGCGCGCCGGCATCGACCCGGCCCTGATCGAGGACGCCATCCTCGGCTGCGGTTACCCCGAAGGCATCACCGGCCGCAACGTCGCGCGCCAGGCCATCATCCGCAGCGAGCTGCCGCTGTCGATCGCCGGCACCACCATCAACCGCTTTTGCGCCTCCGGCCTGCAGGCCATTGCCATGGCCGCGGGCCGCATCGTGCTCGACGGTGCGCCCGCCATGATTGCCGGCGGTGTCGAAAGCATCTCGGGCATCCGCTCGCGCGACGATGGCAACTCGGGCATGGACCCCTGGATCCTGGAGCGCAAGCCCGAGCTCTACATGGCCATGATCGACACCGCCGACATCGTGGCCCGTCGCTACGGCATCAGCCGCGAAGCCCAGGACCGTTTCTCGGTGGAGAGCCAGCGCAAGACGGCCGAAGCCCAGGCGGCCGGCCGATTTGCCGATGAGATCGTGCCCTGCACCACGGTGATGGCCGTGACCGACAAGGAAACCGGTGTGGTGAGCCAGCGCGAGGTCACCGTCAGTGCCGACAACTGCAACCGGCCCGGCACCACCTATGAATCGCTGGCCAAGCTGCAACCGGTCAAAGGTCCGGACCAGTTCATCACCGCCGGCAATGCCTCGCAGCTGTCGGACGGCGCTTCGGCCTGTGTGCTGATGGAGGCCGGCGAGGCTTCGCGTCTGGGCCTCAATCCGCTCGGCGCCTTCCGTGGCATGGCCGTGGCCGGTTGCGAGCCCGACGAAATGGGCATTGGACCGGTGTTTGCCGTGCCCAAGCTGCTGCAGCGCCATGGCCTCAAAGTCGACGACATCGACCTGTGGGAACTCAATGAAGCTTTCGCTTCGCAGTCCATCTACTGCCAGCAAAAGCTCGGCATTCCCGATGAGCGCCTGAACGTGAACGGTGGCGCCATTTCCGTGGGCCATCCCTTTGGCATGACCGGCGCACGCCTGGCAGGCCATGTGCTGCTCGAAGGCCGCCGCCGCAAGGCCAGGTACGCCGTGGTGACCATGTGCATCGCCGGTGGCATGGGCGCCGCAGGTCTGTTTGAAATTTTTTGAGGAACGACATGGATCTGAACTTCACCCCCGAAGAAGAAGCCTTCCGCGCCGAGGTGCAGGCCTTTCTGAAAGAGAGGCTGCCCCAGCGCATCGCCCACAAGGTCAAGGCCGGTCAGCGGCTGACCAAGGCCGACCAGGATGAGTGGCACGCCATCCTCAACGAGCGCGGCTGGTACGCCAACCACTGGCCCCAGGCATGGGGCGGCCCCGGCTGGACGCCGGTTCAGAAATTCATCTTCGACCACGAGTGCGCGCTGGCCGGTGGGCCGCGCATTGTGCCCTTTGGTGTGAACATGCTGGGCCCCGTGCTCATCAAGTACGGCAACGAAGCGCAAAAACGTTACTGGCTGCCGCGCATCCTCAGTGGTGAGGACTGGTGGTGCCAGGGCTATTCGGAGCCTGGAGCCGGTTCCGATCTGGCCTCGCTCAAGACCACAGCGGTTCGCCAGGGTGACCATTACATCGTCAACGGCCAGAAAACCTGGACCACCCAGGGCCAGCACGCCAACATGATCTTTTGTCTGGTGCGCACCGACCGCGAAGCCAAGCCGCAGGAAGGCATCAGCTTTCTGCTGGTGGACATGAAGAGCCCCGGCGTGGAGCTGCGCCCGATCCGCACGCTCGACGGCGACCGCGAAGTCAACGAAGTGTTCTTCACCGACGTGAAAGTACCGGTCGAAAACCTGGTGGGTGAGGAGAACAAGGGCTGGACCTGCGCCAAATACCTGCTGACCTACGAGCGCACGGGCATTGCCGGTGTGGGCTTCTCGATGGCGGCGCTCGAAAAGCTCAAGGTGGTGGCCAGCAAGGTGCACCGCAACGGCAAGCCTCTGAGCCAGGACCCGCTGTTTGCCACGCGCATGGCCAAGGTCGAGATCGATCTGGAGAACATGAAGACCACCAACCTGCGCGTGATCGCGGCGGTGGCCGGTGGCGGCGTGCCGGGGGCCGAGAGCTCCATGCTCAAGATCCGTGGCACCGAGATCCGGCAGGAAATCCTGTCCCTGATCCGCCGCGCCATGGGGCCGTATGCGCTGCCCTACATCGAAGAGGCCCAGTACGAAGGCTACGCCGATGAGCCCGTGGGTCCGAAGGAAGCCGCCACGGCGGCTGCCAACTATTTCAATTACCGCAAGCTGTCGATCTTCGGCGGCTCCAATGAAATCCAGAAAAACATCATCTCCAAGATGATCCTGGGACTGTGAGGTTCATGCGATGAATTTCGAACACACCGAAGACCGCCGCATGCTGGCGGATTCACTCAACCGTTTCGTGGCCGAGCAATACGGCATCGAATTCCGTAACCACAACGCCTACGGCGAGCAGGGCTACGCCTCTGAGCGCTGGCAGCAATTTGCCGAGCTCGGCGCCATCGGCGCCCTGTTCCCCGAAGCCGTGGGCGGCTTTGGCGGTGCCGGATTTGACATCGCCGTGGTGTTCGAGTGCCTGGGCCGTGGCCTGGTGACCGAACCTTTCCTGGGGGCACTGGTGGTGGGGCGCGCCATCGCCGCAGCGGGCAACGACGCACAGAAGGCCCGCATGGCCGAACTGATCGAAGGCCGCACCGTGGCCGCATTGGCGCATGACGAACCCGAAGGCCACTATGAACTCGAACGCGTGGCCACCCGTGCCGAGCGCCAGGGCGATGGCTGGGTGATTTCGGGCCGCAAGGCGGTGGTGGTGCACGGCCAGCATGCCCAGCTCTTGCTGGTGTCGGCCCGCACCTCGGGGGCGGTGGACAGTGCCGACGGCATTTCGCTTTTCCTGGTGCCGGGCGATGCGGCGGGTCTGCAGCGCCGCAGCTACAGCCGCATCGACGGCGGCAGTGCCTGCGAGCTGGTGCTCGATCAGGTGCTTGTGGACGCCGGTGCCTTGCTCGGCGCCGAAGGCCAAGGGCTGGCCACGCTGGAGCTGGCCGTGGGCTGCGGTGTGCTGGCCCTGTGTGCCGAGGCCGTGGGTGCCATGGATGTGGCCAAGCAGAGCACGCTCGAGTACCTGCAGACGCGCAAGCAGTTCGGCAAGCCGATTGGCAGCTTCCAGGCCCTGCAGCACCGCATGGCCGATCTGCTGCTCGAAGTGGAGCAGGCGCGCTCGGCCGTCATCAACGCCGCGGCTGCGCTCGATGCCGACCGCAGCACCCGCGAACGCGCGCTGTCGGCGGCCAAGTTCACCATCGGCCGCATCGGCACGCGGGTGGCCGAAGAGAGCATCCAGCTGCACGGCGGCATTGGCATGACCTGGGAACTGCCGCTCTCGCACTACGCCAAGCGCCTGGTCATGATCGACCACCAGCTGGGCGACGAAGACCACCACCTGGCCCGTTACATGGCCCTGGGTGCAGAGGGCTGAAGCCATGGACATGCCACTTGAAGGCGTGCGGGTCCTGGACCTGTCGCGCGTGTTCGCCGGCCCGCTGTGCGGGCAGGTGCTGGCCGACTTTGGTGCCGAGGTCATCAAGGTGGAGCATCCCGGCCGCGGGGACGATACCCGCGACTGGGGCATGCGCATTGGCAAGACCGAAACCACCTACTACAACAGCATGAACCGCAACAAGCGGTCCATCACGGTGGATCTGCAGACGCCCGAAGGTCAAAAGCTGATCCACGACCTGCTGCCGCAGTTCGATGTGGTGATCCAGAACTTCAAGACCGGTGGCGCCGACAAGCTGGGCCTGGGTTACACCCAGCTCAAGGCCATCAGGCCTGACTTGATCTATTGCTCGGTGGCTGGCTACAACAGTGCCGGGCCCGAAGCCAAACGCCCCGGCTACGACCTGGTGATCCAGGGCGAGGCCGGCCTCATGGCCATCAACGGCGAAGCCGGGCAGGACCCGCTGAAGTTCGGCGTGGCGGTGGTGGACATGATGACCGGCATGTACGCCGCCCAGGCGGTGCTGGCGGCCCTGTTCCGGCGCGAGCGCACGGGCCAGGGCCGGCACATCGAGATGTCGCTCTACGACTGCGGCCTCATGGTCACCGGCTACTACGGCCTGGACGCCATGCTGCTGGGCCACGATCCCAAGCGCTACGGCAATGCCCACCCGTCGATCGTGCCCTATGGCATGTTCGAGGCGGCGGACGGTCCGCTCATCATCGCGGTGGGCAACAACAGCCAGTTCGACAAGTTCTGCCGTGAGGTGGTGCTGCGCCCCGACATCGTGGAGGACCCACGCTACGCCACCAATGTGGAGCGTGCCAAAAACCGGCTCACGCTGCTGCCCATGATGACGGAACTCATCCGCACCTTCCCCCGCGACGTGCTGCTGCAGCGCCTGAGCGCGGCAGGCATTCCCTGCGGCAAGGTGGCTGGTCTGCACGAAGCGCTGACCAGCGAGCGCACCCGCCAGGGTGGCCTGCTGCAGGAGCTGCCGCACCCCGTGGCGGGCAGCACCCATGTGTTTGCACCGCCCTACCGGCTCGACGGCGAGCGTCTGCCGATCCGCAACGCGCCCCCCACGCTGGGTGAAGGCACGCGCGAGATGCTGCAGAAATTGCTGCAACTGTCCGAGCAGGAACTGCAGGCCTTGCAAGCCAAGGGTGTGCTGACGCTGCCCGCATCGACCGAACATTGACCTTTTTTTCAGGAAGCACGTCCATGAACATTCTTCAATTCACCCGCCGCGCCCTGCTGGGCGCCTTGTTGCCGCTGGTGGCGACCGCGACCCTGGCCGACACCTGGCCGAGCCGCCCCATCAAGCTCATCGTGCCTTTCCCCGCCGGGGGGCCGACCGACACCGCCTCGCGGATCCTCGGCCAGAAACTGGCCGAGCGGCTCAAGCAGCCCGTGGTGGTGGAAAACAAGGCCGGTGCCTCCGGCTCGATCGCCGCCAGGCAGGTCATGGACAGCCCGGCCGATGGCTACACCCTGATGATGCTGGCCACGCCCACGCTGCTGGCACCCCACATGTACAAGAAAGCCGGCTACGACACGGTGAAAAACTTCACGCCCGTGGCCACGGTCTATGACCTGCCGATCGTCGTGGTGGTCAACCCCAGCCTGATGCCCACCGTGACCGATGTGCAGCGGCTGATCACCTACGCCAAGGCGCAGCCCGGTCAGCTCAACTACACCAGCTCCGGCCCGGGCAGTTTCGGCCACCTGAGCATGGAGCTGCTCAAGGAGCTGGGCCAGTTCGACATGCGCCATGTGCCCTACAAGGGCGGCGTGCCGGCCATCACCGACACCATCGGTGGCCAGGTGCCCGTGATGTACGCCGACCTGGTGGCGGCCTTGCCGCACATCCAGTCGGGCAAGCTGCGTGCGATCGCTGTGGGCTCGCCGCAGCGCGTGGCCATGCTGCCGCAGGTCAAGACCATTGCCGAGCAGGGCTTCAAGGGCTTTGACGCCGTGTCCTGGGGTGGCTTGCTGGCCCCCTTGGGCACACCCAAAGACGTGGTGGCCCGCATCGACAAGGAAGTCGGCGAGATCCTGGCCGACAAATCGGTTCAGGAGAAATTGCTGACCGCTGGCGCGATTGCCAACTACCAGAGTGCCGACCGCATGGCCGCACGCCTGAAGAACGATTACGACAAATGGGGTCGCGTGATCCGCGACAAAGCCATTGGTGTGGACTGACACAGGAGCATCGAGATGAACATTTTCCGGACGTCGCTTTTCAACCGCCGCGCTGTGCTGGCGGCCGCCTTGAGCCTGGGCGCGGTGAGCAGCTGGGCGCAGGCCTACCCGAGTCGGCCCATCAAGTTGATCGTGCCTTACGCCGCCGGCGGTGCGACCGACATCACGGCACGCACGCTGGGCGAGAAACTCGCCACGCGCCTGGGGCAGCCCGTACTCGTGGACAACCGCGGTGGCGCCGGTGGCGTCACCGGTACCGACCAGGCTTTCAAGTCGCCAGCCGATGGTTACACCTTCCTGGTCTCGCTGGGCACGACCATGCTCATCAACCAGTATCTGTATGAGAAGCTGCCCTACAACCCGCAAAAGGACCAGGCCCTGATCACGCAGATCGCGCTGGCCCCGGTGGTGCTCCTGGTCAATCCGCAGCTGCCGGTTAACACGGCGCCTGAATTGCTGCAGTACATCGAGCGCAACAAGGGCAAGCTGGCCTATGGCTCCTGGGGCATGGGTTCGTACGCCCACCTGGCGGGCGCCTGGCTGTCGGACAACCTCAAAGCCGACATGAACCACGCGGCCTACAAGGGCGAGGCCCCCATGCTGCAGGACCTGGTGGGCGGCCAGATCCAGCTGACCTTTGCCAGCCTGCAATCGGCACGTCCCTACATCGACTCCGGTCGCCTGAAGGTGCTGGCGGTCACCGGCGCGCAGCGCATGCCCGCGTTGCCCAAGGTGCCCACCATGACCGAGCAGGGCATCAAGGACGAGGTGTTTCGCGTGACCGGCTGGGTGGGCATGAGCGCGCCTGCCAAAACGCCGGCCGACGTGGTGGCCCGCGTGGCCACCGAAGTGCGCGCCATCATCGGGCAGCCCGATGTACGCGAGCGCATCCAGCAAATGGGCTTCATTCCGGTGGGCAGTACGCCCGAGGAATTCGCTCTCCAATTCAAGAAGGACGCCCCGGTCTGGGAACGTCTGGTCAAACTCTCTGGCGCCAAGCTCGACTGAGCGGCCCCTCCACACAAAGGTGCAAACATGAAGATTCTGGTTCCCGTCAAACGGGTGGTGGACTACAACGTCAAGGTGCGCGTCAAGAGCGACAACAGCGGCGTGGACATCGCCAACGTCAAGATGAGCATGAACCCCTTTGACGAGATTGCTGTTGAAGAAGCCGTGCGCCTGAAGGAAAAGGGCGTGGCCACCGAAGTGATCGCCGTCTCCTGTGGCGTGACCCAGTGCCAGGAAACCCTGCGCACCGCCATGGCTATCGGCGCGGATCGCGGCATCCTGGTCGAGACGGCTGAAGAGCTGCAGCCCCTGGCCGTGGCCAAGCTGCTCAAGGCCTTGGTCGACAAAGAACAACCAGGCCTGGTGATCCTGGGCAAGCAGGCGATCGACGACGACTGCAACCAGACCGGCCAGATGCTGGCCGCGCTGGCCGACCTGCCGCAGGCTACCTTCGCTTCGAAAGTCGAAGTGGCCGATGGCAAGGCGAATGTGACCCGCGAGATCGACGGCGGCCTGGAAACCCTGTCGGTGTCCCTGCCGGCCGTGGTCACGACCGATCTGCGCCTGAACGAGCCGCGCTATGTGACGCTGCCCAACATCATGAAGGCCAAGAAAAAGCCGCTCGACACCGTCAAGCCCGAAGACCTGGGCGTGGACGTGGCCCCGCGCATCAAGACCCTCAAGGTCATGGAGCCGGCCAAGCGCAGCGCTGGCATCAAGGTGCCCGATGTGGCCACGCTGGTGGACAAGCTCAAGAACGTGGCCAAAGTGATCTAAGGACAAAAAACATGACATCCCTTGTTATTGCCGAACACGACAACGCCTCCATCAAGGGCGCGACCCTCAACACCGTCACAGCCGCCGCTGCCTGCGGCGGTGAGGTCCATGTGCTGGTGGCTGGCCACAACGCTGGCGCCGCTGCACAAGCCGCTGCCCAGATCGCCGGCGTGTCCAAAGTCATCCACGCCGACAGCGAAGCGCTGGCCCATGGCCTGGCCGAGAACGTGGCCGCACAAGTCCTGGCCATCGCTTCCAACTACAGCCACATCCTGTTCCCGGCCACGGCTGGCGGCAAGAATGTGGCCCCGCGCGTGGCGGCCAAGCTGGACGTGGGCCAGATCAGCGACATCACCAAGGTCGACAGCCCCGACACCTTCGAGCGCCCGATCTACGCCGGCAACGCGATTGCCACGGTGCAGAGCACGGACAAGGTCAAGGTCATCACCGTGCGCACCACGGGCTTTGACGCTGCGGCGTCCACCGGCGGCAATGCCACCGTCGAAAGCGCCGCCGCCCAGGCCGACAGCGGCAAGAGCCGCTACGTGGGCAGCGAGATCGCCAAGAGCGACCGCCCCGAGCTGACGGCGGCCAAGATCATCGTCTCCGGTGGCCGCGCCCTGGGCAGCAGCGAGAAGTTCAACGAAGTGATGACGCCGCTGGCCGACAAGCTGGGCGCAGCGATTGGTGCCAGCCGCGCTGCGGTGGACGCGGGCTACGCGCCCAACGACCTGCAGGTCGGCCAGACCGGCAAGATCGTGGCGCCTCAGTTGTACATCGCCGCAGGCATCTCGGGCGCCATCCAGCACCTGGCGGGCATGAAGGATTCCAAGGTGATCGTGGCAATCAACAAGGACCCCGAAGCGCCGATCTTCTCCGTGGCCGACTTCGGCCTCGAAGCCGATCTGTTTGCTGCCGTGCCTGAACTGACCAACGCACTGTGATTTTCAGGGGCGCCCTGCGCCCCGGTCAGGGGATCACGCGCCCGTTTGTGTGCCCATCCCTTGGCGTTGTGCTCCATCGAGATCGTGCGCCGCAGGCAGCCAGCCCGTGAGGGTCTGCACACCGCGTGCGCTCAGGATGGCGTCCACCGTGGCCAGTGCCGTGGCTTCGGCGGCCATGACCGACAAGAGCAGCACATCCGCCGGACTGTTTTCGGTGCCAGTGGCTATGGCAAACAGGGTGTCCCCGTCAAAAGGGGTGTGCACCGGGCGGATGCTTCGGGCCAGACCATCGTGCCCGCTCATGGCCAGGCGTCGGGCCTGGGCCTTGTCCAGGCGGGCATTGGTGCCCACCACGCCGATCGTGGTGTGGGTACCGGGCACTGGCGGTTGGAGGCGCTGGCCGCCAAGCATGGCGCGTTCGCTGCCCAGCAGCTGCCGGCCATGCTCCGTGCGCGCACCGGCCAGCAGGCGGCCGCTGCCCGGATCGGTCACATCGCCCACGGCGTTGCAGGCGACCATGGCCGCGACCACCCAGGGACCGACACACACGCTGGCGTGGCCGATGCCGCCTTTCATGGCGCGTTCCGGTCCGAAGAGCTTGCCCACCGTGGCGCCCGCGCCGGCGCCCACGTTGCCCGAGGCCGGAGTCGTTGCACTGGCTGCTTCGCAGGCCGCGTAACCCGCCTGTGCATCGGGGCGTGCATGCGCCTCATCGCCGGGCCGCACCAGCGGCAGGTCAAACAGCACCGCGGCGGGCACGATGGGCACCACCCCGTGGGGCGTGGCAAAGCCGATGCCACGCTCCTCGAGCCAGCGCATGACGCCGCTGGCCGCATCCAGGCCAAAGGCGCTGCCGCCGCACAAGGCAATGGCATGCACTTTCTCGACCAGGTTGGACGCATCGAGCAGGTCGGTTTCGCGGGTGCCGGGGGCGGCGCCGCGCACGTCGACCGCCGCCACGGCCCCTGCGCGGGCCAGCACCACGCTGCAACCGCTCAGGCGCTGGCTCAGGGTGTGCTGTCCGATGTCGAGGCCGGGCACATCGACCAGGCTGCCTTGGCGGTGTGTGTGCGTCATGCGGGATTCCGTTGTGAAGGGGAGGGGAGTGCGCGGTCACGCAGACCTGCAGCCCAGAGGGCTTGCAGCGACAGCGACAGGCCCAGAAACCCGGCCAGCGCCCACAGCTGGCTGTGCAGCCCCCAGCCCAGCCATGGGGGCAAAAGCAGCAGCAGGGCCTGCACCGCATTGATGCCCAGGCACTGCCGGGTGTAGATCACCGATCGGCCGTGCTGGAACGGTCGGTGCGAGACCGCGGCCACCAGACAGGCGCCGATTTGCCAGAGGGCGACTGGCCACAGGTAATCGGCCAGCGGTGCCCAGGCCGCAGACAGCCAGCCCGCCTGCAGGGCCAGACCCGCCACCAGGCACACCATGGCGACGCCGGTGGCCCCGGCCAGGGCCGCCAGCCAGGAGCCAGGGCGTTGCGCCTGCGGCCGGCTGAGCACCACCTGAGCCCAGGCCGTGCTCACCAGCGCCGGAATGAAACCGGTCACGCGCAGCAGGATCAGCAGGCAGCCGGCCTGTGCGCTGCCGTAAACCGACGCCCAGTGCGCGGCCAGCATCGTCGCCACCGCCACATCGCTGAGGGTGTGGATGAATTTGAGCCGGTCGCTGCGCAGATCACCCTGCATGGCCGTGGCCGGTGTGACAGGCGTGCTCGGTGCCCGCAGCACAGGCAGCAGCCAGAGGGCGCCGGCGGCATAGCCGATCAGGGCCGCTGCGCTCAACAGATGGCTGCTGCGCCAGTCCATCCAGAGTGCGCCAGCGGCCGCCAGAGCGGCCGCCAGCACCGGCGGCAGCATGCGTACACCCGCAATCGAGAGCGGCGCGTGGATGCGCAGGCTCAGGCTTTGTGCCAGCAGCCAGCCCATCTGAACCAGGGCGATCGCTGCTGCCCAGAGCATGGTGCTCAGCCAGGGGGACGTGCCGCCGCTGGCCCACACGGCGGCCAGCAACGCCACCGGCGCCAGCCAGCCCCAGCGCCGAAGGCTGGCCTGCCAGGCCTGACGGGCCGCGGGCAGGGCACTCAGGTGCTGGTTGGCGAGCAGGCTCACCGGGCTTTGCGCCAGGGCGAGGGTGGACCAGCCAAAGGCCAGCTGTGCGATCACGGAAAACACGCCCACGGCCTGGGGCTCGAACAGCTTGAGCAGGAACAGCGCCATCAGGGCCTGTGCGGCCAGAGAGACCAGACTGCCCAGGGCTGCGGGGACGGTGCCGCCGCGCAGGAAGGTGCGATCCGTCATGAACCCTCCTCGGTCAGTCCCAGGGCGTGCCAGACGTTCATGCGGGCCAGTCGGTCCGACCAGACCAGGCTTTGCAGGTGGGATCGGTCCTGCAACGGTGCGGGCACCTGCGCCAGGGCCTGTGCCCAGCGCTCGGGCAGGCGCAGGTCTGCCAGCAGCTGGACACGGTCCGGGTATTGCGCGGCAACCCTGCGCGCCCAAGGGTAGTCGTTGCTCAGGACGGGCAGACCCACGGCCAGGTATTCGAGCACCTTGGTGGAGGTCTGCATGGACAGCGGCAGGCGATCCGGCATCAGGTTCAGTCCGGCACGTGCGCGCAGCAGCTGGGTTGGAACTTCAGACTGGGGGATGCGGCCGGTGCAGCGGACGCCTGGCGTCAGGCGCAGAACACCCTCGAGGTCCGCAGGCACCTGACCGATCAGCAGCAGTTTCAGTCCGGCTTGCGAGATGGCCTGCAGCACGGGCAGGAAACCGCGCAGACGGCTCATCTCGCCCAGGTAGACCAGATCGTGGTCTGGCGCATCGGGCGGGCGGGCCTCCAGGAAGGCGGCTGGCACGCCCATGTCGCGCAGGCTGTCCGGCACGCCATCGTCAAAGCCCATGCGCTCGCGCACCCATTCGCTGAGGAAGACGCGGTGGTCCGGGCGCGGATGCTGCCAGCGTTTGAGCCGGTCTTTCAGGCCGGGCAGGCGGCCGACGCTGGCCGAGGCGTATTCATGCACCTGCAGGCTGCGGCGCAGGCGGTGGCTGTGGTGTGCACTGACGCGACCGCAGATCCACCACACGATGTCGGCATCCACAGGCACCGTGGCCGGATCGCTGTGCCGCTGGCTGCGGTGCCCCAGTTGGCTCAGATGGGCTTCGTAGGCGGCCAGCTCGGGCATGTAGGCTGTGCCGGCATGCACGAAGTGCACCGTCCTGACGCTGCCAGGGCGGGCTTGTCGCATGCAGCGCAGCAGCTGCTCGTGCCATTGTCGGGTGAAGACGCGACGGGGGTGTCGCCGGGCAAGAGATTCGGCCTGGCTGCGGCGCTGCGCACCCGGGGTTTGCAGCGCACGCTGCACCGTGTCGGCCAGACTGCGCGGATCGTCGGTCGGCGCCAGCCATGCGCTGGCCTGTGGCCCCAGCATTTCCTGCAGTGCCGGCAAAGGGGTGGCCAGGCACGGCACGCCTGCGGCGAGTGATTCGAGCGCCACCATGGGGTAGCCTTCGTAGGCCGAGCACAGCAAGGTGGCCTGCCAGTGGCGGTAAGTGTCCGCGGTAACGGTTTGCGCGCCGGCAAAGTGCACACGGGCCGGTCGATCGCCCTGCGCCAGCAGACCGAGCGTGGCGGCCTGCTGTTGCAGCTCGGGCAGCAGGGGGCCGTCGCCCACCAGGGTCAGGTGGTGGTCTTCGGGCAGGTGCGTGAGCATCTGCAGCAGCAAGCCAGGGCGTTTTTCGGCCGACAGGCGTCCGACAAAACCCAGCGCGACGCCCCTCTGTGCTGCGGGGAGCTCGGTATCCACGGTGTCGGGTGCCGGGTTGTGGATGACGGCCTGCAAGGGCAATGTGGCGGCCGGGATAACTTGCTGCAGGCTGGTCTGTGAGGTGCGCGAGGCAAACACCAGCAGATCGGCCATGTGCACCGTCCAGCGCAGCAGGCGCCGCTTGAACCAGGATGCGGGTTGCTGATGCAGCACCTCGGCCAGCGGGCCATGCACCCAGACCACGCTGGGGCGGTGGGTGAGCTGACCCAGCAGCACGGCCCAATACGCGGGGCTGAAATTATTCGAAGCCACCAGCACCTGGGCCTGACGGGCCTGCGACAGCAGCTTCAGAAAGCCCGGACGTCCCTGGCGCACATTCACCGTGTCGATCTGCCAGCCCAGCGCTGGCAGATCCTGCTGCAACAGATCGAGCAGGGTGTGGACCCCTCCGTGGCCCTGTTCTTCGGTCAGCAGCAGTGCGCGGCGTGGCATGGGGTTTCTTTCAGCGGGCACCCTGGCCGGTGAGCACCGTGCGCAGGGTTTTGGCCAGGATCAGCAAGTCCATGGCCAGACTGTAGTGCGTGACGTAGTACAGGTCGTAACTGAGTTTGACGGCGGTTTCCTGTGCGCTGGCCGCGTAGCCTTGCTGCACCTGGGCCCAGCCGGTCAGGCCGGGGCGCACCAGATGGCGATAGGGGTAGCTGGGAATGTCCTGCGCAAACTGCGCGACGAAGGCGGTCTGCTCCGGACGCGGCCCGATCAGGCTCATGTCGCCGCGCAGCACATTCCACAGTTGGGGGATCTCATCGAGCCGGCTCTTGCGCAGAAAAGCACCCAGCCGGGTGATGCGCGGATCACGTTCGCCGGCAAACTGCGGCGTGTCCAGTGCCACATGGCGCATGCTGCGGAACTTGTGGATGCGAAACGGCCGGCCTTGTAGGCCGGTGCGCCACTGGCTGAAGAGGGCCGGGCCGGGGCTGTCCAGGCGCACCGCCAGCGCCACCAGCGCGGCCAGCGGCAGCCACAGCGGCAGCGTGAGCAGCACAGCCATGAGGTCCAGAGCGCGTTTGAGCAGGTCGTAGGCCGGGTTGCCGTCGGGTTGCCAGAGTTCGCTCACCAGCACGCTCTCGGGGACGCGTCCCGACAAGGCCTCGGCCACCGCCTGCGCGCTGTACAGGCGCACGTGGTGCAACTTCAGGGTCGTCAGAATGGCGCGGCGACCGGCGTGGTCCTGATCCTGCGCCGGGCTGTCGCTCAGGGCGCCTTGCACCGCCAGGGCCGGGGGGCACCGTTCGGGGTGCTGCTGCCAGTGCGCGGGCCAGCGCAGCAGTTGCAGGCGCTGTGCTGCGCTGGCTTGCGCATCCGGGCCCAGCTGCGCCAGCAGGGCCTGCAATTGCCGGGGCTGGTCGTCGTGCCAGTACAGCAGCTTGAGCGCGCGTGGGCCGATCAGCCAGCGGTCGCCCAGCCAGAACCACAGGGTCGTGAGCAGGTAGCAAAGCAGCAGGGCGCTGCGCGAATAGGGCACTTGCAGCAAGGCAAAGCCCAGCGGCGTGAGCACAAAGGGTGCGGCCGTGGTGACCAGCAACAGGCTGCTGCGCTCGGCGGCCGGCAAGTGGGCACCGCGGTACAGCAGGTGCGCCGCCACCACATAGGGCACGGCGCTGGCCAGCACGGTGCGGCTGAAATCCACGGTGACCCAGCCCTGCTGGCGCCACCACAGGCCCAGGGCCCAGGCCAGGGCCAGCACCGAAGTGCCCAGCAGGGCCCACAGCAGCTGGCTGTGCTGGTGGCGCGCCCGTTCGGACGCCAGCGTGGCCCGGTGCCGGTGCGGCAGGGTCATGGGCCAGGTGGCCACGGGCAGCAGCGGGGCTTCTTCGTAGACCTGCAGGACCTGGGCGGCCATGGCTTCGGGCTTGTGGCGGGCCTCGTAGCGATGGCGTGCGGCGGCGGCCAGACGGCGGCGCAGACCTGCGTCTGCCAGCAGCCGTTGCAGGGCCTGCTGGACTTCAAACGGGTCGTTGGCCACCAGCAGGGCGCTTTCGCCGTCCACCAGGAGTTCTTCGACGCCGGGCAAGCGGCTGGCCACGATGGCCATGCCGGCGCGCATGGCTTCGATCAGTGAAATCGGCAGACCTTCATGGTCGGACAGCAGCACAAAGATCTGGTGCTGGGCCAGCTGCTCGGCCACGTTGTGCACATCGCCGCTGAACTGCACGTGCGGCAGGTCGAGCTGGCTGGCCAGCTGCTGGTGCACGGTGCGCTGCGGGCCGTCACCCAGCAGCCGCACGGCAGGACGTGTGCCGTCTGCGGCCATCAGGGCCAGTGCCTGCAGCAGCAGGTCGTGGCGTTTGGGCAGGGCCATGCGCGCCACCATGGCGATGCTGGGCCGGTCGTCGCGCTGATCGCTCTGCCAGACCACATCGGCAATCGCGTTGGGGATCACGCTGGCGCGGGCCGGGTCCATCGGCAGGCGCTCTGCCAGCGTTTTTTCGTAGGCGGACACGCAGACCATGCGCGTGGTCCAGGCGGCCAGCACGGCCTCGGCCAGCCAGGCGTTCAGGCGGATGGGCGCAGGGGCCTGTGGCTTGAAGCCAAAGCCATGCACCGTGTAGACGACCGGGATGCCGCGCAGCTTGCCTGCCAGCCGCGCCACCACACCTGCCACGGCGCTGTGCACATGGATCAGGTCCGGGGGCTGGGTGCGCAGCTGGGCCAGCAGTGCGCGCACCGAGCCGAAGATGCGCAGCGGGTTGAGCGAATTGCGCAGTGCCGGCAGTGTGGTGGTCTGGACGCCGAGTTCGCGCAGGGCCTGCTCCAGGAAAGTGCCATCGTCTCCGCCGATGACCGCCGAGAAACAGACTTGGCCGCGCAAGGCCCGGCACAGCTCGATCACATGGGTCTGCGCCCCGCCGATTTCGCCCTTGGTGATGACCAGCAGGACATGCAGGTGGCGGGTGGATCCTCGGTTCAAATCCGAGGATGGCAGCGGGGGCGTCATTCCCGCGAAAACGGGAATCCGTGTCTTACTGGTAGCCATCCGGGTTGCCGGATTGCCAGCGCCAGGAATCTGCGCACATGCGGTCCACGTCCAGCCTGGCTTGCCAGCCCAGTTCGCTTTGGGCAAAGCGGGTGTCAGCGCAAAGGATGGCTACGTCGCCCGGACGGCGGTCCACAAACCGGTAGGCAATGGGCACGCCGTTGACCCGCGCAAAGGCATCGGCCAGTTCTTTCACGCTCACCCCCCGGCCGGTGCCGAGGTTGACCGTGATGCTGGCTTGCTTGTCCTGCAGGTAGCGCAGCGCCGCTAGGTGGCCCTGGGCCAGATCGACCACATGGATGTAGTCACGCACCCCGGTGCCATCGGGTGTGGGGTAGTCATTGCCGAAGATGCTGAGGAACTCACGCTTGCCCACGGCCACCTGGGTGATGAAGGGCATCAGGTTGTTGGGGATGCCATTGGGGTGTTCGCCGATCAGACCACTCTCGTGCGCGCCCACCGGGTTGAAGTAGCGCAGGATCGCCACCTGCCAGCGCGGGTCGGCCGCCTGCAGGTCGCGCAGGATGTCCTCGCACATCAGCTTGGTGCGGCCATAGGGGTTGGTGACCTGCAACTTGCTCGATTCGGTGATCGGCACGGTGTCGGGATCACCATAGACGGTGGCCGAGGAGCTGAAGACGATGCGGCGCACGTTGGCGCGGTCCATGGCCTGCAGCAGGGCCAGGGTGCTGCCGACGTTGTTGTCGAAGTAGCGTACCGGCTGGGCCACCGATTCGCCCACGGCCTTGAGGCCGGCAAAGTGGATCACGCCATCGATGCTGTGCCCGGTAAAGATCCGGTCCAGTGCTGCACCATCGCGCACATCGGCCTGGACAAAATGGAATCGGGGGCCACAGAGCTGTTCGAGCCGGTCGAGCACCTGGATGCTGCTGTTGCACAGGTTGTCCACGATGACCGCTTCGTGGCCGGCTTGCATGAGTTCGACTGCGGTGTGTGAACCGATGTAGCCGGCACCACCGGTGATGAGAATTCTGGACATCGCCCGATTGTAGGAGCGCTCCCCTGCGTGCGAAGGTCACCCTGGGGCGCCAGCCACTCGGCCGCGGGGCAAGCTCCTACAGGCGATAATTACAGGTTGCTTGCATATTTCAGGGTTTCCAAGGTTTCCAAATGGCTCAATACGTTTTCTCCATGAACCGGGTCGGCAAGACCGTCCCCCCCAAGCGCCAGATCCTCAAGGACATTTCGCTGTCGTTTTTTCCTGGCGCCAAGATCGGCGTGCTCGGCCTCAACGGTTCGGGCAAGTCCACGCTGCTCAAGATCATGGCCGGCATCGACAAGGAGATCGAGGGCGAAGCCATCCCGATGCCCGGTCTGAAGATCGGATACCTGCCGCAGGAGCCCCAGCTCGACCCTGAGCACACCGTGCGCCAGTCGGTGGAAAGCGGCATGGGCGAAGTGGCTTCAGCCAAGCAGCGCCTCGAAGAGGTGTACGCCGCCTATGCCGAAGAAGACGCCGACTTTGACGCCCTGGCCGCCGAGCAGGCCCAGCTCGAAGCCATCATTTCCGCTGCTGGCGCCGAAGGCGACTCCGAGCACCTGCTGGAAATTGCGGCTGACGCGCTGCGTCTGCCGCCCTGGGACGCCGTCATCAAGAACCTGTCCGGCGGTGAAAAGCGCCGCGTGGCCCTGTGCCGTCTGCTGCTGTCCAAGCCCGACATGCTGCTGCTCGACGAACCGACCAACCACCTGGACGCCGAGTCGGTGGACTGGCTGGAACAGTTCCTGTCGCGTTTTTCTGGCACCGTGGTGGCCATCACCCACGACCGCTACTTCCTGGACAACGCGGCCGAGTGGATTCTGGAACTCGACCGCGGCCACGGCATTCCGTACAAGGGCAACTACTCCACCTGGCTGGAGCAGAAAGAAGCCCGTCTGGAACAGGAACAGCGTACCGAAGACGCCCGCACCAAGGCCATGAAAAAGGAACTGGAGTGGGCGCGCCAGAACCCCAAGGGCCGCCAGGCCAAGAGCAAGGCCCGTCTGGCCCGCATCGAGGAACTGAGCGATTACGAATACCAGAAGCGCAACGAGACCAACGAGATCTTCATCCCGGTGGCCGAGCGTCTGGGCAACGACGTGTTCGAGTTCAAGAACGTCAGCAAGTCCTTTGGTGACCGCCTGCTGATCGACAACCTGAGCTTCAAGGTACCTGCCGGCGCCATCGTCGGCATCATCGGCCCCAACGGTGCCGGTAAATCGACCCTGTTCAAGCTGATCTCGGGCAAGGAAACGCCCGACAGCGGCGAGGTGCACATCGGCCAGACCGTGAAGATGGCCTTTGTGGACCAGAACCGTGACGACCTGGCCAATGACAAGACCGTGTGGGAAGACATCTCGGGCGGTCTGGACATCATCACTGTAGGCAAGTTCCAGATGCCCAGCCGGGCGTACTGTGGCCGCTTCAACTTCAGCGGCAGCGATCAGCAAAAAAAGGTCGGCATGCTCTCCGGTGGTGAGCGCGGCCGCCTGCACCTGGCCAAGACCCTGATGCAGGGCGGCAACGTGCTGCTGCTGGACGAACCGTCCAACGACCTCGACGTGGAAACCCTGCGCGCCCTCGAAGACGCGCTGCTCGAATTCGCCGGCTCGGTCATGGTGATTAGCCACGACCGCTGGTTCCTGGACCGCATTGCCACCCACATCCTGGCCGCCGAAGGCGACAGCCAGTGGGTCTTCTTTGACGGCAACTACCAGGAATACGAAGCCGACAAGAAACGCCGTCTGGGCGAAGAGGGCGCCAAGCCCAAGCGCGTGCGTTACAAAGCCCTCAAGTAAACCGCTTCATTGTGGGAGCGCGCCCCCGCGCGCGAATCAGTCGATCAGGAACATTCGGCCGCGGGGGCGGCCTCCTACAGCCCGCACCACCATGTCCCACTACCACCTGTATGCGATCGGCAATGCGCTGGTCGACACCGAATACGAAGTCTCTGACGAACTGCTGGCCGCGATGGGCGTGAGCAAGCGCCACATGACGCTGATCGACGCCGAGCAGCGCACGGCCCTGCACAGGCATGTGCAAGGTCTGCACGCCCGCCGCACCGGTGGCGGCTCGGCCGGCAACACCGTGGTGGCTCTGGCGCAGCTGGGCGGCAAGGCGTTTTATTCCTGCCGCGTGGCCGACGACGAGCTGGGCGCTTTCTACAAGCAGGATCTGCAGGCCAACGGTGTGGCCACCAACCTCACGCACACGCAGGCACAGCCGGGTCAGACCGGCAGCTGCATGGTGCTGGTCACGCCCGACGCCGAGCGCACCATGTGCACCTTCCTGGGCGCCACATCCCAACTTGACCGCCAGGCCCTGCACCCGCACGACATCGCCAGGTCGAAGATCTATTACATGGAAGGCTACCTGGCCGCTTCGCCCACCGGGCTCGAAGCCGCGCTGGAGGGCCTGAACATCGCCAAACAGCACGGCGTGCAAACCGCGCTCACGCTCAGCGATGTCAGCATGATCAACTTCTGCCGCGCCGGTCTGGAGGCCATGCTGGGTGAGGGGCTGGACTACCTGTTTGCCAACGAGGAAGAAGCGCAGGTCTGGTGTGGCAGCACCGATCTGGAAGTCATCCTGCCGCAACTGCAAAAGCTGGCGCGTACCGTGTGCCTGACGCGTGGCCCCAAGGGCTGCATCGTGCTGCACGGCAGCGACATGGCCAATGTGCCGGCCGTGCCGACGAAAGCGGTCGATACCAACGGTGCCGGTGACATGTTTGCCGGGGCTTTCCTCTATGGTGTCACGCATGGCATGCCCGAAGCGCAGGCGGCGGCGCTGGCCAACCGCGCCGCCGCTGCGGTGGTGGCCCAGCACGGCAACCGCCTGACACGCGAACAGATGCAGGCTTTGCTGAAAGCCTGAAACCAGCAGCGCGGAATGCGTTGGCAAGCCCGTTAAAATGGGGGCTCAGGCTGTGCCGATCGCATCGCCTGCTTAGTGCTCTAGTTTTTTTACAGGCTTATCCATGAAACGCGAATATTCCCATTCCGGCCCCCGTCACGACCGTCGCTTTGGCGAGCAGCGCAGCGGCACCTGCATGGCCCTGATCGATGGCCGATTTCTCATCTGGATGGCGCAGCAAGGCGCTGTCGGCACCACCGGTGAATCCGTCAACCGCCAGGGCTTGCTCGCCCTGTTGTCGCAAGCACTGGCCCATTCGGGTCTGGATGTGGATCTGCGCCGCATCTACTGGTACACCGACCGTTCGGACGGTCTGGTGATCGATGACCAGATCGTGCGTCTGGTGCAGACCCACGATGCCGATGGCGGCGCCTCCCTGCTGCGCTCGCTCGGTCATGACCTCAAACAGCTGGCCGAGCACCATGCCTGCGACCATGTGCTCGTGGCCAGCGACGACGAACGTTTCCTGGGCGCCATCGACGAAGCCCAGCTCAGCGGCCTGAGCGTTCACCTGCTGGCTGACGAATCGGCCCGCAACATGCCGCAGATGGTGCGCAGCGATCCGGGTTGGGCCCGGCTGCTGTCGCAGGCGGACCGTCGCGTGATCGTCAATTCGCAGGCACTGGCCGACATGCTGCAGGGCAAGGTGCCTACCGGCATGGGTCTGTCGGTGGAAGATGTGGAAGAGCTGCGCAAGTCGATGCAGGAAATCGTGGCGACCTGGTGGGCTGATGAGCCCGAGGATTTGCGTGAAGACCTGCGCGATGCCCTGCAGATCAGCCGTGGCATTCCGCAGGAAGTCGACCGTCAGCTCCTGCTGCGCATGCGCCAGCGTCTGGCCCGCGCCCTGAGCCTGCCCGAGAAAAAGATGCTGCGCGAGACACTGCGCAACGTGGTGATGGGGGCGTCAGAAGCTCCGCCCGAAGCTGTCGGCTTCCCGCCCGACAACGACGAATAAATCGATTCGTCCTCACCTGCTTTCGCGAGCAGGGGCTCGCTCCTGCACCCCTCTCTGCAGGAGCCCGCCCCTGTGGCCGAAAGCCGTCTGTCAGTCCACGGTGGCGCCCGAATCCTTGACCACTTTGCCCAGACGCACGGTGTCGCGGCGGATCAACTCTCCAAAGGCGGCAGCACTGCCGGCCACCACCGGGGTGCCGATGGCCTCCCATTTGGTGCGGAATTCGGGCTCCTTGAAGATGGCATTCAGCGTGCTGTTGAGCTTGTCGATGATGGCGGGCGGCGTGCCATTGCCGGCCGAGGCAAAGCTCAGGGTTTTGGACTGCTTGGCCAGCGTGATGAGTTCCTTCACGCTCTTGACACCGAGGTTCGGGTTGACTTCCAGCACCAGCGGGAAGGACGAAATCTGGATGACCGGGGCCAGATCGGTCAGCGGGTTGAACGGCATGCTGCGGTAGAGCGTCGGGTTCACGGCCATGGGGCCGCTGGCCGCCAGCAGCAGGGTGTGGCCATCGGCCGGAGCCTGTTTGGCCACTTCGGCGCTGCCGAGGTTGCCGCCGGCGCCGGACTTGTTGTCCACCACCACAGCCACGCCCAGGCGCTTGGTCAGCTCGCCCTGGAGCAGTCGGGCCATCAGATCGGTCGGACCGCCGGGCGGGTAGGGCACCACGAAACGGATGGTCTTGCTGGGCCAGTTGTCTTGAGCCAAAGCCGGCGCGGCCAGAGCGGTCATGCCCGCAAGGGTGGACAGGGCGGTGGTCAACAGGGTTCTGCGTTACATGAAGGTCTCCTTGGGTTGGCGGCTGTCATGCTCGGGCCTGACCAGAGCATGCAGCGGGTGGGGCCTGGGCCCTCGGGTCAAGCCCGGGGGTGACAGGCCATGGGGTGAGAGAACAGGGGGCTCAGGATCCAAAACGTTCGCGGATGTGGGCTGCCGTTGCCAGGGGGCGCCCCAGGCTGCGAGCGGCTTCTGCGGCCTGGGCGACCAGCGCGGTGTTGTCCGGTGCCATGGCGCCGGTTTTCAGGTAAAGGTTGTTTTCAAAGCCCACCCGCACATGGCCGCCCAGGGCTGCTGCTGCGGTGACGCAGGCATGTTCGGTCTTGCCGAAGGCGCACACGGACCAGGGCTCGGTGCCGGAGTGGGCATGGACAAAAGGCACCAGATCGGTCGGGCTGGAGGTTTGCCCTGCGGTGTAGCGGCCCAGCACGAACAGCAGGAACCAGGGGGCATCGGGCACCACACCGCGCTGGCGAAGGTCCTGCCAGCGGTGCAGGTCGGCGGTGTCGTACAGGATCACCTGGGTCATCGCGCGTTCACGGGCGAGCCAGCCAAAGAAGTCGGACAGGCCGGCTTCGCCAATGCCGGGCTGGTCGACCTCGCGCAAACCCACCGATACCGCTTCTGGTCGCAGCTCGCGCACCATGGCGATCTGGGCGGGCGCCTGGTACACCTTGGCCGCTTCGCTGGTGACCTGCAACACCATGGCATCGCCCACGGCAGCGCGCACCGCCTGCAGGGCGGCGCGGTAACCCGCCACGTCGAGGCTGTGGCGGCCTTGCGCATCCCGGATGTGCAGGTGCAACATGCTGGCGCCGGCTTCCAGGCAGGCTTTGGCGGTGCGCGCCAGATGCTCGGCTGTCAGTGGCACCTGTGGGTGGTCAGTGCTCAGCTTGTAGGCTCCGTTGGGCGCGCTGGTGATGATCAGGGGCTGGGAATAAAAGTCGGTCATGGTGTCACGCCGTGTTCAGAAACTCTTGTCAATCGGGGGCAATTCGCTGGCCAGCAGTTGCAGGCCCTGACGCAGCAGGCGGTCGTAGCGCTCCCGCTCGGTCTGGCGCGTCTCGGGCGTCCAGTCGTAGAAGCCGGCGCCTGCCTTCATGCCAAAACGACCGGCTTGCACCCGCTCACGCAATGCGCGCGAGGGCTCTGCGGTGTTCGACAGGCTGGGGTACATGGTCGCGGCGGCGGCGCAATGCACATCCAGGCCCGCATGGTCGCGCTGCATCACCGGGCCGGCGGCCAGGTAACGGAAGCCGAAACCAAAGCGCACCGCAGCGTCCACATCCTCGGGGGTGGCCACACCTTCGTCGATCATGGCAAAGGCTTCGCGCGAGAGCGCATGTTGCAGGCGGTTGGCCAGAAAGCCAGGCTTGTCCTTGCGCACCAGCACCGGCACGCTGCCGCAGCCGCGCATGAAGCCGCACAGACCCTCGGCCACGGCGTGGTCAGTCTGCGGTCCCAGCACCACTTCGACCAGCGGCACCAGGTGTGCCGGCATGAAAAAGTGCAGGCCCAGCATGCGTTGCTGGGTGGGCAGCCCTTGCGCGATGGCACTGATCGGGAAACTGGAGCTGTTGCTGGTCAGCACGGTGTTGGCCGGTGCCAGTTCAAGCAACTGTGCAAGCAGCGCCTGCTTGAGGTCGAGCTTTTCCGGAATGCATTCGACCACCAGGCGCACGTCCTGCCAGTCCACTTCATGCACGCTGGGGGCGGTGATGACCCGCTGTGCGCGGTGGGCCAGTTCCAGATCGGCCAGGCCCGCCAGAACCCGCTGGTGCAGGGCGGCGCACTGGCTCGCTTGCGGCTCCACCACGCTCACGCGGCAGCCACCGCGGGCCAGCACGATCGCCACGTCGGCACCCATGGTGCCGCCGCCCACCACCACGGCGTGGGTGTCTCGGGGAGAGGAAGGCAGCAGACTGCCTGAAAGTGCGCTTGATTCGGTCATGGCGATGCAGTCTAGGGAGGGTGTTCTCATCCGTCCAGATGAATTTTTCTATAAACTGATCATTCATGATGATCAATTGGTCCTCCCGTGAAATCGATGTTTTCCTGGTGCTGGCCGAGACGCTGAGCTTTCGGCGCACTGCAGAACGGGTGCACCTGTCGCAGCCCGCCGTCACAGGGGTGGTCGGCCGGCTGGAAGAAGCCTTGGGCGTGAAGCTGTTTGACCGCACCACGCGCCAGGTGCAGCTGACCGGGCCAGGACAGATCTTTTTGGAGCAGGCGCAGCGCCTGCGGCACATGACCGAAGAAGCTGTGCGTGCGGTGCGCGAAGTGGCCACCCTGCAAGTGGGGCAGGTGGCCATGGCAGCCATGCCTTCACTGGCGGCCACCGTGGTGCCGCGCGCCTTTGCGCGCTTTCAGGCGCAGCACCCCAGGGTTCGGCTGGCGCTGATGGACACCCTGTCGGACCCGGCCTTCGAGCTGGTGCGTGCGGGCCGTGTCGACTTTGCGCTGACCGCAGCCAACCCGGCCTATGCCGATCTGGATTACCTGGCGCTGGCTTCGGATGGCTTTGTGCTTCTGATCCCGGAAGGGCATGTCTTGGCCAGAAGCCGAAAGCCTCTGGCCTGGGCCGACGTCGCCCAGCTGCCCCACATCTCCATGCCCTTGCCAACCAGCGTGCGGCAATACGCCGATGCGGCATTGCTGGAGCAGCGCATCCGGTTTTCGCCTCAGTTCGAACTGGAACATCTGGCCAGCATCAAGGCCATGGTGGCTGCAGGCCTGGGCGTGGCGGCACTGCCCGAGATGGCGGCTAATGTGGGGCCTGACGAGGGCATTGTGCGCAGGCGCTTGCGTGCGCCGGACCTGCGCAGGCCGATCGGGCTGGTCACCTTGCGTGGTCGCAGCTTGTCTCCTGCGGCGCAGGCCATGGTGGACTTGTTGCGGGAGGCCATGTCAAAGTTTGCCAGACCATGAAAAAAGCCCAGTCGGATGACTGGGCTTGGATTTGGTGCCGATAGCCGGAATCGAACTGGCGACCTACGCGTTACGAATGCGTTGCTCTACCAACTGAGCTATATCGGCGCGACGCAAATTATACAGTGGCGTGGTATTGGGTGATGCGCTCGACCTCGTTCTTGCTGCCCAGCATGACGCTCACGCGCTCGTGCAGCTGACCGGGCTGAATGTCCAGGATGCGATCCTTGCCATTGGTGGCTGCGCCGCCGGCCTGCTCCACCAGCCAGCCCATGGGGTTGGCTTCGTACATCAGGCGCAGCTTGCCTGGTTTGTGCGGTTCACGCCTGTCCCAGGGGTACATGAAGACGCCGCCGCGGGTCAGGATGCGGTGCACATCGGCCACCATGCTGGCGATCCAGCGCATGTTGAAGTCCTTGCCGCGCGGGCCTTCCTTGCCTTGCAGGCATTCGTCGATGTAGCGGCGCACCGGATCTGCCCAGTGGCGCATATTGCTCATGTTGATCGCGAATTCCTTGGTGTCGGCCGGGATCTGCACGTTTTCCTGCGTAAGCACAAAGGAACCTTGTTCGCGGTCGAGCGTGAACATGGCCACCCCATCGCCCACGGTCAATACCAGCGTGGTCTGCGGACCGTAGATACAGTAGCCAGCGGCCACTTGCTGTTTGCCTGGCTGCAGGAAGTCCTGCTCGGTCACGCCTGTGCCCCCCTCGGGCTTTTTGAGCACGCTGAAGATGGTGCCGATGCTGACGTTCACATCGATGTTGGACGAACCGTCGAGCGGGTCGAACAGCAGCAGGTATTCGCCTTGCGGATAGCGGTTGGGCACCAGATAGATGCTGTCCATCTCTTCGGAGGCCATGGCGGCCAGATGGCCACCCCACTCGTTGGCTTCCAGAAGCACCTCGTTGGCGATGATGTCCAGCTTTTTCTGGACTTCGCCCTGCACGTTCTCGCTGTCAGCGCTGCCCAGCACACCGCCGAGCGCGCCTTTGTTGACGGCGTGGCTGATGCCTTTGCAGGCACGGGCCACGACCTCCAGCAGCAGGCGCAGGTCGGCCGGAATGTGGCCCTTGCTGCGCTGCTGCTCCACGAGGTAGCGGGAGAGGGAAATGCGGCTGCTCATGTGTATCTCCGTAACCGTTCAGAGCGAACGGGAGGTTAATTGTTCAGTGCGCGGCTGACCACCTCGCGCACGTCGTTGCTCAGATCGGTCTTGGCAGCCACGCGTTCGATGGCCACCCTGGCCGCGTCGCGGTAAGGCTGAGCCAGGCGGGCCCAGCGGTCCATAGCGCGGGCCAGGCGTGCGGCCACCTGCGGGTTGATGGCGTCCAGGGCCAGCACCTGCTCGCTCCAGTACACATAGCCCGCTGCATCGCTGCGGTGGAAAGCCGCCGGGTTGGCGCTGCAGTAGCTGAAGATGAGGCTGCGAGCGCGATTGGGGTTGCGCAGGTTGAAGTCGGCATGCTGCATGAGCTGACGGACCTTGGGCAGCACATCGCCGCCACGGTCTGGGGCGCCTGCCTGCAGAGCAAACCATTTGTCGATGACGAGCGCTTCATCCTTGAACTGCTTGTGAAAGCGGTCCAGTGCATCCTGCGCCAGTGCGTGGCCGCTGATCACCAGAGCCGAGAGCGCATTGAAGCGGTCGGTCATGTTGCCCGCGTCCTTGAACAGCTGGTAGACCTTGCCCGGAGTCACGTCGTCCCCCTGGGCCACGGCAGCCATGCACAGCATGGTCATGGCCAGACCGGCCAGCGCACGCCGACCGCTGGACGCGGCGTCGGGGCTGTAGGCGTCGCTGCTCTGATGGGCTTGCAGTGCCCACTGCCAGTCGGCTTGCAGCTGTGTCGCCAGTTGCAGACGCATGGCTTCACGCAGCGCGTGTACACGCTGGGGATCGACCGTATCGAGGTGGTCCGCAATGTAGTTTTCGGAGGGCAGGGTGAGCGTCAGTTCCTTGAATGCGGCGTCCAGTTCCGGGTGACGCAGCACCTGACGCAAGGCCTCGATCAGGGCCGGTGAAAGCACCTGATGCGTGTCAGCGTCGTTGCGCAGCGCATCCAGCGCGGCTTGCAGCATCAGTCGCTGCCCCGCTTCCCAGCGGTTGAAGGCATCGCTGTCGTGCGCCAGCAGGCTCATCAGGGCGCTGCTGTCCAGGCCATCGGCCAGCACCACGGGGGCGCTGAAGCCACGCAGCAGCGAAGGCACAGGCGCGCTGTCCACGTTCACGAAAGTCCAGCTCGCGCTGGCTTCGGTCAGCACCAGTGTGGTCTGCTGGGCGATGTCGTGGCTGCCCGCCAGCTGCAAGGGCAGGGCGCGGCCGTCCTGCGCCAGCAGCCCCAGCGTGACCGGAATCACGAACGGCTCCTTGACCGGCTGGTCCGGCGTGGCCGGACAGTTCTGGCTGAGCGTGAGGGTGTAGCTGCGCTCGGCCGCGTTGTATTCGCCACGCGCCTGCAGGCGTGGCGTGCCGGCCTGGCTGTACCAGCGCTTGAACTGCGGCAGGTGCTGCGCCAGCGCCGTGCCCGGGTTGGCATCGGCAATCGCCTGGGCAAAGTCGTCGCAGGTCACCGCCTGGCCGTCATGGCGCTCGAAGTAAAGCTTCATGCCTTTGGCAAAACCCTCACGACCGACCAGGGTCTGCATCATGCGCACAACTTCGGCACCTTTTTCGTAAATCGTGACGGTGTAGAAGTTGTTGATCTCGACGTACTGGTCCGGACGCACCGGGTGGGCCATGGGGCCTGCGTCCTCGGCAAACTGCACCGTGCGCAGCACGCGCACGTCTTCGATGCGCTTGACGGCGCGGGCACTGGCTTCGCCAGCCATGTCCTGGCTGAACTCCTGGTCGCGGAAGACGGTGAGGCCCTCCTTGAGCGAGAGCTGGAACCAGTCGCGGCAGGTGATGCGGTTGCCCGTCCAGTTGTGGAAATACTCGTGGCCCACGACCGACTCGATGTTGGCGAAGTCGGTGTCGGTGGCGGTGGCCGGGTTGGCCAGAACGTACTTCGTGTTGAAGATGTTCAGACCCTTGTTTTCCATCGCGCCCATGTTGAAGTCGCTGGTGGCGACGATCATGAAGCGTTCCAGGTCCAGCGGCAGGCCAAAGCGGGCCTCGTCCCAGGCCACGCTGGCCATGAGCGAGTTCATCGCGTGCTCGGTCTTGTCCAGATCGCCGGGGCGCACAAACACCTGCAGCAGGTGGTCCTGGCCCGAGCGCGAGCGGATGCGCTGCTCGCGCGCCACCAGCTTGCCGGCCACCAACGCGAACAGGTAGCAGGGCTTCTTGTGCGGGTCGACCCACTTGGCAAAGTGGCGGCCGTCTTCCAGATCGCCTTGCTCGACCAGGTTGCCGTTACTCAGCAGCACCGGGTACTGGGCCTTGCTGGCGCGCAGCGTGACGGTGTAGCTGGCCATCACATCTGGACGGTCCAGGAAATAGGTGATGCGGCGGAAACCCTCGGCTTCGCATTGGGTGAAGAAAGTGCCCTGGCTCACGTAAAGGCCCATGAGCTGGGTGTTCTTCTCCGGGTTGCAGGTGGTGAAGATTTCCAGATCGAAAGGCTCGCTGCCTTCGGGCAG
>Ga0255196_1000047_pt1 | contig 34821 bp, 35 predicted proteins | sample Miss_Law_RepA_8h_FD_183637 | JGI IMG/M metagenome (GOLD analysis project Ga0255196, IMG submission 183637) | Freshwater microbial communities from Mississippi River, Louisiana, United States - Miss_Law_RepA_8h | ecosystem: Environmental > Aquatic > Freshwater > River | place: USA: Louisiana... | reverse complement strand
GATCTGCCGATCCTCAGGCGTGCACTGAGCAAGGAGTACCGTGCCTTGAGTCGCTGTTCGCCCCAGAACGGACTTCCAGGACGAGCATGCCGGCGACCGCTTCTGGCCGAGAGCAGCCCTTTCTCTGGACCAAATGAGGGGCTTCTTGCCCTTCTTCAGATGTCATCCCCGTAGGGAATAAGCGCTAACTAGAGACAGTTGAGAGCACAACTCTGTCCAAATCAGCACTTACTTTGGCCCTTTACGCCAACGACAGTTTCTGGATCAGGGTCACTTGGTCTTTGGAACTCTTTAAACAAAAAGCCCGCTGGAATTCCAGCGGGCTTTCCGGCAAATCTTTGCTTTCAAATCGGCAAAACTTTGCTCGCGTCGACAACACGATCAAACGTCAATATTGCCCGCCCGCAGCGCATTGGTCTCAATGAAGTCGCGGCGCGGCTCCACTTCGTCGCCCATCAGCATGGTGAAGACGCGGTCGGCTTCGATGGCGTCGTCGATCTGCACGCGCAGCAGGCGGCGCACGGTGGGGTCCATGGTGGTTTCCCACAGCTGCTCAGGGTTCATCTCGCCCAGACCCTTGTAGCGCTGGCGGGCGGTGGTGCGCTCGGCTTCGCCAATGAGCCATTGCATGGCCTGGCGGAAGTCGGCGACCTTTTCTTCCTTTTGCTTGTCGCCTTCGCCTCGGGTGACCCTGGCGCCTTCGCCCAGCAGGCCGCGGAAGGTGTCAGCGGCTTCGGCCAGCGCGGCGTAGTCGGCGCCGTGCACAAAGTCCTGCGTGATCACGCTGCTCTTGATGTTGCCGTGGTGGCGGCGGCTGATGCGCAGCAGGGGCTTGTCGGTGCGCACGTCGAACTCGGCGGCCACTTCGGCGGGGACGCCGGTGGTGTTGAGCTCGCGCAGCTTGGCCTGCAGCGCGGGGGCGCAGGCGGCGGCGTCTTCGAGTGTGTCCAGGTTCAGGGCCACGCCGTCGGCAATCGCGCGCAGGGCCTCGGCGTCCATGAAGTTGGACAGGCGGGCGATCACGGCCTCGGCCACCTGGTGCTTGCGTGCCAGAGCTTCGAGGGTTTCGCCAGTCAGCACTTGCGGTGTGCTGCCGCCGGTGTGCACGGCGGCGTGATTCATGGCCACGCGCAGCAGGAAGCTGTCGAGCGCCGCAGCGTCTTTGAGGTACAGCTCCTCCTTGCCATTCTTGACTTTGTAGAGCGGCGGCTGCGCGATGTAGATGTGGCCACGCTCGACCAGTTCGGGCATCTGGCGGTAGAAGAAGGTCAGCAGCAGCGTACGGATGTGCGCACCGTCCACGTCCGCGTCGGTCATGATGATGATGCGGTGGTAGCGCAGCTTGTCGGGGTTGAAGTCGTCGCTGTTGCTCTTGCCGCTGTCTTCACCGGCCTTGCCGATGCCGGTGCCCAGTGCGGTGATGAGCGTGATGATTTCGTTGCTCGACAGAAGTTTTTCGTAGCGGGCTTTTTCGACGTTCAGGATCTTGCCGCGCAGGGGCAGGATGGCCTGGAACTTGCGGTCGCGGCCCTGCTTGGCCGAGCCACCGGCGGAGTCGCCCTCGACGATGTAGATCTCGCACATGGCAGGGTCTTTTTCCTGGCAATCGGCCAGCTTGCCGGGCAGGCCCATGCCGTCGAGCACGCCCTTGCGGCGGGTCATCTCGCGGGCCTTGCGCGCGGCTTCGCGGGCGCGGGCGGCTTCCACGATCTTGCCGCAGATGATCTTGGCGTCGTTGGGGCGCTCTTCCAGAAAATCGGTCAGCGCCTTGGCCACGATGTCTTCCACCGGGGCGCGCACTTCGCTCGACACCAGCTTGTCCTTGGTCTGGCTGCTGAACTTGGGCTCTGGCACCTTCACGCTCAGCACGCAGCACAGGCCTTCGCGCATGTCGTCGCCGCTGACTTCAACCTTCTGCTTCTTGGCGATCTCGTTGACTTCGATGTACTTGCTGATGACGCGGGTCATCGCGGCGCGCAGGCCGGTCAGGTGGGTGCCGCCGTCACGCTGAGGGATGTTGTTGGTGAAGCAGAGCACGGACTCGTTGAAGCCGTCGTTCCACTGCATGGCCACTTCCACGCCGATGCTGGTGCCGGGAATGCCGCCGTAGCTGTCGGCCGGGCGCTCGCCCATGGCGTGAAAGGCGTTGGGGTGCAGCACCTTTTTGTTGGCGTTGATGAACTGCACAAAGCCCATGACGCCGCCGGCGCCGGAGAAGTCGTCTTCCTTGCCGGTGCGTTCGTCGATCAGACGGATGCGCACGCCGTTGTTCAGGAAGGAGAGTTCCCGCAGGCGCTTGGCCAGGATTTCGTAATGGAAATCGTTGTTCTGCTGGAAGATTTCGGTGTCGGGCAGGAAGTGCACTTCGGTGCCGCGCTTGTCGGTGGCGCCGGTGACCTTCATGGGCGAGACTTCGACGCCGTCCACCGATTCGATGATGCGGTTTTGCACAAAGCCTTTGGCGAACTCGATCTGGTGCACCTTGCCGTCGCGGCGCACAACCAGTCGCAGCCACTTGGACAGGGCGTTCACGCACGACACGCCCACGCCGTGCAGACCGCCCGAGACCTTGTAGCTGTTCTGGTTGAACTTGCCACCGGCGTGCAGCTCGGTCAGCGCGATTTCGGCAGCACTGCGCTTGGGCTCGTGCTTGTCGTCCATCTTCACGCCGGTCGGAATACCGCGGCCGTTGTCGGTCACGCTCAAGGAGTTGTCGGTGTGGATGGTGACCACGATGTCGTCGCAGTGGCCCGCCAGCGCTTCGTCGATCGAGTTGTCCACGACCTCGAACACCAGGTGGTGCAGGCCGGTGCCGTCGGACGTGTCGCCGATGTACATGCCGGGGCGCTTGCGCACGGCTTCCAGACCTTCGAGGATCTGGATCGCGCCTTCGCCATAGCCTTCGGTCGCACCGGCCTGATTGGTGTCAATCTTCGGTTGCGCGGTGGTGAAAGCGTCTTCGCTGGGCTTGTTTTCTTCGGTCATGGTCAAATTTCTCTATCGCTTGAATGGCCGAAACCCGCGACAGGTCGCGGGTTTGGAGGTGGGGCGCTTCGACAGGCTCAGCGCGAACGGTTGATTAACTCAGCGCGAACGGCACATGAATGCCCTCAGATGCGCATCGGCATCACCACATATTTGAAGTTGTCGTTCTCGGGGATCGTGATCAGGGCCGAGCTGTTGGCGTCGGCCAGATCGATGCGGACCATGTCCTGGTCCATGTTGGCGAGCACATCGATGATGTAGGTCACGTTGAAGCCGATCTCGATGCTGTCGCCGCCGTAGTCGATGTCGAGTTCGTCCACGGCTTCTTCCTGCTCGGCGTTGGTGGACGCCACGCGCAGCGTGCCGGGGTCGAGGTTCAGGCGCACGCCCTTGAACTTGTCGCTGGTCAGGATGGCGGTGCGCTGCAGGCACGACAGCAGGGCCTGGCGGCCCAGCGTGACGTTGTTGCGGTGGCCCTTGGGGATCACGCGGTTGTAGTCGGGGAACTTGCCCTCGACCAGCTTGGTCACGAACTCCATTCCGTCAAAGCTGAACTTGGCCTGGTTGTTGGCAAACTGCATCTCGATCGCGCCTTCGGCATCGCTCAGCAGGCGCTGCAGTTCCAGCACGGTCTTGCGCGGCAGGATGACTTCCTGCTTGCTGGGCACTTCTTCGTCGAGCGTGGCGCTGGCAAAGGCCAGGCGGTGGCCGTCGGTGGCGACCAGGCTGAGTTTTTTGCCTTCGGCCACGAACAGGATGCCGTTGAGGTAGTAGCGGATGTCGTGCACGGCCATCGCAAACGAGACCTGGCCCAGCAGGGCCTTGAGTGTCTTTTGCGGCACGCTGAACTTGGGACCAAAGCTGGCGGCTTCCTGCACCAGCGGGAAGTCTTCGGCCGGCAGGGTCTGCAGCGTGAATTTGGACTTGCCACCCTTGAGGATCACCTTGGCCTGCGAGGACTCCAGGCTCACGGTCTGGTCGCCCGGCATGGTGCGCAGGATGTCGATCAGCTTGCGTGCGCCCACGGTGGTGGTGAAATCGCCCGGGTCGCCGTCCATGTCGGCGGTGGTGCGGATCTGGATTTCTAGATCGCTGGTGGTCATCTGGATGGCACGGCCCGACTTGCGGATCAGCACATTGGCCAGCACGGGCAGGGTGTGGCGGCGTTCCACAATGCCGGAGACGGATTGCAGCACCGACAGCAGCTTGTCTTGGGTGGCCTTCAGGACGATCATGGGTGTCTACCTTTGGTGATTTTTCTCAGGCATCTGCCCCGTCGGGCAGATAGAGCAAACAGCTGACATTTTCGCCGTTTTTTGGGTGTTTTTTGGCCTGAAAACGGCTCAAAACCACATTCTTTTTGGTCATCCCTTGAGCGTCTGTTCCAGCACATGAAGTTGCTGGTTGAGTTCGGTCAGCTGCTGGCGTTCGCCCGCGATCTTGCGCACGGCGTGCAGCACGGTGGTGTGGTCGCGTCCGCCAAACAGCTCGCCGATCTCGGGCAGGCTTTTTTGTGTCAATTCCTTGGCCAGATACATGGCAATCTGGCGCGGGCGGGCAATGCTGGCCGGGCGCTTCTTGCTGTACATGTCCGCAACCTTGATCTTGTAGTAGTCGGCCACGGTTTTCTGGATGTTTTCCACCGAAATCTGGCGGTTCTGGATGGACAGCAGGTCGCGCAAGGCCTCGCGGGCCAGCTGGATCGAGACTTCCTTCTGGTTGAAGCGCGAATAGGCCAGGATCTTGCGCAGCGCACCTTCAAGCTCCCGCACGTTCGAGCGCACGTTCTTGGCCACGAAAAACGCCACTTCCTCGGGCATTTCACTGCCTTCGCTGATGGCCTTGTTGATCAGGATGGCCACCCGCATTTCGAGCTCGGGCGGCTCGATCGCGACCGTCAGGCCCGAATCGAAGCGCGACACCAGTCGCTCGTGGATGTCGGTCAAACCCTTCGGGTAGGTGTCGCTGGTCATCACGATGTGCGACTTTTTGGCCAGCAGCGCTTCAAAGGCGTTGAAGAATTCTTCCTGGGTGCGGTCCTTGTTGGCAAAAAACTGCACATCGTCGATCAGCAGCAGGTCCAGCGAGTGGTAATGCTGTTTGAATTCGTCAAAGGTCTTGCGTTGATAGGCTTTGACCACATCCGACACGAACTGCTCTGCGTGGATGTAGAGAACTTTGGCATTCGGACGGTCGGCCAGCAGCTTGTTGCCAATGGCGTGCATCAGGTGCGTCTTGCCCAGGCCAACGCCGCCATAGATGAACAGCGGGTTGTAGAGCTGGCCTGGCGAGCCGGCCACGTGCATGGCGGCAGCACGTGCCATGCGGTTGGCCGAACCTTCTACCAGGGTGTCAAAGGTGAGGGCCGGATTGAGTCGGCTGCGGAAGGCCTGACTGGGGGACTCTTCCGCCATGTCCAGGGCTTCCGGGCTGGTCGGGGAAAGCGCAGTCGGGGTAGGACGTGCGGTTCTGGCAGGGGTTTCGCGAGGAGTGAGCGCTAACTCGATCTGAACGGGCTGACCTTGCAGGCGTTCCAGGATCTGGGTCAGTTTTTGCGCGTACTGGGCTCGAATCCAGTCCATTTTGAAGCGGTTGGCGACAAAAAGGGTGAGCTTGTTCTGGTCTGGATGGATCTGGGCGGTCAGCGGTTTGATCCAGGTGTTGAACTGCTGCTCCGGCAATTCGCGAGAGAGTTCATCCAGGCAGGCCTGCCACAGGGCGGGGTTGGCTTCAAAGGCGAGATCGGAGGACATTCCCTCAGGCATGGTGGATGTTGTTTTTGTGGATAGTCAGCTGTTCTGGTGCAGTCGATCCTGAATTATCAAGAGCTTATCCACAGGCCAGAGGGTGCGCGGATGCACATCATAAACCACAAACAGGCCTGCGGGCTCATGGTGTTCCCCGATGGAATCGGGTTGGGCATTGGTGGCTGTTTTTGGGCGGTATTTGCCCAGGGCGCCAAAGTTTGCGATAATCGCGGGCTTCGCTCCAAAAAGTCGAGTGGCCTGGCGTGTGCCGGCTTGCCCGACTGCATTCTTCGAGGGAGCGCCAAGGAATTGTCATGAAACGCACTTACCAACCCTCCAAAACCCGTCGCGCCCGTACCCACGGCTTCCTGGTTCGCATGAAGACCCGCGGTGGTCGCGCCGTGATCAACGCACGTCGCGCCAAGGGCCGCAAGCGTCTGGCTGTCTGATTGTGCTGCTGCTGCCGGCGCGCTTTCGGGCAACGCTGGCGGCCACAGTCGGGGTCTGATCGCCGTGCACCGTCTCAAGACACGCCCGCAATTTCAGGCTGCCCTGGCTGGCGGTACGGTCTCCCGCACAGCGCATTTCGCCTTGCATCGCCTGCCTTTGGTGGCACGCGTGGACACCCCTGAGGCAATCGCCGAAACGGCAGGGCCTGCACCCGATGAGGCGCAGGCCCTTTTTGCCTTGGATGGCGTCTGGATCGGGGCGATGGTCCCAAAGCGCTGGGCCCGCCGTGCCGTGACGCGCAACACCATCAAGCGACAAATCTACGCCGTGAGCAGCCGCTTCGCCGAACGCCTGCCGAGCGCCGCCCATGTGGTGCGTCTGCGCGCCACGTTTGACCGCAAGCAGTTCATCAGTGCAACGTCCGAGCAACTCAAGCTGGCCGTTCGCCAGGAGCTGGAGCAGCTGTTTGAGCGTGGGGTGGCGAGATGATGCAGCGTTTGCTCATGGGCCTGGTGCGGGCTTACCGGCTGCTGTTGAGTCCGTCGATCGGCTCGGCCTGCCGTTTTGAGCCGACCTGCTCAATCTATTCGCTGCAGGCGCTTGAAAAGCACGGCGCAGGCTGGGGCAGCTACCTCACGCTGACCCGGCTGGTGCGTTGTCATCCCTGGTGTGCTGGCGGGCACGACCCCATTCCTGAAGAGGCCCCACGCCTGTTCACCCGATTCCTATCTCCTTCTTCTAAGAAGTCCTCATGAACGACATCCGCCGCACCATCCTCTGGGTGATTTTTGGCTTCTCCATGGTCCTGCTGTGGGACCAGTGGCAGATCCACAACGGCCACAAGGCCACATTCTTTCCCAAGGTCGAGCCCGCAGCGGCCGCCAAGGCGCCTGCTGCGTCGACTGCGGTGCCGACCGCTGTGGCTGCGCCTGCCGGTCCTGGTCAGGTGCCTGCATCTGCGGCACCAGCAGCACAACGCGAATGGGTTGATGTCGAAACCGATCTGTACAAGCTGCGCTTTGACACCGAAGGCGGTTCGCTGGTGCATGCCGAGCTGGTGCAGCACCCGGACCTGATGGATGCCAAAAAGAATTTCGTGCTGTTTGACGAAAGCAAGGACCGTGTTTATGTGGCCCAGTCCGGTCTGATCGGTGGACAGCTGCCCACGCACAAGAGCGTCATGCGCTTTGCCGGCGAGCGCAAGCTCAAGGACGGCCAGAACGAGCTGACCTTGCGCTTTGAATCTGACGAGGTGAACGGCGTCAAACTGGTCAAGAGCTACACGCTCAAGCGCGGCAGCTACGCCATCGGCGTCAAGCATGAGGTGATCAACAAGGGCGCTGCCGCCGTGTCGCCGCAGCTGTACCTGCAGTTGGTGCGCGATGGCAACAAGCCCGCCGGCGAATCGTCCTTCTATTCCACCTTCACCGGCCCCGCTGTCTACACCGAAGCCAAGAAGTACACCAAGATCGAGTTCTCCGACATCGAAAAGAACAAGGCCGAAATCGACAAGACATCGACCAATGGCTATGTGGCCATGGTGCAGCACTACTTTGCTTCGGCCTGGCTGCTTGCCGATGGAGTCCAGCGCGAGAACTTCGTGCGCAAGGTCGATAACAATCTGTATGCCGTGGGCATGATCACGCCGCTGGGTGAAGTGGCGCCTGGTCAGAGCAAGGTTCTGGACAACCAGCTGTTTGCCGGCCCGCAGGAAGAAAAGACCCTGGAAGCCCTGGCGCCGGGCCTGGACCTGCTCAAGGACTATGGCTGGCTGGCCATGCTGGCCAAGCCGCTGTACTGGCTGCTGGACCAGCTCTACAAAGTGCTGCTGAACTGGGGCTGGGCCATCATGGCGCTGGTGCTGCTGCTCAAGATCGCGTTTTACTGGCTCAATGCCAAGGCCTACGCCAGCATGGCCAAGATGAAGGCCATCAACCCCCGCATCATGGAAATGCGCGAGCGCCTCAAGAGCAACCCGCAGCAGATGCAGATGGAGATGATGAAGATCTACCGCGAGGAAAAGGTCAACCCCATGGGTGGCTGCTTCCCGATGCTGATCCAGATTCCGGTTTTCATTGCGCTGTACTGGGTGCTGCTGTCCAGCGTCGAGATGCGCCATGCCCCGTGGGTGGGCTGGATCGTTGACCTGTCCGCACCCGATCCGTACTTCATCCTGCCGATCGTGATGACGCTGACCACGCTGCTGCAAACGGCGCTGAACCCCGCACCGCCGGACCCGATGCAGGCCAAGCTGATGTGGTTCATGCCACTCATCTTCAGTGTGATGTTCTTCTTCTTCCCGGCGGGTCTGGTGCTGTACTGGATCACCAACAACGTGCTGTCAATTGCCCAGCAGTGGATCATCAACACGCGCATGGGCGTGCCGCCGCAGTTCAACTTGCCCAAGTTCAAATGAACTGAAAGCACTTCGACAGGGGCCGCGTGAGCGGCCCTTGTTTCTTGCAAAATCCGCCCATGCTTGCCCGCCATCAGGAACCCATCGTCGCCATTGCCACCGCGCCCGGGCGCGGGGCTGTGGGCATCGTGCGCGTGTCCGGGCGGGGCATCGGTGCGCTGGTGCAAGCGATGTGCGGGCGCGAACTCAGGCCCAGGGACGCCACTTACCTGCCGTTTCGCGATGCCGATGGTTCGGCGATCGACCACGGGCTGGCCATCTGGTTTGCGGCGCCCCACTCCTTCACCGGCGAAGACGTGCTGGAGCTGCAGGCCCACGGCGGTCCGGTGGTGCTGCAGCTGCTGGTGCAGCGCTGTCTTCAGGCTGCGGCCAGCATGGATGCGGCCACCGGCAAGCCGGTGCTGGCGGGCTTGCGCGTGGCGCAGCCTGGAGAGTTTTCCGAGCGGGCTTTCCTGAACGACAAGATCGATCTGGCACAGGCTGAAGCCATCGCCGACCTGATCGATGCGAGCACCGAGGCGGCTGCGCGCAGCGCCAGCCGTTCGCTGGCGGGTGATTTTTCGCGCGAGATCGGCGAACTGCGCGAGGCGTTGATCCACCTGCGCATGCTGGTTGAAGCCACGCTGGACTTTCCCGAAGAAGAAATCGACTTTCTGCAAAAAGCCGATGCCCAGGGTCAGCTCGACAGCCTGCAGGCGCGGCTGGCGCAGGTGCTGCAGCGTACGCGCCAGGGCGCGCTGCTGCGCGAGGGCATCCGTGTGGTGATCGCTGGCCAGCCCAATGCAGGCAAGAGCTCCTTGCTCAACGCGCTGGCCGGTGCGGAACTCGCCATCGTCACGCCCATTGCCGGCACCACGCGCGATGTGGTGCAGCAGACCATCCAGATCGAAGGCGTGCCACTGCACGTGATCGATACCGCCGGTCTGCGCGAAGGCGAGGGTGTCGATGCCGTGGAGCAGATCGGCATCGAACGTGCCTGGGGGCAAATCGAGCAGGCCGATGCGGTGCTGTTTCTGCACGACCTGACAAGGGCGGAAGACGAGGCTTACGCGGCGGCCGATGCCGAGATTGCACGCTCGCTGGCGCAGCGCGTGCCAGCGGCCGTGCCCGTCATCGACATCTGGAACAAGGCCGATGCTGCGCAAGCGTCAGGCCGTCAAGGGGTGGTGTTGTCGGCCAAAACCGGTGACGGTCTGCAGGCCTTGCGCCAGCGCTTGCTGCACGAGGCTGGCTGGCAGCAGGCCAGTGAAGGCCTGTACATCGCCCGCGAGCGCCATGTGCAGGCCTTGCTGCGCGTGCGCGAACACCTCGAACTCGCGCAGCTGCATCTGGCCGCCCAGGCGCAAAGCCTGGACCTGCTGGCCGAAGAGTTGCGCCAGTCGCAGAGCGCCCTCAACGAGATCACGGGTGAATTCAGTGCGGACGACCTGCTGGGCGTGATTTTTTCCAGTTTCTGCATCGGTAAATGACGGGGGCCGCATCGGGCCACAGCGCGTCAGACACCTTGGGGACTGCCGCTCGGGATAACCACTAGCGCGGCACCGTTGGCGAACAACCAGAATGTGCACGCAAACGACTGGTTGTCGTTAAGTGGTTCATGACAAGTTGGTTGTACCCCATGTCCAATGATTTCATTCTCGAAACCCGGGACCTCATCAAGGAGTTCAAGGGCTTTGTTGCCGTCAACGGCGTGAACCTTCAGGTTCGGCGTGGGCAGATCCATGCACTGATCGGACCCAACGGCGCAGGCAAGACCACGGTCTTCAACCTGTTGACCAAGTTCCTGATCCCGACGAGTGGCCAGATTCTGTTCAACGGCAATGACATCACGACCGAAAAGCCGGCCCAGGTGGCGCGACGTGGGCTGGTGCGCTCGTTCCAGATCTCGGCGACGTTTCCCAACCTGTCCGCCCGGGAAAACGTGCGCATCGCGCTGCAACGTTCAACGGGCCTGTCGATGCATTTCTGGCGCTCTGAGCGGGTACTCGATCAGCTCAACGACCGGGCCATGGAGCTGCTCGACGAGGTGGGCCTGACCGAGTTTGCCGAGGTGCATGCCGGCGAGCTGGCCTACGGCCGCAAGCGTGCGCTGGAGATCGCCACCACACTGGCCATGAATCCCGAGCTGATGCTGCTCGATGAGCCCACGCAAGGCATGGGCCACGAAGATGTGGACCGCGTCACGCAGCTCATCAAGAAGGTGGGCGCCAACCGCACCATCCTGATGGTGGAGCACAACATGAATGTGGTGTCGAGCATTGCCGACACCATCAGCGTGCTGCAGCGTGGCCAGGTGATCGCAGAAGGACCGTACGAAGTGGTGTCGAAGAATCCGCAGGTGCTCGAAGCCTATATGGGCAGCACCGACAACGCGCTGGAGGGTGCCCATGGCTGAGCCCACCGAATTCCTGCGCATCAGCAACCTGCACGCCTGGTATGGCGAATCGCACATCCTGCACGGGGTGGATCTGACCGTACACAAGGGCGAAGTGGTCACGCTGCTCGGCCGCAACGGTGCGGGACGCACCACCACCGTCAAGTCCATCGTCGGGCTGGTGGGCAAGCGCACCGGCTCGATCACGATCAATGGCCGCGAGTCGATCGACATGGCACCGCATCAGATTGCCAAACTGGGCATCGGCTACTGCCCGGAAGAGCGTGGCATCTTTGCCTCCTTGAGCTGCGAAGAAAATCTGCTGCTGCCACCCGAAATTGCCAGCGGTGGCATGCCCCTGGACGAAATCTACGAGATGTTCCCCAACCTGCTCGAGCGCAGGAACAGCCCGGGCACGCGCCTGTCGGGCGGTGAGCAGCAGATGCTGGCGGTGGGGCGCATCCTGCGCACCGGCGCCAAACTGCTGCTGCTGGACGAAATTTCCGAAGGCCTCGCGCCCGTGATCGTTCAAGCGCTCGCCCGCATGATCCTCTCTCTCAAGGCCAAGGGCTTCACCATCATCATGGTCGAGCAGAACTTCCGTTTTGCTGCGCCACTGGCCGACCGCTTCTATGTCATGGAGCACGGGCAGATCATCGAGGGCTTCGCAGCATCTGAGCTGCAGGCCAAGATGCCCATGCTGCACGAATACCTCGGCGTCTGATTTTTCTTTCCAACGACAGGAGACACACCATGAAACGCAAACTTCTTGCCACCGCCGCTTTGGCTGCATGCGCATTTGCCGGTTCGGCACAGGCCCAAATCTCTGACGGTGTCGTCAAGATTGGCGTGATGAATGACATGTCCGGTGTATATGCCGACATTGGCGGCCCGGGTTCAGTCATTGCCGCGAAGATGGCCGTGGAGGACTACATCAAGGCCACCGGCAGCAAACTCAAGGTGGAAGTGGTGAGTGCGGACCACCAGAACAAGCCGGACATCGGCTCCAACGTGGCCCGCCAGTGGTACGACACCGACAAGGTGGACATGATTGTGGACGTGCCCACTTCTTCCGTTGGTCTGGCCATCGCCCAGATCAGCAAGGAAAAGAACAAAGTCCATGTGAACACCGGCTCGGCCACAGCCGACCTGTCGGGCAAATCCTGCAACGCGAATACGGTGCACTGGCTGTACGACACCTGGATGCTTGCCAACGGCACTGGCAAGGCCATCGTGAAGAACGGCGGCAACACCTGGTTCTTCCTGACGGCCGACTACGCTTTCGGACATGCTCTGGAGCGTGACACCGAAGCGGTGGTGCTCAAGAACGGTGGCAAGGTGGTGGGCAAGGTCCGCACCCCCTTCCCGACGCAGGACTTCTCATCTTTCCTGCTGCAGGCGCAGGCATCCAAGGCCAAGATCATTGGCTTGGCCAATGCCGGTGGCGACACCATCAACTCCATCAAGCAGGCCGCCGAGTTTGGCATCGTCAAAGGAGGCCAGAACCTGGCCGGCATGCTGGTCTTCCTGCCCGATGTGCACGCACTGGGCCTGGACAAGGCGCAGGGCCTGCTGTTGACGGAGACCTTCTACTGGGATCTGAACGACAACACACGCGCTTGGTCCAAGCGCTTTGCGGCAGCCCATGGCGGCAAGATGCCTTCGTCTGACCACGCTGGCGTTTACTCCGGTGTGCTGCACTACCTGAAGGCCGTGGATGCCGCCAAGACCGACGATGGTCTGAAGACCGTGGCCAAGATGAAGGAACTGCCCACCGATGACATCCTGTTCGGCAAGGGTACGGTCCGTGCAGATGGTCGCAAGATCCATCCGGCCTACCTGTTCGAGGTCAAGAAGCCGTCAGAGTCCAAGGGACCTTACGACTATTACAAGGTCGCTGCCACCATCCCTGCGAACGAGGCGTTCCGTCCCCTGAATGACGGCGATTGCCCGCTGGTCAAGAAGTAATCCGCGCACTGTTCAAGCAAGCCGAAGTCACCCATGGAAATTTTTGGCATTCCCTCACAAGCGCTGTTCGGGCAGTTGCTGATCGGACTCATCAACGGGTCCTTTTATGCGCTGCTTTCTTTGGGACTGGCCGTGATCTTCGGCTTGCTGAACATCATCAACTTCACGCATGGCGCCCAGTACATGCTGGGCGCCTTCGTGGCCTGGCTTGGCCTCAACAAGCTGGGCATGAATTACTGGCTGGCTTTGCTGGTCACGCCCGTCGTGGTCGGGGCCACCGGGGTGATCATCGAGCGCACGATGCTCAAACAGCTCTACAAGCTTGACCACCTTTATGGCCTGTTGCTGACCTTTGGTCTGGCCCTCATCATTCAAGGCCTCTTCCGTAACGAATTCGGTTCGTCGGGCATGCCCTATGCCGTGCCTGAAGTGTTCCAGGGCGCGTTCAACACGGGCTTCATGTTCCTGCCCAAGTACCGTGCCTGGGTGATCGTCGCTTCGCTGGTGATCTGCCTGTCAACCTGGTACGTGATTGAGCGCACCAAGCTGGGCGCTTACCTGCGTGCTGCCACGGAAAACCCAAGCCTGGTGCAGGCCTTTGGCATCAACGTGCCGCGCATGATCACGCTGACCTACGGTTTCGGTGTGGGCCTGGCCGCATTGGCAGGCGTGATGGCTGCACCCATTTACCAGGTCAATCCCACCATGGGCGCTGACCTCATCATCGTGGTGTTCGCGGTGGTGGTGATTGGTGGCATGGGCTCCATCATGGGCGCCATCGTCACTGGTTTTGGCCTGGGCCTGATCGAGGGCCTGACCAAGGTGTTTTATCCCGAAGCTTCCAATGTGGTGATCTTCGTGATCATGACCATCGTCCTGCTCATCAAGCCTGCCGGCCTGTTCGGTACCCAGAAATAAAGCCATGACCCACGCGACTCCTGCTTCCTCGTCGGCCAAGTCCTACAAGCACCAGTGGGTGGCCTTTGCCTTGATGGTGCTGATCCTGGCTGTGGCCCCGATCTGGGTGTACCCGGTGTTCCTGATGAAGGTGATGTGTTTTGCACTGTTCGCCTGCGCCTTCAACCTGCTGCTGGGCTTTGGCGGCCTGCTGTCGTTCGGGCATGCCATGTTCCTGGGCTCGGCCGGTTATGTGTCGGCGCATGCGGCCAAGGTCTGGGGCTGGAATCCAGAACTGTGCGTGTTGCTGGGCACGGCCACCTCTGCTGTTCTGGCGCTCATCGTTGGCCAGCTGGCCATCCGTCGTCAAGGTATCTATTTCGCCATGATCACGCTGGCGCTGGCGCAGATGATTTTCTTTTTCTGCCTGCAGGCGCCGTTCACCGGGGGTGAAGACGGCATCCAGGCGGTTCCGCGGGGTCAGTTGTTTGGCTTGATCGATCTGGCCAACAACACCAACATGTACCTGTTCGTATGCGCCATCTTCCTGGCGGGTTTTTTGCTGCTGTGGCGCGTGGTCCATTCGCCGTTCGGCCAGATCCTCAAGGCGATTCGCGAGCACCAGGATCGTGCCACTTCCCTGGGCTACGACACCGATACCTTCAAACTGCTGGCGTTCGTCATCTCGGGTGCACTGGCCGGGACGGCAGGCGCCACCAAGTCGCTGGTGTTCCAGCTGGCCTCGCTCACCGATGTGCACTGGAGCATGTCGGGCGAGGTGGTGCTGATGACGCTGGTGGGGGGCATGGGCACGCTGTTCGGCCCGGTGGCTGGCGCGGCCGTGATCGTGTCCATGCAGAACTACCTGGCGCAATTGGGCGCCTGGGTGACGGTGGTGCAAGGCGTGATCTTTGTGGTTTGCGTGTTGGCATTCCGCCGCGGCATCATTGGCGAAATCGCCAACCTGATCAAGAAACCCCTCTGACCGATTTTTGCCACCTGCCCGGCTAGACTGCAGGTTTGCCTCTGCAGTCGCCTTGCATGTCTTCTTCCCGCGTTCCCGGTTTGTGGCTGATCAGCCTGGCTGCATTCAGCAGCATGGCATCCATGCGCGTGTGCGACCCGATGCTGGTGGCGCTCGCCACGGAATTCCAGGTCAGCGTCGGGGAGGCCTCGCGGGTCATTTCGGCGTTTGCCGTGGCGTATGGCTGTCTGCAGCTCTTTTATGGCCCCCTGGGTGACCGTGTCGGCAAGCTGCGCGTGATCAACGCGGCAGCGCTGGGCTGCGCCGTGTTCAGCGCCATGACGGCGATGGCATCGGATTTCCAGCTGCTGGTCATTGCGCGTGCGGCCATGGGAGCCAGTGCGGCTGGCATCATTCCCCTGAGCATGGCCTGGCTGGGCGATCAGGTCAGTTACGACCGCCGCCAGGAGACGCTGGCCAAACTGATGAGCGCCACGGTGACTGGCATGATGGCCGGGCAGTGGTTTGGAGGCTGGGCTGTGGAGTCGCTGGGCTGGCGCAATGCATTTGTGGTGTTGTCATGCATGTTTGCCACAGCCTGTGGCCTGCTGTTTGTGCGCATGGGTGCACAACGCCGTGCGGTGCCCGTGCATTCAGAGGGCTCTTACTGGCAGGCTGCGCTGGGCAGCATCGGCCTGTTGCGCGTGCCGCGCGTGCGCTGGGTCCTGATCGTGACCGGGCTGGAGGGGGCCATGGCCTTTGGCACGCTGGCTTTTGTGCCCAGTCAATTGGTGCAGCATTTCCACCTCAGTGCCTCACTGGCCGGCGGCCTGATGGCGCTGTACGGCATCGGCGGCCTGCTTTACAGCCAGATGGCCCGGCGTTGGCTGGGCTGGTTTGGTGAGCGTGGCCTGGCCCGCCTGGGCAGCGCCCTGGTGGCCATGGGTTTGTTGCTGTTGGCCTGGGGGCAACACCCTGTGCTGGCCGCTTTGGGCTGTCTGGCAGCAGGTCTGGGTTTTTACATGCTGCACAACACCTTGCAGACACAGGCCACGCAGATGGCCCCGCATGCCCGGGGCAGTGCGGTCACGTTGTTCGCTTGTCTGCTCTTCTTTGGTCAGTCCACCGGGGTGCTGCTCGTGGCTCAAACCGTGGACCACGGTGGCGTGGAGTGGGCTTACACCGTGTCAGCCGTTGGCATGGTGGTGCTGGGTCGCGTGATCGCTCGCCGTGTGCAGGGCAAAGCCTGATCAGTGTCCCTCAAACTCCACCAGGGTGAACAGCTTCAGTCCTGCGCTTTTGAGTCGCTCTGAGCCACCCAGCTCGGGCAGATCGACAATGGCGGCACCTTCGGTCACGGTGGCGCCGAGTTTCTCCAGCAATTTCTTGCCCGCCATCATGGTGCCGCCGGTGGCGATCAGGTCATCGATCAGCAGCACACGCTGGCCGGGCTTGACCGCATCGGTATGCAACTCGACGGTGGCGCTGCCGTATTCGAGCTCGTACGTTTCTTCCACGGTGGTGAAGGGCAGTTTGCCTTTCTTGCGGATCGGCACGAAACCCAGACCCAACTCATAAGCAATGACCGAGCCGAGGATGAAGCCACGTGCATCCAGGCCTGCCACCACATCCGGACGCAGGGCCGGGTCCATGTAACGGTGCACGAACGCGTCGATCAGCACGCGGAACACGCGGGGGTCCTGCAGCAGCGGCGTGATGTCGCGGAACTGCACGCCGGGAGCGGGCCAGTCGGGCACGGTGCGGATGTGGCTCTTCAGGAATTCGTGAACATTCATCACCGTCATGGTGTCAGCCTCTCAGGAGTTTTTCTTCGGCCAGGGCCAGCGTGCGCGCGTTGCCAGACAACACCAGGGTGTCGCCCATCTGCAGCTCAAGGGCATCGTCGACGGACTCGTTCTTGCCGCTCGCGCGGCGCAGGCTCGCCAGTCGCACGCCCATGGCGTGGAAGTTCAGGTCGGCCACCATCCGGCCCAGCCAGGGAGACGCCAGCGGCAGGCTGACGGTGGTCAGCCGTTCGTGCTCCAGTTCTTCCAGGGTGTCGTCATCGGCGCCGTGGAAATAGCCTTTGAGCAGGTTGTAGCGTGCATCCCGCTGGTCCTGCACGGCACGGATCACGCGGCGCATGGGCACCCCCACCAAGGCCAGCGCATGGCTGGCCAGCATGAGCGAGCCTTCCAGCGCCTCGGGCACCACTTCGGTGGCGCCGGCCTGCTGGAGTTTTTCGAGGTCAAGGTCGTCCTTGGTGCGCACGATCACGGGCACATGCGGGGCATGGCTGTGTGCGTGGCCCAGCACTTTCATGGCGGCCGGCACGTCCAGGTAGGTGACAACGACTGCGCTGGCGCGGGCCAGACCAGCGGCCATCAGGGCCTGCAGCCGGCCAGCGTCGCCAAACACCACCGAATCACCTGCCGCTGCAGCCTGGCGCACGCGGTCCGGATCCAGGTCGAGCGCCATGTAGGGGATGTCTTCCTTCTCGAGCATGCGGGCCAGGTTCTGGCCGCACCGGCCATAGCCGCAGATGATGACGTGCTTGCTGGTGTTGATCGACTTGCGCGCAATCGTGGTCATTTGCAGCGATTGCTGCAGCCATTCGCTGGCCACCAGCTTCATCACGATGGTGTTGCTGTGCAGGACGATGAAGGGCGTGGCCAGCATCGACAACACCATGCTGGCCAGCACCGGGTTGAGCAGCTGGGGCGGGATGACCCCGTTTTGCGCACCCAGGGTCAGCAGCACGAAACCGAATTCGCCCGCTTGCGCAAGGTACAAGCCGGTGCGCAGAGCCACGCCATGGCTGGCCCCATACACCTTGGCCAGACCCGCCACCAGTACCAGTTTGAACAGCACAGGCAGGGTCAGCAACATCAGCACCAGCGGCCAGCGCTCGAACACGATGTACCAGTCCAGCATCATGCCGATGGTGATGAAAAACAGACCCAGCAATACATCGTGGAAAGGGCGGATGTCCAGTTCCACCTGGTGCTTGTATTCGGTTTCTGAAATCAGCATGCCGGCGATGAAGGCGCCCAGTGCCAGGCTCAGGCCAGCCAGCTCGGTCAGCCAGGCCAGGCCCAGGGTGACCAGCAGAAGGTTGAGTACGAACAGTTCTTCGCTTTTGCGCCGTGCCACCAGCGTGAGCCACCAGCGCATGAGGCGCTGCCCGCCGGTCAGCAGCAGGGCAATCAGCACGGCGGCTTTCAGGCCGGCAATCAGCAAGGCGGTGAACAGTTCTTCAGGGGGGGAACCAAGCGCCGGAATCAGCACCAACAGCGGCACCACAGCCAGATCCTGAAAGAGCAGCACACCCACGACACGCTTGCCGTGCTCGGATTCGATTTCCAGCCGGTCGGCCATGAGTTTGATGACGATGGCGGTGCTGCTCATGGCCATGGCGCCTGACAGGGCCAGGGCGGTCTGCCACTCCATCTTCCAGAGGGTTGGCGCCAGTGTGGCCAGAAAGAGTGAGGCGCAGGTGACGATGAGCAATGTCAGCAGCACCTGCAGCAGACCCAGGCCAAACACATGCCGCCGCATGGCGCGCAGTTTGGGCAGGTTGAACTCCAGCCCGATGACGAACATGAGGAACACCACGCCAAACTCGGCCAGGTGCTGGATGCCCGAGGAATTCTGGGCCAGCGCCAGGGCGTTGGGGCCAATGACCACACCCACCGCCAGGTAGCCCAGCATGGGTGGCAGGCGCAACATGCGGCAGCCCACCACGCCCAGGACGGCGGCCAGCAGATACAGCAGTGTCAACTCCAGTGCGTTCATGCCTTGATCCTACCAATGGAATGTGCCTTCTGCCGGTGCCCGCGGCGGGAATCTGGTGGTGGTTTTGCCTGCATCAAGGCGGCCGATAAAATGCCCGCATGACCCTTTCTGCTCCCCACTTGCTGCAGCTGGCCCGTGACACCCTCGACATCGAGTCCGCGGCGTTGCAAGGCCTCAAGGCCCGCCTCGATGACCGTTTTGTGCGTGCGGTAGAGATGATTCTGGGCGTGAAAGGGCGTGTGGTCGTGACCGGCATAGGCAAAAGTGGTCACATCGGACGCAAGATTGCGGCCACGCTGGCCTCCACCGGCACGCCAGCCATGTTCGTTCATCCGGCCGAAGCCAGCCATGGCGACCTGGGCATGATCAAGGCGGTCGATGTGGTACTGGGCATTTCCAACAGCGGCGAGAGCGATGAGCTGGTGGCCATCCTGCCGGTGCTCAAGCGCCAGGGTGTGCCCCTGATCGCCATGACCGGCGGGCTGCAATCTTCGCTGGCCCGCCATGCCGATGTGGTCCTCGACAGCTCGGTCGAGAAGGAAGCCTGTCCGCTCAACCTGGCGCCCACCGCCAGTACCACGGCCCAGCTGGCTCTGGGCGATGCGCTGGCCGTGGCCTTGCTCGATGCCCGGGGTTTCAAGCCCGAGGACTTTGCCCGTTCACACCCCGGCGGCTCATTGGGCCGGCGTTTGCTCACCCACGTGAGCGATGTGATGCGCTCAGGCGATCAGGTGCCTTGCGTGCTGCCTGAGGCCGGGTTCAGCGAACTCATGCGCGAGATGAGTCACAAAGGGCTGGGTGCATCGGCCGTCGCCGATGCACAAGGGCGTGTGCTGGGCATCTTCACCGACGGCGACTTGCGACGCCTGATCGAGAAAGGTCAGGATCTGCGAGCGCTCAAAGCCGCCGAAGTCATGCATGCGCATCCGCGCACCATCCGCCAGGACGCACTGGCGGTGGAGGCGGCCGACATGATGGAGCAGCACCGCATCACCAGCATCCTGGTGGTCGATGAGCAGGGCGTGCTGTGTGGCGCCCTCAACACCAACGACCTGATGCGCGCCAAGGTGATCTGATGCAGCAACTGGTGCCCTTGCTGAATTACCCGCCCGAACTGCTGCTCCAGGCCCAGGGCATCCGGGTGGTCTTCTTTGACGTCGATGGTGTGCTGACCGATGGGGGCCTGTATTTTTCCGAGTCGGGCGAATCGCTCAAATGCTTTTCCGTACTTGATGGCCAGGGCCTGAAGCTCTTGCAGCAGGCGGGCATCACACCGGTGGTGATCACCGGGCGGGACTCTGCGCCGTTGCGCCTGCGCATGAAAGCGCTGGGCATCACGCATGCGAAGTTCGGCACCGAAGACAAGCGCCCGGCGGCAGAAGCCTTTCTGCAGGAGCTGGGGCTGGACTGGTCGCAGGCTGCGGCCATGGGGGATGACTGGCCCGATTTGCCCGTGATGCAGCGTGTGGCCTTTGCCTGTGCCCCTGCCAACGCGCACGTCCAGAACAAAGCCATTGCGCACCACGTGACCGCCGAGTGCGGTGGCCAGGGAGCTGCACGTGCTTTCTGCGATCTGCTGCTGGTGGCGGGCGGCCACTATGCGCGCCTGCTGGCCCAGGTGGGTGTTTCGGCCCACAAAGGCCCCTCGGCATGACTTCGCGGTGGGCGCTGCGCCGGGCGCTGGACCGTCTGACCCTGTATTTGCCGCTGCTGGCGATGGCTGTGCTGGCGATGGCCAGCTGGTGGCTGGTGCGCAGCATGCCCGATCTGTGGGGGGATGCCTCCGGGCGGCCGGTTCGCAAGGACCCGGACTACCACCTGGAGCGTTTCACCACCCAGGTCTTCAATGCCCAAGGGCAACGCATCCGCTCCGTCAGTGGTGACAAGGCCCGGCATTACCCGGACAGCGATGAGCTGCACATCGACGAGGTGCGTTTCTCGGCCGTCAATGAAGAGGGCGTGGAGGTGACGGCCACGGCCCGGCGCGGCATCGCCACCGGCGATGGCGAGCGTGTAACGTTGCTGGGGCAGGTGCATGTGGTGCGCCCCGCGCACGGGCAGACGCCCCGGATTGAACTGCATGGCGAGCGTCTGGTGGCTTTGCAAAAGCAGGAAAAGCTGCTGTCCGATCTCCCGGTCGAGATCCTGCGTGACCGGGACCGTTTTTTGGCCAATGGCCTGGATTTCGACATGAAGTCCGGTCAGTACCAGCTCAGCGGGCGGGTCCGCGCAACGCTTCAGCCACAGACGCGATGAGCGCTGCCCATCTGGTGTTCATCACTGGCGCCTCCAGTGGCATCGGTTGGGCGTTGGCGCAGGCCTGTCTCGAACGCGGATGGTCGGTGGCCCTGGTGGCCCGTCGCGCAGACGCCTTGCGCGAGCAATTGCAAGCGCAGTCCTGGCCTACAGAGCGCTGGAGGGTCTGGGCGGCCGATGTGACCGATGCTGCGGCCATGCAGGCGGTGGCGCAGGAATGCATGGCCAGCCTGGGCTTGCCCGACATCGTGATCGCGAATGCCGGCATCAGCCTGGGAGTGGACACGGCCGAGGCCGAGGACCTGGCGGTGTTTGACGAGGTGATGCGCACCAATGTGCTCGGGGTGGTGCACACCTTCCACCCCTTCATGGCCGCGATGCGTGCGCGCCGATCGGGGCGGCTGGTGGGCATCGCCAGCGTCGCCGGCATCCGGGGCTTACCCGGGCACGGCGCGTATTGCGCCAGCAAGGCCGCCGTGATCAGCTATTGCGAGAGCCTGCGAGGCGAACTGGGGCGGCATGGTGTCGGGGTGAGCGTGATTGCTCCGGGTTACGTGGCCACGCCGTTGACGGCACGCAACCGATACCCCATGCCTTTTCTGATGCAGCCCGAGGCGTTTGCCCGTGAGGCTTTGCAGGCCATTGTGTCTGGGACGAGTTATCGGGTCATTCCGTGGCCCATGGCCATCGTGGCCAGGCTGCTGCGCGTTTTGCCCGATGCCTGGTTTGACCACCTGCTGCGGGGGCGCCAGCGCAAGCATCGGCATACCGAGCGCTGAAAACAACAAAGGCCCCGAAGGGCCTTTGTGTTGTCATGTTGACGCAGCTCAGTAGCTGTTTCCACCGCCGTAGCCGCCGCCACCGCCTTCGCGGCGACCACCGCCGCGGGGACCCGTGCCGTAGGGGCTGCGGAAGCCACCGCCACCGCCTTCGCCGTAGCCGCCACTGCCTTCACGGCGACCACCGCCGTAGCCACCGCCGCCACCGCCGTAGCCACCACCACCGCGCGGGCCGCCAAAGCCGCCGCCACCGCTGCGGGGGGGGCGTGCTTCCATCGGACGGGCTTCGTTGACCACCACGTTGCGGCCGCCCAGGGATTGGCCGTTCATGCCTTCGATGGCGGCTTGCGCTTCGGCATCGCTGCCCATCTCGACAAAGCCGAAACCTTTGGAACGACCGGTGTCGCGCTCCATCATGACTTTGGCGCTGGTGACGGCACCGAAAGCGCCAAACGCCTGTTCCAGATCGCCGTCACGCACCGAATAAGGCAGGTTGCCGACGTAAAGTTTGTTGCCCATGAAGGGACTCCTCAAAACAAAATAACACGCGATGGAGCCCCGAAAGCGCTTTCAGCAAACTTGAGCGAAACTGACCTGGTCACCGCAAACATGCTTAACCCCGGAGGGTAAAGCGAAACCCATTATGCGCGATAAATGGGTTTTGCCAAGTGCGGGCTATCCCGCAAGGCGCGTCCTTGCTGGCTTTGGGTGAGTCGGCGCACGCATTACCAACTCACTTCGCGGTCGGGTGTGGCGCTGATCTTGTGCACCGACAGGTCGGCGCCTTCGTATTCCTCTTCGGCGCTGAGTTTCAGGCCCACGGTGGCCTTGAGCACGCCATACACCACCACGCCGCCCAGTGCGGCCCAGGCCACGCCCATGCCTGTGCCGATCAGCTGGGCCGTGAAACTCACGCCACCCAGGCCGCCCAGGGACTGGCTGCCGAAAATGCCGGCGGCGATACCGCCCCAGGTGCCGCACAGGCCATGCAAGGGCCAGACACCCAGCACATCGTCGATCTTCCATTTGTTCTGCGTCAACGTGAACATCCCCACGAACAAAGCGCCTGCAATCGCACCCACCATCAGGGCGCCGAACGGGTGCATCAGGTCGGAGCCGGCACACACGGCCACCAGACCCGCCAGCGGGCCGTTGTGCACGAAGCCTGGATCGTTCTTGCCCATGATCAGTGCCGTCAGGGTGCCGCCGACCATGGCCATCAGCGAGTTCACGGCAACCAGACCGGAGATCTTGTCCAGGGTCTGTGCACTCATCACGTTGAAGCCGAACCAGCCCACGATGAGGATCCAGGCGCCCAGTGCAAGGAAGGGAATGTTCGACGGCGGGTGGGCCGACATGGCACCGTCCTTGCGGTAGCGGTTGTAGCGGGCACCCAGCAGCAGCACGGCGGGCAATGCGATCCAGCCTCCCACGGCATGCACCACCACGGAGCCGGCGAAATCGTGGAATTCTTCGCCAGTGATGGCCTTGATCCAGGTCTGCACGCCAAAGTGCTGGTTCCAGGCAATGCCCTCAAAGAAGGGGTAAATGAAACCCACAATCACGGCGGTGGCAATCAGCTGCGGCCAGAACTTGGCACGCTCGGCGATGCCACCCGAGATGATGGCGGGGATGGCTGCGGCGAAAGTCAGCAGAAAAAAGAACTTGACCAGGTCATAGCCGTTTTTGGCTGCCAGTTCCTGGGCGCTGACGAAGAAACCAGTGCCGTAGGCCACGCCGTAGCCGATGACGAAATACACCACGGTCGAGATCGAAAAGTCGACCAGGATTTTGACCAGGGCGTTGACCTGGTTTTTCTTGCGGACGGTGCCCAGCTCCAGAAAGGCAAAGCCGGCATGCATGGCCAGCACCATGATGCCGCCCAGCAAGATGAAAAGCGCATCTGCGCCCTGTTTCAGTGCATCCATGAACTTTTTGGGGTGTTGTTGATTGATGTTGGTGCGTCTTTTGGGACAAAAGACTTTGTGCACCAGATTCAAGCAACAACCGTTCCAATTTGATGCGTGTCAGGGTTGCCCCATGCTTTTGCACAGAAAAGAGGCATTTCCGAGCTCTCTTATGATCATCCGCATCATGGAAGCCTTTCTGATTTCTACAGGGATCGTCGCTCTCGCCGAAATGGGCGACAAGACCCAGCTGCTGTCCCTGGTGCTGGCCGCCCGGTTCCGCAAGCCTTGGCCCATCGTGCTGGGCATTCTGGTGGCCACGCTGGCCAACCACGCGCTGGCCGGTGCCGTGGGCAGCTGGGTGACCACGCTGCTCGGGCCCGATGTGCTGCGCTGGGTGCTGGGCCTGTCCTTCATCGCGATGGCGGTTTGGATGCTGATCCCGGACAAGCTCGATGAGGACGAGGGCAACGATGCCCCGCGCATGGGCGTGTTCATGACCACGGTGGTGGCCTTCTTCCTGGCCGAGATGGGCGACAAGACCCAGATCGCCACCGTCATGCTTGCCGCGCAGTACAACGCCTGGGCCTGGGTGGTCGCAGGCACCACGCTGGGCATGATGGTTGCCAACGCGCCGGTGGTCTGGTTGGGCGATGCGATCACCCAGCGCGTGCCGATCGCGCTGGTGCACAAAGTGTCGGCAGCGATTTTTGTTGTGCTGGGCGTATTGGCGCTGACAGGTTGGGCCTGACTCAGACTCTGGGTTGGCGCAGGTAGATGGTCCAGTACACCCCACCGACCAACACCGCGCCACCGGCCAGGTTGCCCAGAATCACGGGCGCCAGATTGCCCAGCATGCCTTGCCAGGTGACGAGTACGCCATCGGCCAGCACGCCCGAGGCTTGCAGCAGCATGGCTTGCGGCATGAGGTACATGTTGGCGATGCTGTGCTCGAAACCGGCTGCTACAAAGGCCATCACCGGGAACATCACGGCCACCGCCTTGTCGACCACACTGCGCCCGCCCATGGCCATCCACACGGCCATGCACACCAGGATGTTGCACAGCACACCGCGCGCAAAAGCACTCCAGAACGGCAGGGCCTGCTTGACCAGGGCGATCTGCACCACCTTCTGGCCCACCGCGCCGGCATTCATGCTGGTGTGTCCGCTGACAAAGACCAACCAGGCCAGACCGATGGCGCCCACCAGATTGCCCAGGCAGACGATCAGCCAGTTGCGCAGCACCTGGGCGCTGGTGATGCGCCCATCGGCCCAGGCCATGACCAGCAGGTTGTTGCCAGTGAAGAGTTCTGCCCCTGCTACCACCACCATCAGCAGGCCCAGCGAGAACACCAGGCCACTCAAGAAAGTGCTGGCCGCAAAGCCCAGACTGGTGTCGGCACGCACCATGACCGAGAGCATGGCCCCCAGGCCAATGAAAGCGCCCGCCAGCACACTGAGCATGGCCAGCGGGAGCGGGGCCATGCGGGCCTTGGTCTCGCCGGCAGCTTCGACGCGGCGGGCGATCTCGACCGGGGTGTAGGCATTGAGGCTGTCGGTGTCGGGCATGTCGAACTCCTGGCGAAGACTTATACTAACGCCAGCGCCGATTTGCTCCAGCTTGCGGGCGCGGGGGTCTGACCAAGCCCCAAGAAATGCAGCTAAAGAGGTTGGCCTGCCCGGTTTCGCTTCTTTGGCGTCACCGGGTTTTTTGTTTTCAGTCATGAGTTTTGTTGCCACCCCTCAGTCGATGACGTTCGACGCACCGCTGCAGTTGCAAAGCGGTGCGCAGATCCGTGGCTACCAGCTGGCCTACGAGACCTACGGCACGCTCAATGCCGACAAGTCCAACGCGGTGCTGATCTGCCACGCGCTCAACGCCTCGCACCATGTGGCCGGCGTGTATGCCGAGCAGCCGAGCAATCTGGGCTGGTGGGACAACATGATCGGCCCCGGCAAGCCGGTCGACACCGACAAGTTCTTCGTGATCGGCGTGAACAACCTGGGCTCCTGCTTTGGCTCCACCGGCCCCATGCACATCAACCCCGACACCGGCAAGGTGTACGGCGCCGACTTCCCGGTGGTGACGGTAGAAGACTGGGTCAACGCGCAGGCCCGCTTGCTGGATGCGCTGGGCATCGAACAACTGGCCGCCGTGATGGGCGGCAGTCTGGGCGGTATGCAGGCGCTCTCCTGGACGCTGCAGCACCCGCAGCGCGTGCGCCACGCGGTGGTGGTGGCCAGCGCGCCCAACCTGAACGCCGAGAACATCGCCTTCAATGAGGTGGCGCGCCGCGCCATCGTGACCGATCCGGACTTCCACGAAGGGCATTTCTATCAGCATGGCGTAGTGCCCAAGCGTGGCCTGCGCATCGCGCGCATGATCGGCCACATCACCTACCTGAGCGACGATGTGATGAACGAAAAGTTCGGTCGCGAGTTGCGCAACGCGGTGAACAGCCCGACCGGCTACAAATACTCCACCCAGGACGTGGAATTCCAGATCGAGAGCTACCTGCGCTACCAGGGCGACAAGTTCAGCGAATACTTTGACGCCAACACCTATTTGCTGATCACCCGTGCGCTGGACTACTTTGACCCGGCCCGTGCGCACGGCGGCGATCTGGCCAAGGCGCTGGCGGTGGCGCGGTGCAAGTTCCTGCTGGTCAGCTTCACGACCGACTGGCGTTTTTCGCCTGCGCGCAGCCGCGAGATCGTGCAGGGTCTGATCGCCAACGGCCGCGACGTGAGCTATGCCGAGATTGACGCGCCGCACGGACACGACGCCTTTTTGTTGGACGACCCCCGTTACCTGAACGTGGTGCGGGCCTATTTTGAGCAAACGGTTGCAGGGGGTGTGCAATGAGTGACGCCTCGATTCAACACGCCATTGCTCGCCTGGTGCCCGAAGGCTCACGCGTGCTCGACTTGGGCTGCGGTGACGGCGCGCTGCTCGAACACCTGCAGCGCGAACGCGGTTGCACAGGCTACGGTGTGGAACTGGACGATGCCAATGTGCTGGCCTGCGTCCAGCGCGGCGTGAACGTGCTGCAGCTCAACCTCGATCAGGGCCTGAAGGTGTTTGATGACCAGAGCTTTGACGTGGTGCTGCAGATCGACACCCTGCAGCATTTACGCAATGCCGAAGTGATGCTGCGCGAGACGGCCCGCGTGGGCAAGATCGGCATCGTGGCCTTTCCCAACTTTGCCCACTGGTTCAACCGCCTGAGCGTGCTGCGCGGCCGCATGCCGGTGACCAAGCGCCTGCCCTACCAGTGGTACGACACGCCCAACATCCGTGTGGGCACGCTGGCCGACTTTGCCGAGCTGGCCCGAAAGAACCAACTGGACATTCTGGATTCGTTTGGTTTGCAGAACGGCGAAGTCGTGCGCTGGCTTCCGAACCTGCGGGCGGGGACGGCGGTGTTCAAGTTGCAGCGTCGCTGAGGGCGCTGGTGTCTGGCGTGCGCCGATGGGTGCGCCGGAATCCTCATGATGTTCGCCTGCGGCGACCATAAATCGTCATCCGGCGCACCCCCCGTCACACGCCAGACCGCAGGTGTAGCCGGAAATTAAAAACCGGCAACGAGTGCCGGTTGTGAGGAGCCCGCCCCAAGGGCTACCCCTCTCAACCTTCCCGGAGACTCAAGCCGCCACAGGCGGCAGGTTGCCGCGCACCGGGCTGGTCATCTTGCCCTTGAAATCGGTCCAGCACTCGCGCGTGAAGTCGTAGAGCTTGCAGGCGCGGGCGGTGTCAAAGTACCACTTCCACGAGAAGGGCTGCACGATGATGCGGCCGGGCAGCATTTCTTCGAGCTTGGCCTGGGCTTGCTTCAGGCGGTACAGCGGGATGCTCATGTCCACATGGTGGGCGGTGTGCTCCATGATGTGGTGCATCAGTGCGCCGATGTTGAACGGGAAGGTCAGGTGCACCGTGGTCGAGACGAAAGGTGCGGCCTTGGTCCAGGCGGCCTTGTTGTCGTGCCAGGACACGCGCACATGGGTGTGGTGCACATAGACCACGAAACCGATCATGCTGTTCCAGAAGAAGAAGGGCACGGCCACGCCCAGCAGCAGGCTCAGCCACACCGATTGGCCGGTGGCCACGGCGGCGGCGGCAATCGCTGCGATCCACAGGGCGCCAAACACAGCCACCAGCAGGCTGTCCTTGAAGAAGATCGGGCGACGGGTGGGCATGTGGGTCTTGTTCGGGAAGAACTCGCGCTTCCACCAGATCTCGATCATGTAGTACAGACCGGGAGCCCAGCCGCTGCGGTAAGCGCGCTCGAGCAGCTTCTGCATGGGCGAGAGGGCTGCAAACTCTTCGGCCGTCTTGGGGGTCCAGACAAAGTCGACACCTTTGAGGTTGGTGTAGCCGTGGTGCACCACGTTGTGGCCGGTGTCCCACAGGCTGTAGGGCGTGATGGAGGGCAGGAAAGCGATGCGGCCCAGCACCTTGTTGAGCTCACGGTGCGGCGTCAGGCTTTGGTGGCAGGCGTCGTGGCCAATGATGAACAGACGGCCAATCACGAAGCCGGCGGCCAGGCCGCACAGCAGCTTGGCCCAGACGGCGTCGAAAACGATGGTTCCGGCGATCAGGGCAAAGAACAAGGCGTAGTCAATGGCCAGCAGCACAAAGGCGCGCAGTGTGGTGCGGTGGGACAGGGGAATCAGCCACTCACGGATGATCTTGCGGTGCGGCAGGGGCTGGTCCAGGGCAATGGGTTGTTGGCTCTCGGCAGAGGATTGAGCAGTCATGTCATCATCAAAAACGCGTACGGGAAAACGCGCAACTATTTAATTTTAAAGGGCCGTGTTTCTCTCGAGCCTGACAACGATCAATGACCTTGCCTTTGCACAGTTGGTTTTGTAGCGCTTTGGTATTGATGCGGCTGCGGGTGCAAAGAACCGGGTTGGTAACTCGTTTCGTGCCAGAATTGAAACCAAGTTACAAGGAGACTCCCTGATGCCCCGTCGCGCCACCAAGATCGTTGCCACCCTTGGCCCTGCCTCCAGCACGCTGGACATGCTCGAAGCCATGATCCGCGCCGGCGTGAATGTGGTTCGTCTCAATTTCAGCCATGGCAAGGCGCAGGACCACATCGATCGCGCCAATCTGGTGCGCGAGGCCTCTCAACGCGCCGGCCGCGAGGTGGCCATCATGGCCGACCTGCAGGGCCCCAAGATCCGCGTGGGCAAGTTTGCCGAAGGCAAGGTCATGCTCGAGCCGGGGGCCAGGTTTGTGCTGGACGCCTCCCGCACCGAGCCTGGAGACATCCACGGCGTCGGTCTGGATTACAAGGAGTTGCCGCGCGATGTGAAGGCGGGCGATGTGTTGCTCCTCAACGATGGCCTGATCGTGCTGACGGTCGACGCCGTCAAAGGCGAAGCGGTCCACACCACCGTCAAGCTCGGCGGTGAGCTGTCCAACAACAAGGGCATCAACAAGCAGGGCGGTGGCCTGACGGCGCCAGCCCTGACGGCCAAGGACATGGAGGACATCAAGACCGCCATGGGCCTGAAGGCCGACTACGTGGCGGTGAGCTTTCCCAAGAACGCGACCGACATGGAAATGGCGCGCCAGCTGTGCAACGTAGCGGGCGCCGAACACGGCCACAGGCCCGGACTGATCGCCAAGATCGAACGCGCCGAGGCGATTCCGCGTCTGGAGGAAATCCTGGCGGCCAGCGACGGCATCATGGTCGCCCGAGGTGACCTGGCCGTCGAGGTGGGCAATGCGGCGGTGCCGGCCCTGCAAAAACGCATGATCAAGCTGGCCAAGGCGCACGACAAGGTCGTCATCACCGCCACCCAGATGATGGAAAGCATGATCACCAACCCGGTGCCCACGCGTGCCGAGGTGAGCGACGTGGCCAACGCTGTGCTCGACGGCACCGACGCCGTGATGCTGAGCGCCGAAACGGCCGCTGGCAAGTTCCCGCTGGAAACCGTGGAAGAGATGGCCAAGATCTGCGCCGCCGCCGAAAGCGCCGAGCATGTGGAGCTGGACGCCGACTTCATGGGCCAGACCTTTGACCGCATCGACCAGACGATCGCCATGGGCGCACTGTTCACCGCCCACCACATGGGCGCCAAGGCGATTGTGGCGCTGACCGAATCCGGGTCCACGGCCCTGTGGATGAGCCGCCACCGCGTGCACATCCCGATTTATGCCCTCACCACCAAGGTGTCCTCGCAGCGCAAGATGGCGCTCTACCGCAATGTGCGCCCCTTGCTGATGGACACCAGCGCCGACCGCGACACCGCGCTGGCGCAGGCCGAAGGCCACCTCAAGAAGCGCAACATCGTGAACACGGGCGATGTCTACGCCATCACCTGCGGTGAGCCCATGGGCGCCCCGGGCGGTACCAACATGCTCAAGATCTGCCGCGTGGGCTGACCTGGCCTTGCAGGAGGCCGCCCCGTAGGAGGCCGCCCCTGCGGCCGAAGGTTTTCGCGCGCAGGGGCGCGCTCCTACACACTATCTGTGTGCAGTACCCGTGGCCTTTAAAATCCAGAACAGTTACAGGCTGGGTACAGACACCGGCTGCAAGCATTTTTAACTTCTGGGGAATTTCACATGGCACTCGTCTCGATGCGCGAACTGCTGGACCACGCCGCCGAAAACGGCTACGGCATCCCGGCCTTCAACGTCAACAACCTCGAACAGGTCCAGGCCGTCATGCAGGCGGCCGATGAGGTCGGTGCCCCCGTGATCCTGCAGGCCAGTGCCGGTGCCCGCAAATACGCCGGCGAGCCTTTCATCAAGCACCTGATCCAGGCCGCGGCCGAGCAGTGGCCGCACATCCCGCTGGTCATGCACCAGGACCACGGCACCAGCCCCAAGGTCTGTCAGGGCGCGCTCGACCTGGGCTTTGGCTCGGTCATGATGGACGGCTCGCTGATGGAAGACGGCAAGACGCCATCCAGCTTTGACTACAACGTCAACGTGACCAAAACCGTGGTCGAGATGGCGCACAAGGTCGGTGCCACCGTGGAGGGCGAGCTGGGCTGCCTGGGCAACCTCGAAACCGGCGACGCCGGCGAGGAAGACGGCATTGGCGCGGTCGGCAAGCTCGACCACAGCCAGATGCTGACCGACCCCGAAGAAGCCGCGGTGTTCGTCAAGGCCACCCAGCTGGACGCCCTGGCGATTGCGATCGGCACCAGCCACGGTGCCTACAAGTTCAGCCGCAAGCCCACGGGCGACATCCTGGCGATCTCGCGCGTGAAAGAGATCCACGCCCGCATCCCCAACACCCACCTGGTGATGCACGGCAGCTCCAGCGTGCCGCAGGAACTGCTGGCGCTGATCAACCAGTACGGCGGCCAGATGAAGGAAACCTACGGCGTGCCGGTCGAAGAAATCCAGGAAGCCATCAAGTACGGCGTGCGCAAGATCAACATCGACACCGACATCCGCCTGGCGATGACCGGTGCCGCGCGCAAGTTCCTCGCCGAAAACCCCGACAAGTTCGACGCCCGCGAGTGGCTCAAGCCCGCGCGCGCCGCGGCCCAGGCCATCTGCAAACAGCGCTACCTGGAATTTGGCTGCGAAGGCCAGGGCGGCAAGATCAAGGGCCAGTCCCTGAGCGTGATGGCCCAGCGCTACGCCAAGGGCGAGTTGGCGCAGGTGGTGAACTGAGCATGACCGCTGCCCTCCACACCTCGGCCCTGACTTCCCTGCCGCTGCTTGCGCGCGGCAAGGTGCGCGACAACTACGCCGTGGGCGATGACCGCATCCTGATGGTGGCGTCTGACCGCATCAGTGCGTTCGACGTCATCATGGGCGAGCCGATCCCCGGTAAGGGCGAGCTGCTCACGAAGATGGCGCTGTTCTGGTTTGACCAGCTCGGCCCCAAAGGCTTGAACATCTGCCCGATTCACCTGACGGGCGAACCGCCCGAGAGCGTGGTCAGTGTCGAAGAAGTGCCGCAGGTGCAGGGCCGCTCCATGCTGGTCAAGCGCCTCAAGCCGATCCCGGTGGAGGCGGTGGTGCGCGGCTACCTGGCCGGCAGCGGCTGGAAGGAATACCAGGATTCCCGTTCGGTTTGCGGTGTGCCCCTGCCCGATGGCCTGAAGAATGCGAGCAAATTGTCCGCTCCGATCTACACCCCGGCCGCCAAGGCGGCCGTGGGCGAGCACGACGAGAACATCACCTTCGAGCGCACGGTACAGATGATCGGTGTCGATCTGGCCACCCGCATCCGCGACATCAGCATCCGCCTGTACGTGGCGGCCAGCGAGATCGCCGCCAAGAAGGGCATCATCATCGCCGACACCAAGTTCGAATTCGGTTTGGATGCGGACGGCACGCTGGTGTTGATGGACGAGGTGCTCACGCCCGATTCGTCCCGCTACTGGCCCGCCGACAGCTACGCCGAGGGCAGCAACCCGCCCAGCTTTGACAAGCAGTTCCTGCGTGACTGGCTGGAGACGGCGCAAGTGGGCGGCAAGCCCTGGGATAAGACCCCGCCAGCGCCGCGCCTGCCCAAGGACGTGATTGAAAAGACCGCAGCCAAATACCGCGAGGCGCTGGAGCGGCTGCTGGGCTGATCCTGATGCGGCTTGCTCAAGCGTGGTCTGAAGACTTCAGGAGTCAGGCATGAAGATGAGTCTTTCGCTGTCGGCAGAGTCCTTGATGGTGCAGTACGCCCATTACCACCGAGACCGCCGCAACATCGCCACCCACCTGGTGGGCATTCCGCTGATCTTCACCGCCATCGCCATGTGGCTCGTTTTCCCGCTGGGGCGCCAATGGGGGGCTTACGGCATCACCGGCGCCTGGCTGATGTGGGCTGTCACCAGCTTCTGGTACATCACCCGCGGCCAGCCCCTGCTGGGCGTGGCCACGGCGCTGGTCAACGGACTGCTGGTGGCGTTGGCGCACACGCTGGTGCAGCAGGCTGGCGGCTGGGGCCTGGCCGGCTGGCAGCTGGGCGTGGCCCTGTTTGTGGTCGGCTGGGTGTTCCAGTTCGTCGGCCACTATTTCGAAGGCCGCAAGCCTGCGTTTGTCGACGACATGGTGGGCCTGCTGGTGGGCCCGATGTTTGTGGTGGGCGAGCTGGTGATGGCGCTTGGTTTGCTGCGTCCGCTGCGCCAGACGATGGAGGCACAAGCCGGGCCGGTGCGCTGAATTCAGGCGCATGATTTCGCCCGCCGGGGCGCGCTCTGCAGAGTGCGGGAAAGGCTTCCCGTGCCTGCAGGGTGGGTCTTTGGGAGGCCGCCCCTGCGGCCGAACCGATGCCTTGAGAGCGGCGCTCAGTTGAGCGCCATGCTCAGCTTGCGCCGGTAGCTCGATACCAGCGCCGCCTGCGGGTCTTCCTGCACCGCAGACTTGCCCATCAGCTCGATCCCCCCAGCCGACTTGCCGCTGTCGGCGCCCGCTTTGGGCGGGGGCGGTGTGAGCAGCTCCAGAATGGCGATGTAGGTCTTGCGCGGGGCCTCGTCGTCCCATTTCTTGTCGCGCATGATGATTTCCAGCAGCTCCTCCATGGCCTCGGTCCACTGGCCAGCGGCCATCAGCAGGCGGGCCTTGGCAAAGCGGGTTTCGAAATCGCGTTTGTTCTGGCCGATCCGCTCCTCAAACTGGTCCAGCGTCCACTGGCCGCGCGGGTCGGTGGTGACGAATTCGAGGGCGTTGAGCCACTGCTGCAAGGCCTCGAAGCGCAGCGGCACCGGGATACGCGCCATGGCCGGCGCCAGCAGGGCGGCCGCTTCGGCCAGCTCGCCGTCCTGCATCAGCAGCTTGATCAGATCGAAGCGGGTATCGTCGTTGCCAGGGTTGGTGGCCAGGGCCTGCTCCAGGGCGGTACGGGCGCTGTGGGCGTCACCAGCTTCGAGGTGCTGCTGGGCCTCCTCAGCCGCGGCCTGGGCCTGCAGCTCATCCTCTCCGGGCACGTGCTTGTCCAGGAATTGGCGCACCTGGCCTTCGGGCAGGGCGCCCATGAAGCCGTCCACCGGCTGGCCGCCCTTGAGCAGGATGCAGGTGGGGATGGAGCGGATGCCGAAGGCCTGGGCCAGCTGCTGCTCCTCGTCGGAATTGATCTTGACCAGCTTGAAACGGCCGCCGTAGGCGACTTCAAGCTTTTCGAGCACCGGGCCCAGCGATTTGCAGGGACCGCACCAGGGTGCCCAGAAGTCCACCAGCACGGGGGTGGCCATGGAGGCGGCGATGACTTCGGTTTCAAAATTGGCGAGGGTGACGTCGATCATGGGCAAGGGCTCGGGAAATGCGGAAAAGGGTGAAACCTTAAAATCACGGATTGACCACGGGAACACTTCCAATGACCCAACCGCTCATCGGCGTGGTGATGGGTTCCAGCTCCGACTGGGACACCATGCAGCACGCAGTCCAGATTCTCCAACAGTTTGGCATCCCCCACGAGGCACGCGTCGTTTCGGCCCACCGCATGCCTGACGACATGTTCGACTATGCACAGACGGCGGTCGGTCGTGGCCTGCAGGCCATCATCGCCGGTGCCGGTGGCGCCGCCCACCTGCCGGGCATGATCGCCGCCAAGACGGTGGTGCCGGTGCTGGGCGTGCCGGTGCAGACCAAGGCCCTGTCGGGGGTAGACTCGCTGCACAGCATCGTGCAGATGCCCAAGGGCGTGCCGGTGGCCACCTTTGCCATCGGCCAGGCGGGGGCGGCCAATGCCGCCCTGTTCGCCGTGGCCATGCTGGCCAACCACGACGCGGCGCTGCTCCAAAAGCTCGAAGCCTTCCGCGCCGAGCAGACCGCGATGGCCCGCGCCATGACCTTGCCGCCGGTGGCGTCCAAATGAGCGGCGTGATCCTTCCGGGCAGTGTGGTCAACGGCCAGCCCGCCACGCTGGGCGTGATGGGCGGTGGCCAGCTCGGCCGCATGTTCGTGCACGCCGCGCAGGCCATGGGTTACTACACCGCGGTGCTCGACCCCGATCCGGCCAGCCCGGCGGGACGGGTGAGCCACCACCACATCCAGACCGACTACCTCGATGAGCAGGGCCTGGCCCAGCTGATGCAGCGCTGCGCCGCCATCACCACCGAATTCGAGAACGTGCCCGCGCCCGCCCTGCTGACGCTGGGCGCGCACCGCTTTGTAGCGCCGGCCTCGGACGCCGTGGCCATTGCGCAGGACCGCGCCGCCGAGAAGGCCCACTTCGTGAAGTGCGGTGTGCCGGTGGCCCCGCATGCGGTCATCGAGACCGAGGCGCAGCTGGCGGCCGTGGCGGACGATCTGCTGCCCGGTATTCTCAAGACGGCCCGTCTGGGCTACGACGGCAAGGGCCAGGTGCGC
>Ga0255196_1000045_pt1 | contig 35997 bp, 33 predicted proteins | sample Miss_Law_RepA_8h_FD_183637 | JGI IMG/M metagenome (GOLD analysis project Ga0255196, IMG submission 183637) | Freshwater microbial communities from Mississippi River, Louisiana, United States - Miss_Law_RepA_8h | ecosystem: Environmental > Aquatic > Freshwater > River | place: USA: Louisiana... | reverse complement strand
AGATCGGAACCTCCTTCTAATGAATACCCGTCTTTCCCAGGCTTTGCTGGCGCTGATGGCCGGCACCATTTCCTGCAGCGCATCTCTGGCACAGGCCCAGGATTTCAAGATGGGCTTTGTCAACACGGAGCGCATCTTCCGCGAAGCTGCCTCGGCCAAGCAGGCCCAAGCCAAGCTGGAGCAGGAGTTTTCCAAGCGTGAAAAAGAACTGGTGGATGCCGGCAACACCCTCAAAGCCGCTTCCGAAAAGCTCGAACGTGAAGCTCCGACCTTGTCTGAGAGCCAGCGCAATGCCCGCCAGAAACAACTGGTCGAACAGGATCGTGATTTCCAGCGCAAGCGCCGCGAGTTCCAGGAAGACCTCAACGCACGCAAGAACGAAGAGCAGCAGGTGGTGGTCGAGCGCGCCAACCGTGCCGTCAAGCAAGTGGCCGAATCCGAGAAGTACGATGTGATCTTCCAGGAGGCGGTTTACGTCAACCCCAAACACGACATCACCGACAAGGTCATCAAGGCGCTCAACGCGGCCAAGTGATCCCGGAGGGAACCGACTGTTGTGGCGCTGAGCCTGGGATTCATTGTCAACAGCCTTGGCGGAGAGCTCAAGGGCTCGCCTACGCAACAGGTGCAGCGGCTCGCGCCGCTGCAGTCGGCCGGTCCTGACGACATCAGCTTCCTCAGCCACGCGCGCTACCGCTCACAGCTGGAAACCAGCCAGGCCGGCGCCGTCATTCTGACCCCGGACATGCAGCAGCTGGCCATCAGCCGCCCGGCCTGTATCCTGACAGATAACCCTTACCTGTATTTTTCTCGCCTGACCCGCCTGTGGCGTGAGCAACACCCCTTGCCTGCGCGCCCCAGGGTCCATCCGTCTGCAGTGGTCGATCCACAAGCCCGCATCGCTCCTGATGCCGTGATCGGTCCCTTGTGCGTGGTCGAAGCCGGTGCCGAAATCGGTTCGGGCACGGTCTTGCATTCGCGTGTGACGGTGGGTCATGGTTGCCGCATCGGTCAGCGTTGCATCGTGCATGCCGGTGTGGTGATCGGTGCTGATGGCTTTGGTTTTGCGCAGCACGAAGGGCGTTGGGAAAAAATCGAACAACTGGGCGCCGTGCGCATCGGTGACGATGTGGAGATTGGTGCCAACACCTGCATCGACCGGGGTGCGCTCGAAGATACGGTCATTGAAGATGGAGTGAAGCTGGACAATCTGATTCAGATCGGCCACAACGTCCATGTCGGTGCCCACACGGCCATGGCTGGCTGCGTCGGTGTGGCGGGCAGTGCGAAAATCGGTGCCCATTGCACCATCGGTGGCGGCGCTGTCGTTCTGGGGCATTTGTCGCTGGTCGATGGTGTCCATGTGTCCGCGGCCTCGGTGGTGACCCGTTCCATCCTCAAGCCAGGCCAATACACCGGCATGTTCCCGCTGGACGAGAACAGCCAGTGGGAAAAGAACGCCGCCAGCCTCAAGCAGCTCTCGCGCATGCGTGACCGTGTGCGCCAGCTCGAACAACAGATTCAGACTTTGCAGAAAGAACAACCATGACGACGATGGACATCCACCAGATCCTCAAGCAATTGCCGCACCGCTACCCGATCCTGCTGGTCGATCGCGTGCTGGAGATCGAAAAGGGTGTGCGCATCCGTGCCGTCAAGAACGTGTCCATCAACGAGCCATTCTTCATGGGGCACTTTCCGCACCGCCCGGTCATGCCGGGTGTGTTGATGCTCGAAGCCCTGGCACAGGCTGCGGCCTTGCTGTCGTTCGATGCACTGGGCTCGGCGCCTGATGACAACACGGTGTATTACTTCGCAGGCATCGACGGTGCCCGTTTCAAGCGGCCGGTCGAGCCTGGTGACCAGCTGATCCTGGATGTCACCATTGACCGCATGAAGGCGGGCATCTTCAAGTTCAAGGCGCGCGCCCTGGTGGGTGACGAGGTGGCGGTGGAAGCCGACCTGATGTGCACCATGCGCAAGATCGCCTGAGGTTCGCCATGAGCCAGTTGATTCATCCCAGCGCCCTGATCGAAGCCGGAGCGCAACTGCATCCGTCGGTCGCGGTCGGCCCTTACAGCATCATCGGTGCGAACGTGAAGATCGGTGAAGGCTCCACGGTGGGCTCGCACTGCGTGATCGAAGGCCACACCACGATTGGCCGCAACAACACCATCCACAACTACGCCGCGCTGGGCGCTGCCCCGCAGGACAAGAAGTACGCGGGTGAGCCCACGCAGCTGATCATCGGCGATGGCAATACCGTCCGCGAGTTCTGTACCTTCAATGCGGGCACGGTCTCCGGTGGCGGCATCACGCGCATCGGCAACGACAACCTGTTCATGGCCTATGTGCACCTGGCGCACGATTGCCAGATCGGCAGCCACACCATTTTTGCCAACAACTCCCAGTTGGCAGGTCATGTGCATGTGGATGACTGGGTGATCCTGGGCGGCTTCACCGTGGTGCGCCAGTTCCTGCGCCTGGGGGCGCACAGCTTCACGGCCATGTGCAGCCTGCTGTTTGCCGACTTGCCGCCGTTTGTGACCTGCGAAGGGCAGCCTGCGGACGCCCGCACGGTGAATGCCGAAGGTCTGCGTCGCCGTGGCTTTTCCGCAGCCCGGATTGCCGCCGTCAAAGCCATGCACAAGGCCCTGTACCGCGACAACCTCACGCTGGAGGCCGCCAAGGCGCGCATCCAGCAGATCGCCGAGCAAACCCCTGAAGCCCAGCCCGATGTGGCCATGATGCTGGACTTCCTGGCCGGTGTGGGCAAGGCGGGCATTGTGCGTCGCCGTACCCGTTCGGCCTGATCAGGAAAAAGCCATGAAACCGCTGCGTTGTGCTGTCATTGGGGTGGGTTATCTGGGAAAGTTCCACGCCCAGAAGTACGCCAGGATTCCTGGCTGCGAGCTGGTGGCCGTAGTGGACAGCCGCCAGGAGGTGGCCGAGGCCATCGCGCAGCCGCTGGGCTGCCGTGCCGTCACCGATTACCGTGAACTGCTTGGGCAGGTCGACGCGGTGAGCATCGTGGTGCCTACACAGGCGCATTACGACGTCTGTATCGAGTTCTTGAAGGCTGGCGTGCATGTGCTGGTCGAAAAGCCCATGACCACCACCCTGGCGCAGGCCGACGAGCTGATTTCATTGGCTGATCAAAAGGGGTTGGTGCTGGCGGTGGGGCATCTGGAACGTTTCAATCCGGCAGCGCTGGCGCTGGAGCCCGTACTCTCTGGTCCGCGCTTCATTGACAGCTCACGCCTGGCGCCGTTCAAGCCGCGTGCCACCGATGTGAGCGTGCTGCTCGATTTGATGATCCACGATGTGGACCTGATCCTGTCTTTGGTGGACAGCGAAGTCGAAAGCGTGGACTGCTCGGGTGCCCGCGTGCTGACGAATGACATCGACATCGCCAACGCCCGCATCCGCTTCGCCAACGGGTGTGTGGCCAATGTGACCGCCAGCCGCGTGAGCAGCAAAAGCGAGCGCAAGATGCGCGTGTTCCAGAGTCAGGCCTGCCATTCGCTGGACTTCCAGGCACGCACCCTGACCACCTACCGTGGCGCTGCCGATCCGATGGCTGCACCCGAAAACGCCATCGAGCGCCAGGAGCAGTCCTTTGGCGAAGCCGATCCGCTGTACAGCGAAATCGTCGACTTCGTGGACAGCATCCGTCAGCAGCGTCAGCCCAAGGTGACCGGCCGCGCCGGACGACGCGCTCTGGAAGCCGTGCAGCGCATCACCGAGGCCACACGGCTGATTTCCTGAAATTCCTTTTAGAAAGACTTGCCATGCGCATTCCCATGGTTGACCTGGCGGGCCAGTACCGCGACCTCAAGGCCCAGCTCGAACCCGCGATGGCGGCCACGCTGGATGCGGCCCAGTACATCCTGGGACCGAATGTGCAGGCTTTCGAAGCCGAGGCGGCCAAATACCTGGGCGTCAAGCACGCCATCACCTGCGCCAACGGCACCGACGCACTGCACCTGGCGCTGCTGGCTGCCGACATCGGCCCCGGTGACGAGGTGATCACCACCCCCTTCACCTTCATTGCCACGGCCGAGGCCATTGCCTATGTGGGGGCCAAGGCGGTGTTTGTGGACATTGACCCGAAAACCTACAACATTGACGTGGCGCAGGTGGCCCAGGCCGTCACGCCCAAAACCAAGGCCCTGCTGCCGGTGCACCTGTTCGGTCAACCGGCCAACATCCAGCCCCTGCTGGACCTGGTGCAAAAGCACGGTCTCAAGCTGATCGAGGATTGCGCCCAGTCCTTTGGTGCGAATGTCGGTGGCCGTCAGACCGGTTCCATGGGTGATGTGGGTGCCTTCAGCTTCTTCCCGAGCAAGAACCTGGGCTGCTACGGCGACGGTGGCATGGTGACCACCCAGTCCGACGCCATGGCCGAGAAACTGCGCATGCTGCGCAACCATGGCAGCAAGGTGCGCTATTACCACGACATCATTGGCTACAACAGCCGTCTGGACGAGCTGCAAGCGGTGGTGCTGCGCGCCAAGCTGCCGCACATCGACCACTACAACCAGCAGCGCCGCCGCGTGGCCCACCGCTACAGCGCCGGGCTGACCGGTCTGGGCATTCAGACGCCTTTTGAGGATGGCGTTGGCCTGCACGTGTACCACCAGTACACCATGCTGACCGACCGCCGCGAAGTGATTCAGAAGGCACTGGCCGCCCAGCAGATCGCCAGCGCGATCTACTACCCGGTGCCGCTGCACCAGCAAAAGGTGTTTGCCGACATCGCTGCTGGACAGAGCTTCCCGATCACCGAGTCGGTGGCGGCACGCTGCCTGTCGCTGCCGATCTACCCTGAACTCTCCGACGCGGCCATCGATGAAATCTGTGGCGTGATCCGCCAGGCCCTACAGGCCTGAACGGGGGAGGGCGCTTGAGCGGCATGCGTGTGTCCATGGTGGTGGCCGAGCGATCGGGCGACCAGCTGGCGGCCTTGCTGCTGGGCGGCATGCGCCAGGCCTGGCCCGATCTGCAGGCCAGCGGCATTGGCGGCCCGCAGATGCAGGCCTTGGGCTTCACATCCCACTGGTCCTGTGATGAGCTCTCGGTGCGGGGTCTGGTCGAAGCGCTGATGCGTTACCGCCACATCACCGGCATTCGCCGCCAACTCATTGACGACCTGATGGCCCGACCGCCAGACCTGTTTGTGGGTGTGGACGCCTCGGACTTCAACCTGTCTGTCGAGCGTGAACTCAACCAGCGCGGCATCCCCGCGATACAGCTGGTGTGCCCGTCCATCTGGGCCTGGCGGCCGGAGCGCGTGACCAAGATCCGCGAAAGCGTGCGCCACATTCTGTGCCTGTACCCCTTCGAGCCCGCCTTGCTGGCCGAGCACGGCATCGAAGGCACCTTTGTGGGGCACCCGGTGGCCGATGTGATACCGCTCGAGCCTGACCGCGCCGCCGCACGCCAAGCCCTGGCGCTCGACCCTGCCGCGCAGGTGGTGGCGCTGCTGCCGGGCAGCCGTCCGGCCGAAATCCGTTACCTGATCCAGCCTTTCTTGCAGGCCGCGCGTCGCATGCTGGAGCAGCGCCCCCAGCTGCAGTTTGTGCTGCCGACGCACGAACTGCTCTTGCCAGCCATCGAACAAGCGTTGCAGGCCACCGGCATGCACGGGCGCGTGAAGGTCGTGATGGGCCAATCGCACGCCGTGCAGGCGGCCTGCGATGTGGCCCTGGTGGCCAGTGGCACTGCCACGCTGGAGACCGCCTTGTTCAAGCGCCCCATGGTCATTGCCTACAAGATGCAGTGGCTGTCCTGGCGCATGGCCAACGGCAAACGCCTCTTGCCCTGGGTGGGCCTGCCCAACATCCTGTGCAATGACAGCCTGGTGCCCGAATTCCTGCAGGAGCAGGTGCAGCCCGAGGCGCTGGCCCAGGCCGTGCTGGCTTGGCTGGACGACCCTGCGGCGGTGAACCGGCTGCAACAGCGCTTCACTGCCTTGCACCATGAACTGAGGCAGGACATGCCGACACTGTCGACCCATGCGATCCAGAAAATCCTTGGTGCCTGAGCAGCGCGCGCTGGACTGGGACACCGTCGGCCTGGTGGCCGGTGTGGACGAAGCGGGCAGGGGGCCTTTGGCTGGCCCGGTGGTGGCTGCGGCAGTGATTCTGGACGACCTCAAACCGATTGTGGGTCTGAACGACTCCAAAAAATTGACTGAAAAGCGCCGCGAAAAGCTCTACGACGAGATCTTGGCCAAGGCCCTGTGCTGTTCGATCGCCGAAGCCTCGGTGCAGGAGATCGACACCCTCAACATCCTGCAGGCCACGCTGCTGGCGATGCGCCGTGCCGTCGACGGCCTGCGTCTGAAGCCGGTCAAGGTCCTGGTGGATGGCAACCGCCTGCCGGTGCTCGACGTGCGTGCCGAAGCCATCGTGCAGGGAGATGCGCTCGTGCCCGCCATTTCTGCCGCGTCGATTCTGGCCAAAGTCCACCGCGACCGGATGTGTGCCCAGCTGCACGCGCAATACCCGCAATACGGTTTTGACCGCCACAAGGGCTACGGCACGGCCGAGCACCTGCAGGCGCTGGCAGAGCACGGACCGAGTCCTTGGCATCGCAGCAGCTTTGCCCCCGTGGCCCGGAGCATCCGATGAACCTGATCACCTCGCGGGATAACCCGCTGGCCAAGACCCTGCGCCGTCTGGCCCAGGAATCCAACGCCTACCGCAAGCTCGGCCAGTTCTGGCTGGAAGGCGACCACCTGTGCCGAGCTGCCCTGCAGCGCGGTGCACGGCCTGTGCGGGTGGTGCTGGCGCAATCGCTGGCCGACAGCGCGCAGGCCGACGAATGGCTGGGACTCGATGCGCCGGTGACGGTCATGCCCGACGAACTGTTTGCCGGGCTCAGTGGTCTGGAGTCGCCCGCCCGCATGGGCTTTGTCATGGCGCATGAAGCGGCACGGATCATCGAACCGGACACCCCTACGGTGATCCTGGATCGCTTGCAGGACGCCGGGAATGTGGGGGCCATCCTGCGCTGCGCGAGTGCCTTTGGTTTTCGGCAGGTGCTGGCGCTGCAGGGCACGGCCGCGCTGTGGTCGCACAAGGTGCTGAGGGCTGGCATGGGCGCACATTTTGGTCTGCAGCTTGCCGAAGGCCTGCAGGAAACCGATCTGGACGCCCTGAACTTGCCGCTGGTGACCACCAGTTCACACCAGGGGCCGTTTTTGCACGAGTTGCTTCGCGAGGCGCGCCTGCCTGCGCGCTGCGCCTGGGTCATGGGCCACGAAGGGCAGGGCGTGCGCGACAGCCTGATGGCCCGGTCCAGCCTGCAGGTGCGCATTGCCCAGCCGGGCGGGGAAGAATCCCTGAACGTGGCCACGGCTGCTGCGATTTGCCTGCACGCCAGTGCCACAGCCGGTTTGTGAGGGGTTTTTCTGGCTTGAACGGCAGGTTTTTCAGCTGGATGCAGAGAGCCAACATGGCCTGACGGGCTATAATGAGAGGCTTTCCCGCATCAACCCCGTACGTCCCAGCCCAGCCAGGTCCTTTTCCCTCGAACAAGCAGCCAAACAGAGAGCTTTTCTCTGCCAAGCGCTGAGGCGTACCCGAACCAAACCGGAGAACCCAGTGCTTTTGTCTCTTCAGGGAACCTTCCCGCCCGCCATCCTGGCGCTTGCAGACGGCACGGTCTTTATCGGCAATTCCATCGGAGCCACCGGCTCCACCGTCGGTGAGGTGGTGTTCAACACCTCCATCGTCGGTTACCAGGAAATCCTCACCGACCCCAGCTACTGCCAGCAGATCGTCACCCTGACGTACCCGCACATCGGCAACTACGGCGTCAACCCCGAGGACATCGAAGCCGACAAGGTCCACGCCGCAGGCCTCATCATCAAAGACCTGCCCTTGCTGGCCTCCAACTTCCGTTCGTCGCAATCGCTGTCGGACTACCTCAAGGCGAGCAACACGGTGGCCATTGCCGACATCGACACGCGCAAGCTCACGCGCATTTTGCGCACCCAAGGTGCCCAGAACGGCGCCATCGTGGCCCTGGCGGCCGGCGAGAAGGTCACGCAAGCCGTGATCGACCAGGCGATTGCCGTGGCCAAGGGTGCCCCCGAGATGAATGGCCTGGACCTGGCCAAGGTGGTTTCGGTGCAACAAGGCTACGAATGGACGCAGACCGAGTGGAAACTGGGCACGGGCTATGGCACCCAGTCGGCCCCCAAATTCCGCGTGGTGGCCTACGACTTTGGCGTGAAGAAAAACATCCTGCGCATGCTGGCCGAGCGCGGCTGCCAGGTCACCGTTCTGCCCGCGCAGACGCCGGCCGCCGAGGCGCTCAAGCACAAACCCGACGGCATCTTCCTGTCCAATGGCCCTGGGGATCCGCAAGCGTGTGACTACGCCGTTGCAGCGGTGCGCGAGTTGATCGAGACCGGTATCCCGACCTTCGGCATCTGCCTGGGCCACCAGATCATGGCCCTGGCCTCGGGCGCCAAGACCTTCAAGATGAAGTTCGGCCACCACGGTGCCAACCACCCGGTCAAGGACCTGGACAACGGCCGCGTGAGCATCACGAGCCAGAACCATGGCTTCGCTGTGGACGAGAAATCGCTGCCCGCCAACCTGCGCGCCACGCACGTCTCCCTGTTCGACGGCACGTTGCAGGGCCTGGCCCGCACCGACAAACCGGCGTTCTGCTTCCAGGGCCACCCCGAAGCCTCGCCCGGCCCACACGACATCGCTTACCTGTTTGACCGCTTCACGGCATTGATGGCCACGGCCCAGGAGAAAAAATAATGCCCAAGCGCACCGACCTCAAGAGCATCCTCATCATCGGCGCCGGCCCGATCATCATCGGCCAGGCCTGCGAGTTCGACTATTCCGGCGTGCAGGCCTGCAAGGCCCTGCGCGAAGAGGGCTACAAAGTCATCCTGATCAACAGCAACCCCGCCACGATCATGACCGACCCAGCCACGGCCGATGTCACCTACATCGAGCCCATCACCTGGCAGACGGTCGAGAAGATCATCGCGAAGGAGCGCCCGGACGCCATCCTGCCGACCATGGGCGGCCAGACCGCCCTCAACTGTGCGCTGGACCTGTGGCACCACGGTGTGCTGGACAAATACAAGGTTGAGCTGATCGGCGCCACGCCTGAAGCCATCGACAAGGCCGAAGACCGTCAGAAGTTCAAGGACGCCATGACCAAGATCGGTCTGGGCTCGGCCCGCTCGGGCATTGCCCACAGCATGGACGAGGCCTGGGCGGTGCAAAAGACGGTGGGCTTCCCGGTGGTGATCCGTCCCAGCTTCACCTTGGGCGGCACCGGCGGCGGCATTGCCTACAACGCCGAAGAGTTCGAGACCATCTGCAAGCGCGGCCTGGAAGCCTCGCCCACCAACGAGCTGCTGATTGAAGAGTCGCTCGTGGGCTGGAAAGAGTACGAGATGGAAGTCGTGCGCGACAAGGCCGACAACTGCATCATCGTCTGCTCGATCGAAAACCTGGACCCCATGGGCGTGCACACCGGTGACTCCATTACCGTGGCTCCGGCCCAGACGCTGACCGACAAGGAATACCAGATCATGCGCAACGCCTCGCTGGCGGTGCTGCGCGAGATCGGTGTGGACACGGGCGGCTCCAATGTGCAGTTCTCGATCAACCCCAAGGATGGGCGCATGATTGTCATCGAGATGAACCCGCGCGTCTCGCGTTCGTCTGCGCTGGCCTCCAAGGCCACGGGTTTCCCGATCGCCAAGGTGGCCGCCAAGCTGGCCGTGGGCTACACGCTCGACGAGCTGCGCAACGACATCACCGGCGGCGCCACGCCCGCGTCGTTTGAACCCTCGATCGACTACGTGGTCACCAAGATCCCCCGTTTCGCCTTCGAGAAATTCCCCACCGCCGACAACCGCCTGACCACCCAGATGAAGTCGGTGGGCGAGGTGATGGCCATGGGCCGCACCTTCCAGGAGTCTTTCCAGAAAGCCCTGCGCGGCCTGGAAGTCGGTGTGGACGGCATGAACGAGAAGACCCAGGACCGCGAAGTGCTCGAAAAGGAACTGGGCACGCCCGGCCCCGAGCGCATCTGGTACGTGGGCGACGCCTTCGCTGCCGGCTGGAGCCTTGAAGAAGTCTTCAACCTGACCAAGATCGACCCCTGGTTCTTGATCCAGATCGAAGAGATCGTGAAGATCGAACTCGAACTGGAGCGCCACCGCCTGAACGACCTGAGCGAAGGCGAACTGCGCACGCTCAAGAAAAAAGGCTTCTCGGACCGTCGCCTGGCCAAGCTGCTCAAGAGCACCGAAGGCGATGTGCGCGCCCGCCGCCACAGCCTGGGCATTCGCCCCGTCTACAAGCGCGTAGACACCTGCGCCGCCGAGTTCGCCACCAACACCGCCTACATGTACTCCAGCTACGACGAGGAGTGCGAGGCCGAGCCGACCGACAAGAAAAAGATCATGGTGCTGGGCGGTGGCCCGAACCGCATCGGTCAGGGCATCGAGTTTGACTACTGCTGCGTGCACGCCGCGCTCGCCATGCGCGAAGACGGCTACGAGACCATCATGGTCAACTGCAACCCCGAGACCGTGTCGACCGACTACGACACCTCGGACCGCCTGTACTTCGAGCCGCTGACGCTCGAAGACGTGCTTGAGATCGTCGACAAGGAAAAGCCGACCGGCGTGATCGTGCAGTACGGTGGCCAGACACCGCTGAAATTGGCGCTGGGCCTGGAAGCCGCTGGCGTGCCGATCATTGGCACCAGCCCCGACATGATCGACGCCGCCGAAGACCGCGAGCGTTTTCAGAAGCTGCTGCAGGACCTGGGTCTGCGCCAGCCGCCCAACGCCACGGCCCGTACCGAAGCAGAAGCACTGGAGCGTGCTGCCGAGCTGGGCTACCCGCTGGTGGTGCGCCCCAGCTACGTGCTGGGCGGCCGCGCCATGGAAATCGTGCACGAACAGCGCGATCTGGAGCGCTACATGCGCGAGGCCGTCAAGGTCTCCAACGACTCGCCCGTGCTGCTCGACCGCTTCCTGAACGATGCCATCGAGTGCGACGTGGACTGCCTGCGTGACCCCGAAGGCAAGACCTTCATCGGTGGCGTGATGGAACACATTGAACAAGCGGGCGTACACAGCGGTGACTCGGCCTGTTCGCTGCCGCCGTATTCCCTGTCTGCCGAGACCGTGGCCGAGCTCAAGCGCCAGTCGGCCGCCATGGCCGGCGCGCTCAACGTGGTGGGCCTGATGAACGTGCAGTTCGCCATCCAGAACGTGGGCGGCAAGGACGTCATCTACGTGCTCGAAGTGAACCCGCGTGCCTCCCGCACCGTGCCTTATGTGTCCAAAGCCACCGGCATCCAGCTGGCCAAGGTGGCAGCGCGCTGCATGGCTGGCCAGACCCTGGCCCAGCAAGGCATCACCAAGGAAGTCACACCGCCGTACTTCAGCGTCAAGGAAGCCGTGTTCCCCTTCGTCAAGTTCCCGGGCGTGGACACCATCCTCGGCCCCGAGATGAAGTCCACCGGCGAGGTGATGGGCGTGGGCAAGACCTTTGGCGAAGCCTTCGTCAAGAGCCAGCTGGGCGCTGGCACCAAGCTGCCGCGCTCGGGCAAGGTGTTCCTGACGGTGAAGAACGGCGACAAGCCGCGCGCCGTGCAGGTGGCCAAAGAGCTGGTGGCGCTGGGCTTCGAACTGCTGGCCACCAAAGGCACGGCTGCGGCGATTGCCGAGGCGGGCGTGCCGGTGGCGCAGGTCAACAAGGTGACCGAAGGCCGCCCCAACATCGTGGACATGATCAAGAACAACGAAGTGGCCATGGTCATCAACACGGTGGAAGAGCGCCGCAATGCCATTGCCGATTCGCGCCACATCCGTACGTCGTCGCTGCTGGCGCGCGTGACCACCTTCACCACCATTGCCGGCGCCGAGGCCGCCGTGCAGGGCATGAAGAGCATGGACAATCTGGACGTGATTTCCGTGCAGGAAATGCACGCCCAGCTGGCTGCCGCCTGATTGTCACGACTGCCTTGGGCCGCGTTATCATGCGGCCCATCCACCGCCGAGGCTGCCTCGGCGGTTTGTTTTTGGAGAGAGACCGATGTCCACCATCCCGATCACCAAGCGTGGTGCCGAAAAGCTCAAGGAAGAGCTGCACCGCCTCAAGTCCGTCGATCGCCCGGCCGTGATCCAGGCGATTGCCGAAGCGCGTGCCCAGGGCGACCTGAGCGAAAACGCCGAATACGACGCTGCCAAGGACCGCCAGGGCTTCATCGAAGGCCGCATTCAGGAGATTGAAGGCAAACTGTCAGCCGCCCAGATCATTGACCCTGCCACCGTGGATGCTGGTGGCCGCGTGGTTTTTGGCGCCACGGTGGAGCTGGAAGACGAAGACAGCGGGGACCAGGTCAAGTACCAGATCGTGGGCGAAGACGAGGCCGACCTCAAGCTGGGCCTGATCAACATCAGCAGCCCGATTGCGCGCGCCCTGATTGGCAAGGAAGAGGGTGACGTGGCCGAGGTGCAGGCGCCGGGTGGGGTGCGGCGCTACGAGATCATCGCGGTCTCTTACCTGTAAAAAGAACAACGCCCGGTCCAGCCGGGCGTTGTTTCATTCGTGCCAGTGTTCGGCCACCCAAGTGGCGGGTTTGATGAAGCGCAGGCGCCGGTTGCGGCGACCCGCCAGGGCATCGGGCGGATTGCATTCGCCGTGAAAGATGACCACGCGGGCGTCCTGTGGAATGAAGGGCTCGGTCCAGAAATTGGTGGGCCAGGTCGGGATGCAGTTGTACTTGAAGCTGGGGCACCAGGCCTTGGGCCAGTAGGCGAGCATGCCTTGACGGTGCATGTAGTCCGACAGATAGGACTGCTCGTTGCGAAAGCGCTGGCGGATCGTGTCGAAGTTCTGGCGGAAATTGGCCAGTACATCGGGGTGCGCGCCCAACTCGAAACGGTACACCGAAGAGTTGCCTGTGATCCGTCCGGGATTCCAGAACCGGTCATAGTCCTTGATGATCAGGAAGCGCCCCGGATGCTGGAAGAAGCCATCCAGGCTGCCCACAATCACCACATCCACGTCCAGAAACAGCGCGGTGCCCCGCAGGCCGTGCAGGTCTTCGGCAAATGTCACCAGCTTGGTCCAGCCGCGCTCGGGGCTGCCGGGAGGCAGATCCAGTGGCGGAATCGGCAGGCAGCGCACTTCGGGCGTGATGCCCTGGCTGTCATCGGTCAGGCACACCATCTGGAAGTCTAGCGTGAGGTGTCGTTTGACCATGGCGTGCAAGCGGTTGACGTACTCGGGGCCGTATTTGGTGCCCCATTTCATGCAGATGACGTAACGCTGCGGGCTGGATGCGCTGCTGTCCATGTTCAGCCCTGCTGACGCTTCTTGACCGATTTCTGCTTGGGCTTTGCGCGCTTGATCTGGCCGCCCGAGGTCAGGCGCTGGTTGCCCAGCACGCGAACGTGCTTGACTTCCGGTTTCTGGCCGCCGCGCTTGCTGAATTTGAGGACCTTGAACTCGCGAGGGCCCGGTTTGCGGTCCTCGTCAGCGGTTTTTTCCTTCTTGGGCTGGGGGCGCCAGAGGACCAGCAGCTTGCCGATGTGCTGGATGGGCGCGGCATTGAGCTGGTCGGCCAGCTGCATGTAGATGGCTTCGCGAGTCGCACGGTCATCACCCAGCACACGGATCTTGATCAGGCCGTGGGCATTGAGTGCGGCATCGGCTTCCTTGATCACGGCAGCAGTGAGGCCGTCGTTACCGATCATGACCACGGGATCGAGGTGATGGGCCTCAGCGCGATGAACCTTGCGTTGGGCGGGAGTCAGTTGAATTTGGGGCATGCAGCTATTATCCCCGCTTGGACAGGAAAACATGAAAGTCAAGACCAAAAGCAAGAAGGTCAACAAAGCGTGGCTCAACGACCACGTCAATGACCCCTGGGTGAAGCTCGCCCACAAAGAGGGCTACCGTGCCCGTGCCGCCTACAAGCTCAAGGAAATCGACGAAAGTCTTGGCCTGATCCGGCCGGGCCATCGGGTGGTGGATCTGGGCTCTGCGCCCGGTGCCTGGAGCCAGTACGTGCGTCGCAAGCTGTCACCGCAGGGTGCTGCCGTTGGCGAACTCAACGGCACCATCATCTCGATCGACTTGCTGCCGATGGAGCCGATCGAAGGCGTGCAATTCCTGCAAGGGGACTTCCGGGAATCGGACGTTCTGACGCAACTGGAGGCCCTGGTGGGTGGCCAGAAGCTGGACGTGGTGGTTTCGGACATGGCGCCCAACCTGTCCGGTGTCGAGTCCGTGGATGCCGCCCGCATCAGTCACCTGATCGAGCTGGCGGTCGAGTTCGCCGTGCAGCACCTCAAGCCCGAGGGGGCGTTGGTGGTGAAGGTGTTCCATGGCAGCGGCTATACCCAGCTGGTGCAGCTGTTCAAGGACACCTTCCGGGTGGTCAAGCCGATCAAGCCCAAAGCTTCGCGCGACCGGTCTTCCGAGACCTTTCTGATCGGCATCGGACTCAAGGCAACTTGAATCTTCCCAATTTCCCTCTTATTCAAGGCCATAAAGGCCGAGCCCGCCGACACCCTGTCCGGCAGGCCTAAAATGAACCCAACGCACGTTTTTGACTGGAGCCCCGCTTGAATAACCCCTGGTTTTCCAAAATTGCCGTCTGGATGGTGATTGCCATGGTGCTGTTCACTGTTTTCAAACAGTTCGACAGCCGTGGAGTTGCTGGCGCCGGCTATATGGGCTACTCCGATTTCCTGGAGGAGGTCAGGGCCAACCGCATCAAGAGCGCCACCATCCAGGAAGGGCAGGGCGGCACCGAGATCGTGGCCACCACCACCGACGACCGCCGCATCAAGACCACCGCCACCTATCTGGACCGCGGTCTGGTGGGCGACCTGATCGCCAATGGCGTCAAGTTCGATGTCAAGCCCCGCGAAGAAGGTTCGCTGCTCATGACCCTGCTGGTCAGCTGGGGTCCCATGCTGCTGCTGATCGGCGTGTGGGTGTATTTCATGCGGCAGATGCAGGGCGGCGGCAAGGGCGGCGCCTTCAGCTTTGGCAAGTCCAAGGCGCGCATGCTCGATGAAAACAACAACCAGGTGACCTTTGCCGACGTGGCCGGCTGCGACGAGGCCAAGGAAGAAGTCAAGGAAGTCGTCGACTTCCTGAAAGACCCGCAGAAATTCCAGAAGTTGGGCGGCCGCATTCCGCGTGGCCTGCTGCTGGTCGGCCCCCCCGGCACCGGCAAGACGCTGCTGGCCAAGGGCATTGCCGGCGAAGCCAAGGTGCCGTTCTTCAGCATTTCGGGCTCTGACTTCGTCGAAATGTTCGTTGGCGTGGGTGCAGCCCGCGTGCGCGACATGTTCGAAAACGCCAAGAAAAATGCGCCCTGCATCATCTTCATCGACGAAATCGACGCCGTCGGCCGCCAGCGTGGCGCCGGCCTGGGCGGCGGCAATGACGAGCGTGAGCAGACCCTCAACCAGATGCTCGTCGAGATGGACGGTTTTGAGACCAACCTTGGCGTGATCGTCGTGGCCGCCACCAACCGCCCCGACATCCTGGACGCCGCGCTGTTGCGCCCGGGCCGCTTTGACCGTCAAGTCTATGTGACGCTGCCCGACATCCGCGGCCGCGAGCAGATCCTGAACGTGCACATGCGCAAGATCCCGATCGGTCAGGACGTCAAGGCCGAGGTGATCGCCCGCGGCACCCCCGGCATGAGCGGTGCCGATCTGGCCAACCTCTGCAACGAAGCCGCCCTGATGGCAGCCCGTCGCAACGCACGCGTGGTCGAGATGCAGGATTTCGAGAAGGCTAAGGACAAGATCCTGATGGGCCCGGAACGCAAGAGCATGGTCATGCCCGAGGAAGAGCGTCGCAACACGGCCTACCATGAAGCGGGCCACGCCCTGATCGGCAAGCTGCTGCCCAAGTGCGATCCGGTGCACAAGGTCACCATCATCCCGCGCGGCCGCGCTTTAGGTGTGACCATGAGCCTGCCCGAGAAGGACCGCTACAGCTACGACCGCGAATACATGCTCAACCAGATCAGCATGCTGTTCGGTGGCCGCATCGCCGAAGAGGTCTTCATGAACCAGATGACCACCGGTGCGTCCAACGACTTTGAGCGCGCCACCTCGATCGCCCGTGACATGGTCATGCGTTACGGCATGACCGATGCCCTGGGCCCGATGGTCTATGCCGAAAACGAAGGCGAAGTGTTCCTGGGCCGTTCGGTCACCAAGACCACCCACATGAGCGAGCAGACCATGCAGAAGGTCGACTCCGAGGTGCGCCGCATCATCGACGAGCAGTACGGTCTGGCCCGTCGCCTGATCGAAGAGAACAGCGACAAGATGCACGCCATGGCCAAGGCCCTGCTGGAATGGGAAACCATTGATGCCGAGCAGCTTGAAGACATCATGGCCGGGCGCGAACCCCGTCCGTCCAAGGACTGGACGCCGCGCACACCGTCGTCTGGCGGGGGCAGTGGCGGCGGTGGTGCCGTGCCCACCCAACCCACGCCGACAGCGGCGTAAGCCGCGCACCAGATGCACGGGGCTTCGGCCCCGTTGCTTTTTTCAGAAACCCGCAATTTCCATGATCTGGCAAACCAGCCGCTTCGACATCGACCTTGAAACGCCCCGAGTGATGGGCATCGTCAACCTCACGCCCGACTCCTTCTCGGACGGCGGGCGGCACGACTCCACGCAGGCGGGCCTGCGCCATGCCGAGCAACTGCTGCGCGACGGCGCCCATATCCTTGACATTGGCGGCGAATCGACCCGGCCGGGGTCGCCCGCAGTGCCGGCTGACGAAGAGTGGCGCCGCATCGAAGGCTTTCTTCGTGAAGCGGTGCGCTGGAACGTGCCGCTGTCGGTGGACACCTACAAACCTGAAATCATGCAAAAAGCGCTTGATCTGGGTGTGGACATCGTCAACGACATTTGGGCCCTGCAGCAACCCGGTGCCGAAGCGGTGGTGGCGGCGCACCCGCGCTGCGGCGTGTGCCTGATGCACATGCACCGCGATCCGCAGACCATGCAAAAAGCGCCCATGACCGGTGATGTGTTGCCCGAGGTGGCGGCTTTTCTGACGCAGCGGGCAGTGGCCTTGCGCGCAGCCGGTGTGGCGCAAGTGCGCATCGTGCTGGACTACGGCATCGGTTTTGGCAAGACGGTCGAGCAGAACTTCAGCCTGCTGGCGCGCCAGCGCGAATTGTTGACGCTGGGCTATCCCCTGCTGGCGGGCTGGTCGCGCAAATCCTCGCTGGGGGCGGTGCTGGCGCGGGGCGGCGAGGCACCGGAGCCGGCGCAGCGGCAGGCGGCCAGTGTGGCGGCGGCCCTGCTGGCGGTCGAGCGGGGCGCCCGCATCGTGCGGGTGCACGATGTGCGCGAAACGGTGGATGCCTTGTGCGTGCTTGGGCACACACAAGCGGCAGACCAGTCAGCCGCTTGAGCCTGCCGGACCGATAAAATCTGTTCCTTACAAAAACAGGAAGATTCCATGGCGCGACAGTATTTCGGCACCGACGGCATCCGTGGCCGCGTGGGCCAAAGCCCCATCACCCCCGATTTCGTGTTGCGTCTGGCCCATGCCGTGGGTCGCGTCCTCAAGGCCTCCGAAGCGCATCCGGTGGTGCTGATCGGCAAGGACACCCGCATTTCCGGCTACATGCTCGAAAGCGCACTCGAGTCGGGCTTCAACTCGGCCGGCGTCGATGTGTTGCTGCTCGGGCCGGTGCCCACCCCCGCCGTGGCCTACCTCACGCGCGCCCAGCGTGCCAGTCTGGGTGTGGTCATCAGCGCCAGCCACAACCCCTTCGAGGACAACGGCATCAAGTTCTTCAGCGCCGAAGGCACCAAGCTGTCCGACGAATGGGAAATGGCCGTTGAAGCCGCCCTGCAGGAGCCGCCGGCTTGGGTGGATTCGGCCGCCCTGGGCAAAACCCGCCGTCTGGACGACGCGGCTGGCCGCTACATCGAGTTCTGCAAAAGCACTTTTCCCAACCACCTCTCGCTCAAGGGCCTGCGCATCGTGGTCGATGCTGCCCACGGTGCGGCCTACCAGATCGCCCCCAAGGTCTTCCATGAGCTGGGGGCGGATGTGTTTTCCATCGGCTGCTCGCCAGACGGCCTGAACATCAACAAAGGCGTGGGTGCCACGCATCCGCAGGCGCTGGTGGATGCCGTCAAGCTGCACCGCGCTGACATCGGCATCGCGCTGGACGGTGACGCCGACCGCCTGCAGATCGTGGACGCTTCCGGTCGCCTGTTCAACGGCGACGAGCTGCTGTACCTGATGGTGCGCGAACGGCTGGACCGCGGCATGAGCGTGCCCGGCGCCGTGGGCACGCTCATGACCAACATGGCGGTCGAAGTGGCGCTCAAGCGTTGCGGTGTGGAATTCGTGCGCGCCAGGGTGGGTGACCGTTACGTGCTCGAAGTGCTGGCCGAAAAAGGCTGGCTGCTGGGCGGCGAGGGCTCCGGCCATCTGCTGGCGCTGGACAAGCACACCACTGGCGACGGTCTCGTCAGCGCCCTGCAGGTGCTGCAGGCCTGCGTGGCCAGCGGCAAGACGCTGGCCGAGCTGCTTGAAGGCGTGGAGCTGTTTCCGCAAACCCTCATCAATGTCCGCTTGGCCCCCGGGTTTGACTGGAAGAGCCATGCTCCCCTGCAGGCCGCCACGCGCGAGGCCGAGGCGGCGCTGGGTGACACGGGCCGGGTGCTGATCAGGGCCAGCGGCACCGAACCTCTGGTGCGGGTGATGGTCGAAGCCCGCGACGCTGCCTTGGCCCAGTCCACGGCCGAGCGCATTGCCGCGACCCTGAAAGCCTGACCTGTCCCGTCAGCCGGGTCAGTAGATCAGGCGCTCTGGCCGCACTTCCTGCAGGATGGTGGTCGCGATCTCCTCGATCGACTTGGTGGTGGTCGACAGCCAGCGGATGCCCGAGCGGCGCATCATGGCTTCGGCCTCGGCCACTTCCATGCGGCAGTTCTCCAGGCTGGCGTAGCGCGAATTGGGCCGGCGCTCCGAGCGGATTTCCGACAGGCGTTCGGGTTGGATGGTCAGGCCGAAGATCTTCTTGCGGTAGGGCGCCAATGCCGGCGGCAGCTGGCGGCGCTCGAAATCTTCCGGAATCAGCGGGTAGTTGGCGGCCTTGAGGCCGTGCTGCATGGCCAGATACAGGCTGGTCGGGGTTTTGCCGCTGCGACTCACGCCCACCAGAATCACGTCCGAGCCCTCCAGATCCTTGTGCGACTGGCCGTCGTCGTGCGCCAGCGAGAAGTTGATGGCTTCGATCCGGTCGTGGTATTCCTTGCTCTTGCTCACGTCCGAAAAGCGGCCCACCCGGTGGTGCGACTTGATGCCCAGCTCCTGCTCGATCGGGTGCACAAAAGTGCCAAACATGTCCATCAGCATGCCCTGACAGTGCTCCTTGATGACGTGCAGCACTTCCATGTTGACCAGCGTGGTGAACACCAGCGCCTTGCAGCCCTCCACTTCGCAGGTGTGGTTGATCTGGCGCACGGCCTGGTGCGCCTTGTCGATGGTGTCGATGAAGGGCAGCCGCACATGGCGGGTTTTCATGTCGAACTGGGCCAGGATGGCGTTGCCAAAAGTTTCGGCGGTGATGCCGGTCCCGTCGGAGACAAAAAATACGGTGCGAAGGGCCATGTCTGCAAAAAATATCAAAACGGCAGAGGCCGGGGCGCCCCTACAATGAAACCATTATCCACCGCCCCGTGCGCGCCCCATTCGAACAACCACAAGGCGTAGCCGCTGGCCTGGAGCCCGGTTTTTAACTTTGGAGTCCACCATGTCCAACCTGTTCGAGGCGACCGCCCTGGTCGTGCCCTTTGAAAAACTGCGGATGACCGACGTCGAGATCGTCGGCGGCAAAAACGCCAGCCTGGGGGAGATGATTTCCCAGCTGCCGGCCGGCGTCAAAGTGCCCACCGGCTTTGCCACCACCGCCCACGCCTTCCGCGAGTTCCTCAAGTTCGATGGCCTGTCGGACCGCATCAACGCCAAACTCGACGCCCTGGACACCGAAGACGTGCGCGCGCTGGCCGCCGTCGGTGCCGAAATCCGCGCCATGGTCGAGGCCCAGCCTTTCCCAGCAGACCTCGAAAAAGCCATCCGTGAAGCCTTCACCACTTTGCAAGGCGGCAACGCCGAAGCCTCGTTTGCCGTGCGTTCTTCGGCCACCGCCGAAGACCTGCCAGACGCCTCCTTTGCCGGTCAGCAAGAAACTTTCCTGAACGTGGTTGGCATCGACGACGTGTTGCACAAGATGAAAGAGGTGTTCGCCTCGCTCTACAACGACCGCGCCATCAGCTACCGCGTGCACAAGGGCTTTGCCCACGCCGAGGTGGCCCTGTCGGCCGGTGTGCAGCGCATGGTGCGCTCCGACCTGGGTGCGGCCGGCGTCATGTTCACCATTGACACCGAATCCGGCTTTGAAGATGTGGTGTTCATCACCTCCAGTTACGGCCTGGGTGAGACGGTGGTGCAGGGCGCCGTCAACCCCGACGAGTTTTACGTGCACAAGCCCATGCTGGCGGCTGGCAAGCGTGCGGTGATCCGCCGCAACCTGGGCTCCAAGCTGATCCAGATGGTGTTTTCCACACCCGAAGAAAAGGCCGCCAGCGGCAAGCTGGTCAAGACCGTGGATGTGCCCACCGAGCTGCGTAACCGCTACAGCCTGACCGATGCCGACGTCGAGCAGCTGGCCCACTACGCGCTGGTGATCGAAAAGCATTACGGCCGCCCGATGGACATCGAGTGGGGCAAGGACGGCAACGACGGCCAGCTCTACATCCTGCAGGCCCGTCCCGAAACCGTGAAAAGCCAGGCCAAGGGCACGGCCGAGCTGCGCTACAAGCTCAAGGGCCATTCCACCGTGCTGGCCGAAGGCCGCGCCATCGGTCAGAAGATCGGCACTGGCCCGGTGCGCCTGGTGCACAACATCAGCGAAATGGACAAGGTCCAGCCCGGCGACGTGCTGGTGACCGACATGACCGACCCCAACTGGGAGCCGGTGATGAAGCGGGCGAGTGCCATCGTCACCAACCGAGGCGGGCGCACCTGCCACGCCGCCATCATCGCGCGCGAACTGGGCATCCCGGCCGTGGTGGGCTGTGGTCACGCCACCGAGCAGCTCAAGGACGGCACACTGGTCACGGTGAGCTGCGCCGAGGGCGACACCGGCCGCATCTACGACGGTCTGCTGGAAACCGAAGTCACCGAGGTCAAGCGCGGCGCCATGCCCGAGATCGCCACCAAGATCATGATGAACGTGGGCAACCCGCAGCTCGCCTTCGACTTTGCCCAGTTGCCCAACGCGGGTGTGGGTCTGGCGCGTCTGGAATTCATCATCAACAACAACATTGGCGTGCACCCCAAAGCGATTCTGGACTACCCGGCCATTGACGCCGACCTGAAAAAGGCGGTCGAGTCCGTGGCCCGTGGCCACGCTTCGCCACGTGCCTTCTATGTGGACAAGGTGGCCGAGGGCGTGGCCTCGATCGCGGCGGCCTTCTGGCCCAAGCCGGTCATCGTGCGCCTGTCGGACTTCAAGAGCAACGAGTACCGCAAGCTGATCGGCGGCAGCCGTTACGAACCCGAAGAAGAAAACCCCATGCTGGGTTTCCGCGGCGCCACCCGCTACATCAGCGAGGACTTCGGCGAGGCGTTTGCCATGGAATGCGAGGCGCTCAAGCGCGTGCGCGGCGAGATGGGTCTGACCAATGTGCAGGTCATGGTGCCTTTTGTACGCACCCTCAAGCAGGCCGAGCGTGTGACGCAGCTGCTGGCCAGCCATGGCTTGGTGCGCGGTGAAAACGAGCTCAAGCTGATCATGATGTGCGAGGTGCCGACCAACGCCATCCTGGCCGACCGCTTCCTGCAATTTTTTGACGGCTTCTCGATTGGTTCAAACGATCTGACCCAGCTCACCCTGGGTCTGGATCGCGACTCGGGCATGGAGCTGCTGGCCGCTGACTTTGACGAGCGCGACCCGGCGGTGACCACGCTGATCGCCCAAGCCATCCAGGCCTGTCTGGCCCAGGGCAAATACATCGGCATCTGCGGCCAGGGCCCCAGCGACCACCCGGACTTTGCGCAGTGGCTGATGGCGCAGGGCATCAGCTCGATCTCTCTGAACCCCGACACCGTGGTCGAGACCTGGACCGCGCTGGGTCAGTCCAAAGTCTGATGTCGGCCCGCACATGAGCAGACAGGACAGCGCGGGCATGCCAGCCAGCTACCGCTGGCGCCTGCACCGCAATGTCCTGTTGTTTGTGTTGCTGTTGCTGGCCCTGCTGGGCGCCATGGCCTGGGCCGAGCAGGCTGGGCTTTCGCGCAACCTGATCGGGCCGATCTTCCTGTTCAGCACAGTGATGATCTACGCGCTGATTGGCATCTCGGGGCGCACCACCGATCCCGATGAGTATTTTGTGGCAGGGCGTCGTGTGCCGGCCATGTACAACGGCATGGCCACGGCCGCCGACTGGATGAGTGCGGCCTCCTTCATCAGCCTGGCCGGTGCGCTGTACCTGCAAGGTTTTTCCGGGACCGGAAAACAGCCTGGCGGTCTGGCCTATGTGATGGGCTGGACAGGCGGCTTCTGCCTTGTGGCCCTGCTGATTGCCCCCCAACTGCGGGCAATGAACCTCTACACCTTGCCCGACTTTTTCCGGGTGCGTTATGGCGGGCGCTGGCCGCGCATTCTGGCGGCACTGGCGGCGGTGGCCGTGTCCTTCACCTATGTGGTGGCCCAGATTTACGGTATCGGCCTGATCGCCTCGCGCCTGACGGGGGTCCAGTTCGAGATCGGCATCCTGCTCGGACTGGGCGGGGTCTTGTTGTGTTCCTTTCTGGGCGGCATGCGGGCCATCACCTGGACGCAGGTGGCGCAATACATCGTCCTGCTGCTGGCGTTTCTGATTCCGGTGTCCTGGCTGGCTTACCAGCAACTGGGCACACCGCTGGCGCCACTTGCCTATGGTACCCAGCTGGCCAAGATCGAGACGCTGGAAAACCTGCTGATCGACGACCCAGCCGAGCTGGAGGTTCGCCAGGAGTTTGCACGCCGCGCGCGCATGTACGAGGCGCGTTTGCAGGACGTCGAGCGCTCCATGGCCGACCTTCGCGTTGAACTGGAAGAGAAAATTCGCCAGCTCAAGGCGCAAGGTGCCGATTTCGCTGCTGTGGCGCAAGTCCGGCGCGAACTTCTGGCGTTGCCCCATGACCCGGTCCAGGCCCGTGAGCAATGGGCCCGCGCCATGCGCGAAAACCAGGAGCGCGCTGGTCCTTTGGGTGGGATGCCACGCCATGCCCGGGCTTTTCAGGGAGAACCGACAGGGGGTGAGCAGGCCCGCCAGGCCCATGACGCCTCCCGCACGAATTTTCTGGCGCTGGTGCTGTGCCTGATGTTCGGAACAGCAGGCTTGCCGCATCTGCTCACGCGGTACTACACCTTGCCCAATGTGGCCGAGGCCCGCAGCTCTGTGGCCTGGTCACTGTTCTTCATTGCCTTGCTTTATCTGAGCGCCCCAGCCCTGGCAGTGCTGGTGAAGTTCGAAATCCTGCACAACCTGGTGGGCAGCAGTTTTGAAGATTTGCCAGGCTGGATTGCGCAATGGGCCCGGCTTGATCCCGGCTTGATCGATGTGTCAGATGTCAACGGAGACCGGATCCTTCAGCTCGGAGAAATCCGGCTGGGGGCCGATCTGGTCATGCTGGCCACACCCGAGTTGGGCGGGATGCCCTTTGTGGTTTCCGGGTTGGTCGCCGCGGGTGGCCTGGCCGCTGCGCTGTCCACTGCCGATGGCCTGCTGCTGACCATTAGCAACGCGCTGGTGCATGACATGGGTGCACAGCACCAGCACACCCCCCGTGCCGCCGAGCAGCGGGTGATCCTGTCCAAATTTGCCCTGCTGGCGGTGGCCATGCTGGCGGCGTTTGTGGCTGCGCTCAAACCAGCCGAGATTCTGGCGCTGGTGTCCACTTCCTTTTCGCTGGCTGCTTCGGCCTTCTTCCCGGCCATGGCGTGTGGCCTGTTCAGTGCCCGGGTCGATCGCAGGGCGGCCGTTGCGGGCATGCTCGTGGGGCCGGCCGTGACGATCGGCTACATGGTGCTCAATTCGCCTGCTGTCCGGCATTTCTGGGGGCTGGCGGCCGAGGGGGGGCTGTGGTGGGGGGTGCAGCCCGTTTCAGCGGGCGTCTTTGGGGTGCCTGCTGGCTTTGTTGCCATTGCCCTGGGTGTGCTGTTCAGCACCCTGAGACCCGCGCCCGCATCCCGTCCGGTGGCGCCGGGTGAGCGCTTCCCCGGGCCTGGGCTATAATCGCGAGTTCCCTTGCTGCACCCCGAACCGACGCCGGGGGCAGCTTCCATCATCCACAAGGAGTTTCAATGCGTCATTACGAAATCATTTTGCTGATCCATCCGGATCAAAGCGAACAGGTTCCGGCCATGCTGGAGCGTTACAAGGGCATGATCACCACCGGCGGCGGCAAAATCCACCGCGTGGAAGACTGGGGTCGCCGTCAACTGGCCTACCAGATCAACAAGCTGGCCAAGGCCCACTACCTGTGCGTGAACATCGAGGCCGACCTGGCTGTGATGGCCGAACTGGAGCACGCCTTCAAGTTCAACGATGCCGTGCTGCGTCACCTGACGGTCCAGAAGAAGAAAGCCGACACCGCGCCTTCTTCCATGATGAAGACCGTCGAGCGTGAAGAAGCCCGCAAGGCCCAGCAAGCCGAATTTGCAGCCTGATCCTGCCTGAACAAGGGGAGTGAACCACACCGACCTGACCGCCTGTATCGCCGAGCTGTCCGCTTTGCGCTACACACCCGCCGGATTGCCTGCGCTGGACCTGATGCTTGAGCACAGTTCGCAGCAGACAGAGGCAGGCCACCTGCGGCAGGTGAACCTGAAGATCCGTGCGCTGGCCCTGGGCAACCAGGCTGAGCGGCTCTCCAGGCAAGCGGTGGGCAGCCGATGGCGGTTTCAGGGTTTCCTGGCCACACCCCGACAAGGCAGGAGCGTTGTGCTCCACATTCAAGAGTTTCAGCAAGATTAATTTCAGGAGGCCCCCATGGCCACTTTCAAAAAATTCGACAAGAACAAGCGTCCCAAGCGCAACACCCAGTCCCTGCTGTTCAAGCGCAAGCGTTTCTGCCGCTTCACCGTGGCTGGCGTGGAAGAGATCGACTACAAAGACGTCGACACCCTGCGTGACTTCATTGCCGAAAACGGCAAGATCATTCCCGCCCGCCTGACCGGCACCCGCGCGATTTACCAGCGCCAGCTCAACACCGCCATCAAGCGCGCCCGCTTCCTGGCCCTGTTGCCCTACAGCGACCAGCACAAAGTCTGAGGAGAACAACCATGCAAGTCATCCTGCTCGAAAAGGTTGTGAACCTGGGTAACCTCGGCGATATCGTCAAGGTGAAAGACGGCTACGCCCGCAACTTCCTGATCCCTTCTGGCCGCGCACGCCGTGCCACCGAAGCCAACAAGGCTGAATTTGAAGCACGCCGCGCCGAGCTTGAAAAAGCCGCCGCCGCCAAGCTGGCCGAAGCCCAGGCTCTGGGCGAGAAACTGGCCGGCCTGACCATCAAGCTGACCCAGAAGGCTGGCGTGGACGGTCGCCTGTTCGGTTCCGTCACCAACCACGACATCGCTGAAGAACTGGGCAAGCAGGGCTTTGCCGTGTCCAAAGCCCAGGTGCGCATGCCCAACGGTCCCATCAAGACCGTCAGCGACTCCACCGTCTCCGTGGCCCTGCACACCGATGTGGTGGTCGACGTGAACGTGACCGTGTACGGCGAGACTGCCTGATCGGACCCGCTCTGCAAAGCCGCCGCCCGCGAGGGCAGGCGGCTTTTTTCTTTCAGCCCGCCGGTTTTTCCGTGCTTTGCACCGGCTGCACACCGGTTGTCCACAGGGTTGTCCCATGACGTGCGCCGTGCCAGACGGTACGATGCAGTTTTGCCATTTTTCCCATGTCTGCTGTCTATTCCGATCACCTGAACGAGCTGCCCATCGACTTCTCGGCTGACCAGCAAGTGGCCCAGTTGCGTGTGCCGCCGCACTCCATCGAAGCCGAATCCAGCGTGCTCGGTGGTCTGTTGCTCGACAACAGCGCATGGGATCGGATGGGGGATCTGTTGGTCGACGGTGACTTTTACCGCCATGAGCACCAGCTGATCTACGCTGCCATTGGTGCGTTGATCAACGCCTCCAAACCAGCCGATGTGATCACGGTCTTTGAGCAGCTGCAGAACCAGGGCCATGCCGATGCCGCGGGTGGTCTGGGTTACCTGAATTCGCTGGCGCAGTACGTGCCCAGTGCCAGCAACATCCGCCGCTACGCCGAGATCGTGCGCGAGCGCTCCATCCTGCGCAAGCTGGTGACAGCCAGCGACGAGATCGCTACCGCTGCCTTCAACCCCAAGGGCAGGGCGGTGGACAAGATCCTGGACGAGGCCGAGCAGAAGATCTTCAACATCGGCGAAGAAGGCTCGCGCATGAAGCAGGGCTTCCAGTCGATGGATTCGCTGGTGGTGGATCTGCTCGACCGCGTGCAGGAGATGGCCGACAACCCCAACGACATCACCGGTGTGCCCACCGGCTTCCACGATCTCGACAAGATGACATCCGGCCTGCAGCCGGGCGATCTGGTGGTGCTGGCGGCACGTCCCTCGATGGGCAAGACGGCTTTTGCCATCAACATCGCCGAGCATGTGGCGCTCAACGAGGGCCTGCCGGTGGCGGTCTTTTCGATGGAAATGGGCGCTGCCCAGCTGGCGGTGCGTGTGGTGGGCTCCATCGGCCGTGTGGACCAGGGCCACCTGCGCACCGGCAAGCTGACCGACGAAGAGTGGCCGCGACTGACCGAGGCCATCGAGCGCCTGCGCACGGTGTCGCTGCACATCGACGAAACCCCCGGCCTGACGCCGAGCGAGCTGCGTGCCAACTCGCGTCGGCTGGCCCGCCAGTGCGGCAAGCTGGGCCTGATCGTGGTGGACTACCTGCAGCTGATGAGCGGCTCGTCCGGTTCGGACGGCGACAACCGCGCGACCGAACTGGGTGAAATCTCGCGGGGCCTGAAGATGCTGGCCAAGGAGCTGCAATGCCCGGTGATTGCGCTTTCGCAGCTCAACCGTGGCGTGGAGCAGCGCACGGACAAGCGCCCCATGATGAGTGACCTGCGCGAATCCGGTGCCATCGAGCAGGACGCGGACATCATCATGTTCATCTACCGCGACGATTACTACAACAAGGACTCCAAAGACCCGGGCGTGGCCGAGATCATCATCGGCAAGCAGCGTAACGGCCCGACCGGCACGGTGCGCCTGGCGTTCCTCAAGCCGCTCACGCGCTTCGAAAGCCTAGCCACCGGCGGCTTCGGCAGCGACGACTACTGATCAGAGCACTTCGCTGGCGAAGTCGGCCAGACGCGAGCGCTCGCCACGGGCCAGCGTGATATGCCCGCCGTGCGCCCAGCCCTTGAAGCGGTCTACCGCATAGGTCAGGCCCGAGGAGCCTTCGGTCAGGTAGGGCGTGTCGATCTGGGCGAGGTTGCCCATGCAGATGATCTTGGTGCCGGGACCGGCGCGGGTGATCAGCGTCTTCATCTGCTTGGGCGTCAGGTTCTGCGCCTCGTCGATGATGACGTACTTGTTCATGAAGGTGCGTCCGCGCATGAAATTCATGCTCTTGATCTTGATGCGGCTCTTGATCAGCTCGTTGGTGGCGGCACGGCCCCACTCACCGGCATTGCCGCCATCGCCCTTGGCCAGGAATTCCAGGTTGTCGTCGAGCGCGCCCATCCAGGGACCCATCTTTTCTTCTTCGGTGCCGGGCAGAAAACCGATGTCCTCGCCCACGCTCACGGTGGCGCGGGTCATGATGATTTCGGTGTAGCGGCGGTCGTCCAGCACCTGCGTCAGGCCGGCAGCCAGTGCCATCAGCGTCTTGCCGGTGCCGGCGGTCCCGGCCAGCGTCACGAAATCGACGTCCGGGTCGGTCAGCAGGTTCATCGCGAAGTTCTGTTCGCGGTTGCGTGCCGTCACGCCCCAGAGCGCATTTTTCTGGTGGGTGAAGTCCTTGAGGGTCCGCAGCACCGCGGTCTTGCCCCGGATTTCGGTCACGCGGGCGTACAGACCAGGTTCCCCGGGCGCCTCGAAGTAAACGAACTGGTTGATCATCAGCTGCGGCACCACCGGGCCACTGATCCGGTAGAAGGTGTGGCTGCCTTGCTGCCAACTCTCCACGGTTTTGCCGTGTTTGGTCCAGAAGTCGACCGGCAGGGGCAGGGCGCCTGAATAGAGCAGGTCTCCATCTTCCAGGGCCTTGTCGTTCTGGTAGTCCTCGGCCTGCAGGCCCAGGGCGCGGGCCTTGACCCGCATGTTGATGTCCTTGGAGACCAGCACCACCTCGCGCGGGGCGTGCATCTGCACCAAGGCGCTGACCACACCCAGAATCTGGTTGTCGGCCTTGCCCTGGGGCAGGGCCATGGGCAGGCGCAGGTCCAGTGGCTGGGTCTGGAAAAACAGTTTGCCTGTGGCCTCGGTGAAGCCGGTGGTGTTCAACGGCAGGCCCTGTCCCATGTCGGCGCCTTGAACGGCCGCCAGGCTGTCGAGCGAGCGGCTGGCCTGACGGGCGTTGCGGGCGACTTCGGTCATGCCTTTTTTGTGGCCGTCAAGTTCTTCCAGCACGATCATCGGCAGGAAGATGTCGTGTTCCTCAAACCGGAACAGGCTCATGGGGTCGTGCATGAGCACATTGGTGTCCAGCACAAAGAGCTTGGTCGGGCCATTGGATTTGGCTTTGCGCGTACGGCTAGGGACCGGTTTGTCGATCACTGCAGTGGGTGCCTGTGCAGCCCGCGGGGCTACAGCGGAGAGTTCAGGCACAGCATTGTCGGTTTTTCGGCGGCGTGTTACAGAGGCTTTGCTTGGGATGGCAAGGTCGGGAGTGGGTTCGGAAAGCTCGGCTGCAGGTGCAAGGGCATCAATGGCTTTGCGGCTGAGTCGGCTGGCACGCTGGGTCGGGGCGGGAGGCAGGGGCATGGGAAGAACACTCGCTGAGAACGGTAACGGGTGCAGTCGAAAAAAGAAAAAGCCGCCAGGAGGCCGTGGCGGCTTGGACTTTGTCTGTCGGGCAGAAACTCAACTGCATGAGCCCATTATGCATGACTCATGTGACCTGCAATGGGCCTGTTGTCAGGGCTTTCCCTGAAGCGTTCAGCCGGCCTTTTTCAGGGCCTTGACGGCCTTGAGCACTTCTTCGACGTGGCCCGGCACTTTCAGGCCGCGCCATTCTTGTTTGAGCGTGCCGTCAGCGCCCACCAGGAAGGTGCTGCGCTCGATGCCCTTGACCTTCTTGCCGTACATGATCTTGTTCTTGACCACGCCGAACATGTGGCACATCTTCTCTTCGGTGTCGGCGATCAGCACGAAAGGCAGTTCCAGCTTGGCCTTGAAATCGTCGTGGGACTTCATGTTGTCACGGGAGACGCCAAACACCGTGGCACCGGCCTTGACGAAGTCCTTGTATTTATCGCGGAACTGCATGGCCTCGGTGGTGCAACCGGGGGTGTTGTCTTTCGGATAGAAATACAGCACCAGAACCTGACCGAGATGGGAGGTGTTGGAAACCTTCAGACCACCGGTGGCGTTCGCTTCAAATTCGGGGAGGGGTTTGTTGAGAACGATCGCCATGGATTTTTCGATTCTGTGAACTTGGAAGGAAGTGCCAAGGATGGGTTGGGCAGCGTGTGAAGTGTTCAGACTGCATGGCACCCGAAAAACGTTATTTTACCGCGAAACGAATTTTCCGGATCAGACAGAAAACCGGCAAAGGCAGAAGAAATCAGTGAAGCTCCAGGAGCAGGGCCGCCAGCACTTTGCGTCCTTCGCTGGCCAGGATGTTGTAGGTACGGCAGGCAGCGGCCGTGTCCATGCTCTCCAGTCCTACGCGGGCCTCTGCAAACGGGGCCAGCCATGCAGCCGGAGGAAAGCTCAGGCGCCGGCCGGTGCCCAGGAGCACCAGTTCTGCGCCGCAGTTGGCCAGTTCAGCCAGATGACCGGCAGTCAGCTGTGAGAACTGGCGTGGCGCCCATGTCCTTAGGGGGTGCTCGGACAGGCTGCTGACAATCACCGACTGCGTGAAGCGCTGGTCATCGATTTGCAGCCATTCCTCGGAGTAGGCGCGTACCAGCGGGGCGCTGGATTTGTCGGGCTGGAGTTTCATCAGCTGAGAGGGAAGTTTGCCGGGAAAACGGCCTGTTCTGTGTTCAAATTATAGGTTTTCCCCTGTTTGCCCATCCCCGGAGGGACTTTGAAACCCGTTCAGAAATCCGCCAAGCTCGCCAACGTCTGCTACGACATCCGTGGTCCGATCATGGACCGCGCGCGTCAGATGGAGGAAGAGGGTCACAAGATCATCAAGCTCAACATTGGCAACCTGGCGGTTTTTGGTTTCGACGCGCCGGAGGAAATACAGCAGGACATGATCCGTAACCTGCCCAATTCGGCGGGCTATTCGGACAGCAAGGGGATCTTTGCAGCGCGCAAGGCCGTGATGCACGAGACCCAGAAGCAGGGCATCAAGGGCGTCACGCTGGACGATATCTATTTGGGTAACGGCGCCAGCGAACTGATCGTGATGGCCACCAACGCCCTGCTGGACAACGGTGACGAGCTGCTGCTTCCGGCTCCCGACTACCCGCTGTGGACAGCGGCGGCCAGCCTCTCGGGGGGCACGCCGGTCCACTACCTGTGCCAGGAGTCCAACGGCTGGATGCCTGATCTTTCCGACATCCGCGCGCGCATCACGCCCCGCACCAAGGGCATCGTGGTCATCAACCCCAACAACCCGACGGGGGCGTTGTACTCGCGCGAACTGCTCGAAGGCATCGTGGCGATCGCTCGCGAGCACGGCCTGGTGATCTTTGCCGACGAGGTCTACGACAAAGTGCTTTACGACGGCGTGCAACACACGCCGATCGCCAGCCTGTCAGAGGACGTGCTGACGCTGACCTTCAACTCACTGTCCAAGAGCTACCGTTCCTGTGGCTACCGCGCCGGCTGGATGGTGGTCTCAGGCGACAAGAAGCCGGCGCAGGACTACATCGAGGGCCTGAACATGCTCTCGAACATGCGCCTGTGCGCCAACGTGCCGGGCCAGTGGGCGGTGCAGACGGCTCTGGGCGGCTACCAGAGCATCAACGAGCTGGTGGGCGAGGGCGGACGCCTGCGCCGACAGCGCGATCTGGCGTACGAACTGATCACCGCCATCCCGGGCGTGAGCTGCGTCAGGCCGCAGGCGGCGCTGTACATGTTCCCGCGCCTGGACCCGAAGATTTACCCGATCCAGGACGACCAGAAGTTTTTCCTCGACCTGCTCGAAGAAACCCGTGTCATGCTGGTGCAGGGCACCGGTTTCAACTGGCCCGAGCCTGACCACTTCCGCATCGTTTTCCTGCCCCATGAAGACGACCTGCGCGAAGCCATTGGCCGCGTGGCCAGGTTCCTCGAAAGCGCACGCAAACGCTTCGGCACCGACAAACTCGTTGCCTGATTTTTTCCAAAGGGCCTGCAAAAGGCCCGTCAACCTGAGCTACTCACCATGAAACCCATCCAAGTCGGCCTTCTCGGCATCGGTACCGTCGGCAGCGGCACCTTCACTGTCCTTCAACGCAACGCGCAGGAAATCCAGCGCCGCGCTGGCCGGGGCATCGAGATCACCATGGTGGCCGACCTGGACGTGGCCCGTGCCAAAGCCGTGGTGGGCGAGGGCGTGCAGGTGGTGGATGACGCCCGCAAGGTGATCGCCAACCCCGAGATCGACATCGTGGTCGAGCTGATCGGCGGCTACGGCATCGCCAAGGCGCTGGTGCTCGAAGCCATTGCCGCCGGCAAGCATGTGGTCACCGCCAACAAGGCCTTGCTGGCCGTGCACGGCACCGAAATCTTTGCCGCAGCCCACGCCAAGGGCGTGATGGTGGCCTTCGAAGCCGCTGTGGCCGGGGGCATCCCGATCATCAAGGCCCTGCGCGAAGGCCTGACCGCCAACCAGATCCAGTGGGTCGCCGGCATCATCAACGGCACCACCAACTTCATCCTGTCCGAAATGCGCGAGAAGGGTCTGGACTTCGAGGTGGTGCTCAAGGAAGCCCAGCGTCTGGGTTATGCCGAGGCCGACCCGACCTTTGACATCGAAGGCGTGGACGCCGCGCACAAGGCCACGCTGATGAGCGCGCTGGCCTTTGGTATCCCGGTGCAGTTCGACAAGGCCTACGTGGAAGGCATCACGAAGTTGGGCGCGGCCGATATCAAGTACGCCGAGCAGCTGGGCTACCGCATCAAGCTGCTGGGCATCACCAAGCGCACGGCCAAGGGCATCGAGCTGCGCGTGCACCCCAGCCTGGTGCCGGCCCAGCGCCTGATCGCCAACGTGGAAGGTGCGATGAACGCCGTGATGGTGCAGGGCGATGCCGTGGGCACCACCCTGTACTACGGCAAAGGCGCCGGCGCCGAGCCGACCGCCAGTGCCGTGGTGGCCGATCTGGTGGACATCACCCGCCTGCACACGGCCGATCCGCAAAACCGCGTGCCGCATCTGGCCTTCCAGCCTGACGCGCTGACCAACCTGCCGGTGCTGCCCATGGACGAGGTGGTGACCAGCTACTACCTGCGCCTGCGTGTGGCCGATGAGGCTGGCGTGCTGGCCAAGCTGACCGGCCTGCTGGCCAGCGCCGGCATCAGCATCGACGCCATCCTGCAGCGCGAGGCCGACCAGGTCAGCGGTGCCAACCAGACCGACGTGATCATTCTGACGCACGACACCCGGGAAGGCACCATGAACGGCGTGCTGGCCCAGATGCAGGCCCTGCCCACCGTGCTGGCCCCGATCGTGCGCATCCGCAAGGAAGAGCTGGCCTGATGCTGTACCTGTCCACCCGCGGCCATGCGGACCGCAAACACTTCTGCGAAATCCTGCTCGAAGGCCTGGCATCCGACGGCGGCCTGTACCTGCCCGAGTCTTACCCGCAAGCCGATCTGACGCGGCTGCGCCAGGTCTGGCAGCAGCACGGCTACGCTGCACTGGCTTTCGAGATCCTGTCGCTTTACATCGACGACATCCCGGCTACCGACCTCAAGGCGCTGTGCGCGAAGACCTACACGGCCGCCGTGTACGGCACTGAGATCATCGTCCCGCTCAAACCCCTGCAGGCCCAAGGCGATGCTGCGCCTGAGCTGTATCTGGAGGCCCTGTCCAACGGCCCCACGCTGGCCTTCAAGGACATGGCCATGCAACTGCTGGGCAACCTGTTCGAGTACGAGCTGGGCCGCCGTGGTGCAGAACTGAACATTCTGGGTGCCACCTCGGGCGACACCGGCAGCGCAGCCGAATACGCCATGCGCGGCAAGAAGGGCGTGCGCGTTTTCATGACCAGCCCGCACGGCCGCATGAGCCCCTTCCAACAGGCGCAAATGTTCAGCCTGCTCGACGAGAACATCCACAACATCGCCATCGAAGGCGTGTTCGACGACTGCCAGGACATCGTCAAGGCTGTGTCCAACGACCTGGAATTCAAGAAGAAGTACAAGATCGGCACCGTCAACTCGATCAACTGGGCGCGTCTGCTGGCCCAGGTGGTGTACTACTTTGCCGGTTACTTCCAGGCCACAACGGACAACAGCCAGCAGGTCAGCTTCACCGTGCCCAGTGGTAACTTTGGCAACGTCTGCGCCGGCCATGTGGCCCGCATGATGGGTTTGCCCGTGGCGCAGCTGGTGGTGGCGACCAACGAAAATGATGTGCTCGACGAGTTCTTCCGCACCGGCGTGTACCGCGTGCGCGGCACCGCCGACACGCACGAGACCTCCAGCCCGTCGATGGACATCTCCAAGGCCAGCAACTTCGAGCGCTTTGTGTTCGATCTGCTGGGTCGCGATGCGGTGCAGACCCAAGCGCTGTTCGGCGATGCGCTGAACCGGCAGGGCCGTTTCGACCTGTCGGCCGACCCGCGCTTTGCCAATGCTGCCAAGCGCTACGGCTTTGTCAGTGGCAAGAGCACCCATGCCGACCGTTTGGCCACCATCCGCCAGGTGTTCGAGCGCTATGGCGTGATGATCGACACCCACACCGCCGACGGCGTGAAGGTGGCGCGCGAGCACCTGCAGGCCGGCGTGCCCATGCTGGTGCTCGAGACCGCCTTGCCCATCAAGTTTGCAGGGACGATCGTCGAGGCACTGGGCCGTGAGCCGGAGCGTCCGGCAAAATTTGAAGGCATTGAAGCCCTGCCCAAGCGCGTGCAGGTCATGCCGGCCAATGTGGCGCAGATCAAGGCCTACATCGCCGCCCACTGCGACTGACCACAAAGCCCCACCATGAATGCCCCTCGCGCACCGCTGATGCCTCTGGACGAAGCCCGCCACAAGCTGCTGGCGCAGGTTCGGCGTCTGCCGGATACCGAGCAGGTCGCCACTTTTGACGCCGATGGCCGGGTGCTGGCGCAGGACCTCGTCTCGGCCTTGCAGGTGCCGGCTTTCGATAACTCATCGATGGACGGCTACGCCGTGCGCACGGCCGATTTGGCTCCCGGCGCGGTGCTGCGCGTCACCCAGCGCATTCCGGCCGGCCACAACGGCCAGCCCCTGCAGGCGGGCGAAGTGGCGCGCATCTTCACCGGCGCGCCGGTGCCCTCCGGCGCCGATGCGGTGGTCATGCAGGAAGAGGCCGAAGTGCTGGGCGAGCAGGGCGGTGTGCCGCAGGTGCGCTTTGCGCAGCCGGTGCAGCCGGGCCAGTGGATCCGCCGCAGCGGCGAGGACGTGCAGCGTGGCGCCACCGTGTTGCCCGCGGGCACCCGTCTGGGTCCGGCCGAACTCGGTCTGGCCGCCAGCCTGGGCCAGGCGCACGTGACGGTGGTCGCACGCCCGCGCGTGGCATTGTTTTCGACCGGCGACGAGCTGGTCATGCCCGGCGATGTGCCGCCCGAGGCCCTGCCACCCGGAGCCATCTACAACTCCAACCGCTTCTTCCTCAAAGCCCTGCTGCACCGCATGGGCTGCGAAGTGAGCGATCTGGGCATCGTGCCCGACCGCCGCGAGGCCACGCTGGCCGCGCTCAAATCCGCCGCCGACCACCACGACCTGATCCTGACCAGCGGGGGTGTTTCGGTGGGCGAGGAAGACCACGTCAAACCCGCCGTGCAGGCGCTGGGTGCGCTCGACCTCTGGCAGATTTCCATGAAACCGGGCAAGCCCTTTGCCTTTGGCCATGTGCGCCGCAGCACCGCCGCTGGCGAGGCCCATTTTGTGGGACTACCGGGCAACCCGGTGTCCAGCTACATCACCTTTTTGCTGATGGTGCAGCCCATGGTGCTGCAGATGCAGGGGGTGTTGCCCCAGCCTTGGGCGCCGCTGCAACTGCCCGCGCACTTTGACTTGCCCAAGGGCGACAAGCGCCGCGAGTTCCTGCGTGTGCGCCGCAATGCTGCAGGTGGCCTGGACCTGTTCCCCAACCAGAGCTCGGGCGTGCTGACCTCGGTGGTCTGGGGCGATGGCGTGGTGGACAACCCGGCCGGGCAGACCATCGCGCGCGGCGATCTGGTGAATTTTCTGCCCTTTACCGAGTGGCTGGCCTGAGAACATGAAGATCCAATTGCGTTATTTCGCCTCGATCCGCGAGGATCTGGGTCTGGCGGCCGAAGAACTGGACTGCGATGCCAGCAACGCCGCTGGCCTGCTGGCCGAGCTGCGCGCGCGCGGTGGTGCCTATGCCCAGGCCTTGGCGGAAGGCCGTCCGGTCCGCGTGGCCATCAACCAAGTCATGGCGCGTCCCGACACCCCTTTGACCGAAGGTGCCGAGGTGGGCCTGTTCCCGCCCGTGACCGGGGGCTGAAGCCATGGCCCGCGTGCGCATCCAGACAGAAGACTTCGACGTGGGCGCCGAGCT
>Ga0255196_1000044_pt1 | contig 36956 bp, 38 predicted proteins | sample Miss_Law_RepA_8h_FD_183637 | JGI IMG/M metagenome (GOLD analysis project Ga0255196, IMG submission 183637) | Freshwater microbial communities from Mississippi River, Louisiana, United States - Miss_Law_RepA_8h | ecosystem: Environmental > Aquatic > Freshwater > River | place: USA: Louisiana... | reverse complement strand
AGCCCGGTCTGCATGGCCGGCCTGGTGGTCCCAGGGGGTGCAGCAGATTCTGGAGCCGATGCGCGATCTGGTGCGCATCAGCCGCGTCAATGCGCCGGAGGCTTTGCTGCTCTCGCCCGAACAATCCTTCTTCCTGCGCGAAAACCTCAAGCTCAAGCTGTTGAACGCCCGCCTGGGTCTGCTGTCGCGTCAGTACGACACGGTGCGCACGGACCTGAACCAGACAGCCGCGGCCGTGCGGCGGTATGCCGATCCTCAGTCCCGCAAAACCCAGCAGCTGCTGCAGCTGCTCGATCAGGCGCAGCAGCAACTGCAAAAGGGCGAATTGCCTCGCCTGGACGCTTCGCTGGCGGCGCTGGCCACTGCGGCGGCAGGGAGGTAAGCCATGCGTGCTGCCCTGTGGCTGATCGGACTTTTCGCACTGGCGGTGGCGGGGGCATGGCTGGCTGACCACAACCAGGGCATGGTCGCCATTTTTCTGCATCCTTACCGGATTGACCTGTCGCTGAACCTGTTCGCACTCGGTCTGGTGTTGCTGGTTGCCGTGCTCTTGCTGGCGCAGAAGGCGGTGTCGGCCTTGTTGTCGCTGCCGCGCGAAGCGCGCCGCTGGCGCCTGCAGCAAAAAGAGCGCGCCGCCCATGCGGCCTTGCTCGATGCTTATGCCCAGTTCATGGCGGGTCGTTACCTGCGTGCCCGCAAATCGGCCGAGCTGGTGCTGGTCCGTGAAGACGCTTTGCGCAACGCGGCGGACCATCCCCTGGCCCATGCAGCGGCCCTGCGCGCGGTGGCCCATGTGGTGGCCGCTGAATCAGCCCATGCCTTGCAGGACAAGGCCCTGCGTGACCAGCATCTGCAGCAGGCCGAACAAGAGTCGCAGCAGGCCGATGCCACCGAACGCCAGGCCCTGACCGAGGGCCTGCACCTGCGCGCTTCACGCTGGTTGCTCGATGACCGCGATGCACAAGGCAGTCTGGAGCGGCTGGCGCAACTGCCCGGCGCGGTGGCGCGGCGCACGGTGGCCATGCGCATCCAGCTCAAGGCAGCGCGTCTGGCCGGGCAGACGGCGCGTGCGCTCGACACGGCCTTGTTGCTGGCCAAGCACCGGGCTTTCAGTCCGGTGGCTGCCCAGAGTCTGGTGCGCAGCCTGGTGATGGAACTGATTGCCCGCACACACGATGAGCGGGCGTTTGAAAAGCTCTGGCAAGGCCTGCCGGCCGCTCAGCGCGCACTGCCCGAGGTGGTGGCCCAGGCCGCCACACGCTGGTTGCAGCTGGGAGGCGATCCGGTGCGTGCACGTGCCTGGTTGCTGCCGGTCTGGGAGGCGATGCTGGCCGGCACGACCGGCCGCAGCCTCATGGATCAGCAAAAACTGGTGCAGGCCCTGGAGCTGTCCATGAAGGATGCGCCCTCCCCGGACGCCCGCAGCTGGCTGGCCCGCATCGAGGCAGCGCAGCAGGCTCGACCCAACGATGTCCACCTGCAATACCTGGCTGGCATGGTCTACCTGCGTCACCAGCTCTGGGGCAAGGCGCAGCATCTGCTGAGCCAGGCCGCCAAAGGATTGCCCGATGCCGCCTTGCAGCGGCGCGCCTGGTCTGCTTTGGCCGAATTGGCCGAACAGCGACAGGACGAGGTGGCAGCCCTGCAGGCCTGGAAGCAGGCAGCGCGTCTGGGCTGACGCGATGGCTCGGCAACAGGCCTGCATGGCACCATGAAAAAAACCGGGCAAGCCCGGTTTTTTCGTTCAAGCTGCAAGCCTTCAGAACGGCAGCTTCATGTCGGCAAGGTCCTTGCGGGTCTCGACCAGAACCAGCGGCCCTTCGTCGATCACGACCACCGGAGGGCGCTCGCGCGGTACATGCACCGCCTTGGGTTCGGCGGCAATCGCTGCTTGCACGGCGGCCACTTTGTCAGCGTCTGAATTGACCCACTCGAGACCGGAGCCGCTGGCGATCTGCTGCAGTTCGATCAGGGGCAGGGTGTAGGCCTGGACCTTGGGCATGCCGTTGGCGGCTGGGGCTGCAGACGCAGCGGCCTCAGGTGCTGCAGCAGGGGTTTCAACCGGGGCAGAGACTTTGGCCACGGCCGCCGCTGCCGGGGCTGCCGTGCTGGCACGGTCAAAGTAGGAGCGCTGGGGCCGCTGTTCCTGCTCGACCAGAGCTTCGCCGCCTTCGGCCGCAAGGTCTGCGTTGCTCTCGGCATCCGTGCGGGCTTCGCCCGAGCGCTCGCGGCGGTCGCGGCCATAACGGTCGCGGCTGCGGCGTTCACGGCGCTCGCCGTTGTGCTCGGCAGCGGGAGCCTCAGCGGCAGGTGCTGTGGTGACATCCGTCACCGGTTCGACCGCTGCATTGGTGTCGGTCGCGGCATTCAGGGTCTGCTCGGGCGTGCGCTCGCGGCGCTCACCGCGTTCGCGGCGGCCCTCGCCACCACGTTCACGGCGACCGCCTTCTCCACGCTCGCCGCGCGGGGCGCGTTCGGTGCGGTTGTCCTGCTCGGCCACGGGGCCTTCGGCAGTGGCGGTCTCGCCGCGCTGCTCCTGGCGGCGCTCGCGCGGCTGACGCTCGGTGCGTTCGCCACGTGGGGCGCGTTCGCCCTCGGGGCGCTCGCCACGGCCTTCGCGGTTCTCGCTCTGGCCACGGCGGTTGTTGCGGCCTTCGCCCTGGCCTTCGGTGCGCTCTGCGCGGTCGCCGCGCTCACCGCGGCGGCCGCCACGGCGGTTGCGGTCACCGCCACGGCCTTCACGGCCTTCGCGGGCTTTTTCTTCCTTCTTGGCCGGGGTGGCAGCGGCCGGCGCAGCTTCGCCACCACCGAACAGGCGCTTGAGCCAGCCAAAGAAACCGCCGGACGACGCCGGTGCTGCCACGGGGGCGGCAGCGACCACGGGGGCCGGCTCGGGTTTGGCCGGGGCGACAGGCGCCGGGGCGTCGGGCAGCACGCCCTTGATGACCGGGGTCTGCTTGTTGGTGGGCTCCTGCGAGCGGCGTGTCACCGTGGTCGGGTCCTCGATCTCCTCGGCCATCTTGTAGCTGGCTTCGATGCGGTCCAGACGCGGGTCGTCGTGCTTGAGGCGCTCGATCTTGTAGTGCGGCGTTTCCAGCGAACGGTTGGGTACCAGCAGCACGTTCAGGCGCTGCTTGAGTTCGATTTTGGCGATCTCGGGGCGCTTTTCGTTGAGCAGGAAGGAGGCCACCTCGACCGGCACTTGCGCGTGCACGGCGGCGGTGTTGTCCTTCATGGACTCTTCCTGAATGATGCGCAGGATCTGCAGTGCCGAGCTTTCGGTGTCGCGGATGTGGCCGGCGCCGCCGCAGCGTGGGCAGGGGATGGAGGCGCCTTCGCTCAGGGCGGGCTTGAGGCGCTGGCGGCTCATCTCGAGCAGGCCGAACTTGCTGATCGAGCCGAACTGCACGCGGGCGCGGTCCTGGCGCAGCGCGTCGCGCAGGCGGTTTTCGACTTCGCGGCGGTTCTTGCTCTCCTCCATGTCGATGAAGTCGATCACGATCAGGCCGCCGAGGTCGCGCAGGCGCATCTGGCGGGCCACCTCGTCGGCGGCTTCCAGGTTGGTGCGGGTCGCAGTTTCCTCGATGTCACCGCCCTTGATGGCGCGTGCCGAGTTCACGTCCACCGAGACCAGGGCTTCGGTGTGGTCGATCACGATGGCGCCACCCGAGGGCAGCTGCACGGTGCGGGCGTAGGCCGACTCGATCTGGTGCTCGATCTGGAAGCGGCTGAACAGGGGCGCATCGTCGCGGTAGCGTTTGACGCGGGCGGCGTACTCGGGCATCACGTGGCTCATGAACTGCTGAGCCTGCTCGTAGATGTCGTCGGTGTCGATCAGGACGTCGCCGATGTCGTTGTTGAAGTAGTCGCGGATGGCGCGGATCACCAGGCTCGATTCCTGGTAGATCAGGAACGCGCCTTTGCCGGCCTTGGCGGCGCCGTCGATGGCGTTCCAGAGTTTGAGCAGGTAGTTCAGGTCCCACTGCAGTTCGGGGGCGCTGCGACCGATGCCGGCGGTGCGCGCGATGATGGACATGCCCTTGGGGTATTCGAGCTGGTCCATCGCCTCCTTGAGTTCGGCGCGGTCATCGCCCTCGATGCGGCGGCTCACGCCACCGCCGCGCGGGTTGTTGGGCATCAGCACCACATAGCGGCCGGCCAGGGACACGAAGGTGGTCAGGGCCGCGCCCTTGTTGCCACGCTCTTCCTTTTCGACCTGGACCAGCAGCTCCTGGCCTTCCTTGATCACGTCCTGGATGCGGGCCTGGCTGGGCGAGACGCCTTCGGCAAAGTACTGGCGCGAGATTTCCTTGAAGGGCAAAAAGCCGTGGCGGTCTTCGCCGTAGTCCACAAAGCAGGCTTCGAGCGAGGGCTCGACGCGGGTGACGACGGCTTTGTAGATGTTGCCTTTGCGCTGTTCGCGCCCTTCGATTTCGATTTCGTAGTCGAGCAGTTTTTGCCCGTCGACGATGGCCAGGCGGCGTTCTTCGGCCTGTGTGGCGTTGATCAGCATCCGTTTCATGATGCGTTCCTTCTTTTTCTGTGCCGCTGCGGTCCGAAAACGGACTCGCAGACAGCGTCAACCGACCCTCAAGGGGTCACGGATGCCGGACAGAACGCCAGAAACGAAGGGAATTGCCGAGGCGAACGCGATCAGCCGAGCGCAGGCTCGGGCAGCGGGTTCAGGGCGCGTGGATGGGGCGAGGTCAGGGGGGTGTTCAGGCGTGTCCACTGCTGCAGGCACCCTGCAGTGTCCAGGACAGGTTCGCAGACCGCGACCGCCACGGCTTGCGCGGGCTCGAAGAGCCACGTCAGCCAGGTCAGCAGGTTTGCGAACAACACGACCATCTCGCTTTGATCCGCCGGGCAGCCGCTGCTTTGCAGGGCTGTCCGGATGGGGTATTCCGTATTCAGTGTTTCGGGGCGTCGGCCCATCCTGCGGGTGTCCTGCCACTGTCGGTTCGTGACCTCCAGTCTGCAGACCATGCCGCCGGTGGCATCGACCTTCTGGTGAGGCTGGGGGGATGCTGGACTAAACTCCCGCTTGTTCAGGAATTCATTTCCAGTCAAATCAACCACTTACAGCCAAAAGCCAGTGAAAGACATTATAGGGGCCAAGCCAGCCGTTTCTCTGCCGGCGGTGAAATGGCTGGTGGTGGACGAGGAATCGGCCGGGCAACGGCTGGACAATTTCCTCATGCGGCACCTCAAGGGGGTGCCCAAAACCCATGTCTACCGCATCATCCGCAGCGGCGAGGTGCGCATCAACAAGGGGCGCTGCAGCGCCGACAGTCGGGTCGAAGCCGGCGACGAAATCCGGGTCCCGCCGGTGCGCATCTCGGACAAAGTGCTTGAGAAAGCCACCCGCCCGGCGCCGGCCCGGGAATTTCCGCCGCTGCTCGAAGACGAGTACCTGCTGGCCATCGACAAGCCGGCCGGCGTGGCGGTGCACGGTGGTTCGGGGGTCAGTTTTGGCGTGATCGAGCAGTTGCGCCAGGCTCGGCCGCAGGCCCGGCTGCTGGAGCTGGTGCATCGGCTGGACCGTGAAACCAGCGGCATCTTGCTGGTGGCCAAGAAGCGCAGCGCCCTGAAACATCTGCAGGACCAGTTCCGCGAGCGCGAGACCGGCAAGACCTACCTGGCCCTGGTGCAGGGCGACTGGCCGTCCCGGCTCAAGGTGATCGACCAGCCGCTTCACAAATACCTGCTGCCCGATGGCGAGCGCCGCGTGAAAGTGACCACGCCCGACGATCCTGATGGCATGCGCTCCATCACGCTGGTCAAAGTGGCGCAGCGCCTGCAGGGTTGCACCTTGCTGGAAGTGACCATCAAGACCGGGCGCACCCACCAGATCCGGGTGCATCTGGCCAGCCAGGGCCACCCGATCGCCGGCGACGACAAATACGGCGACTTCGAATGGAACAAGGCCTTGCAAAAGCAGGGTCTCAGACGCATGTTCCTGCACGCCTGGCGTTTACAGTTCAACCACCCGGCCAGCGGCGAGCGCGTGGCGCTGCAGGCCGAGCTGCCCCCTGAACTTGAGCAATACATCTCCCATGTCCAGCTTCCGACCCCGTCAGTTTGACCTGATCGCCTTCGACTGGGACGGCACCCTGTTCGATTCGACCGCCATCATCACCCGCTGCATCCAGCTGGCGGTGCAGGATGTGGGCGGCGCCGTGCCTTCGCGCGAGCAGGCCTCGTATGTGATCGGCATGGCGCTGATGCCAGCGCTGGCCCATGCCGCGCCCGATGTGCCCAAAGACAAATACCCGCTGCTGGGCGAGCGCTACAGACACCACTATCTGGCACACCAGCACGACATCAGCCTGTTTGACGGCGTGCTGGACATGCTGGCCGAACTGAAGTCGCGCCACCACTGGCTGACGGTGGCCACCGGCAAAAGCCGCGCCGGCCTGAACGAGGCCCTGCACGCGGTGGAGCTGCGCGACGTGTTCGACGGCTCACGCACGGCTGATGAAACCGCCGGCAAGCCGCACCCGCGCATGCTGCACGAGCTGATGCGCGAATTTGGCACCGAGCCCGAGCGAACCTTGATGGTCGGCGACACCACGCACGACCTGCAGATGGCGGTGAACGCCGGTTGCGCCAGCGTGGGCGTGAGCTACGGTGCCCATGAGCCCGACGCCTTTCATGCCCTGCAGCCACGCCACATCGCGCATTCGGTGCGCGAGCTGCACGACTGGCTGCTGGCCCATGCCTGAACCGGAGCCGCCATGGACAGCCTGATCCCCTTGTGCAACAGCGCCGATCTGGTCAACGGGGGCCGCGCCGTACCCTTCGATGTGGTCTATGCCGGCCAGACCTGCCGCGCCTTTGCGGTTCGCCACCAGGGGCAGGTGCAGGCCTACCTGAACCGCTGCACCCATGTCGCGATGGAAATGGACTACCAGCCCGACCGTTTTTTTGACGAGAGCGGCCGCTGGCTGATGTGCGCCACCCACGGCGCCACCTATGCGCCTGACACCGGTGACTGCGTGGGCGGCCCTTGCCGCGGCGGGCTCATCAAGATTGACCTTTCAGAGCGTGATGGCGTGGTGCACTGGCATACTGCCTACAACCTGAAACCCTTTGAGTTCTGACATGTCTGACCCCCAAGACACCGCTTCTGCTGAACCCGCACGTTCAGACTGGGAGCGAAAAACCCTTGAGCAACTCGCTTTCGCCACCCTGCGCGAGCAACAGACAGCACGCCGCTGGAAGAACGGCCTGCGTCTGGCCTGGCTGCTGTTTGCGTTGCTGGTGTTCTGGCTGGGCTGGTCGTACAACGCGCCCACCGCCAGCCCGAGCATGCCGCACACGGCGATGGTGGCGATCAAGGGTGAGATCACCCCGGAAGGTGACGCCAGCGCCGAAAACATCATGGCTGCCATGCGCTCTGCACTGGAAGACACCGGCTCGCGCGCGCTGGTGCTGCTGATCAATTCGCCAGGCGGCAGCCCGGTGCAGGCGGGCCTCATCAACGACGAAATCCACCGCCTGAAAAAACTGCACGGCAAGCCGGTGTATGCGGTGGTGGAGGAGTCCTGCGCCTCGGCGGCTTATTACATCGCTGCTGCCGCTGACCAGATTTATGTGGACAAGGCCAGCATTGTGGGCAGCATCGGCGTGCTGATGGATGGTTTTGGATTCACCGGGCTGATGGACAAGCTGGGGGTGGAGCGTCGCCTGATGACGGCCGGCGAGAACAAGGGTTTTCTGGACCCCTTCAGCCCGCAGACCGAGGCGCAGCGCAAGCATGCGCAGGCCATGCTCAACCAGATTCATGAACAGTTCATCGGTGTGGTCAAGGCCGGGCGGGGCGATCGACTCAAAGAGTCGTCCGAAATGTTCTCGGGCCTGTTTTGGACCGGCCAGAAGGCCGTCGACATGGGCCTGGCCGATGCGCTGGGCAGTCTTGACAGCGTGGCCCGCGACGTGGTCAAAGCGTCCGAGGTGATCGATTACACCCGCCACGAAAACGTGGCCGAGCGTCTGGCCAAGCGCTTTGGTGCGGCCATGGGCGAGGCCTCGGTCAAGGCGCTTCGTCAGGGCATGGCACTGCGCTGATCTGAGTTGATTCCTTTTCTTGTGGGAGCGCGCCCCTGCGCGCGATTCGACTTTCGGCCGCAAGGGCGACTCCCTACAAGATGTTCAGGCGCCGATTGCAAATACCGCAGGTGTCTGCGCATCTGGCCCGCTGAGTGACTTTTTCCACGCCGCCACGCTGCGGCTCTGGATGCTGGCGCTGTCCAAGGTCAGGCCGCAGGCAATCGCCAGCCGAGTGCTGGGCTGCAGCGTCTGCAGCAGGGCGCCCAGCATGGCCGGGTTGCGGTAGGGCGTCTCGATCCACATCTGGGTCTGGCCGGTCTTGAGGGCCAGACTTTCAAGCTGCCGCAGGCGCGCAGCACGTTCGCCGGCGTCCTGCGGCAGGTAGCCGACGAAGGCAAAGTTCTGGCCGTTCAGACCGCTGGCGGCGAGCGTCAGCAGCAGCGACACCGGACCTACCAGTGGCACCACTTGCAGACCCAGATCGTGCGCCGCACGCACCACCGAGCTGCCCGGGTCGGCCACGGCGGGCATGCCGGCTTCGCTCACCAGTCCGACGTCGTGGCCTTCAAGAGCCATCTGGAGCAGCGGCCTGGCGTCAAAGCCGCCTTGCTGCTCGGCTTTGTGGTCGCCTTTCTTGTGCACCTCGCGCGGCAGCTCGGTGATGATTTGCTGCTGCAGCGGCAGGGCCAGCGGCTGGTGTTCGTCCACGCGCTTGAGGAAGGCGCGGGTCGATTTGGCGTTTTCAGTGATCCAGTGCGTGGTCCGCGCGGCGGCCACCAGCGTGGTGGTGGGCAGCACATCGGTGATGGCCGCGAGCGTGGCGCAGCCAAAATCCAGCGGGGTCGGGACCAGCAGAAGGCGGCCTTTGGACGTGCTTTGGGACGCGCTCACAACAGCTTCACCCCGGCGGCGCGCAGCATGCGGGCGGTGCGGATCAGCGGCAGGCCCACCAGCGCGGTGGGGTCGTCGTTTTCGATCGCGTCGAGCAGGGCGATGCCCAGGCCTTCGCTCTTGGCGCTGCCGGCGCAGTCGTACGGTTTCTCGGTCTGCAGGTAGTGCTCGATTTCTTCGTCACTGAGGTCGCGGAACCGCACACGCACCTGCGCCAGATCCACCTGTTCAAAGCCGGTGGCCAGACACACCACGGCCAGCGCCGTCTGGAACACCACGGTTTGTCCGCGCATCTGGCGCAGCTGCTGCACGGCGCGCGCATGTTCGCCCGGCTTACCCAGGGCCTGGCCGGCCAGATCGGCCACCTGGTCCGAGCCGATCACCACCGCCTCGGGGTGGCGTGCGGCCACGGCGCGGGCTTTGGCCAAGGCCAGCCGCAGGGCCAGCTCGCGGGGAGCTTCGCCGGGCTGCGGGGTTTCGTCCACCTCCGGGGCAGCGACTTCAAACGGCAGGTTCAGGCGCGACAGCAGTTCGCGACGGTAGCGCGAGGTGGAGCCCAGCACCACGGTGCGGGGCAGGGCAGGGGCATTCGAGGTCATGGGGGGATTCTCTTACACTCGAGAAATGGACAAAACCTTCGACCCCCGGCGCCTCGACATCAAGGCTTTTGCGCAGGCCGGCGCCGAGCTGCAGGGGCAGTCGCCGCTGTCGCAGTGGTCCCGTTTGCTGGACGAGCAGATGGCGGGCACCCAGACGCAGGAGCACCTGGTGCGCTGGCATCTTCAGGGCCAGTTGACGCCAGTCACCGGCGGGCCGTCGCGCATCGGCATGCTGCTCACGGCTGAAGTGGACTTGCCTATGCAGTGCCAGCGCTGTCTGACCCCGGTGGTCGAGACGGTGAAGACCGAGCGCGCCTTTGTGTTCGTGGCCGATGAGACGACGGCCGAGGCGATGGACGAAGAGTCGGAAGAGGATGTGCTGGTCATCAGCCGCGACTTTGATGCTTTGTCGCTGGTTGAGGATGAGCTGATTCTGGCCTTGCCCTTGGTGCCTCGTCACGAAGTATGTCCGCAGGATTTGCCTGTCGGCGCGGCCGATGAGGCCTTTGAAGCCGCAAGCCAACGCCCCAATCCCTTTGCCGCACTGGCGGCCTTGAAAAAGGGGCAGTGATCCTGTGCTGGACCGATCGCCCGGCTTGGTCTATAATGGCAGGCTTCGCGCGGGATAATCCTCACCGCTGCGTCATCTGTTCAACCCGAAGCTGCGCCAGCTTTTGATAGCGCGGCGTCAGCAATCAAGGAGCCATCATGGCTGTTCAGCAAAACAAAAAGTCGCCTTCCAAGCGCGGCATGCACCGTTCGCACAATGCCCTGACGGTGCCGGGCATCGCTGTCGAACCCACCACCGGTGAAACCCACCTGCGTCACCACATCAGCCCTAACGGTTTCTACCGTGGTCGCAAGGTCCTGAAGACCAAGAACGAGGCCTGATCGGCCCGTTTCGAGCCATCCAAGGCCTGAAGGCCCGAAGCTACTGCATCCGGTAGCATCGGGCTTTTGTTTTTTCAGGCCTGCTTCTTGTTTGTTCTGGCATGACCTCATCCTCTCCCATCACCTTGTCTGTGGACTGCATGGGCGGCGACCATGGTCCCCGCGTTACCCTGGCGGCCTGTCGCCGATTTCTTCTCCAGCACCCCGATGCACGTCTGTTGCTGGTGGGGCGCCCGGAAGCCTTGAGTGCTCTGTCCGATCCGCGTGTGCGGGTGGTTGAGGCCACTGAAGTGGTCGAAATGGATGATCCGGTCGAGGTGGCCCTGCGCAAGAAAAAGAACTCTTCGATGCGGATCGCCATCGAGCAGGTCAAGACCGGCGAGGCGCATGCTGCCGTTTCAGCCGGCAACACCGGCGCCCTGATGGCGGTGGCCCGTTACCTGCTCAAGACCCTCGATGGCATCGATCGTCCGGCGATTGCTACGCAGATGCCCAATGCTGCCGGCGGTGGGACCACGGTGCTGGACCTGGGGGCCAACGTTGACTGCACCGCCGAGCACCTGCTGCAGTTTGCCGTGATGGGCTCGGCCCTGGTGTCGGCCTTGCAGGACAAGGATCAGCCCTCGGTCGGTTTGCTCAACATTGGCGAAGAAGTCATCAAGGGCAATGAAGTCATCAAAAAAGCAGGTGAACTGCTTCGATCTGCAGGCAACTCCGGCGATTTGAATTTCTTTGGCAATGTCGAAGGCAATGACATTTTCAAGGGCACGACCGACATCGTGGTCTGTGACGGCTTTGTGGGCAATGTGGCCCTGAAGGCCAGCGAAGGGTTGGCCACGATGGTGGGGGGCTTCCTGAAAGAGGCGTTTTCCCGCAACATCTTCACGAAAATGGCGGCCATCGTCGCGCTTCCTGTCTTATCTTCGTTCAAGAAGAAGGTCGACCACCGCCGCTACAACGGCGCAGCGCTGCTGGGCCTGCGCGGGCTGGTGTTCAAGAGCCATGGCTCGGCCGACGAGGTGGCTTTTGAGCAGGCCCTGATCCGGGCTTATGATGCAGCCCGAAACCAATTGCTGGACCGTGTCCGCACCCGGATCGCGCATGCGGCGCCCCTGCTTGCAGGGCAGGCGCAGGCGCCGGAGGCCGCGACAGCCACCCCGACATGAGCATTTATTCCCGCATACTGGGCACCGGCAGCTACCTGCCCCCCAAGCGCCTGACCAACGCCGATCTGGCGGCCGATCTGGCCCAACAAGGCGTTGAAACTTCTGACGAATGGATCGTGGAACGCACGGGTATCCGTGCGCGTCACTTTGCTGCGCCCGAAGTGGCCTGCAGCGATCTGGCGGTTGAGGCAGCCCGTCGCGCCATCGAGGCCGCAGGCATTGGTGCCGACGATCTGGACCTGATCATTGTGGCGACGTCCACCCCCGACATGGTGTTCCCGTCCACGGCCACCATGGTGCAGCACAAGCTGGGCACGGCCGGCTGCCCGGCATTTGATGTGCAGGCGGTGTGCAGCGGCTTCATTTATGCGCTGACCGTGGCGGATTCGATGATCCGCGCCGGTTCGGCCCAAAAAGCTTTGGTGATCGGCTCCGAGGTGTTCAGCCGCATCCTCGATTTCAAGGACCGCACGACCTGTGTGCTTTTCGGCGACGGTGCCGGCGCCGTGGTGATCGGTGCGTCGGACGAGCCGGGCATTCTGGCCACCGACATCCACGCCGATGGCAAGCACCGCGACATTTTGTGTGTGCCCGGTCACGTGTCTGGCGGCAATGTGCTGGGCGATCCGGTGCTCAAGATGGACGGTCAGGCCGTGTTCAAGCTGGCTGTGGGCGTGCTCGAGGAAACCGCGCGCGCCAGTCTGGCCAAGGCGGGTTTGCAGGACAGCGACATCGACTGGCTGATCCCGCACCAGGCCAACATCCGCATCATGCAAAGCACCGCCAGAAAGCTGAAGATGCCCGCGGAGAAAGTGGTGGTCACGGTCGACCAGCACGGCAACACCTCGGCCGCATCGATTCCGCTGGCCTTGGACGCGGCCGTGCGCGACGGGCGCATCCAGCGTGGCCAGCACCTCATGCTCGAAGGCGTGGGTGGCGGCTTCACCTGGGGCTCGGTGCTGGTCAAGTACTGATTCACTGCTTTCAGACAAACAACATGACGACATTCGCTTTTGTATTCCCCGGTCAGGGCTCGCAGTCGGTGGGCATGCTCGACGCTTGGGGCGACCACCCCGCCGTGCTCGAAACGCTCAAGGAAGCTTCGGATGCGCTGGGCGAAGACATCGCCCAGCTGATCAAGGAAGGCCCCAAAGAGGCGCTGGCGCTCACCACCAACACCCAGCCGGTGATGCTGGTGGCCGGCGTGGCGGCTTACCGCGCCTGGCTGGCCGAGGGTGGCGCCAAGCCTGCCGTGGTGGCCGGCCACTCGCTGGGCGAATACAGCGCGCTGGTGGCTTCGGGTGTGCTGACTTTGCTGCAGGCCGCGCCGCTGGTGCGCCTGCGCGCTGCCGCCATGCAGGAAGCCGTGCCGGTGGGCGTGGGCGCCATGGCCGCCATCCTGGGCCTGGCGTCCAGCAAGGTGATTGAAGGCTGCAAAGAGGCGCAGGCCAGCTTTGGTGCGGGCAGCGCCGAAGTGGTGGAGGCCGTGAACTTCAACGATGCAGCGCAAACCGTGATCGCCGGCACCAAAGCCGGCGTGGACAAGGCCTGCGAAGTGCTCAAGGGCATGGGCGCCAAGCGCGCGCTGCCGCTGCCGGTGTCGGCCCCGTTCCACTCCAGCCTGATGAAACCCGCCGCCGAGAAGTTGCGCGAGAAGCTCGCCACGCTGGCGCTGGCCGCGCCGCAGATCCCGGTGGTCAACAACATCGATGTGGCCGTCGAAACCGAAGCCGACCGCATCCGCGACGCCCTTTACCGCCAGGCTTTTGGGCCGGTGCGCTGGGTCGAATGTGTTCAGGCCATCAAGGCGCGTGGCATTTCAACCCTGGTCGAGTGCGGTCCTGGCAAGGTGCTGGCCGGCATGACCAAGCGCATCGACGCCGAACTGAGCGGTCTGGCCCTCTACGACCCGGCCACGCTGGCCGAAGTGAAAGGAATCCTCGCATGAGCGACAAGCAAGTGGCCCTTGTGACCGGTGCCTCGCGTGGCATCGGCGCCTCGATCGCCCAGCAGCTGGCGCGCGAAGGCTTCATCGTGATCGGTACTGCCACGTCCGACGACGGTGCCGCCAAAATCAGCGACGCCCTGTCGACTTTTCCCGGCTGCCGTGGCGCCAACCTGAACGTGAACGATGCCGCAGCCGCTGAAGCCCTGATCGACGGCATCGTCAAAGAGCATGGTGGCCTGCAGGTGCTGGTCAACAATGCCGGCATCACCCGCGACACGCTGGCCATGCGGATGAAGGACGAGGACTGGGACGCCGTGGCCGACACCAATCTCAAGGCGGTGTTCCGCATGAGCCGTGCCGTCATCCGCCCGATGATGAAACAGCGCTACGGCCGCATCATCAGCATCACCAGCGTGGTGGGCGCTTCCGGCAACCCGGGGCAGGCCAACTACGCCGCCGCCAAGGCCGGTGTGGCCGGCATGACCCGGGCCCTGGCGCGCGAACTGGGTAGCCGCGGCATCACCGTCAACTGCGTGGCCCCCGGTTTCATCGAGACCGACATGACGGCTGCCTTGCCTGAAGCGCAGCAGCAGGCTTTGCTGGGCCAGATCCCGCTGGGCCATCTGGGCAAGCCCGAGGACATCGCCCATGCGGTGGCCTTCCTTGCCAGCGCCAAGGCTGCCTATGTCACCGGTCAGGAGCTGCATGTCAACGGGGGCATGTTCATGGCCTGACAGGCCACCGGAACGAAGCCACTGGACAAGCGGGTAAAATCACATTTTTTCACAACCCCCAGAGGGAAACCATGAGCGATATCGAAGCACGTGTCAAAAAAATCATCGCCGAGCAACTCGGCGTGGAAGAGTCCCAGGTCACCAATGAAAAAGCCTTCGTGGCCGATCTGGGTGCCGACTCCCTGGACACGGTGGAACTGGTGATGGCACTCGAAGACGAGTTCGGCATCGAGATTCCCGACGAAGACGCCGAGAAGATCACCACGGTGCAAGCCGCGATCGACTACGCCAACAGCAAAAAGGCCTGATCGCCCATGACCCGGCGCCGCGTTGTTGTCACGGGTTTGGGATGCATCAGCCCCGTGGGCAACACGGTGGCGGATGCATGGTCCAACCTGCTTGCCGGCCAGTCCGGCATCGGTCTGATCACGAAGTTCGACGCTTCGGCACTTGCCTGCAAGATTGCCGGCGAGGTCAAGAACTTCGATCTGGAGTCTTACATCAGCGCGAAAGAAGCGCGCACGATGGACACCTTCATCCACTATGGCATCGCTGCTGCTGCACAGGCGGTGCAGGACGCAGGTCTGGCCACAGGCGAGGCGCTGGGTGAAGAAGAAGCGACCCGGATCGGCGTGGTCATCGGCTCGGGTATCGGCGGTCTGCCGATGATCGAAGAGACCCACACCGAGTACACCAACCGCGGCCCGCGCCGCATTTCGCCGTTCTTCGTGCCGGCCTCGATTATCAACATGATCTCGGGCCATGTGTCCATGCGTTTCGGTTTCAAGGGCCCGAACCTGGCCGTGGTCACCGCCTGCACGACCGGACTGCACAGCATTGGCGAAGCCGGCCGCCTGATCGAATACGGCGACGCCGATGTGGTGATCGCGGGTGGCTCTGAATCCACTGTGTCGCCGCTGGGTGTGGGTGGCTTTGCCGCCATGCGCGCCCTCTCCACCCGCAACGACGACCCCGCTGCGGCTTCGCGTCCCTGGGACAAGGACCGCGACGGCTTTGTGCTGGGCGAAGGCGCGGGTGTGCTGGTGCTTGAAGAGTACGAACACGCCAAGGCCCGTGGCGCAAAGATTTACGCCGAACTGGCAGGCTATGGCATGAGTGCCGATGCCGGCCACATGACCGCGCCCAACATGGACGGCCCGCGCCGCGCCATGCTGAACGCACTGCGCAACGCCGGCGTCAATGCCGACCAGGTCAACTACCTGAATGCGCATGGCACCTCCACCCCGCTGGGCGATGTGAACGAAACCAATGCGATCAAGGCTGCTCTGGGCGAGCACGCCAAAAACATGGTGGTCAGCTCGACCAAGTCCATGACGGGGCACCTGCTCGGTGGCGCCGGTGGCATCGAGAGCGTGTTCACCGTCCTTGCGCTGCACCACCAGAAAGTGCCGCCAACCATCAACCTGGTCAACCAGGACCCTGAGTGCGATCTGGACTATTGCGCCAACACTGCGCGCGATCTGAAGATCGATGTGGCCGTCAAGAACAACTTCGGTTTTGGCGGCACCAACGGCACTTTGGTGTTCAAACGCGTCTGATCGCGGAGTTCTCTCCATGCGCAACGCCCCACCCGTGCTTGTCCCGGTGGGGCGTTTTGTTTGGGGCGGGCGCATCGCGCTGATGCTTGCGCTGCTGACCGCTCTGGTGTGGCTGGTTCTGGCGAGGATGCAGGCCATGTCTGCCGCACGAATGGCGCTGCTGGCACTGGCATGCCTGTTCGCTGCGGGGTTGTCCTGGCTCGCATGGCAGCGGGAACAGTTGCCCTCCGGAGAGCTGGCTTGGGACGGTGAGGACTGGTGGTACAGGCCCGCTGATGGTAAGAGCCAACGGGTCCGCGTGTCGCTGAACTGGGATGCCGGGCCTGCCATGCTGCTGCGCGTGCAGGCCAGACCGAGGGGGGGCTGGCGGGCACAATACCTCTGGCTGCAGGCCTGTCGCCTGCCCTTGCAGTGGCACGCGCTGCGGTGTGCCGTGTACGGTCACGACACTTTGTAACTCGCCTGGGTGGGCGTTCACCTTGAGTTGATGGTTTTTGGCCTTATCTTTCGGGCGTTCTGCCTGTACCCATGAAGGAGTGATCCATGGTTCAACACGTCTGGAAAAAAAGTGTGGTGGCGGCGGCCCTGGTATTGATGGGCGCCAGCGGTGCTGTGCTGCTGCAAGGCACGCATGTCCACGCGCAGCAGCCATCTGCGGCGGTGCGTGGGCTGCCTGACTTCACCGAGCTGGTGGAGCAGGTGGGGCCGTCGGTGGTGAACATCCGCACGCTGGAAAAAGTTCGCCAGAACGACGCAGCCAATGGCGGTCCGGATGAAGAGATGCAGGAGTTTTTCCGCCGCTTCTTTGGTGTGCCCCTGCCCAACATGCCGCGTCAGGCCCCGCGCCAGAACCGTCCCCAGCCCGAGGAGGCCCAGCCGCGTGGTGTGGGTTCCGGTTTCATCCTCACCTCGGACGGCTACATCATGACCAATGCGCATGTGGTCGATGGCGCCGACGAGGTGGTGGTCACGCTGACCGACAAGCGCGAGTTCAAGGCAAAGATCGTGGGTGCCGACAAGCGCACCGATGTGGCGGTCGTCAAGATCAGCGCCACCGGTCTGCCGGCCGTCAAGGTCGGCGACGTCAGCCGCCTCAAGGTCGGTGAATGGGTGATGGCCATCGGCTCGCCTTTTGGACTGGAAAACACGGTGACTGCCGGCATCGTCAGTGCCAAGCAGCGCGACACGGGCGACTACCTCCCTTTCATTCAGACCGATGTGGCCATCAACCCGGGCAACTCGGGCGGGCCCTTGATCAACATGCGCGGTGAGGTGGTGGGCATCAACAGCCAGATCTATTCACGCTCGGGCGGTTTCATGGGCATCTCGTTTTCCATCCCGATGGATGAGGCGATCCGTGTAAGCGACCAGCTGCGCGCCAGCGGCCGTGTCACGCGCGGCCGCATTGGCGTGCAGATCGATCAGGTGACCAAGGAAGTGGCCGAGTCCATCGGTCTGGGCAAACCACAGGGGGCCTTGATCCGAGGGGTGGAGGAGGGCTCGCCTGCCGAGAAGGCTGGCATCGAGGCCGGCGACATCATCACCAGATTCGATGGCAAGGCCATTGACAAGGCTTCTGACCTGCCACGTCTGGTGGGCAACACCAAACCGGGCAGCCGCGTGAATGTGACGGTGTTCCGCCGCGGGGCCAGCAAGGATCTGAACATCACTGTGGCCGAAGTGCAGCCGGAGAAGAACGTGGCCCAGAAGCCCGCAGAAGAACGCAAGGGTTCTGCCGTCGCCCCGCTGGGTCTGGTGGTGGCTGAGTTGAGTGATGGCCAGAAGCGCGAGTTGCGTGTGCGTGGTGGCGTGCGCATCGAGTCTGCGGCGGAGCCGGCCGCTCGTGCTGGCTTGCGCGAAGGCGATGTGATTCTTGCGATCGCCAATACCGAGGTGCTGGGTGTGCGCGATTTCGAGACCATCATGGCCCGCGTGGACAAGAGCCGCCCGGTGAGTTTGCTGATTCGCCGGGGGGATGTGGCGCAGTACGTATTGGTCCGTCCGGGACGTTGATCGCCAGCTGTCAATACCCCCAGAGTTTTACGGGGGCATTGCGTCTGCCGGCGGGGGATTTGCAACAGGCTGAAAATTTTTTTCGGATAATTGTTTCACTTTCCGAAGTTTGTACAAGCTAACTTTCAGTGGCTTTGCATCCTCTTTTCGTTAAAATTCGGTACCTTGACCGATGATTGATGGCATCGAAGGCAGGTCTGGATTCACGATGCGGGATGTTCAGAAACAGTCCACCAGTGATCCACAGCAAGCCCACAAGTTGTTCAGAAACTGACCTCAGATAATGTGGACAACATGTGGATAATAATGCTGTTGCAGTGTTGCAACGACCTGAAATGCGCAGTGGCGGGGCTGTTTGATCTGGGCAATTTGCCTACAATGAAGTCCCAACTATCGCAGTTGCCATAGATTGTTGGTTCAGGGCGCGTCACCATTCGACGCGCCCTTTTTTCTTGTGTGGGTCATTCACCCACAAGCACTTGCAAGTCGTCCTTGATGAATCACATTCGAAACTTCTCGATCATTGCGCACATCGATCATGGCAAATCAACACTCGCGGATCGTCTGATCCAGCGCTGCGGCGGTTTGGCTGAACGCGAGATGGAAGCCCAGGTGCTCGACTCGATGGACATCGAGAAAGAGCGCGGCATCACCATCAAGGCGCAGACTGCTGCGCTGCAATACAAAGCCAAGGATGGCAAGACCTACAACCTCAACCTGATCGACACGCCCGGCCATGTGGACTTCTCGTATGAAGTCAGCCGTTCACTGTCGGCCTGCGAGGGCGCCTTGCTGGTGGTCGATGCCAGCCAGGGTGTGGAAGCTCAGACGGTGGCCAACTGCTACACCGCGCTCGACCTGGGTGTCGAAGTGCTGCCGGTGCTCAACAAAATGGATTTGCCACAGGCCGACCCGGACAACGCCAAGGCCGAAATCGAGGACGTGATCGGGATTGACGCCAGCGATGCCGTGCCGTGTTCGGCCAAGACCGGCATGGGGGTGGATGAGATCCTTGAGATGATCGTGGCCAAAGTGCCCGCACCGCGCGGTAACCCTGACGCACCCCTGCGCGCCATGATCATCGACAGCTGGTTCGACAGCTATGTCGGCGTGGTGATGCTGGTGCGGGTGGTGGATGGCCGTCTGGCCAAAAACGAGCGCATCAAGCTGATGGCCACCGGCGCCTGCTACGAAGCCGGCAACCTCGGTGTGTTCACACCGGCCAACCAGCCGCGCGAGAGCCTGGAAGCGGGCGAGGTGGGCTACATCATCGCTGGCATCAAGGAGCTCAAGGCCGCCAAGGTGGGTGACACCATCACCCTGGAAAAGAAGCTGCCCAACAACCTGGGCTCGGCCACCGAGGCGCTGCCCGGCTTCAAGGAAATCCAGCCGCAGGTGTTTGCCGGCTTGTACCCGACCGAGGCCAACCAGTACGACGCGCTGCGCGATGCGCTCGAAAAACTCCAGCTCAACGACGCCTCGCTGCAGTACGAGCCTGAAGTCTCGCAGGCGCTGGGCTTTGGTTTCCGCTGCGGCTTCCTGGGCCTGCTGCACATGGAAATCGTGCAGGAGCGTCTGGAGCGCGAGTTCGACCAGGACCTGATCACCACCGCGCCCAGCGTGGTCTACGAAGTGGTCAAGGGCGACGGCGAAGTCATCATGGTGGAAAACCCCTCCAAGATGCCCGAGCAGGGACGCATTCAGGAAATCCGTGAACCCATCGTCACGGTGCATCTGTACATGCCGCAGGACTATGTGGGCCCGGTGATGACGCTGGCCAACCAGAAGCGCGGCGTGCAGATCAACATGGCCTACCACGGCCGCCAGGTCATGCTCACCTACGAGATGCCTCTGGGCGAGATCGTGCTGGACTTCTTCGACAAGCTCAAGTCCGTCAGCCGCGGCTACGCCTCGATGGACTACGAGTTCAAGGAATACCGTGCGTCCGACGTGGTCAAGGTCGATATCCTGCTCAATGGCGAGAAGGTCGACGCCCTGTCCATCATCGTGCACCGCAGCCAGTCGCAGTACCGCGGACGTGCGGTGGCCGCCAAGATGCGTGAGATCATCAGCCGTCAGATGTTCGATGTGGCCATCCAGGCCGCCATTGGCGCCAACATCATTGCCCGCGAAACCATCAAGGCCCTGCGCAAGAACGTGCTGGCCAAATGTTATGGCGGTGACATCACGCGCAAGCGCAAGCTGCTGGAAAAGCAGAAAGCGGGTAAAAAGCGCATGAAACAGATCGGTTCGGTCGAGGTGCCCCAAGAGGCCTTCCTCGCCATCCTGCAGGTAGAAGATTGATGCCCATCCTGACCGCCATCATCCTGGCCGCTTTTGGCGGCTATATCGCCGGCTGGTACCTCGACGTGATCGAGGGCAACTTTGCCTTGCTGCTTTTTCTGGCCAGCGTGGTCACCGGCATTTACTGGCTGGCTGAGCGATTTCATTTCTTGCCCCAGCGTCAGGCGGCTGCTGCCCGGCTGCAAGCCGAGACGGTCAGCCGCCGCGAAGAGCTGCAGCGCATGGGCATTGAGAAGGTCGATACCGACACCCGCGAAGCCCACCAGAAACTGCTGATGCAACCCTGGTGGCTGGACTGGACGGCAGGGCTCTTTCCCGTCATCGTCACGGTTTTCCTGCTGCGTTCCTTTTTGTTCGAGCCCTTCAAAATTCCCTCGGGCTCGATGATCCCGACGTTGCAGATCGGTGACCTGATCCTGGTCAACAAGTTTCACTACGGTATCCGCCTGCCGGTGGCCAACACCAAGCTCACGGCAGGCACTCCAGTGCAGCGCGGCGACGTGATGGTGTTCCGTTACCCGCCCAAGCCCAGTGTGGACTACATCAAGCGCGTGGTCGGCATTCCCGGCGACGAGGTGGCTTACCTGAACAAGAAGTTGACCATCAACGGTCAGCCGGTGGCCAGCGAGGCACTGCCCGACTATTTTGACGAGTCGGTCATGCGTTATTTCCGCCACGAGCGCGAAAGCCTGCCTGGCAAGAACCACGAGATCATCATCGACAGCGAGCGTCCGGGCTTCATTGCCGGTGCCGACGAGTTCCCCTTCCGGGACCAATGCCGCTACAGCGTCGAGGGTGTGGTCTGTAAGGTGCCTGAGGGGCACTACTTCATGATGGGCGACAACCGGGACAACTCGCTCGATTCCCGCTACTGGGGCTTTGTGCCGGACAAGAACATCGTGGGCAAGGCTTTCTTTGTCTGGATGAACTTTGGCAACTTCAAGCGCATCGGCTCTTTCGATTGAGGCATGACGTGAGCACCCGAGACGCCCTGTCAGACCTGCAGATCCGCATCGGTTACGCCTTCCGTGACCGCGCCTTGCTGCAACAGGCGATCACGCACCGCAGCTTCAGCGCTGACCACAATGAACGGCTGGAGTTCCTCGGGGACTCGGTGCTCAACCTGGCGGTGGCCCACCTGCTGTATGTGCAGCTGAGCGAGCTGCCCGAAGGTGACTTGTCACGCGTGCGTGCCAACCTGGTCAAACAGGACACCCTGCAGGCCCTGGCACTGCAGATGCAGCTGCCCGATGTGCTGCGCCTGGGTGAAGGCGAATTGAAGTCCGGTGGCCGCAAGCGTCCTTCCATCCTGGCCGACGCCCTCGAAGCGGTGATCGGTGCGGTGTATCTGGACGGGGGCTATGCCGCTGCCCAGGGCCTTGTTGAACGCCTGTTCAAGAACGTCGAGATCCAGCCGCAGATGCAGGCGGCGGCCAAGGACCCCAAGACCGAGTTGCAGGAGTGGCTGCAGGCGCGCAAGCTCGCTTTGCCGCAGTACGTCGTGATGGCCACCACCGGCGCCGCACACCGCCAGACCTTTGAAGTGGCCTGCGAGGTGCGCGAGCTGCGCCAGTCGCAGCGCGGTCTGGGCCCCTCGCGCAGGGCGGCCGAACAGGCCGCCGCTGCTGCATTGCTCGAAATACTCAAGGCTTCCCACGCATGAACGATCCCCGCCCCACCGACCAGCCGTCTGCTCCCGTGCACCGCCGTGCGGTCGACATTCCTGGCGTCACGGTGCAGCCACGCAGTGCCGACGAAGCCGTGCAGGCCGGTATCGAGGCGCCCGCCGCCGCGCAGCCGGCGTCTTCTGAAGGCCAGCGCTGCGGCCTGATTGCCATCGTGGGCAAGCCCAACGTGGGCAAGTCCACCTTGCTCAACGCACTGGTGGGCCAGAAGATCAGCATCACCTCGCGCAAGGCGCAGACCACGCGCCACCGCATCACCGGCATTCGCACGCAAGGCCAAACCCAGTATGTGTTTGTGGACACACCGGGTTTCCAGACCCGCCACAGTGCTGCGCTCAACAAGTCGCTCAACAAGACCGTGATGGGCGCGCTGGGCGATGTGGATCTGGTGCTTTTTGTGGTCGAGGCCGGCAACTTCACGCTGGCCGATGCCAAGGTGCTTTCTTTGCTCAAACCTGGCATCCCGGTGCTGCTGGTGGCCAACAAGCTCGACATGGTGAACCGCCGTGCCGAAGTCGCGCCCTGGCTCAAGGGCATGCAGGAGCGCCACCCTTTTGCCGAGTTTGTGCCCATGTCGGCCAAGCAGCCCAAGGACATCGAGCGGCTGCTGGACATCTGCGAGAAATACCTGCCCGAGCAGGGCTGGTGGTACACCAACGATGAACTGACCGATCGCAGCGAGAAGTTTTTGGCCAGCGAAATCATCCGCGAAAAGCTGTTCCGCCTCACGGGTGACGAGCTGCCCTACACCTCGACCGTGGTGATCGAGAAGTTCGACGAAGAACCGGGCAAGACTGCCAGCCGCATGGTGCGCATCGCCGCCACCATCGTGGTCGAGCGCGACGGCCACAAGGCCATGGTGATTGGCGAGAAGGGCGAAAAGCTCAAGCGCATCGGCACCGAATCGCGCGTGGAGCTGGAAAAGCTGCTCGATGCCAAGGTGTTCATCGAACTGTGGGTGAAGGTGCGGTCGGGCTGGGCCGATGACGAGGCGCGTGTGCGCAGCTTCGGCTACGAATAAATGTGTGCCCCCACGCTTTTCACTGCGTGTAATGCGCTGCCCCCCGAGGGGGTGCGTTTTGCCTTGGGACGGCCCGGCGGCAAAACCTCCTGACCACCATGGCCACCCGACGCATCAGCGACGAACCCGCCTATGTGCTGCACCGCTACGACTGGAGCGAAACCAGCCTGATCCTCGAAGTCTTCACGCGCCAGCATGGGCGCCTGGCGCTGGCGGCCAAGGGCGTCAAGCGCCCGACTTCGAGTTTCCGTCCCATCCTGCTGCCGCTGCAGCCGTTGTCCATCACCTATGGGGGCGAGGGCGATGTGCGCACCCTCAAGGGGGCCGAATGGGTGGGCGGCCACGTCATGCCCACGGGAGAGGCGCTGCTCTCGGGTTATTACCTCAACGAACTGCTGATGCGTCTGCTGGCGCGCGACGACCCGCACCCGGTCTTGTTCGATGTGTACGCCGCCACCGTGCGATTGCTGGCCAGCGGCGAACCAGAAGCCTTGCAATGGGCATTGCGTGGTTTCGAGTTGCTGCTGCTGCGCGAGCTGGGCTTTCTGCCTGCGCTGGATGTGCAGACGCTGAGTCTGCAGCCGCTTGTACCCGAAGACCGTTATGCGCTGGTGCCCGAGGCTGGGCTGCAATGGGTGAGCGCCGAGGAGCGCCAAGCCCTGACCGGTGCCCAGTGGCAGGCTCTGCAGCTGGCCCTCGACGATCCTGTGCCCTTTGCCGCGCTGCTGCGCGAGTGTGCCGACCTGCTGGCCCTGCTGCAGCGGCCTTTGCGCCACCTGCTCAACTACCATTGCGGGGTGGGGGCCTTCCGCACCCGCCAGATGATGCTGGACATCCAAAGCCTATGAACGTTTCCAATTCCCGTGTGGCGCTCTCCGTCAACGTCAACAAGGTGGCGCTGCTGCGCAATTCGCGCCATCTGGGCATCCCCAGCGTGACGCGCGCTGCTGAACTGTGCCTGCAGGCTGGCGCCCAGGGCATCACCATCCACCCGCGCCCGGACGAACGCCACATCCGCGCCAGCGACGTGACCGAACTGGCCGCGCTGATGAAAGCCTGGCCGGACCGCGAATTCAACATCGAGGGCAACCCCTTCCACAACCTGATGGCGCATGTGCGTGCGGTGCGCCCGCACCAGGTCACCTTTGTGCCAGACAGCGAAGGCCAGTTCACCAGCGACCACGGCTGGACCTTCCCGCAGGACGCCGAACGCCTGCGTCCCCTGATCGCCGAATGCAAGGCGCTGGGCGTGCGCGTGAGCCTGTTCATGGACCCGGTGCCTGAACAAATGGCGGCCGCCCGCGCCGTGGGCGCTGACCGTGTCGAGCTCTACACCGAGCCCTATGCCGCCTCATGGGGCACGCCAGAACACGCCGTGCAACTGCAACGCTACGCCGCCGCCGCGCAGGCCGCGCTGGACGTGGGGCTGGGCCTGAACGCCGGCCACGACCTCAACCAGGACAACCTGCCCGCCTTTGTGAAAGCGGTGCCCGGCCTGCAGGAAGTCTCGATCGGCCACGCCCTGATCGGTGACGCGCTGGAGCTGGGCTATGCCGCCACGGTGCAGGCCTATCTGGCCTGCCTGCACAAATGATCTACGGCATCGGCACCGACATCTGCGACATCCGGCGCATCCGCAGCAGCCTGGAAAAGCACGGCGATCGTTTTGCCGCCAAGGTGCTCTCAGAAGGCGAAATGGCCACCTGGAAGGCGCGCAGCGCGCGCTGGCCCGAACGCGGTATCCGGTACCTGGCCACACGCTTTTCAGCCAAGGAAGCCTTCAGCAAGGCGGTGGGTCTGGGCATGCGCATGCCCATGACCTGGCGCTTGTGCGAGATCGCCAAGCTGCCCAGCGGCCAGCCCGTGATCGTGTTGCACGGTGAGTTGAAAAACTGGTTTGAAGCCAAGGGCCTCAAAGCCCACATCACCGTCACCGACGAGAGCGAATACGCCGCCAGCTTTTGCGTGGTGGAGACCTCTTGAATTGCGCGGGCTCGGCCCGACCTTGGATGGACACCCCATGACCTTGCACGCCCCCCTGATTCTGGACATCGCCGGCACCGCATTGAGCGATGTCGACCGCCGCCGGCTGGCGCATCCGCTCACGGGTGGCCTGATCCTGTTCGGCCGCAACTGGCAAAGCCGCGCCCAGCTCACCGACCTCTGCGCGGACGTCAAAAGCATTCGCCTCGATCTGCTGATTGCCGTGGACCACGAAGGCGGCCGCGTGCAGCGCTTTCGCACCGACGGCTTCACCCACCTGCCCCCCATGCGCGCCTTTGGCGAACTCTGGATGCAGGACGGCAAAGGCCTGCCCGGTTCCGGTGCGATGAAAGCCTGCGAGGCTGCAACTTCGGCTGGCTTTGTGCTGGCCAGCGAGCTGCGGGCCTGCGGCGTGGATTTCAGCTTCACGCCTGTGCTAGACCTCGATCACGGCGAGAGTGGTGTGATTGGCGACCGCGCCTTTGCCCGCGACCCGCGCATGGTCAGCCTGCTGGCGCGCAGCCTCATGCAGGGCCTGCTGCAGGCCGGCATGGCCAACTGTGGCAAGCACTTTCCCGGACACGGCGCGGTCAAGGCCGACTCGCATGTGGCCCTGCCGGTGGACCGGCGCAGCCTCAAGGCCATCCTGGCCGACGACGCCTTGCCCTACACCTGGCTGGGCAGCGTGCTCACGGCCGTGATGCCGGCACACGTCATCTACAGCAAGGTCGATGACCGGCCGGCTGGCTTCTCATCGCGTTGGGTGCAGGAGATTCTGCGCGGCCAGCTGGGTTTCGATGGCGTGGTCTGTACCGACGACCTGTCGATGGCAGCCGCCCGCCAGATCGGTGGACGCGAACTGAGCTACACCGAGGCGGTGTTGAGCGCGCTGCAGGCGGGCTGCGATCTGGCTTTGCTTTGCAATCGATCCACGGTGGATGGCGGTGCCGAACTGGACCAGGTGCTCGACGATCTGGCAGAAGCCCAGCTCAAGGGCCGCTGGGTGCCTGACGAGGCGAGCGAGGAGCGCCGCCTGAACCTCTTGCCCCGCACGCCGGCCCGCCCCTGGGACGAACTGGTGCGCGCGCGCGACTACATGCAGGCGCTCGATCGCTTGCCCTGATGCTTGAACAACCGAACATTCGCGCGCAGGGGCGCGCTCCCACCACGCTGTGTGCGACCTTGCAGGAGGCCGTCCCTGCAGCCGAAACAGGAAACCTGTCGATGAACTGGATTGCCAAAATTTTCATGGGCCTGCTGGGTCTGGGTTTGCTGGCTGGCCTGCTGCTGGCGCTGGGCGCCTACACCGTGTTCGCCACCCTGCGCTGGCTGCTGACGGGCCGCAAGCCGCAGGTGGTGCTGGTGTGGCAGCAGTTCAGCCAGTTGCGCAAGGGTGCAGCCTGGGGCGCAGGCGCGGGGCAGCCGTTTGGCGCTTCGCAGACGAACGACGATGTGGTCGATGTCGAGGTGCGCGAAGTGCAAGAGGATGCGCCCCGTCTGTCTGACGGAGGTCGCTGAGTCGGGGGCAACTTGTGGGAGGCCGCCCCTGCGGCCGAATTCTTCGCGAGCAGGGGCTCGCTCCCACCCTGAAAAGGATCAGGTCAGGTCGTGCTCGCGGCGCAGCGCCGGGAACAGAATGATGTCGCGGATGCTGGGGCTGTCGGTCAGCAACATCATCAGGCGGTCGATGCCGATGCCGCAGCCGCCTGCGGGCGGCATGCCGTATTCGAGGGCGCGCACGAAGTCATGGTCAAAGAACATGGCCTCGTCGTCGCCACCATCCTTGGCAGCCACCTGTGCATGGAAGCGGGCCGCCTGGTCTTCTGCGTCGTTCAGCTCACTGAAACCGTTGCCGAATTCGCGGCCGGTGATGTAGAGCTCAAAGCGCTCGGTCACCTCGGGGCGGGCGTCGTTGGCACGGGCCAGCGGGCTGATTTCGGTCGGGTGCTCCATGATGAAAGTCGGCTCCCAGAGCTTGTCTTCCACGGTTTCCTCAAAGTAGAGCACCTGCAGACTGGCCAGACTGCGCGTCGAGAGCTTTTCCTTCTCTTCCGTCATGCCCAGCTTTTTCAGGGCGCTGATCAGCCAGGCGGCGTCGTCCACATGGGCGCCTGCTTCGGTGTGGGCGTAGATGGCTTCGCGGATGGTCATGCGCGCGAAAGGCTTGTACAGATCGACCGGGCGGCCGTTGTAGCTCAGCGCCAGTGTGCCCACGGCCTTCATGGCGGCGTCACGGACGAGTTGCTCGGTGAAGCCCATCAGGTCCTGGTAGTTCCAGTAGGCCGCATAGAACTCCATCATGGTGAACTCGGGGTTGTGGCGCACCGAGATGCCTTCGTTGCGGAAGTTGCGGTTGATTTCGAACACGCGCTCGAAGCCGCCCACCAGCAGACGCTTGAGGTAGAGCTCGGGCGCGATGCGCAGGAACATTTCCTGCTCGAGCGCGTTGTGGTGCGTCACGAAGGGGCGGGCGTTCGCACCCCCGGGGATGGGGTGCAGCATGGGCGTTTCGACTTCGAGGAAGCCGTGCTGGACCATGAATTCGCGGATGCCGCTCACGGCACGCGAGCGGGCCGTGAAGCGGCGGCGGGCAGCTTCGTCGGTCATCAGGTCGACGTAGCGCTGGCGGTATTTGACTTCCTGGTCGTGGATGCCGTGGAACTTGTCGGGCATCGGGCGCAGGCTCTTGGTCAAGAGGCGGATGCGGGTGGCGTGCACCGACAGCTCGCCCGTGCGCGTCTTGAAAAGGTAACCCTCCACGCCAACGATGTCGCCCAGGTCCCAGTGCTTGAACCCGTTGTAGACCTCTTCACCCACATCGTCACGCGTGATGTAGGCTTGGATGCGGCCGGTGGCGTCCTGCAGTGTGGCAAAGCTGGCCTTGCCCATGACGCGCTTGAGCATCATGCGACCAGCGATCTTGACCTGCACTTTGGCCGCACCTTCGCCGTTCAGGGCTTCGGGCGCGGTCTCGCCGTACTGGCCGTGCAGTTCTTCGGCATGGTGCTGCGGCTTGAAATCGTTCGGGAAGGCCACGCCCTTGCCTTCGGCCTGGGCCTGGCGCAGGGCTTTCAGCTTTTCGCGGCGCTCGGCAATCAGCTGGTTCTCGTCTTGCGGGGCGGCGGTGGGGGTGGCGTTCTGTTCGGACATGTCGGGTGACCTGAAGGTTTCAGGCAGTGCAGGAGGTGGAATGCACGCGGCAGCCTTGGGCCGTGGGCGTACACAAAACCCTGTATTTTAAGGTGGCGGGATGTGCTGGGCCGGTTCAGCGGGATGGGGTTTGTGGAGAGACCATGTCCCCAATCAATTCGAGCCGCAGCAGGGGCTCACGCAGGGCCAGCAGGCGGTATTTCATGGCGGTGGGCAGGGGCAGCAGCTCGGCCCAGCGCCGCGACAGCCAGGCGCAGTCATCGGCCTGCCAAGGCTGGGGCCATGGCAGAGGGTCCATGGCCGGATCCTGCAGCCGTTGCAGGGCGTCCAGCATCTGGTCCGACAGGTAGCGCAGGTGCCCGGGCACGATCAAGCTTGGCTCTGGCGGCAGGTCTCGCACCTCGCCCAGCCACAGACCGTCGCTGCGCTGGCGCGTGTGCAACACCTCAAAGCTGTCCAGCGCCCGCGCCCAGATGTGCAGCAGGCCGGGGCGAGGCCGTTCCACTTTTTCCAGCCGCATGCGGCTGCCGATGGTCTCGAACTGCTCGGCCGGGCCACCGGGCTGGTGCACTTCGCCGCCCCGGGTGAGGGAGACCACGCCAAAGTGCGTGCCCTGGCGTTCGCATTCGCCAATCATTTGCAGGTAACGCAGCTCGAATATCTGCAGGGGCAGCAGGCTGCCCGCAAACACGGCGGTGCCCAGCGGGAACAGCGGCAGGGTTTCGGAACCGGCAGAGGGTTGATCGGGCGCGAAGGGCATGCCGCTATCATCGCACGCGCAAGGAGATTGCCCATGATCTATCAGATGGCGAGCCTGGTGCTCGACGTGATCGCTGGCCTGGTGGCCGGCACCTGTTTGCTGCGGCTGGCCATGCAGGCCCAGCGCATCCCCTTCAACCAGCCACTGGGGCGTTTTGTGTTCGCCATGACCGACTGGATCGTCATGCCGCTGCGCAAGGTGATCCCGCCCTGGAGCCGCTGGGACCTGTCCAGTCTGGTGGCGGCATGGCTGATCAAGGTGCTGCAGTTTCTGCTGCTCTGGCTGTTGGCTGGGGGGCGTGGCCAGCTGGGCCTGTTGCCGCTCGTCAGCCTGGTGGGGTTGCTGCAGCTGACGGTGTCGGCGCTGAGTGCGCTGGTGCTGGTGTATGCGCTGATGTCCTGGGTGCAACCCGATTCGTATTTTCTGCAGATGGCCGACCGACTGGTCAAGCCCTGGCTGGACCCGGTGCGTCGCGTCGTGCCGCTCATCGGTGGTGTCGATCTGGCACCGCTGGTGCTGCTGCTGGTGCTGCAGCTGGCGGGCATGCTGCTGGCAGGTCTGCAGGCAAGCTGGATGTACTGAATGCCTGCACAGCCTTGACGCGGCCCGGCTGCGGGTCTACATTGGCAACGCGGCTTCAGGCGACTGAGGCTGCTCCTCTGAGGTGCATGCATGCGCCTCGCCCTCGGGAACCATCCTCTTCCCCTGGGCCTTCTGTCGGAGGTCCTCTCGTGGCCACCGACCAGCCCGGCCAGTCACTGGCCGGGCTGTTTTATTTCAGCTCACCGCATCGGCTGGCTGGCGCTGCAGCATGGCCAGGGTGCTGGCAATCGTCTTGCGCAGTTCGCGGCGGTCGCAGATGAAGTCCACGGCACCCTTGGTCTGCAGGAACTCGGCACGCTGGAAGCCCTCGGGCAGCGTCACGCGCACGGTGGTCTCGATCACGCGCGGGCCGGCAAAGCCGATCAGGGCCTTGGGCTCGGCGATCACCACATCGCCCACAAAGGCAAATCCGGCAGACACGCCGCCCATGGTCGGGTCGGTCAGCACACTGATGTAGGGCAGGCCCTTCTTGGCCAGACGGGTCAGGGCCGCATTGGTCTTGGCCATCTGCATGAGGGACAGCAGGCCTTCCTGCATGCGCGCGCCGCCGGTGGCGGTGAAGCACACGAAAGGCACTTTTTGCTCGATGGCGGTTTCGACGCCGCGCACAAAGCGCTCGCCGACCACCGAACCCATGGAGCCGCCCATGAAGTCGAACTCGAAGCAGGCGGCCACCAGCTCGATGCTGTGCACCGCACCGCCCATGACCACCAGTGCGTCGGTTTCGCCGGTGTTGTCCATGGCTTCCTTCAGACGCTCGGGGTACTTGCGGCTGTCCTTGAACTTGAGGGCGTCGACAGGCACCACTTCCTGACCGATCTCGTAGCGGCCTTCGCCGTCCAGAAAGGCGTTCAGCCGGGCACGGGCGCCGATGCGGTGGTGGTGACCACAGCTTGGGCAGACGTTGACGTTCTGCTCCAGATCGCTCTTGTAGAGCACGGTCTCGCAACTCGGGCATTTGATCCACAAGCCCTCGGGCACCGAACGGCGGTCGGCCGGATCGGTGTGGACGATTTTGGGGGGCAGCAGTTTTTCAAGCCAACTCATGCGGGTTTCTCCTGTTGGGCTGGATTATCGTTGATGCGTTCGTGCCGGGTAGGAGCGAGCCCCCGCGCGCGAAGAGGCTTCGGTCGCAGGGTCGGCCTCCTGCAAGCAGTTCAGGCGTCCAGCGCCTGGCGGATGCCGGACAGGAAATCGGCTGCGACGGTGTTGACCTTGTCCGCCGGCTCATTTTCGATCAGCTGGATCAGGCGCGAGCCGATCACCACGGCATCAGCCACGCGGCCAATCGCCTTGGCCGTCTGCGCATCGCGGATGCCGAAACCCACGCCCACCGGAATGTGCACATGCTGGCGGATGCGCGGCAGCATGGCCTCCACAGCGGCGGTGTCGAGCGCCCCTGAGCCGGTCACGCCCTTGAGCGACACGTAGTACACGTAGCCACTGGCCACCTGCGCGACTTGCTGCATGCGCTCGTCGGTCGAGGTGGGGGCCAGCAAAAAGATCAGGTCCATGCCGTGGGCGCGCAGTTTCGCGGCGAACTCGGCACATTCCTCAGGCGGGTAGTCCACCACCAGCACGCCGTCCACGCCCGCAGCGGCGGCGTCGCGGATGAAGCTGTCGGCGCCGTGCTTCTGGTCATAGCGTTCGATCGGGTTGGCATAGCCCATCAGCACCACCGGGGTGTCGGTGTTGGCCTGGCGGAACTCGCGCACCATGGCCAGCACCTGTACGAGGCCTATGCCGTAGGCCAGCGCGCGGTCACCTGCCTTCTGGATCACCGGGCCGTCGGCGGACGGGTCGGAAAAGGGCACGCCGAGTTCGATGATGTCGGCGCCGGCCCCGGCCATGGCGTGCATCAGCGAAGGGGTGCTGTCCGCGAACGGGAAACCTGCGGTCACAAAGGGAATCAGCGCCTTGCGGCCTTGGGCCTTGAGCTGGGAGAGGGTGGTGTCAATGCGGCTCATGTTCACCTCTTATTTGACGATGTTCACGGGCTGCTCGCCGCCCTTGACCGACTGGCCACGGCAGCTGGGGCGGCAATAGAAGTCGGCCTGGCTCAGGTCGGCCACGGTACCAATGTCCTTGTCGCCACGGCCGGACAGGTTGACCAGAATCGACTGGTCTGGGCGCATGGTCTTGGCCAGCTTCATGGCATAGGCGATGGCGTGGCTCGATTCGAGCGCGGGGATGATCCCCTCGGTGCGGCACAGGTAGTGGAAGGCGTCGAGCGCTTCCTTGTCGGTGATGCCCACGTACTCGGCGCGGCCGATGTCCTTGAGGAAGGCGTGCTCGGGGCCGACGCCCGGGTAGTCCAGGCCGGCGCTCACACTGTGCGTTTCGGTGATCTGGCCGTTGTCGTCTTGCAGCACATAGGTGCGGTTGCCGTGCAGCACGCCGGGGCTGCCGCACTGCAGCGAGCAGGAATGCTTGCCCGAGTCCATGCCTTCACCGGCGGCTTCGACACCGATCAGGCGCGTTTTTTCGTGGGGAATGTAAGGGTAGAAGATGCCCATGGCGTTGCTGCCGCCGCCCACGCAGGCGATCACGGCGTCGGGTTGCTGCTCCGCCATCTTCAGGCTCTTGAACATCTCGGGCATTTGCGTGAGGCATTCCTCACCGATCACGCTCTGGAAGTCGCGCACCATCATGGGGTAGGGGTGCGGGCCGGCCACGGTGCCAATGATGTAGAAGGTGTTGTCCACATTCGCCACCCAGTCGCGCATGGCTTCGTTCAGCGCGTCCTTGAGCGTCTTGCTGCCCGACTCCACCGGCACGACGGTTGCGCCCAGCAGCTTCATGCGGTAGACGTTGGGGCTCTGGCGCTTGACGTCTTCACTGCCCATGTAGACCACGCATTCCAGGCCGTAGCGGGCGCAGATGGTGGCCGTGGCCACGCCGTGCTGGCCGGCGCCAGTCTCGGCAATGATGCGGGTCTTGCTCATGCGTTTGGCCAGCATGGCCTGACCAATGGTGTTGTTGATCTTGTGGGCGCCGGTGTGGTTGAGGTCTTCGCGCTTGAGGAAGATCTGCGCGCCACCCACTTCACGGCTCATGCGGGCCGCGTGGTACACGGGCGAGGGGCGGCCCACAAAGTGCGCCAGTTCGGACTTGAATTCGGCGATGAATTCCGGGTCTTTCTGGTACCTGGCGTAAGCGTCCTTGAGTTCGTTGATGGCGTGTGTCAGCGTCTCGCTGACAAAACTGCCGCCGTAAATGCCGAAGTGGCCCTTGGCATCGGGCTGGTGGTAGTCGTACATGGAACAATTTTTCAATCAATGCCGATCGCCCTGAGCTTGTCGAAGGGCGTCTTGCCAGGCTTCGACAGGCTCAGCCCGAACGGGCGGTTGTCTTCAGAGGGATTCCTTGTCGGCAGTGCGAACTGCATCGACAAACTGCCGGATCTTGTCGGCATCTTTCAGGCCCTTGCCTGATTCGATGCCCGAGCTCACGTCAACTGCCAGTGACCGTGCACGCGGGCGCAGCGTACGAATGCCATCGGCCACGTTTGCAGGTGTGAGTCCACCAGACAAAACGAGGTGAGCGTTGACGCTTGGTGGCAGGAGTGACCAATTGAAAGCCTTGCCGCCGCCGCCAAAACCCTCGACATGGGCGTCGAGCAGGATGGCCTGGGCGTTGTGGTGAAGTTGGGCAAATTTTAGCAAGTCGAAGCTGCCGGCCGCTTTCAGGGGGATGCGAGCCGCTTTCAGGTGTGGCCGGCCGGTCTGGCGGCTCACTTCGGCACAGTACTCGGGCGTTTCATCGCCGTGGAACTGCAGCAGCGCGCCGGGCACGGCGGCGCAGGCGGCCTGCACCCGTTCGGGCGCTTCGTTGACGAAGAGCAGCACCGGCGTGACAAACGCGGGCAGCAATGCCGCCAGCTCTGCAGTGCGTTCGATGCTCACGGCGCGCGGGCTGGGGGGGTAAAGCACGAAACCGATCGCATCGGCTCCTGCCTGCACGGCGGCCTGAACATCGGCTTCGCGGGTGAAGCCGCACATCTTGATGCGGGTACGGATCTGAACGCTCATGGCAGCCAGTCGAAGGCGGGGGTGGTGGTGGGGAGGCCCCATTCTGGCGCATAGACCGGGCCGGCAAAGTACAGACCATCGGGTGCGAAGGTGGGGGCGGCTGCGTCGCGGCTTCGGGCCTGCAGCACCTCGCGCATCCAGCCGCTGGGGTGCACACCCGAGCCCACATAGACCAGGCAGCCCATGATGTTGCGGATCATGTGGTGCAGGAAGGCGTTGCCCTCGAACTCGAAGCGCCAGTATGGGCCGCGACGGTGGATGTCGATGCGGTGCAGCGTCTTGACCGGGCTCAGGGCCTGGCAGGCGCTGGCGCGAAACGAGGTGAAATCGTGTTCGCCCAGCAGGTGCTGCGCCGCCTCCCGCATGGCGGTTTCATCGAGTGGACGGAAAGCCCAGCCTGCCCGGCCCGATTCGAGCGCTGGGCGCACGGGCGATTCGAGCAGCACGTACACATAGCGGCGTGCGACGGCACTGGCGCGGGCATGAAAACTGTCGGGCACGGGCTGCGCCCACTGCACCGCGATGTCGGGTGGCAAAAACCGGTTGGTGCCACGTACCCAGGAAAAGGGTTCGCGTTGCAGCTCGGTGTCGAGGTGCACCACTTGCATCAAGCCATGCACACCCGCATCGGTGCGGCCGGCGCACAAGGTGGTGACAGGCTGGGCGCAAAACTCGGACAGCGCTTTTTCCAGCTGGTCCTGGATGGTCTGGCCCGAGGGCTGGCTTTGCCAGCCCAGGTAGGGCTGGCCGTTGTAGCTGACGCCGAGAGCCAGTCTCACCGGATCTGGCCGAGCATCTGCAGCGCTCTTGCCTTGTATTCGCCAATGCCGTTGGCCGCCACAGACTGAACCAGGGCGCGGGCAATGTCTGTGTCGCCCTTGGACAACAGCAGTTGGGCCAGCTCCAGCTTGGCTGGATCTGTGTCTTGGCGCACCTGGGGCTGGGTGGTCGCTGCGGCAGGTGCGGGTATGGGGTTGGCCGGAAGATTCAGATCAATGCTGGCCATTTCAGGCGGAATGCTCGGCGCATCTGCAGAATCATTCGATGAGGCGGCGGGGACATCGTCGTAGGACGGTGCAAAGGTGCTGCTGGATGTGTTGCTGCGGCTGCGTTTCCACAGCAGCAGTCCCAGCAAGGCGGCAAGACCGGCGCCCCACATCCACAGCGGTTTTCCAGCCAACCCTTCAGGTACGGCAGTTGTGGCTGCAGCAACGGGGGTGGCAGTCGATTCCTTGGCCGCCGATGCGGCAGCCAGCAAGCTGTTGAGGTCTTCGATGTTCTTGTTCAGCTCTGCTGTTTGGTCGGACGCCTCTCGGGCTTCGCGTTCGGCGGCCAGCTTGACTTCAGCGCTGTTCTTGCCCACCTGGGACTTTGACAGCGTCAGCGTGTCTTCGCTGGCCTGCGCATCGGGTGCCGCCTGAACTTCGGCGGCGACTTTGCCGGAGGCCTCGCGCCCCGGTCCATTGACGATTTTCAGTGGCGATTCGGCCAGGCGACGTGCGTAGGCCGCGAAGTCACGGGTTTGTGCGATGACGATCTGGCGGGCTTGTTGGGCTGAGGTCTGTTGCGCTTGCTCGGGCGAGGGCATCTGCAGCACAGCGCCAGCACGAACCAGATTCACGTTGTCTTCAATGAAAGCGTGGGGGTTATTGCGCAGCATGGCCACCAGCATCTGATCCAGAGACACAGAGGCAGGCATGTGGGCCAGCGCCAGGTGCGATGCAGTCTGTCCGGCTGCGACGGTGACCGTCTGGCCTTGTGTGGTCGGCGATGCAGCTTGTACGGCGGGCATGGCTGGCGCACCTGTTGCTGCTGTGGGGGATGCTGCTTTGGCCGTATCAACAGGGTCGAAGCGGTAAACCGGGACGTTCTGTGCGTTGTATTCGACGCGTGGTTGATCCGGATTGACGGCTGCTTTGGGCTGGGGTGTTTGCGTTGCGGGCAAGGCCACGGACGCTTGAGGTGCAGCCTGTTGCGGCTTGGGGCTGGCCGAGTTGAGCAACAGGGCGTAGTTGCGAACCAGGCGACCAGTGGACCACTGGGTTTCCAGGATCAGGTCAACAAAAGTGTCTTGCACGGGCTTGCGTCCCTGCAAAACGATGAAAGAGCGCCCTCCGCGGATGTCGATGCTGGTCGACATGCCTTCCAGTGCCGGGTTGTATTCCATACCGGCTTGCTGAAAGTTTCTGGGGGGGGCGATCTGTGCTCTCAGCCCTTGGGCTTCTTCAGCCGAGGCAGCATTGACTTCCACTTCTGCACGCAGCGGCTCGCCCATGCTGGAGAGCACCTGAAGGCGCCCCAGAGTCAAGGCGTGGGCAGACAGCGAACCGGTTGCGATGGCCAATGCCGTCAGCATGGGGCGAGCAGAGAGCGGGCGAGTGACAGACAACCGGTTGCGATGGGGCATGGTCAAATCCTGATGTAGGTTTTTTGACTATTTTGCCAGCTTTCAGGCATCCAAGAGGATACGCAGCATGCGGCGCAGAGGCTCGGCCGCACCCCACAGCAGCTGGTCGCCCACGGTGAAAGCACCCAGGTAGTCGTTGCCCATGGCCAGCTTGTGCAGGCGGCCCACGGGCACTGTCAGGGTGCCGGTCACGGCAGCAGGTGTCAGCTCGCGCTCGGTGATTTCACGCTCGTTGGGCACCACTTTGACCCAAGCATTGGCCTTGGCGATGATGTCGCTGACTTCGTCCAGCGGCACATCTTTTTTGAGCTTGATGGTCAGGCCCTGGCTGTGGCAGCGCATGGCGCCGATGCGCACGCACAGGCCGTCGATCGGGATGGAGCCTGCGCTGCGGAAAGCGGGGTTGCCCAGGATCTTGTTGCACTCGGCGCCGCCCTTCCATTCTTCCTTGCTCTGGCCGTGCTCGACGGGCACGTCAATCCAGGGGATCAGGCTGCCTGCAAGCGCGGCGCCGCGGAAGTTCTTGGTCGGGAAAGACGCATCGCGCATGGTGGCGGCCACCTTGCGGTCGATGTCGAGGATGGCCGAGGCCGGGTCGGCCAGCTCGGCCTTGACGGCGTCGTGCAGGGCACCCATTTGCGAGAGCAGCTCGCGCATGTTCTGCGCACCGGCACCCGAGGCGGCCTGGTAGGTCATGGCCGAGACCCACTCGACCAGCTTGTGCTGGAACAGGCCACCCAGGCCCATGAGCATCAGGCTCACAGTGCAGTTGCCGCCGATCCAGTTCCTGCCGCCCTTGGCCAGTGCCTGGTCGATCACGTGGCGGTTGACCGGGTCCAGAATGATGACGGCGTCGTCGGCCATGCGCAGGCTCGAGGCCGCGTCGATCCAGTGGCCGTTCCAGCCGGCGGCCCGCAGCTTGGGGTAGACCTCTTTGGTGTAGTCACCGCCCTGGCAGGTGATGATGATGTCGCATTTTTTGAGGGCGTCGATGTTGTTGGCGTCCTGCAGCGTGGTCTCGTTTTTGGCCATCGCGGGGGCTTTGCCGCCCGTGTTGGACGTGGAGAAGAACACCGGCTCGATCAGGTCAAAGTCTTTTTCCTGAATCATGCGGTCCATCAGAACCGAGCCGACCATGCCGCGCCAGCCGACCAAACCT
>Ga0255196_1000040_pt1 | contig 40907 bp, 35 predicted proteins | sample Miss_Law_RepA_8h_FD_183637 | JGI IMG/M metagenome (GOLD analysis project Ga0255196, IMG submission 183637) | Freshwater microbial communities from Mississippi River, Louisiana, United States - Miss_Law_RepA_8h | ecosystem: Environmental > Aquatic > Freshwater > River | place: USA: Louisiana... | reverse complement strand
AGGCCGGGCATCGGTTTGCGGTTGCACCATGCGCGTACGGATTTCGGAGGCGCAGCCAAAGGCGTGGATCTGGCCGATGCAGCAAGTCAGGGCGTCCAGCAGCTGAGCATCCAGCGTCTGGGTATGGCCTGGGCCGCCCATGAGCTGCTCCAGACCCTGCAGGGTTTGTTCGTCCAGACTGTGCAGCCAGCGTGCATCAAACGGCTCAGGGCTCAGAAAATGGAACAGCACCTCCCAGTTGGCGGTATCGGGCGTGGCGGGCAGGCTTTTCAGGCGCAGGCGACGGCCCAGTTCGCTGGCAAAGGATGTGCGCGGGGCAAAGCCCAGATCGGACAGCAGGGGGGTGGCGTCGAGTTCGGCGGTGGTCGACTGCCACCATTGCCTGAAGGCGGCCGTCAGGGCTGGTCGTGCCAGCAGCGCGTCCACCAACAGCCCCACCCGAGCCGCCGCATCACCCACGCTGCGACCATCTCCTCTGATCCATTGCACAACATCGTGCAGCCAGAGGTTGCGTTGCGCCAGATTTTCTGTCTGTTCCAATTGCTGGATGAGTGCCAGCAGCGATGACGAAGCCTGTGTGGCCATTTTTTCCCTTCTGCTGGCGCTTGGGTGCGCTGCCTCCCGGATGGCAAGCCGGTGTGCAGCCTGGATCGCAGGCTGCAGGGCACTTGCCTTAACATTGGTGGATTGCCATTTTATGTGCCACCCTTGCGCACAGTGCGACGCCCATGATCATCACCAGCCTGCTGGACACAGACCTTTACAAGTTCACCATGATGCAGGTGGTGCTGCACCAGTTCCCGGGTGCGCAGGTCGAATACAAGTTCAAATGTCGCAATCCAGGCGTGCAACTGGCGCCCTTTGTTGATGAAATCCGAAGCGAAATCCGTTCGCTGTGCAGCCTGAACTTCAAGGAGTCCGAGTTGCGTTATCTGCGCAGCTTGCGCTTCATCAAGAGCGACTTTGTAGATTTCCTGGGGCTGTTTCGCCTCAATGAAAAGTACATCCAGATCACACCCCTGGACAGCGGCGAGATCGACATCACCATCTCGGGTCCGTGGTTGCACACCATCCTGTTCGAGATCCCGGTGCTGGCAATCGTCAACGAGGTGTACTTCCGCAACACCCAGCGCGTGCCCGACCTGATGGAAGGCCGCCGCCGGCTGGACGTCAAGATCGCGCAACTGCAGTCAGACGGTCTGCAGGCGCTCAAGATCGCCGACTACGGCACGCGCCGGCGCTTCTCGCGCGCCTGGCACGAGGAGGTGCTGCGCGTGCTGTCGGCCCGATTGGGCACCGGTCCCAAAGGCCAGTTTGCCGGTACCAGCAACGTCTACTTTGCTCAGCTGCTGGGCCTGACCCCGCTGGGCACCATGGCCCATGAATACCTGCAGGCCTGCCAGGCGCTGGGTCCACGCCTGCGCGACAGCCAGGTGTTTGCGTTTGAATCGTGGGCGCGCGAATACCGGGGCGATCTGGGTATTGCGCTGAGCGATGTCTACGGCCTCAACGCCTTCTTGCGCGACTTCGACATGTTCTTCTGCAAACTCTTTGACGGGGCCCGGCACGACAGCGGCGACCCCTTCCTGTGGGGTGAGCGCATGATCGATCACTACCAGCGCAACCGGGTGGATCCGAAAACCAAGACCCTGATCTTCAGCGACAGCCTGACGATCCCGCGCACCATCGAGCTCTACAAGCAGTTTGCCGGTCGCTGCCAGCTGGCCTTTGGCGTGGGCACCAACCTGACCAATGACCTGGGTTACGAGCCGCTGCAGATCGTCATCAAGATGACCCGCTGCAATGGTCAACCTGTCGCCAAATTGTCCGACACGCCCGGCAAGGGCATGTGTGACGATGAAAAATACCTGGCTTATCTCAAGCAGGTGTTCGAGATTGAAAACCACGGATGAACAACAAGGATTGCACAATGAAGCCATGGAGACTTGCCGCCAGAGCGGCTTTGGTGATGGGCGCGCTCTTGCTCGGCAGCCTGGCGCAGGCGGCCGAGCTCGATGGCAGCCAGCTTTCGGTGTGGTGGGGCGTGCCGTTTGCCGGCATCCTGCTGTCGATTGCGGTCATGCCTCTGGTGGTTCCATTTTTCTGGCACCACCATTTCGGCAAGGTGGCCGCGGGCTGGGCACTGGCTTTTCTCCTGCCTTTTGCACTGACTTTCGGCCCGGGCGTCGCCCTAGTGAATTTCGTGCATGCCCTGTTGGCTGAGTACATCCCCTTCATCATCTTGCTGACAGCGCTTTTCACCGTCTCCGGGGGCATCTACATCCGGGGCAATCTGCATGGCAGTCCGGGACTGAATACGGCCATCCTTGGGATTGGCGCGGTGCTCGCCAGCTTCATGGGCACCACCGGGGCTTCGATGCTGTTGATCCGACCGCTGATCCGGGCCAACGACAACCGACGCCATGTGGCCCATGTGGTGGTGTTTTTCATCTTCATCGTCTCCAACGCGGGTGGCTCCCTCACGCCGCTGGGCGATCCTCCTCTGTTCCTGGGTTTCCTCAAGGGCGTGGACTTTTTCTGGACGGCCAGTCACATCTTCCCGGAGACGCTGTTCCTGGTCGGTTCGCTGCTGGGCATTTTTTACATGCTCGATTGGTATTACTACCACAAGCGCGAAGAAATGCTGCCTCAGGATCCCACCCCTGACTCGCGCTCGATCGGCTTCGATGGTGCGCACAACTTTGTGCTGCTGGGCGGCGTGGTGGCCCTGGTGCTCATGAGTGGTCTGTGGAAGTCGCCCGTGAGCTTCGATGTCGCTGGTACCGAAGTGGGTCTGCCGGGCCTGGTGCGTGACGCCGGCCTGGTGATCATCACCTTGCTGTCCCTGCGACTGACACCAGCCCGGGTGCATGAAGACAACCAGTTCGGCTGGGGCCCCATGCAGGAGGTGGCGAAGCTGTTTGCAGGCATTTTCCTGACCATCATCCCCGTCATCGCCATGCTCAAGGCAGGCGTCAACGGGCCCTTTGGGGCCATCGTGTCTGCGGTGACGCGTCCCGATGGCAGCCCCGATGTGGCCATGTATTTCTGGATCACGGGTGCCCTCAGCTCCTTCCTGGACAATGCGCCGACTTACCTGGTGTTCTTTAACACCGCCGGTGGAGACCCGCAGGTGTTGATGACCACTCTGGCCCCCACCCTGGCCGCCATTTCGGCCGGTGCCGTCTTCATGGGCGCCAACAGCTACATCGGCAATGCGCCCAACCTCATGGTCAAGGCGATTGCCGAGGACCGCGGGGTGAAGATGCCCAGCTTCTTTGGCTACATGCTCTGGTCTGGCGGGGTGTTGGTACCTCTTTTCATTCTCATGACCTTCATCTGGTTTCTTTGATGTCCAAACCTTCCATCCTGGTGGCGCGCGCCATCTTCCCCGAAGTGCTGAACCAGCTCCAGCAAGTGTTTGACGTCGACCACAACCAGGACGATGTGGTGATGAGCCCCGCCGAACTGCATGCCCGCATGAAGGGCAAGGTGGGCGCACTGACCACCGGCAGCGAACGCATTGACGGCCCGCTGCTGCACGCCTGCCCGGGCCTGAAGATCGTGGCCAACATGGCGGTCGGCTACAACAATTTCGATGTGGACGCCATGACGAAAGCCGGCGTGCTGGCCACCAACACCCCCGATGTGCTGACTGAAACCACCGCCGACTTCGGTTTTGCCTTGCTCATGGCCACGGCCCGGCGCGTGACCGAGAGCGAGCACTTCTTGCGTGCCGGAAAGTGGACCAAGTGGAGCTACGACATGTTTGCCGGCGCGGAGGTGCATGGCAGTACCGTGGGCATCATCGGCATGGGCCGCATCGGGCAGGGCATCGCCCGCCGCGCCGCCCACGGCTTCGGCATGCAGGTGCTCTATCACAACCGCTCGCGCCTGAGTCCTGAGCTGGAGCTTGAGTGCAAATCCCGTTACGTGGACAAGACCACGCTGCTGCGCGAGGCCGACCATGTGGTGCTGGTGGTGCCTTATTCCGCAGCGTCTCACCACACCATCGGTGCAAATGAGTTGGCACAGATGAAGCCGACCGCCACCCTGATCAACATCGCCCGCGGGGGCATCGTCGATGACGCTGCACTGGCCAAGGCCCTCAAGGATCGCCGCATCGCGGCGGCTGGCCTGGATGTTTTCGAGGGCGAGCCCCAGGTGCATCCGGAGCTGCTCACGGTCCCCAATGTGGTGCTCACGCCGCACATCGCCAGCGCCACCGTCAAGACCCGCATGGCCATGGCCCAGCTGGCAGCCGACAACCTGATGGATTACCTGTTGCGCGGCCAGACGAGAACGCCCATCAACCCCGAGGTGTGTGCGTGATCGAGCCCATGATGGGCTTTTCGCTGCTCCTGTGGCTGCTGGTCATCGTGGGGCTGATCCTGCTGCTGCGCCGGGGGCAGGGGCGCGACCACTCACCCGAATTCGATGCCTTGCAGCAGCAACTGGCGGCGCTGCAGACTCAAAACGAACGGCTCGAGCGCGAACTGCGCAACGAAGTCTCCCAATCCGCCGTGCAGGCCCGGCAGGAAAGCATGCAGACCCTCACGCTGTTCCAGCAGAGCCTGCTGCAGCAAAGCGCCGAGGCGACCCGCACCCAGAACCAGCAAATCGACGCGCTCGCCCAGCAGCTCACATTGCTGCAGAAAAGCCTGACCGACAGCCTGGCGCTGCAGGTGCAGGGGCTGTCGGAGGCCAATGCCCGACGCCTGGCCGAGATGCGCGGCACCATGGAAACCCAGCTGGCCCAGCTGCAGCAAAGCAACACCGCCAAGCTTGACGAGATGCGTCAGACGGTGGATGAGAAACTGCAGGCCACACTGCAGGCGCGCCTGGGCGAGAGCTTCAAGCAGGTCGCCGAGCGCCTGGAGCAGGTGCACAAAGGATTGGGCGAAATGCACTCGCTGGCGCAGGGCGTGGGCGACCTCAAGCACCTGCTCACCAACGTCAAAACCCGCGGTATGTTCGGCGAGGCGCAACTCGGCGCCCTGCTGGAGCAGGTGCTCGCCCCTGAGCAATACGCCGCCCAGGTGGCCACTCGCCCGAACGACAAGAATCGGGTGGACTTTGCGATCCGCTTGCCCGGGCGCAGCGACGACGGCCAGCCCGTGTGGTTGCCGATCGACGCCAAGTTCCCCAACGAGGACTACGAGCGTCTGCTGGACGCGCAGGGCAGGGCGGATGCTGCAGCGGCCGAACTGGCTGCCCGTGCGCTCGAAGCCCGCGTCAAACTTGAAGCCAAATCCATTGCCGAGAAATACCTGGAGCCGCCTTACACCACCGACTTTGCGGTCATGTTCCTGCCCACCGAAGGCCTGTACGCCGAGGTGTTGCGCCGCCCAGGCCTGATGGAGCAGCTGCAGCGGGACCACCGCGTCACGCTGGCTGGCCCGACCACGCTGATGGCCATGCTCAATTCATTGCAGATGGGCTTTCGCACGCTGGCGCTGGAAAAGCGCTCGAGCGAGGTCTGGCAGGTGCTGGGTGCCGTCAAGACCGAGTTCGGCAAGTTCGGTGACGTGCTGGCCAAGGTGCGCAACCAGACCCAGACCGTGCTCAACACGCTCGATCAGGCCCAGACCCGCACCAACGTCATGAACCGGGCCTTGCGCCAGGTGGATGCGTTGCCCGAGGAGCAGAGTCAGGCCTTGTTGCCAGGAGCCTCCGAAGGCACGGAATGAGGCGTGAACTTTCCCGCCTGATCGCGGGGCAGATCTTTCTGCACGCCTGCATGGCGGGCATGCGCATGGCCACGCCACTGCTGGCCCTCAAGCAGGGTTACAGCGCAGTGGCTGTTGGTGCCCTGCTGTCGCTGTTTGCACTCACGCAGGTGTTCATTGCCGTGCCTGCTGGGCGCTACACCGACCGGGTCGGCCTGCGCAAACCCGTGTTTGGGGCTGTGGCTGCGGCTGCGCTGGGTGCGCTGTTGTCGGCACTGTGGCCTGTGTTTCCCATGCTCTGTGTGAGCGCGCTTGCTACAGGCGGTGCCACCGGCGTTGCCGTGATCGCCCTGCAGCGACACGTGGGCCGATTGGCCTCTGACCCAGCCGAACTTAAAACCGCTTTCAGCTGGCTGTCGATCGGCCCGGCGGTTTCCAATTTCCTGGGGCCGGTGCTGGCCGGGCTGCTGATCGACCATGCAGGGTCGCAGCCGTCCGATGTCTGGGGCTTTCGCGCCGCTTTTGCCCTGATGGCTCTGCTGCCGCTGGCGACCTGGCTTATCCTGCGTCGGGTGCATGAACCTTCTCGTCAGCAGACAGAATCGGTCAAAGGGCCGCATGGTGCACTGCAGTTGCTGCGCGAACCCATGATGCGCCGACTGCTGATGGTCAACTGGCTCATGTCCTCGTGTTGGGATGTGCACACCTTCGTGGTGCCGATTCTCGGGCACGAGCGCGATTTCAGTGCCTCGGTCATCGGCACGATCCTGGGGGCTTTTGCTGTGGCGGCGGCCGTGATCCGGATGTGTCTGCCATGGATCGGTCGGCACTGGCACGAATACCAGATCGTGACAGTGGCCATGCTGTCCACGGGGGTCTTGTTTGGTCTGTATCCCTTCATGCCCAGTCCCTGGGCCATGGGGGCGTGCTCGGTGCTGCTGGGGCTGGTGTTGGGTTCGGTGCAGCCGATGATCATGAGCACGCTGCACCAGATCACGCCCGAGCACCGTCAGGGCGAAGCTCTGGGCCTGCGCCTGATGAGCATCAATGCGTCCAGTGTGCTGATGCCCAGCCTGTTTGGCGCAGTGGGTGCTGTGGCCGGGGTATCGCCGGTATTCTGGGTCGTAGGCGCCAGCGTTGGCCTGGGCAGTCGCATGGCTTGGCACCTGCGTCCACCCGGACGCGCCGGACGCCACTGAATCAGCGGCTGACCTGCAGATTGTAGAAATCGCAGATGTGCTGCCACGCTTGCTGTGGCGAGTCCACATAGGTAAACAGTTCGAGGTCCTCGGCGGAAATGGTGCCTTCATCCACCAGGACCTGAAGGTTCAACAGGCGCTTCCAGTAGTCACTGCCATACAGCAGGATCGGCACCGTATGGGCTTTTCGGGTCTGCACCAGCGTCATGACCTCGAAGAGTTCATCGAGTGTGCCAAAGCCTCCCGGAAATGCGACCAGCGCCTTGGCGCGCATCATGAAGTGCATCTTGCGCAGGGCGAAATAGTGGAACTTGAAGCTCAGTTCGGGCGTCACGTACGGGTTGGCCGATTGTTCGTGGGGCAGCACGATGTTGAGCGCCACAGACGGCACCCCAAGGTCATGCGCGCCGCGATTGGCCGCTTCCATGATGCCCGGACCACCGCCGGTGCAGATGTGCAGCTTTTCATGTTCGGGCAGGCAGGTGCATTGTTGTGAAACGATGCGGGCGAACTCGCGCGCCTGCTCGTACCAGGCCGCGTTGCGCAAAGCGCGTTCGGCTTGTTCAATCGCATTCGCCTGGCCTGAGGCTTTGGCCTGCGCCAATCGGGCCTGCGCGGTTTCTTGGCTGACAAACCGGGCACTGCCGAACACCACCACCGTGTTTTCGATGCCGGCCTCGATCTGGGCCAGGTCTGGCTTTTGCAGCTCCAGTTGCATGCGGATGCCGCGTGTCTCGCGACGCAGCAGAAACTCCGGATCGGCAAATGCCAGACGGTAGGCCTGCGGTTTCATGACCGCGGCTGCGTCCTGATGGGCCAGCAGCTCGCTCCATGCGCTGGGCAGCGCGGTGTCCTTGATGTCGTGGGTTTTAGGCATGCCCGGATTGTGCGGCATGCCCGTTGCAGGAGCGCGTCCCTGAGCGCGAAAAACTTCGGCCGCAGGGGTGGCCTGCGTCAAGAATCGCCATGAAAAAAGGCCCTCGAAAGGACCTTTGGAAAGCAGGGTCCAAGAGGATCAGACGCGCTTGCGGTATTCGCCGGTGCGAGTGTCGATTTCGATCTTGTCGCCCTGGTTCACGAACAGGGGCACGGGCACTTCGAAGCCGGTGGCGATCTTGGCGGGCTTGAGCACCTTGCCGGACGTGTCGCCCTTGACGGCGGGTTCGGTCCAGGTGATTTCGCGCACGACGCTGGTGGGCAGTTCCACCGAGATGGCCTTGCCTTCGTAGAACACCACTTCGACTTCCATGCCGTCTTCGAGGTAGTTCAGGGCGTCACCCATGTTCTCGGCTTCGACTTCGTACTGGTTGTACTCGGTGTCCATGCAGACGTACATCGGGTCGGCGAAGTAGGAGTAGGTGCATTCCTTCTTGTCCAGAATGATCTGGTCCATCTTGTCGTCGGCCTTGAACACGACTTCGGTGCCGAAGTTGGCGATCAGGCTTTTGAGTTTCATGCGCACGGTGGACGAGCCACGGCCGCCACGCTGGTATTCGGTGCGCAGGATGACCATGGGGTCCTTGCCGTGCATGATCACGTTGCCGACGCGGAGTTCTTGAGCGGTTTTCATAATGTTTCTGTCAGAAATGGGGGTAATGGGGGGCTGTGAGCCAAGCCCCCGATTCTAACCCGCCGGCATGGGCCGTCCATGGCCGGCCAGGGCCACGGTCATTCCCGCGCCGCCAGGCCATGCACCAGACCGCCCAGCACGATGCCGGCCAGCGCCCAGAGGATGTCGGTGTTGCCGGTGCCCAGCGCCGCGATGGCTGGACCGGGGCAAACCCCGGACAGCCCCCAGCCGATGCCGAAAATGGCCGAGCCCACGAGGGTCTGGCGGTTCCACTGGGCTGGTTGCGTCAGGAACTGGCCGCCCAGCAGCGGACGGACGAACCAGCGAGGAAAGCCCTTGTAGGCCACCAGTGCCAGGCCGGCGGCGCCGCCCATGACCAGCATCAGGCCCCAGTCCTGAAAGCGCAAAAAGCCCAGCACCACTTCGGGCTGGATCATGGTGGCCACCGACAGGCCAAAGCCGAACAGGGCGCCGGCCAGCAGGGTGACAAGGGCCTTGGGCAGGCTCAGGGTGTGTGCGCTCATGCTCATGCGAGCCTCATCAGGTTGGCGGTCAGGAAAGCGGTACCCATGAAGGTCAGCACCGCGCCCAGCGAAGGCAGCTGCAGCGAGCCCAGTCCGCAAATGCCGTGGCCTGAGGTGCAGCCATTGCCCAGCCGCGCCCCGTAGCCCGCCAGAAAACCGCCCACAAGCAGTTGCCAGACCGGTACGTTGGTGTGCTGTGGTTCACCACCCGCCATCGCAAAACGCCAGACCAGCGCCCCCAGCACCACGCCCGCGGCATAGACCAGCCGCCAGTGACGTGAGTTCAGAAAGCGCTCCTGCTGAAAAAACGGGCGATGGAACACCCAGGACCATGAACTGGAAAACACCGTGCTCATGCCGCCCACCCAGCCGTTGAACAGGTACAAGAGCGCCACGCCGGCGCCAATCGTCAGGCCACCGAGCAGGTAGTGCTGCCAGCCCAGGGGGAAGAGGGTATCGATCAAGGTCATCCAGGAATTATCCCCGCAGCTTCCTCAGGAACGGCCCACAAGGTCCTGGGCAAAGACCTGGAGCTGCTTGCAAAGGTCGTCTTGGGCGAGCAGGCGCAGACGCGCAGCGCGGGTGCACCCCGCCCATTGAGCCAGCGTGTCCTGACCGGGCGCAGGCAGTGGCCCGGGTTCGACCCCGTTCCATACCCGATGAAACCGCCGCAGGCTCTCGGGCGCCTGCAGCCAGTCCAGAAAGGCTTGCAGCTTGGCATGGTGTGCGTTGTCGTCTTGCGGGTAGATGTGCCAGACCAAGGGCTGGTCCGCCCAGAGGGCGCGCACCAGCGAGTCTTCGCCGCGCACGAAGTTCAGGTCGCAGGCCCAGAGCATCTCGTCAAAACCGTTCTGGTCGGTCAGGGGCAGGGCGGACCAGCGGGGTTGCTGGGTCAAGCCGATCATGGCTTGCTGCGCGGCGGCCAGCGGGCGGCCGGGCGTGACCAGCAGGTGGTCTGGTGTACCGGTCAGTTGCGACACCAGCTGGGGCAGTGCAGCGGGTTCGTAGCAGAACAGGCTGATGAGACGTCCATCCGGCTGCAGTTTTGGCACATGGGCGGTGCGCCATGCAGCGCGGTCAAAGGCCTGCTGGCGGGCCAGCAGATCGCTTTCGCGCAGCAGGCCACCCGTGTCCGGCGTGAAGCCGGGGTAGAAAAAGTGTTTGGTCCAGCCCTTGGCCGGGCCGCTCATCACGGGGGAGGGCAGACCGTGCATGCGCGCCACCCAGTCTTCGGCGCTCAGGTATTCAAGGTTGATCCATGCCGGCGGACGCTGGTGCGTGGCCACGCCACGGGCGACAAAGGCTTCCGGAATCTCGCAGGCAAATGCCTCGATCCAGACGTCAGCCGGGGGCAGGGCGGTCAGTACCGATACCTCTGAGGCTTGCGCCCAGGCACGGACGTCAATGCCGGGCTCTTGCCCGCGTGCGGCGGCAGGCGCCATCCAGCTCAGTGCCGAGGCGTCGTCCACCCAGAGCCGCACACGATGCCCCGCATCGCGCAGCTGGCGCGACAGGCGCCAGCACACGCCCAGGTCGCCGTGGTTGTCGATGACAGTGCAGAAAATGTCCCAGAGAAGGCCGGATTGCATGGGCAAATTGTCTCAGGCCTTTTGTTGGTACCCGGCACAATACGCGCCATGTCTCACGTTCACGATGAAGCCCTGCTCGCGCAAGTCGCCGCGCTGCCCGCCCTGCCGGGCGTGTACCGCTACTTTGACGCGCAGGACCAGCTGCTCTATGTGGGCAAGGCGCTCAACCTCAAGCGCCGGGTGTCGAGCTATTTCCAGAAGGACCATGGTGGCACGCGCATCGGCCACATGGTCGGCAAAATCGTGCGCATGGAGACCACGGTGGTGCGCTCCGAGGCCGAGGCGCTGCTGCTGGAAAACAACCTCATCAAGACCCAGCATCCGCGCTTCAACATCCTGTTTCGGGACGACAAAAGCTACCCGTACCTGAAACTCAGCGGTAACGGCCGCACCCCTTTGCCAGCCGTGGTGACCGCGCCTGAGGCGGTGCATTACCCCCGCGTGGCGTATTACCGGGGCGCGGTCGAGAAGAAGCACCGCTATTTCGGCCCCTTTCCCAGTGCCTGGGCGGTCAAGGAGTCGATCCAGCTGATCCAGAAGGTGTTCCGGCTACGCACCTGTGAGGACACCGTGTTTGCCAATCGGACCCGGCCCTGCCTGCTGTTCCAGATCAAGCGCTGTTCCGGCCCCTGCGTGAACCTGATCAGCCCCGAGGCCTACAAGGCCGATGTGCAGCATGCCGAGCAGTTCCTGCGCGGCGAGACCACCGCGCTGATGCGCGAGATGGAAGCGCGCATGATGGATCACGCCGACAAGCTCGAATTCGAGCAGGCGGCGGAGGTGCGCAACCAGCTGGCGGCGCTGTCCAAAGTGCTGCACCAGCAGGCGGTGGACACGGTGACCGACACCGATGCCGACATTCTGGCGGTGCGGGTGCAGGGCGGCCGCGCCTGCGTGAACCTGGCCATGGTGCGCGGCGGGCGGCACCTGGGCGATCGGCCCTACTTTCCGGCCCATGTGCAGGATGCGCAGGACCTGCAGGCGATCGAAGACGGCGAGCAGACCGTGCCGGTCGAGGTGCAGGTGCTCGAGGCCTTTCTGGCCCAGCACTACATCGGCGTGCCGGTGCCGCCGCTGCTGATCCTGAGCGTGCCGGTGAACAAGGCGCTGATTGCTGCGCTGACCGAGCAGACCGGCGTGAAGATCAGCGCCGTTCACCAGCCCCGCGAGCACCGCCGGGCCTGGCTGGAGATGGCCGATAAGAACGCCGAGCTGCAGCTGGCGCGTTTGCTGGCCGAGGAAGGTTCACAGCAGGCCCGCACGCGTGCGCTGGCCGAAGCGCTCGATCTGGCCCCTGACGATCTGGACCAGCTGCACATTGAGTGCTTCGACATTTCGCACACGGCGGGCGAGGCCACGCAGGCGTCCTGCGTGGTGTTCCGTCAGCACAGGATGCAAAGCAGCGAATACCGTCGCTACAACATCGAGGGCATCACCGGCGGCGACGATTACGCCGCCATGCGCCAGGTACTGACGCGTCGCTATGGCAAGCTGGCCGAAGCCCTGCGCACCGGCGATGGCAACGCCCGCATGCCCGACCTGGTGCTGATCGACGGCGGCAAGGGGCAGGTGGCCATGGCTCGCGAAGTCTTTACCGATCTGGGGCTGGACCTGTCCCGCATCGTGGGCGTTGAAAAGGGCGAGGGCCGCAAGGTGGGCTTGGAAGAACTGGTGTTTGCCGATGGCAGGGAGAAGGTCTACCTGGGCAAGGATTCGGCCGCGCTCATGCTGGTGGCGCAGATCCGCGACGAGGCGCATCGTTTTGCCATCACCGGCATGCGGGCCCAGCGCGCCAAGGTGCGCGTAGGCGGCAGCCGGATCGAGGAAATCCCAGGCATCGGGCCGCGCAAGCGGGCGCGGCTGCTGCAGCGTTTTGGTGGTGTTCGGGGTGTGGAAGCAGCCAGCGTCGAAGACCTGGCTTCCGTCGAAGGCATCTCGCAGGAACTGGCCGAGGCGATTTACCAGGCGCTGCACTGACGACCTACTGTAGGAGCGCGCCCCCGCGCGCGAATGCGCGAATGCGCGAATGCATTCGGCCGCAGGGGCGGCCTCCCACAAAGTCGCGGCCAGACAATTCATGTCAGAAAGATGCCACCTGCATGGTGCACAATCGGCCCATGTTCTGGACCATTCCCACCCTCATGACCTGGACGCGCATCGTCGCGATTCCGCTCATCGTCGGGGTGTATTACTTTCCGGGGCTGACACCCGCAGCGCAAAACGAGATCGCCACCATCATGTTCGTGCTGTTTGCCGTGACCGACTGGCTCGACGGCTATCTGGCCCGCAGGCTCAACCAGACCTCGGCCTTTGGCGCTTTTCTGGACCCGGTAGCCGACAAGTTTCTGGTGTGCGCCTCGCTGCTGATCCTGGTGCACATGAACCGGGTGCATGTGCTTGTGGCGTTGATCATCATTGGTCGCGAGATCGCGATTTCCTCCCTGCGCGAATGGATGGCCCAGATCGGGGCCAGCAAGAGTGTGGCGGTGCACATGATCGGCAAGGTCAAGACCACGGTGCAGATGGTCGCCATTCCCTTCCTGTTGTTTGATGGCATGCTGTTGGGCCTGATCGACACCCGTGCCTGGGGCAATGTGCTGATCTGGGCGGCGGCCGTGCTGACCGTCTGGTCGATGGTCTATTACATGCAAAAGGCCTTGCCTGAAATCCGTGCCCGTGTGAAATGAGCCCTGCATGAGTGAAAGCCAAGCCACGGCATGGGTGAAAGCCATGCCTGCCGTGTTCGTGCTGATCTGGAGCACCGGCTTCATTGTGGCGCGTTACGGCATGCCTTATGCTCCGCCGTTCACCTTCCTGCTCTGGCGTTACTTTTTTTCCATCCTCTGCTTTTTGCCGTGGATCGTGCTGGCCCGTGTGGCCTGGCCCAAAGACAGCCGACAGGCCCTGCACCTGGCCGTGACCGGCGTGCTGATGCATGCGGGCTACCTGGGCGGCGTTTGGGCGGCAGTGAAAGCCGGCATGGGTTCGGGTCTGTCTTCGCTGATCGTGGGCATCCAGCCAGTGCTCACCGCCATCTGGCTGTCCACGATGGGCGCAGGCGAGGGCCAGCACCGCGTCACGCGCCGCCAGTGGCTGGGGCTGCTGCTGGGCTTTGCCGGGCTGGTCATGGTGGTGTCGCGCAAATTCACGCAGGGCACGCCGTTGGACCACGTCACCCCCGAAAACATGGGCTGGGCCGTGATGGCGCTGCTGGCCATCACCAGCGGCACGCTGTATCAAAAGCGTTTTGTTCAGCCCTGCGATGTGCGCACTGCCAACACGGTGCAGCTGATGGCAGCGGCGCTGGTGACGATTCCGCTGGCTGCGCTGGAGCCCGAAGGCATGCAGTGGAATGGGCAACTCATGGGGGCCATGGCCTGGTCGGTACTGGGGCTGACGTTGGGCGGCTCGTCCTTGCTGTACCTGCTGATCCAGCGTGGTGCCGCGGCCACCGTGGCCAGCCTGATGTACCTGGTGCCGCCGACGACAGCGCTGATCGCCTGGGTGCTGTTTGACGAGCAGATCACCGCCATCACTTTGCTGGGCACGGCCATCACAGCGGTGGGTGTGAGCCTGGTGGTGCGGCCTGCGCCGGTCAAGTCCGCCTGATTTTGTTGTGCGAGGCCGCCTTTGCTGCCGAAGGCTGTTCGCGCGCGGGGGCGTGCTCCTACAGTGCTTGCATTCCTGTTGCATGCCACGGCGCGCCCGCAAAGCGCTGCGCCAGAAACTCCTGCAGCAGTCGCAAACGCTGCGGCATGTGGGCCCGGTAGGGGGCCAGCCAGTACACATCGGCGTCGTGCATGGCCCAGTCGGGCAGCACCCGTACCAGTGCGCCGCGGGCCAGAGGCTCGGCCACATCCCACAGGCTGCGCAGCATGATGCCGTGCCCTGCCAGACACCAGTCGCGCACCAGCTCCCCTGAATTGCTTGACAGCGGACCGGACACCGTGACCGGTGTGCGCTTGCCTTGGCCGTCCCGGTTCAGCCACCACTGGTCAAAGCGATGGCCCTGTCCGGTGTCTCCGCCGTTTTCTCGCACAACGAGGCAGGCGTGCGACGCCAGGTCTTCCAGCCGCTGCGGCTCGCCATGGGTTTGCAGGTAAGACGGCGCGGCCACCAGCACGCGCTGGTTGGGTGCAAGCTTGCGCACGATCCACTCGGCGGCCACGCTGGCCGGTGGATTCCACAGCCAGACGGCCGCGTCAAAGCCCACGCTGGCCAGGTGGGGCAGCTGCTCGGTCAGCTGAAGTTCGACCTGCACGCCTGGGCACAGGCGCTGGAAGTCACTCAGGGCGGGGCCGACCCACAAGCGGCCAAAGCCAAAGCTGCTGACCAGGCGGATTGGCCCCGAGGGCTGGCTTTGCTGTTCGCGCAATTCGTTTTCGGCGGCAGCAAAATCCTGCAGGATTTGCCGCGCCCGCTCGCACAGGGCATGACCTTCGGTGGTCGGGCTGACGCGGCGTGTGGTGCGCTGGAACAGGCGCACGCCCAGCCGGGCTTCGAGCGCGGCCAGGCGCTTGGTCGCCACGGGTGGGGTCAGCCGCAAAGCCTGGGCCGCTTTGGCCAGGCTGCCCTGGGCTTGCACGGCCAGGACGAGTTCGAGGTCGCTGCGTTCCATTGTTTCTGAATTGAAAATAATCAATTGCCTGATTATTTCCGATTGTGCCGCTAAGCTTGAGCCATGTTCAACAATTTTCAGATCCGGACGGTCGAGCGCGACGGGGTGCGCCTGCACACCCGTGCGGGCGGTGCAGGTTCGCCCTTGCTGCTGTTGCATGGCCACCCGCAAAGCATGGCCATGTGGCACAAGGTGCTGCCGACGCTCGCTGCCCGGCACACGGTGGTGCTGATGGACCTGCGCGGCTATGGCGACTCCTCCCGCCCCACAGCCGACGCGCAGCACCTGAACCACAGCAAGCGTGAAATGGCGCTGGACGCGATTGTCGTCATGCGTGCCCACGGCTTTGAGCGCTTTGACGTGCTGGCCCATGACCGCGGGGCCCGCGTGGCGCACCGTCTGGCCTTTGATCACCCGCAGGCGGTGCAGCGCCTGATGCTGCTGGACATCGCGCCCACGTTGGCCATGTACCAAAACACCAGCGAGGCCTTTGCACGCGCCTACTGGCACTGGTTTGCGCTGATCCAGCCCGCGCCCTTGCCTGAAGCCCTGATCGACAGCGACCCGGTGCGCTATGTGCGCAGCGTGATGGGCGGGCGCCATGCGGGCCTGACCCCGTTTACCCCCGAAGCACTGGCCGAATACGAACGCTGCGCCGCCATCGCGGGCACAGGCAGCTCGATCTGCGAGGACTACCGGGCCAGTGCCGGCATCGATCTTGAACATGACCGCGCCGATGTGCAGGCGGGCCGCCGTCTGACCCAGCCGCTTAGGGTGCTCTGGGGGCAGTACGGAGCTGTGGGTCGATGCTTTGATGTGCTGGCGCTGTGGCGCGAGCGTGCCACGCTCGTGACCGGCGAGGCGCTGCCTTGCGGGCACTATCTGGCCGAAGAATTGCCCGAAGCCGTGGCCGCACAGGCCCTCGACTTTTTCCAATCCTGATCCCCTAGACTGAACGACCCAAGGAGCCCCCTCATGAGCAAGAAACACCGCATCGCCGTCATCGCAGGCGACGGCATTGGCAAGGAAGTCATGCCTGAAGGCCTGCGTGTGCTGCAGGCCACGGCCAGCAAGTTCGGCATCGACCTGCAGTTCGATCACTTTGATTTTTCGAGCTGGGACTATTACGAGAAGCACGGCCAGATGCTGCCCGACAACTGGAAAGAGCAGATCGGCGGCCACGACGCCATCTACTTTGGCGCGGTGGGCTGGCCCGAGAAAATTGCGGACCATGTCTCGCTGTGGGGCTCCTTGCTGCTGTTTCGCCGCGAGTTCGACCAGTACATCAACCTGCGCCCGGCGCGCCTGATGCCCGGCATCGTGGCTCCGGTGGTACGCAAGGACGGCAGCCCACGCCAGCCCGGCGAGATCGACATGTACATCGTGCGCGAGAACACCGAGGGTGAATACTCGGCCGTGGGTGGCCGCATGTTCCCCGGCACCGATCGCGAGATCGTCATGCAGGAAACCATCATGAGCCGCGTCGGCGTGGACCGCGTGCTCAAGTTCGCCTTCGAACTCGCCCAGTCGCGCCCCAAGAAGCACCTCACCAGCGCCACCAAGTCCAACGGCATTGCGATCACCATGCCCTACTGGGACGAGCGTGTGGCCGAAATGGCCAAGGCCTACCCGGGCGTGAACGTCGACAAATTCCACATCGACATCCTGACGGCGCACTTTGTGCAACGCCCGGACTTTTTCGACGTGGTGGTGGCCAGCAACCTGTTCGGTGACATCCTGTCCGACCTGGGGCCGGCCTGCACCGGCACAATCGGCATCGCGCCCAGCGCCAACCTCAACCCGGACCGCAAGTTCCCGTCCCTCTTTGAGCCAGTACACGGTTCGGCGCCCGACATTGCAGGCAAAGGCATTGCCAACCCGATCGGTCAGATCTGGTGCGGCGCCATGATGCTGGAGTTCCTGGGCCACAAGGACGCACACGACGCAATTCTCTCGGCCATCGAGAAGATGCTGCAGCCCGGCAGTGGCGCGCCTCGCACGCCCGATCTGGGTGGCACCGGTTCCACCAGCGACGTGGGCAAAGCAATTGCTGCACTGATCTGAAACCCGTTGACCAGGAACAGGTGTGTTTAGAGGCTAAAATCGGCAAATGCACTGAACTGGTGTCGTGTTTCAGGTGGGGTGCTTAGCTCAGTTGGTAGAGCGGCGCCCTTACAAGGCGTAGGTCGGGGGTTCGAACCCCTCAGCACCCACCACCCCCACGTAAGGCGAACAAGGTTGTTCGCCTTTTTTTTCATCGAGAGAGCGTCATGTTCGATACCGTCCGCAACAACTCCAAGATCATGATGGGGCTGCTGTTCCTGCTGGTCATCCCGTCGTTCGTGATGTTCGGCATTGAGGGGTACAGCCGTTTTACGGACAAGGCTGCGGCGGTGGCCCATGTAGACGGGCAGAAGATCACCCAGCAGGAATGGGATGACGCCCACAAGCGCGAGGTGGACCGCATCCGTGCCCAGATGCCCAACGTGGATCCCAAGCTGCTCGATTCGTCCGCTGCCAAGCAGGCCACGTTGGAGCAGATGGTCAACGAACGGGTGCTGGCCGTGGCTGCACAAAAGCAGCTGCTGATCACCAGCGACGCACGTCTGGCGCGTGATCTGCAGCAAAACCCCGTCATTGCCAGCTTGCGCGGCCCGGATGGCAAGCTCGATATGGAGCGTTACAGGCAACTGGCTGCCAGCCAGGGCCTGACCCCCGAAGGGTTCGAGGCCCGTGTGCGTCAGGACCTGTCCAGCCGCCAGGTGCTGGCACCGCTGCAGGCGTCGGCGCTGCCGCTGGCCAAGCAGACCGATGCAGCCCTGCAGGCCTACCTGCAGCGCCGCGAGGTGCAGATCCAGAAGTTTGCAGCCAAGGACTTCACTGCCAAAGTCCAGGTCAGCGACGTCGATCTGGAGAGTTACTACAAAGCCAACGCCGAACGTTTCCGTTCGGTGGAATCGGCAGACGTCGAGTACCTCGTGCTCGACATCAACAGCCTGATGGCCTCGGTGACTTTACCCGAGCAGGACCTCAAAACCTATTACGAACAGAACCTGCAACGCCTGGCAGGCCAAGAGCAGCGCCGTGCCAGCCACATCCTGGTCAACGCGGCCAAGGATGCGCCGGCCGCCGAACGCGACAAGGCCCGAGCCAAGGCGCAGGAGCTGCTGGCTCAGGTGCGCAAGGCGCCCAAATCGTTTGCTGATGTGGCACGCAAGAATTCACAGGATCCGGGATCGGCTTCCAAGGGCGGCGACCTGGACTTCTTCGCCCGTGGCGCGATGGTCAAGCCGTTTGAAGACGCGGTCTTTGGCATGAAAGAGGGCGAGATCAGCGATGTGGTCGAGTCCGATTTCGGTTTCCACATCATTCAGCTCACCGGCATCAAGTCACCCAAGGCCCCCAGCTTTGAATCCATGCGTCCGCAGCTGGAAGCCGACCTGCGCAAGCAACAGGCCCAGCGCAAATTTGCCGAACTGGCCGACACCTTCAGCAACAGCGTCTACGAGCAGGCCGATGCCCTCAAGCCGGTGGCCGACAAGCTCAAGCTGACGCTCAAGCAGGCCAAAGGCGTGACGCGTGTCCCCGGCAGCGGCATGCCCTCGGAGCTGGCCAACCCGAAAGTGCTGCAGGCCCTGTTCTCCGACGACGCGGTCAGCAAGCAGCGCAACACCGAAGCCATCGAAATCGGGGCCAGCACGCTGCTCTCGGCCCGTGTGGTCAAACACTATCCCTCGGTGGTGCGCCCCTTAGCCGAAGTGCGTGACGATGTGCGCAGGCAATTCGTGCAGGCCCGAGCGGTAGAACTGGCACGCGCCGAGGGCGAGGCCAAGCTGGCTGCGGCGAAAGCCCAACCTGATGCGGCCACCATGGGCGCAGCCCTGGCCGTCTCTCGCGACCAACTGCAATCCCAGCCACAGGCGCTGGTGGATGCGGCCTTGCGCGCAGATCCGGACAAGCTGCCCGCTTTTGTGGGTGTGGACCTGGGCGCCGAAGGTTATGCCGTCGTTCGCGTCAACAAGATCGTTGCGCGTGAGCCCCAGTCTCCCGAGCAGGCCCGCCAGACCCGCCAGCAGTTTGCTCAGCTGTGGGGGCAAGCCGAAATCCAGGCCTACATGGCTGCCCTGAAAAAGCAGTTCAAGGTCGAGATCCTCGTTTCGCCGCAGAAAAGCGCACAGGCCAACGAAAAGCGCTGAGCTTCGGGCTATAATTCCATCTCTGCGGTGGCTATAGCTCAGTTGGTAGAGTCCCAGATTGTGATTCTGGTTGTCGTGGGTTCGAGTCCCATTAGCCACCCCAAATTCAAAAGCCCTTCCGAAACCGGAAGGGCTTTTTCGCTACTGGACTGAAAAGTCAGTTGACCATGACCAGCTTGCCCATGACGGCACGCGAGCCCATGCGGGTGTAGGCGGCCTTGAGTTCGTTCATGGGCATGGTTCGATCGATGACGGGCTTGATGCGGCCTTCTGCATACCAGCGGGCCAGTTCGGCCATCATGGTGGCATTGGCCTGTGGCTCACGGCGGGCGAAGTCACCCCAGAACACACCGACGAGTGACGCTCCCTTGAGCAGCGGCAGGTTCAGCGGCAGGGCGGGAATGGGACCACCGGCAAAGCCGATCACCAGATAGCGGCCGCGCCACGCGATGGAGCGGAAGGCCGGCTCGGCCAGTTCGCCGCCCACCGGGTCGTAGACCACGTCTGGGCCTTTGCCGTCGGTCAGTGTCTTGATGGCGTCGCGCAGGTTTTCGGTGCCGTAGTTGATCGTGGCATCGGCCCCCTGGGCCTTGCACAGATCGCACTTTTCGGCCGTCGATGCAGCAGCGATCACTTTGGCGCCCTGGGCTTTGGCGATCTGGATGGCGGCCGTGCCCACGCCACCTGCGGCACCCAGAATCAGCACCGTTTCGCCAGCTTTGAGCTGACCGCGATCGATCAACGCATGGTGGCTGGTGGCGTAGGTCATGATGAAGGCGGCGGCATCCACGGCTGGAAAACCGTCGGGCAGTGGCATGCACAGCTTGGCCGGGGCCAGGGTGTGGGTGCCGAAGCCGCCTGTGCCTGACAGACAGGCCACGGTCTGGCCGATCTGCAGGCCCTTGACACCTTCGCCCAGAGCGCGCACCGTACCGGCGTATTCCGAGCCCGGCACAAAGGGCAGGGGCGGCTTCATCTGGTATTTGTTCTGGACGATCAGCAGGTCCGGAAAGTTCAGACTGGCGGCCTGGATCTCGATCAGCACTTCGCCTGCGCCGGGTTGTGGGGTCGGCAGTTCTTTCCAGGTCAGGGCATCAACGCCAATGGGGTTTTCGCAAAGCCAGGCGTGCATGGGTTCTCCTCTTGTGTTTTGATGGCTGATCTTAGGCAGCGCAAATGGTTACCGCTTGTCTCGGGAGCGACGGGGTGTTTGCCCGGCCAGGCGGCTGCCGCAGACCTACAATCCCAGCTCACCTGTACACCTTATGCGAATACTTCTTTCCAACGACGATGGTTACCGCGCCGAAGGCCTGCAGGCGCTGCATGCGGCCTTGCGCACAGTGGCGGATGTGGAGGTGGTGGCCCCCGAGCACAACAACAGCGCCAAATCGAACGCGCTGACCCTCAACGCGCCCCTGTATGTGCACGAGGCCGCGCCTGGTGTCCGCTATGTCAATGGCACTCCTGCCGATTGCGTGCACATTGCGCTGACGGGTTTGCTGGGTTACCGCCCTGATCTGGTGGTGTCCGGCATCAACAATGGCGCCAACATGGGCGACGACACGCTGTACTCTGGCACGGTGGGTGCGGCCATGGAGGGCTACCTGTTTGGCATCCCGGCCATGGCGATTTCTCTGGTTGAAAAAGGGTGGGCGCACATCGATGATGCAGCCCTCAAGGCCCGGGATCTTGTGGTGCATCTTCAGCAGCAATCGCTTGTGGGCACCCGGCCCTGGCTGCTCAATGTCAACATCCCCAACATGCCTTATGCGCAGATGGGCGGCCTCAAGATGTGCCGGCTGGGTCGCAGGCATGCGGCAGAACCGGTGATCACCCAGATCAGCCCGCGCGGAGAGACCATGTACTGGATCGGCAACGCTGGACCGGCCATGGACGATGCCGAGGGCACCGACTTCCATGCGACCGGCCATGGCCATATTGCCGTGACGCCTCTCAAGGTGGACCTGACTGAGCACGAGCATCTGGGCTACTGGGCGCAGGGCCTGTCCAAGATGAAAGTCCCGGAGGCCAGTGCATGAGCCAACGCCCTGGGTTCCCGGTCAAACTCGACACATCTGGGGCCGCAAGCAAGACTGCGCGTCCAGCGGTGCCTGCGGGTCGGATCAGCCCGGCCCCCGTCAAGGTGGCCGCCCCCGTGGGCGTCGGACTCGATTCCGGTGCAGTGCGTGCGCGCATGGTGCGCAAGCTGGCGGAGCAGGGTGTGCACGACACCGCCGTACTGGAAGCGATGGGGCGGGTCGAGCGGCACCGCTTTGTCGAAACTGCGCTGGTGAACCAGGCTTATGAAGACACCAGCCTGCCGATTGGCCTGGGGCAGACGATTTCCAAGCCCAATGTGGTGGCCCGCATGATCGAACTGCTGCGCGAAGGGGTGCAGGGCAAGCTGGGACGCGTGCTGGAGATCGGCACGGGCTGCGGCTACCAGGCGGCCGTGCTCAGCCATGTGGCCAGCGAGGTCTACAGCATTGAGCGCCTCAAGGGCCTGCATGAAAAGGCGCGCGAGAACCTGCGGCCATTTCGGCTGCATAACGTCCACCTGATTTTTGGCGATGGCATGCTGGGCTACCCCAAGGGGGCACCCTATGCCGGCATCATTTCGGCAGCCGGTGGCGATAACGTGCCCGAAGCCTGGCTGCAGCAGCTGGCAGAAGGCGGCCGGCTGGTGGCACCCACCATCACCCCTGCAGGCCATCAGGCCCTGGTGGTGATGCGCAAAACCGCAAGCGGCATCGAGCGTCAGGTGCTCGAAGCGGTTCATTTCGTCCCTCTAAAATCCGGTGTTGCCTGAAGGCTTACAAAGATGAAAACCCGATTTGCACGCATTTCCGAATGGACACTGTCATTGATGGTGCTGGCTGCTCTGGCGGCCTGCAGTTCTTCGCCTCGCCAGCCGGCGCCGGTGGAAGACCGCATGGGCGCCCGCTCGGCCTCGGGCGAGGTGAGGCTCCTGCCCGGCGCTGAGAACGCCGGCAAACCGGGTTATTACACTGTGCAAAAGGGCGATACTTTGACCCGCATCGGTCTGGACAACGGCCAGGCCTGGCGAGATCTGGCCCGCTGGAACAACCTCAGCAATCCCGATGTGATCGAGGTCGGTCAGGTGCTGCGTGTGGCACCTCCTGGTGCAGCGGTGGAAACCAGCGGCGTGGTGGTGCGACCCGTGACATCGTCAGCGGCATCGCCCGCCAATGGGGCAGCCAGTGCGGCCAAATCGCCAGCATCAGCGCCCAATGCCAGCACCACCGCTGCGGCAGCGGAAGACTTCAGCTTTGCCTGGCCGGCCAACGGCCAGGTGGTGGCTGGCTTTGACGAAGCCAAGAACAAGGGCATCGACATCGCTGGCAAAGCCGGTGATCCGGTGCTGGCCGCGGCGGATGGCCAGGTGGTCTATGCCGGTGCCGGTCTGCGAGGCTACGGCAACCTCATCATCGTCAAGCACAACAACACCTACCTCACAGCTTACGCGCACAACCAGAAACTGCTGGTCAAGGAAGACCAGAAAGTGCGCAGGGGCGACAAAATTGCCGAGATGGGCAGCAGCGATGCCGACCGCGTGAAGCTGCACTTTGAAGTGCGCCGGCAGGGCAAGCCGGTCGACCCGTCCAAATACCTCGCTGCGCGCTGATCACATGGCCTGGCCGGTCCTGGTCTTCGACATTGAGACCATTCCGGACATGGCCGGCTGGCGGCGCCTGAACGGCGTACCTGAAGGTCTGTCTGCCGACTGCAGTGATCCTGAACTCTTTGCCTGGTGGAAGACCCAACGCGCCGAGCACGGTCAGAGCGACTTCATGCCACTGCACCTGCAAAGGATCTTGTGCATCAGCTGCGTCTTTCGCAATGCCGATGGTTTACGCGTGCATTCGTTTGTGGACCGTGACGGCGACAGCGAAGGCAAGGTGGTGCAGACCTTCTTCAACGCCATCGAAAAGCACAGCCCGCAGCTGGTCAGCTGGAACGGCAGTGGCTTTGATTTGCCAGTGCTGCACTACCGCGGCCTGATCCATGGCGTGGTCGCCGACCACTATTGGGACATGGGTGAAGTCGATCGCGAGTCCAAGTGGAACAACTACATCAGCCGCTACCACATGCGACACCTGGACCTGATGGACCTGCTGGCCAAGTACACCCCGCGCGCCAATGCCCCGCTGGACGCCATGGCCAAGCTTTGTGGCTTCCCGGGCAAACTGGGCATGGATGGCGGCCAAGTCTATGAGCAGTACCTGGCCGGGCAGACCGAAGATGTACGCCGCTATTGCGAAACCGATGTGATGAACACCTACCTGCTTTACTGCCGCTTCCAGAAGATGCGAGGCGGTTTCACCGAGGCCGAGTACGAACAGGAAATCGGTTTCGTGCAACAAAACCTGCATGCCCAGGCGCATCAGGAGCCCCACTGGCAGGAATTCCTGCAGGCTTGGGCTTGACGGCATACCAACAGCAAAGGCCCCGCGGGGCCTTGGAGATGTCTGGAGCGGGTGAAGGGAATCGAACCCTCGTATGAAGCTTGGGAAGCTGCCGTTCTGCCATTGAACTACACCCGCGGTGGCCTGGATTGTAGACCGAATGTAAAGATGGATTGCGCAGCGCTCGATGGCGTTTGTCGATTCTAGAATCGTCGTCCATGCGTCGCTTTTTTGACAAATCCACCGCTTTGCCCCTGCAGCCCTGGTTTCTGGTCTTGCTGGCGGCCTATGCCGTCCTGGAGTTGTCTTTCAATCATCGCTTGCTCGAACTGGCCAGTGGCAGCTTGGCAGACATGAGGGCTGCGCAACTCCATGACATGGAGGCGTGGGCACGGGTCGTGTCCGGTCTGGGTCTGGCACTCTTGCTGATGCGCTGGCTGGACAAGGCGATCCACTCAAGGCCCTTGCTGGTCCTGTCGTCCTGCGCGGTGGGCTTGCTGCTCATGTGGCATCTGCAGAAGGCTGTGGTGGATGCGATCGTGGACCGGGCAGACCAGACCGATCTGGTCATGAGTTTCAGCTCGCATCTGGGCACCGCCGAGGCGCTCAGGGGGCGTGTCGAGTTGCGGGGGGTGCAGGTCCTTGAGGGCCCGGCTCCTGCACCCGTGCGTCCGGTCATGGGCGCTCTATGGACCTCCAGCGTCCTGGGTCTGGCCCCGGACGATGTGGATATTCTGTCCGGTGCCACGCAGTTGCTCGGACATTGGCCCATGGCTGGTCCATCGAACGCGCAGATGCGTGATGCCTACCGCAAGGCCGTCATGACACCTGTGGCGCTGGGCGCTTCCCTGCTGTTTGGCTTGCTCAACCTGTGTCAGCTGCTGGCGGGTCTGAGTCTGGTGGTGCTGGGCCGTCTTGGTTTGCTTGGCCTGCAGCAGCGTTTGCTGTCCTGGATGCTGCCTGCATGGGTGGCGGCATGTCTGACCTGGAGTCTGACCGCCAGCAATGTGTGGGTGGACTCGCCAGGTTACCAGTTGGTGGCCAGACCTGCGCTTTGGCAGGCCAAGCCATACCTGGCCCCTTTTCTTGACTGGAGTCTGCGCGCAGAGCCTGCATGGTCGGATCTGCTGGTCTGGGTGCACCGGCAATTGCTTCTCGACTTCGATTTTCGCAACCCGCTGAACACGCCCTGATGTCTTTGCCATTCCAAAACAGGGGAATAGCCTGGTTCACGCCTTTGGTTTGATAGAGTGAATGCGCCAAGTTCAGGGTGCGTGTTCCAGACCTTCAGGAGATCGAACCATGTTCAAGAAGATTTTGCTGGCCAACGATGGCTCTGAAGCTTCCATCCACGCTGCGCGCATGGCCATCAATCTGTCGCGCATCCATGGTGCAGCACTCACGGCCGTGTACGTGGTGGACCCGTACCCCTTCATTGGCATCGGTGAGGTCAATCCTGTCGGGTTCGATGCCTACATGGCTGCGGCCCGCCAGTCGGCTGTGCAGGCGCACCTGCAGGTGCTGGATCTGGCCAAGTCCCTGAACCATACCGGCCCCCTTGATGAGTTGACCGTGGAGGATGCCTCTGCCACTGAGGGCATCGTCCAGACAGCCCGGGATGTGGGTGCGGACCTGATTGTGATGGGCTCTCACGGCCGCAGCGGCGTGGTCAGGCTGCTCATGGGCAGCGTGGCCCAGAAGGTGTCCACGCAATCGCCAGTCCCTGTCCTCCTGTGCAAATGATGCGGCGCAGGGCCCAGGCCCTGCGCGCAGGCGCTTACTTGAGGATATCGCCCAGGCAGAGGTACTTGATCTCCACATAGTCGTCGATGCCATGGTGCGAGCCTTCGCGGCCCAGGCCCGACTGCTTGACCCCGCCAAAGGGCACATGCTCGGTAGCCAGGATGCCGACGTTGATGCCGACCATGCCATATTCCAGCGCCTCGCTCACGCGGAAGATGCGGCCCACGTCGCGGCTGTAGAAATAGCTCGCCAGGCCGAATTCGGTGTTGTTGGCCGCGTCAATCGCTTCCTGTTCGGTCTTGAACTTGAAGATGGGCGCAAACGGCCCGAAGGTTTCTTCCTTGGCGCAGACCATGTCGGCGCTGGCGTCTGCGATGACGGTGGGTTCGAAGAACTGGCCCTGCAGGCGCTTGCCGCCTGCCAGCAAGCGGCCGCCCTTGGCAATCGCGTCCTTCACGTGGCGCTCGACTTTGTCCAGGGCCGCAGGCTCGATCAGTGGGCCCTGGTTCACGCCATCTTCAAACCCGTTGCCAACCTTGGCAGCGGCTTTGACCTTGGCGGCGAATTTGGTGGCGAATTCTTCGTACACAGCATCCTGCACATAGATGCGGTTGGAGCACACGCAGGTCTGACCGGCGTTGCGGTACTTGCTGGCGAAAGCGCCTTCGACCGCGCTGTCGATGTCGGCGTCTTCAAACACGATGAAGGGCGCGTTGCCGCCCAGCTCCAGCGACATTTTTTTCACGGTGGGGGCCGACTGCGCCATCAGGATGCGGCCCACTTCGGTGGAGCCGGTGAAGCTGATGTGGCGCACCACATCGCTGGCGCACAGCACCTTGCCCACGGCGATCGAGTTGTCGCTGTCGGCGGTGACCATGTTCAGCACCCCGGCAGGGATGCCTGCGCGTATGGCCAGCTCGGCTGCAGCGAGGGCGGTGAGCGGAGTCAGCTCTGCGGGCTTGATGATGACCGGACAGCCAGCGGCCAGGGCCGGGGCGACTTTGCGGGTGATCATGGCCAGCGGGAAATTCCAGGGGGTGATGGCGGCGCACACGCCGATCGACTGGCGCAGCACCAGCAGGCGGCGGTTGTTGTCGAACTGGGGCAGGGTCTCGCCGTTGATGCGTTTGGCTTCTTCGGCAAACCACTCGACAAAGCTGGCGCCATAGGCCACTTCGCCCTTGGCTTCGGGCAGGGGCTTGCCTTGTTCGGCGGTCATGATGCGGCCCAGGTCGTCCTGGTTGGCCATCAGCAGGTCGTACCACTTGCGCAGGATGATGCTGCGCTCCTTGGCGGTCTTGCTGCGCCAGGCGGGCCAGGCGGCGTTGGCGGCGGCAATGGCGCGTTCGGTCTCGGCGGGGCCGAGGTTGGCCACATCCGCCAGGTGCGCACCGGTGGCCGGGTCGTGCACGGCAAAGCGGCTGCTGCCACCCACCCACTGGCCGTTGATCAGCGCGTCGGTCTTGAGCAGGCTGGGGTCATTGAGCTGAGCGAGGGGAGAGGTTTTCATGTCCATGGAGGTCTCCTGAAAAAGCAGATGAGACAGTGCCCGAAGCGCTGCCCTGGCGATTTATTTAACTTATTAAGCAATTCAAGTGTGCCACGAATTGGAGCTTAGCGTCAGTGCGTGGCTTCGTCTGTCGCCAGAAGGGCAAACCTATAATGCCCGGTTACTCCGGAAAACCCTTCCCAGACCATGAGCCAAGCCGTTTTTTCAGTTGCCGACATCCGCAAAACCTTCCTGGATTTCTTCGAGTCCAAAGGCCACACCGTGGTGGCGTCCAGCCCGCTGGTGCCGGGCAACGACCCGACGCTCATGTTCACCAACTCCGGCATGGTGCAGTTCAAGGATGTGTTCCTCGGCACGGACAAGCGCTCGTATGTGCGCGCTGCCTCCGTGCAGGCCTGTCTGCGCGCCGGTGGCAAGCACAACGACCTGGAAAACGTGGGCTACACCGCCCGCCACCACACCTTCTTCGAGATGCTGGGCAACTGGTCGTTTGGTGACTACTTCAAGCGCGAATCGCTCAAGTGGGCCTGGGAACTGCTGACCGAGGTCTACAAGCTGCCCAAAGAGCGCCTGCTGGCCACCGTCTACATGGAAGACGACGAGGCCTACGACATCTGGACGAAAGAGATCGGTCTGCCACCCGAGCGCGTGATCCGCATTGGCGACAACAAGGGTGGCCGCTACAAGTCCGACAACTTCTGGATGATGGCCGACACCGGCCCTTGCGGCCCTTGCTCTGAAATTTTCTACGACCACGGCGACCACATCCCCGGCGGCCCCCCGGGCAGCCCGGAGGAAGACGGCGACCGCTTCATCGAGATCTGGAACAACGTGTTCATGCAGTTCGAGATGCACGAAGATGGCTCGGTGACCAAGCTGCCCGCGCCCTGCGTGGACACCGGCATGGGCCTGGAGCGTCTGGCCGCCATCCTGCAGCATGTGCACAGCAACTACGAGATCGACCTGTTCGATGCGCTGATCAAGGCTGCCGCCCGTGAGACCGGCTGTACCGACCTGAACAACCCCAGCCTGCGCGTGATCGCCGACCACCTGCGCGCCACCTCTTTCCTGGTGTCGGACGGCGTGATCCCCAGCAACGAGGGCCGTGGCTATGTGCAGCGCCGCATCGTGCGCCGCGCGATCCGCCACGGCTACAAGCTGGGCAAGAAGACCCCGTTCTTCCACAAGCTGGTGCCTGACCTCGTCAAGCTGATGGGCGCCGCGTACCCCAACCTGCGCGAAAACGCCGACCGCGTCATGGAGGTGCTCAAGGCCGAGGAAGAGCGTTTCTTCGAGACGCTGGAAACCGGCATGCAGATCCTGGACGCAGCCTTGGGCGGTGACGTGAAAGTGCTGCCCGGCGAGGTGGCCTTCAAGCTGCACGATACCTACGGCTTCCCACTGGACTTGTCGGCCGACGTGTGCCGCGAGCGCGGCCTGTCTGTGGACGAAGCCGGCTTCGCCGCCGCCATGAACAAGCAAAAGAGCCAGGCGCGTGCTGCAGGCAAATTCAAGATGGACAAGGCGCTGGACTACAGCGGTGCCGGCAACGACTTTGTCGGCTACGACACGCTCATGAGCCACGCCAAGGTGCTGGCCCTGTTCGTGGACGGTACCCCCGTGCAGGCGCTGCAGGCCGGTCAGCAGGGCGTGGTCGTGCTCGACACCACCCCGTTCTACGCCGAGTCCGGTGGCCAGGTGGGTGATGAAGGCCTGATCCACAACGGTGGCGCCCAGTTCCATGTGCTGGACACGCAGAAGATCAAGGCCGATGTATTCGGCCACCATGGTGAGCTGCAAAGCGGCAGCCTGAAAGTGGGCGACGCCGTGCAGGCCCATGTGGACACCGATGTGCGCGCCGCCACCGTGCGCAACCACAGCGCCACCCACCTGATGCACAAGGCCCTGCGCGAGGTGCTGGGCGGCCATGTGCAGCAAAAAGGCAGTCTGGTGAATGCCGAGCGCACCCGTTTCGACTTTGCCCACAACGCGCCGGTCACCGACGCCGAGATCCGCGAGATCGAAGCCAAGGTCAACGCCGAAATCCTGGCCAACGCCGCCGCGCAGGCCCGCGTGATGGACATCGAAAGCGCACAGAAAACCGGCGCCATGATGCTGTTTGGTGAGAAGTACGGTGAGACCGTGCGCGTGCTCGACATCGGCTCCAGCCGCGAACTGTGTGGCGGCACCCACGTCAAGGCGACGGGTGACATCGGCCTGTTCAAGATCGTGGCCGAGAGCGGCGTGGCCGCGGGCGTGCGCCGCATCGAAGCCGTGACCGGCGCCAACGCGCTGGCCTACCTGCAGTCGCTCGAAGACACGGTGGCCCAGGCCGCTGGCACCCTCAAGGCGCCCGCTGCCGAACTGAACCACCGCATCGCCCAGGTGCTCGACCAGGTCAAGGCGCTGGAGAAAGAACTTGCCGCCGCCAAAGGCAAGCTGGCTTCCGCACAAGGCGATGAACTGCTGACGCAGGCCGTCGATGTGAAGGGCCTCATGGTGCTGGCCGCCAAACTGGAAGGCGCCGACGCCAAGCAGCTTCGCGACACCATGGACAAGCTCAAGGACAAGCTGAAAACCGCCGCCATCGTGCTGGCCGCGGTGGATGGCGACAAGGTCCAGATTGCCGCAGGCGTGACAGCCGACAGCATTGGCAAGGTCAAGGCCGGCGAGCTGGTCAACTTTGTGGCCCAGCAGGTGGGCGGCAAAGGCGGCGGCAAGCCCGACATGGCCATGGCCGGTGGCACCGACGCCAAGGCCCTGCCGCAAGCCCTCGCCAGCGTGCAGGCCTGGGTGGCTGAACGCGTCTGATGCGCAAACCAGCTGCAGGAGGCCACCCCTGTGGCCGAATGTTTTTCGCGCGCAGGAGAGCGCTCTTACTGGTGGCGATGTTGTGCCTGCCGCTGTTGACCCATGCCCAGTTCCAGAAAACCCCTTGGCCTGCAGCGCAGGGCGCACCAGTACTCGGGCTGACGGACCTGCAAGGCCAGCACTGGACCACTGCCAGCCTCAAAGGCAAGGCGGTGGTGCTCAACTTCTGGGCCACCTGGTGCCCACCCTGCAAGGAAGAACTGCCCTCGCTGCAAACCCTGCACGAGATGGGTGGCGGCGATCCGTTGGTGATCGGGATCAATGTGCGTGAGACCGCCAGCCATGTGCGGCGTTACCTGGCCTCCACCGGCATGAACTTCCCGGTGGTGCTTGATCCACAGGCCGAGCTGGCCAAACGCTTTGGCATCACGGCCTTCCCGACCACCTTGCTGATTGCGCCAGACGGCCAGATCCGCTGGCGCGTGGTGGGCGAGGTGGACTGGGCTGGCGCAGAAGCTGGCCGCTGGATCATTGGCTTGTCGAACCCTCGCCGCTGAGCTGGCCCAATTGTTTCCGGGATAATCGCATTGCCTGTGCGCTGCCGCGCCGGGTGACCTGCCTTCGGGGCATTGGTGGCTTGCGCCACCTCGTGTGCGCCGACAGGTCTTTCCTCACACACCGGAGTTCCTTTCATGACCCCCGTTCGCCGTTCCCTGCTCAAAGGGGGCGCCGCACTGGGCGCTCTCATCGCAGCGCCCGCCCTTGTGCGTGCCCAAACCACTTCCAATGAACGCCGCTTTGCCCCTCAGCCGGGCGCCTGGCGTACCTTTGAAATCACCACGCGTGTGGAGCTGGCCGATCCGGTCGGTGCTTCTCGCATCTGGCTGCCGGTGCCCAGCATCGACAGCGACTGGCAGCGTTCGCTGGAGAGCAGCTACATCAGCAACGGCAGTGCCCGCCTGACCAGCGATGGCGTTGAAGGTGCCCGCATGGTGTATGCCGAGTTTGCCGCCGGTGTGAAACCGGTGGTCGAAGTCACCAGCCGCGTGCAGACCCGAAACCGTGCCGATCTGTCGGGCAGCCGCGTTCTCGACGAGGAAGATTCCGCCACGCTGCGCCACTACACCCGCGCCACGCGTCTGCTGCCCACCGATGGCATCGTCCGCGAGACGGCGCTCAAGGCCACGCAGGGCGCCAAGAACGATGAAGCCAAGGCCCGTGCCCTCTACGACTGGGTGGTCGCCAACGCCTGGCGCGAGCCCAAGGTGCGCGGCTGCGGCGAGGGCGATATCAAGACCATGCTGGAGACTGGCAACCTGGGCGGCAAATGCGCCGACATCAATGCCTTGTTCGTGGGTCTGTGCCGCTCGGTCGGCCTGCCTGCGCGCGATGTCTACGGCATCCGCTTGGTGCCTTCGGCCTTTGGTTACAAGGAGTTGTCGGGCAATCCAGCCAGCCTCAAGGGGGCGCAGCACTGCCGCGCTGAGGTTTATCTGCAGGCCCGTGGCTGGGTGGCGATGGACCCGGCCGATGTGGCCAAGGTCATGCGCCTGGAAACGCCAGAATGGCTCAAGAACACCGCTCACCCCGTGGTGGCGCCGGTCTACAAGCACCTGTTTGGCGGCTGGGAAGGCAACTGGCTGGGCTGGAACACCGCCCACGACCTGAAGCTGCCCGGCGCCAAAGAAGGCGTGCTGAACTTCCTGATGTACCCGGTGGCCGAAACCGATGAAGGCCGCGTGGATTCCTACGCGCCCGATGCGTTCAAGTACAGCATCACGGCGCGCGAAATCGCGGCTTGATGCTTGGTTTGCAGGAGGTCAGCCCCTGGCTGAAGGCATTCGGGCGCAGGACGTTTCTGCCATTGTGTAGGAGGCCGCCCTTGCGGCCGAGACATTCGCGCGCAGGGGCGCGCTCCTACAGCAGGCCTGCCTGTGCCAGCTCAAGCCCACTTTCAAATTGCCGTGACTGCCCAGTCACCGGATCGGTGAAGGTGATGCTGCGTGCCAGCAGTTGCAGGGGTTCGGCAAAGTCTTCTGAATCATTGGGCCCGCGTCGCACCACTGGGTAGAACTGATCGCCTTCGATCGGTAGGCCCAGCCCGTGCATGTGCACCCGCAACTGGTGGCGCTTGCCGCTGACTGGGAAGAGGCGGTACAGCGCCCGCGCGCCTGCTTGCCTGACACATTCGATGCGCGTTTCGCTGTTGGGTGGCAGGCCCTCTTCCGGCTGCGCTTCGCGCATCCGGTAGAAAGCCTGTTCGTCTTCCAGGATATGGCTTCGGCGGGTGAGGGGAAACTGCAGTGCCTCGCGCCATCCGGCCACCGCTTCGTAGACCTTGTCCACACGCCGCTCGCGAAACAGCGACTGGTAGGCGTCGCGGTCCTGCGGGCGTTTGCAGAGCAGTACCAGGCCGGCGGTTTCGCGGTCGATGCGGTGCAGCGGGCTCAGGTCGGCACAGCCCAGTTGCGCCTTCAGCCGCACCAGCAGCGTTTCGCGCACATAGCGCCCGCCAGGCGTCACGGGCAGAAAATGCGGCTTGTCGGCCACGACCAGATGCGCGTCTTCAAACAGCACAGTGGCTTCAAAAGGAATCGGGTCTTCGTGGGGCAGCTCGCGCCAGTAGTACACCCGTGCACCGCCCTCATAGGGCGCATCAGGCGCCAGTGGCTGGCCGTCTTCGCCGAGCACACTGCCCGAGCGCATGCGCTCGGTCCATTCGCTTCGGCTGATGCGCGGCAGGCGCTCGGCCAGGTGGTCGATCAGCGCCGGCCAGGGGCTTTGGCGCACGCGGGGCAGGGCCAGGCAGCTGGGCGAGACGCCATCGCGCATGGCAATGTTCGGGTTTTTGGGCACATGGGCCATGGCTCAGGCGCAGACCATTCGCGCGCAGGGGCGCGCTCCCACGGTGTGGGCAGCCGGCTGCCGTGAGGTCGCATCTGGTGAGAGCGCTGTCTGCGAGGGGGCTGACATCAGTAGGAGGCCGCCCCTGCGGCCGAATGCCTGGGTCCACATGGCCTCAGACCCGCCTGAACACCAGGTCCCACACGCCGTGGCCGAGCTTGAGGCCGCGGTTTTCAAACTTGGTGAGCGGCCGGTAGTCGGGCTTGATCGCGTAGCCGCCCAGTTCCGGACCGGCAGTGTTGACCAGCAGCGGTTCAGCAGACAGCACCTCGAGCATCTGCTCGGCATACGGCTGCCAGTCGGTGGCCAGGTGCAGGTAGCCACCGGGTTGGATGTGTTTGGCCAGGCGCTGCACAAAGGGGCCCTGGATCAGACGGCGCTTGTGGTGGCGGCTCTTGTGCCAGGGATCCGGAAAGAAGATGTGCACACCGTCCAGGCTGTCCTCGCCCAACATGTGGTCCATGACTTCGACCGCGTCGTGCTGCACGATGCGGATGTTGCCAATGTTTTCTTCGCCGCAGCGCTTGAGCAGCGCGCCCACTCCGGGCTCGTGCACTTCGCAGCACAGGAAATTGTCATCGGGCCGCACCTGCGCGATCCTGGCCGTGGCGTCGCCCATGCCAAAGCCGATTTCCAGGATCAGCGGGGCACTGCGGCCAAAGGCGGCCTGCACATCCAGCCGTTCGGGGCGGTAGGGGATCAGGAACTTCGGGCCATAGCGCTCGAACGCGCGCATTTGCCCCGTGCCCATGCGGCCGGCACGCAGCACATAGCTTTTGATGGTGCGCATGAAGGGGGCATCGGCCTGGGCTTCTGGGGTCTGTTCGGGCGTGGTCATGGGCAGGAAGGCGTGTGTTTCGCAAAACCCATCATTATCGCGGGCCAGCCTCCCGTGCGGTCACGGTGGCAAACCATTGCCGGGTCCAATTCTGCAGGGCTTGAACCACGAGGGTGTTGCCGTTTTCTTGCGCCAGGCCCAATGTCTGGGCGGCCTTATTCAGTGCGGTCAACGGATCACTCAGGTCCAGAGGCCTTGCACCGTTTTGCTTGCTGAGTTTCTCGCCGTTGGCGCCCAGCACCAACGGGGTGTGCAAATAGCGCACCACGGGCAAGCCCAGCGCATGCTGCAGCACGATCTGGCGCGCCGTGTTGTCTCTCAGGTCTTCCCCGCGCACCACGTCGGTGATGCCCTGTGCTGCGTCATCCACCACCACGGCCATCTGGTAGGCCCACAGGCCATCGGCGCGCCGCAATACGAAGTCACCCACCTCCTGCGCCACATCCTCGACTTGCGCACCCAACCGCCGGTCGGTCCAGCGGGTGAGCTCGGGCAGCCCGCGCGCCGCACGCACGGCTTGCACGTTCAGGCGCCAGGCCCGGGCTGGCTTGCCATTGAGGCCGTCGCGGCAGGTGCCAGGGTAAACCTGTGCCTTGTGGCGGGCCGTGGGGTTGGTCTGTGCGGCCTCGATGTCCTTGCGTGAACAGCCGCAGGGATAGGCCAGTTCTGCGGCGATGAGCCGATCCAGTGCCTGCTGGTACACATGACCGCGCCGGCTTTGCCAGAGTACCTCGCCATCAGGCACGAGGCCGCACTGCGTCAGTTGCTGCAGGATGGCTTCTCCGGCACCGCCGACGCAGCGGGGGCTGTCCACATCTTCGATGCGTACGCGCCAAAGGCCGCCGCGGGCGCGTGCATCCAGCCAGCTGGCCAGTGCGGCCACGAGTGAGCCGGCATGCAAAAGACCTGTAGGGGAGGGGGCAAACCGCCCGATGTAGCCAGCCCCCATGGGGTCAGCGTTTGCGCAGGACAGCCAAGGCCAGCTCGAGACCGGAGACAAAAGCGTCTTCGACCCGGTGGCCCAGACACCAGTCGCCGCACAGGCCAATGCCTTCGGCTTTGAACCACAGGTGGCTCTGACCCAGCGGCTGCGCGGTCTTGGCGTACAGCCAGCGGTGCACCTCGGCGTGCGCCGGGGTGGCGCGTATGCCCGTGACTTCGCCAAAGGCCTTGAGCAGCTTGGCGGTCACGCGCTCGGGCGTGTCGTTGACATGCTCGGCGGACCAGCTGGCGCTGGCTTGCACCGTCCAGCGCTCGATGGGTTCGCGAGCGGGTTTGGACGATTCGCGGGCCATCCAGGCGATGCGGTGGTGCGTGCTGCGGGCTGCGTTCCATTGCGGGCCGATGGTGATCAGGCCGGGTTGCACCGCCTGCGGCCACGCGGCCATGAGTGTCCAGCAGGGATCCACCTTCACGGCTCTGAGCGGTTCAGCCAACTCGCCCAGCCCCGAGGACTGCAACAGCGCGCTGGCCTGTGCTGGCGGGATGGCGAGGACCACCTTGTCAAAACCGGCGTAGACATGCTGGCTGCCGTCGCTCCCTTCGGTCTGGACCTGCCAGCCGTCTTTCATGAGCGGGTCACGGCTGATCTGCGTGACGCGGGTTTCCAGGTGGATGTTGCCGTCGTCCATGAGCGGGTCTCCCCAGGCCTTGACCAGGGCGTTCATGCCTGGAGTGGCCACCCAATGACGCTCGCCGCCAGGCAGTCCGGCTTCGATCACGCGGCCCATCGGGTCGAGCACGCGCACCGCGTTGGCGCTCCAGGGACGGCACAGGCCAGGCACGGTGCCCAGCGCCAGTTCAAAGCGCGCGTCGCGCACGGTGAAGTACTGCGTGCCGTGGTCAAAGCTGCCAAAAGGACTGCGGCGTGTGGCCATGCGGCCTCCCAGCCCACGGCTTTTCTCGAACAGGGTGACGTGGTGGCCGGCCTGGCGCAGGGTGCGGGCGCAGGCGATGCCGGCCATGCCGACACCGATGATGGCGATGTGCTGTGTGGTCATGAGGGGGACTTTACACGCGATGCGCCGGTTGCAGCAATGCGGCGCGTGTCACGTCCTGGCCCAACTGCTCCAGCCACCAGCGCAGGGCATGGCCGGCCGGGCTCTGGCGGCTGTCGCGCCAGGCGTAATGGGTGGTGCTGGTGCGTGGGCGGGCAATTTTCTTGACCACCAGCATGCCGGCATCGATGTAGGGCCGCGCCAGCGATTCGGGCAGCGAACCGCCGCCCAGCCCGCGCAGCTGCGCTTCGAGCTTGCTGGCCATGTCGGGCACGGTGAACACGTCCTGCCCGGCCAGCAGGCCGATCGTCAGGCCGGCGCCGCGGCTGACCGAGTCGGCCACGGCCACCGCGCGGTGCTGCTGCAATGTGGCGTCATCCAGCGGTTCGGGCGCCTGGGCCAGCGGGTGGTGCGAGGCCACGGCGTACACAAAAGGGATGTCGCCCAGCACCGCATGCTGGATCTCACTGCCCAGCCCGGGTTCGAGCACCACGCCCAGGGCCAGATCGGCCTGGCCCGAGGTGAGGGCGGCCAGCGTGCCCGACAGGGTTTCGTGCCGCAGTCGCAGCCGGGTGGGTGCGCCCAGCGCCAGAAAGGCGGCGCACAGGTCCATGACCACGGTGCGCGAGACCACGCTGTCCACCGCCACCGTCAGCACCGCTTCCCAGCCGGTGGCCACCCGGCGCACGCGGTTGGCCACGGCGTCCATGTCGTCGAGCAGCCTGCCGGCTTCGCGCAGCAATTCGCGCCCGGCGGCAGTGGGACGGGCCTGACGCGAGCTGCGGTCAAACAGCAGCACGTCCAGCGCGTCCTCGAGCTGACGCACACGGTAGGTGAGGGCGCTGGGCACGAGATGAAGTTCGCGGGCGGCGCCGGCAAAGCTGCCCTGGCGCTCGATGGTCTGCAGCATGAGCAGCATCTCAGGGGTCAGCCAGTCGCGTGGCGTATACAGGGAAGTTTGCATGATCTTCGCTTGATTATTCAAACGGTTTGAATGATGCCAGCAAACTGGCAGCATGGTGAAAAGTGGACCAAACCCTACATTACTTCCATCTACCAAGGAGTTTCGCCATGCTGACCCTGCGCAAATCCCAAGACCGGGGCCATGCCGACCACGGCTGGCTCAAGAGCTTTCACAGTTTTTCGTTTGCCGAATATTTTGACCCGCAGCACATGGGCTGGGGTAATCTGCGCGTGATCAACGAAGACCGCATCGCCCCGGGTACCGGTTTTGGCACGCATGGCCACCGCGACATGGAGATCATCAGCTACGTGCTCTCGGGCAATCTGGCGCACCAGGACAGCATGGGCAACGTCAAGGGCATTCCGCCCGGCGATGTGCAGCGCATGAGCGCGGGCAGCGGCGTGCGCCACAGCGAGTTCAACCACGCCAAAGGCGAGCAGACGCATTTCCTGCAGATCTGGATCGAACCGAATGTGCGCGGCATTGCGCCGAGCTACGAGCAGAAAACCGTGCCCGAGTCGGCCAAGCGCGGCCAGCTGGCGCTGGTGGCCGCCCCCGAGCCGGGCGAGCACACCGTCAAGATCCACGCCGATGCGCGCATGTACGCCGGTCTGTTCGACGGCGCCGAGCAGGCCACCTTGACCCTGGACCCGCAGCGCAAGGCCTATGTGTTCGTCGTGCGAGGCAGCCTGCAGGCCAACGGCCAGGTTTTGAACGCAGGCGATGCCGCACTGCTGCAGGCCGAGCCTCGCCTGACGCTGGACCAGGCCCGCGACGCCGAAGTGCTGGTGTTCGACCTGGCCCCCTGATTTTCTTCACCCTTTTGCTCAACCAAGGAGTTTTCTCATGGCAAAGACCGTTGTTGTTTACCACTCTGGCTACGGCCACACCCAGTTCATCGCCCAGTCTGTGGCCAAAGGCGCCAACGCCCAATTGGTGGCCATTGACGCCGACGGCAATGTGAGCGAGTCAGACTGGGCCGCGCTGGACGCCGCAGACGCCATCGTTTTTGGCTCGCCCACCTACATGGGTGGTGTGAGCTGGCAGTTCAAGAAATTTGCCGACGCTTCTTCCAAGCGCTGGTTCACCCGCGCCTGGCAGGACAAGCTGTTTGCCGGCTTCTCGGTCAGCGCCAGCCTCAACGGCGACAAGGGCATGACCCTGGCGTATCTGAACACATTGGCCGCTCAGCATGGTGGTCTGTGGATCAGTCTGGGCATGGCTCCGGCCAACTCCAGCGCCGCTACCCGCAATGACGTCAACAACCTCGGCGGCTCGGTCGGTCTGCTGGTGCAGGCGCCTTCGGATGCCGGTGCTGACAAGATCCCGCAAGGCGATGTGGACACGGCCGTGAAGTTCGGCGAGCGCGTGGCGGCTGTGGCGGCCAAGACCCGCGGCTGATCCGGTTTTGTGGCAGTCTGCCCCTTCGGCCGAGTGCTAACACAACAGGCCCATCGCCATTCACGCACAGGGGGCGCTCCCACAAACCGCAGATGCCTCCTCGGGTAGCATGCGTGCATGAAAATCATTTCCATGCTGCCCTGGGCCGATTGGCTGGCCCTGCTGGGCTTTTTCAGTCTGTGGGTCGGCTATGCCTGGTTTTCCAAAACCGGCAGTCAGCGTCAGCAGACCCTGCTGGCCAGCACCAACCGCCTGCGCCACCAGTGGATGCTGCAGGCCACCGCCCGTGATCCGCGCATGCTCGACGGCCTGATCACGCAGAACCTTTCGACCACACCTTCGTTTTTTTCATCGACCAGCATCATCATCATCGGTGGTCTGTTTGCCCTGCTGGGCACCACCGACAAGGCGGCCGAGCTGGTGCGTGAAATTCCCTTTGCCCAGCAAACCCCGCTGCTGGTGTTCGAATTCAAGGTGCTGGTGCTGATCGGTATTTTTGTCTATGCCTTTTTCCGGTTTTCGTGGTCGATGCGGCAATACACCTTTGTGGCCCTGCTGATCGGGGCCATGCCACCGCCTGAAACCTTTGCCTCGGGCCAGAACGACCGCGAGGCCATGGCCGAGCGGGCAGGGCATCTGGTAGGGGCGGCTGCCGACACCTTCAATGACGGTTTGAGGGCGTACTACTTCTCCTTTGCGGCCATGGCCTGGTTTTTTTCACCGCTGGCGCTGGTCTTGGCCACGGCACTGGTGGTCCTGATTCTTTACAGCCGAGAATTTCGCTCTGAGGTGCTGCATGTCCTGAGGGACTGAGGGGCGGCGGCCTAAAATGCCTGCCATGTTTGTCCATCTGCGCCTTCACACCGAGTTTTCCATCGTCGACGCCACCTGCCGCATCGACGATGTCGTCAAGAGGGCAGCCAAAGACGGACAGCCAGCCCTGGCCATCACCGACCTGAACAACCTGTTTGGTGGTGTCAAGTTCTACAAGGAAGGTCGCGGAAAAGGGGTCAAACCCATCCTGGGTGCGGAAGTTCAGCTCGAAGGCCTGGCGGGCGATCTGGCCCAAATTTCTCGCGTCATCCTGCTGGTGCAAAGCAGGCAGGGCTACCTCAATCTGTGTGAATTGCTGGCCCGCGGCTGGACAAAAAATGTCGTCAAGGCGCAATCGGTCATTAAGCTGGAATGGTTGCAGGAGCTTTCGCAGGGACTGATCCTGTTGTCGGGTGCGCAGGCCGGCCCGGTGGGGCAGGCGCTGGTCCAAGGTGATGCCGACAAGGCCGCCGATCTGGCGCTGCAACTGGCCTCGGTTTTTCCGCACCGCTTTTACCTGGAGCTGCAACGTGCCGGCCGCCCCGAAGACGAGCCTCATGTGCAGGCCGCGGTGCAGCTGGCCGCCCGCCTGCACCTGCCAGTGGTGGCCACGCACCCGGTGCAGTTTCTGGCTGCGGATGACTACGAAGCCCACGAGGCCCGTGTCTGCATTGCCGAAGGCGAAATCCTGGCCAACCCGCGTCGCGTGCGCCGTTTCACGCGCGAGCAGTATTTCAAGTCGGCAGCTGAAATGCAGGCCCTGTTTGCCGACGTGCCCAGCGCATTGGCCAACACGCTGGAGATCGCCAAGCGCTGCAGCCTCACGCTGGTGCTGGGCAAGCCGCAGTTGCCCAACTTCCCGATCCCGCCGGTCAACGGCGAGATCCTGTCGGTGGAGGACTATTTCCGCCACGTCTCGCACGAGGGCCTGAAAGAGCGCCTGGTCCACCTCTACCCGAATGAAGCCGAGCGCGAGGCCCAGCGCCCGCGCTATGTGGAGCGGCTGGAGTTCGAGCTCAACACCATCCTCAAGATGGGCTTCCCGGGCTACTTCCTGATCGTGGGCGACTTCATCCAGTGGGCCAAGAACAACGGTTGCCCCGTGGGGCCGGGCCGGGGCTCGGGAGCCGGCTCGCTGGTGGCCTACGCGCTCAAGATCACCGACCTCGACCCGCTGCAGTACAACCTGCTGTTCGAACGTTTCCTGAACCCCGAGCGGGTGTCGATGCCCGACTTCGATATCGACTTTTGCCAGACCAACCGCGACCGGGTGATCGAGTACGTCAAGGAAAAGTACGGCCGCGACGCGGTCAGCCAGATCGCCACCTTCGGTACCATGGCCGCGCGTGCGGCCATCCGCGATGTGGGCCGGGTGATGGACCTGAGCTACACCTTTTGCGACGGCATCAGCAAGCTGATCCCGAACAAGCCGGGCATGTCGGTCACACTGCAGTACCCGCCCAACCCTAAAAAGGAAGGCGACAAGAACAATTACGCCATCGAGATGGAGCCGATGCTGGCCGAGCGTATCGAGCGCGAGGAAGACGTCAAAAACCTGATCGAGATGGCGCAAAGCCTCGAAGGCATGACCCGCAACGTCGGCATGCACGCGGGCGGCGTGCTGATCGCACCGGGCAAGCTCACCGATTTCTGCCCGCTCTACCAGCAGCCGGGCAGCGACTCGGCCGTGAGCCAGTACGACAAGGACGATGTTGAGGCCGCGGGCCTGGTCAAGTTCGACTTTCTGGGGCTGGCCACGCTGACGATCCTGGAGATCGCGCGCGAGTTCATCATGAAGCGCCACAAGGGCCAGGAGAACTTCGCCTTTGAGAACATCCCGCTGGACGACGCTGCCACCTACCGGTTGTTCCAGGAAGGCAAGACCGAGGCCGTGTTCCAGTTTGAAAGCCGTGGCATGCAGGGCATGCTGCGTGACGCCAAACCGACCCGCTTGGAAGACCTGATTGCCCTGAACGCGCTGTACCGTCCGGGTCCAATGGACCTGATCCCCAGCTTCGTGGCCCGCAAGCATGGGCGCGAAGAAGTGGTCTACCCGCACCCGGCGGTGGCCGAGATGCTGTCCGAGACCTACGGCATCATGGTGTATCAGGAGCAGGTGATGCAGACCGCGCAG